>Ga0207662_10001215_pt1 | contig 12315 bp, 8 predicted proteins | sample KBSS33LmetaG_FD_184338 | JGI IMG/M metagenome (GOLD analysis project Ga0207662, IMG submission 184338) | Switchgrass rhizosphere microbial communities from Kellogg Biological Station, Michigan, USA - KBS S3-3L metaG (SPAdes) (version 2) | ecosystem: Host-associated > Plants > Roots > Rhizosphere... | reverse complement strand
CGGCGAGGCGACCTCCAAGTGCCAGTCCGTCCCATCACGGTCGAGTGCGACGACGGTCACGCCGGCTGTCCACTCGAGCTCGCCGTCCACCGCCAGCCGCCTCGCTCGTTCGACGGCACTCCGCTCGTCCGAAGTCCACAGGTCGGGGCCGATCCCGCGGACCGCGCCACCCGGCGACGGTCCGCGATCGATGACCCGCACGGCCAGACCCGCGTCGAGGAGGGCGAGCCCCGCCGCGATCCCCGCTAGCCCCCCGCCGACCACGATGACATCCACCGCCCTCGACGCGGTCAGGGCGGCCGCGGAGGAGTCGGACCGCGCGTCGGGCAATGGGGCTGCGGTCGAGCCGGCCACGATCCACGAGCCCACCGGCCCCTTCTCGACGGCTTCGGGCGCGATCCCGGCCGTGTGAGCGATCCGCCCGATCGCCTCGGCCGCGCAACGATTGCCCTGACAGTCGCCGAACCCCACGCCGCAGCGGCGCTTGAGCGCATCGGTCGTCGTGACCGGTGTGGCTCCGGTCAGCGCGGCGACGACCTCCGCCTCGCCGACCGACCGACACACGCAGATGATCGGACCGCTCTCGGGTGCGAGCTCCGGCGAAGGCGCAGTCGGACGGACCCCGGGGCGGCGCATCCCCCACCGTCGCGAGCGCGCGGCGACCTCGACGGCCGCCTCCGCGATGCCGGGTGAGGCACTGATCCCGGTGGATCGGATACCAGCGACGATGGTCAGCCGATCACCGGCCGTCGACGGGCGGATCACATACCCGCCGGTGCTGGAGACCGGCCGGACGCCCGCGAAGGATCGGATCGGGGTCATCTCGTCGACAGCGGGGACCAGCGCTCGGCAGCTCTCCAGGATCCGCTCGCGACCGGCCTCGGTGGTCGATCGATCGGACTTGTCGGTGCCGTCGACGGCCGTCGGCCCGAGCAGCACGCCGCCGAACACGATGGGCGTCACGAGCATGCCCTTACCGAGCGGACCGGGGATCGGCAGCACGATCCGGTCGACACCGCCCGTGAGCTCGCTGACAAGGAACTCGCCCTTGCGCGGCGTGATCGAGAAGCTCGTGTCGCCGGCGAGCGCGGCGATCTCGTCGGCACGCAGCCCGGCGCAATCGAACGCCTGCTCGGCGCGGAACGTGTCGCCGTCCGCCAGCGTGACCGTGACGGCGTCGCCGTCGACCGACAGTCCGACCACCCGAGCGCGCGTCCGGACGCGACTGCCGAGCGCGATCGCCGCCTCCGCGTAGGCGCGGGTCAACCAGAACGGGTCGACGATGCCTTCGTCCGGGATGTGCATCGCACCCACCGCGTCCGATGCGACATATGGCGCCTCGTCTCGGAGCCAGCTCCCGTCGACGAGCTCGACGGCCACGCCGTGCGACCGCGCCAGCGCGACGTAGTCCTCGAGCCGCGCGGCCTCCTCCGCTGTCCGCGCGAGCATCAGCGCGCCACAGGTCAGTGACGGGACGCCGAGGTCTTCGAGGAGCCCCGACCAGCGCTCAGCGGATCGACGGAGGAGCGTCGCCTCCAACGTCCCGGGCTTCGCATCGAACCCGGTGTGAAGGATCGCGCTGTTCGCCTTGCTGGTGCCTTCGCCGATGTCGTTCTCGGCCTCGAGAAGGACGGCGTCGACGCCGCGGAGGGCCAGCTCCAGGAGGACCGCGCAACCGACGACGCCCCCACCGATGACGAGGGCCTCGACGCGCTCGGCGACGGCTCCGCCTCCCTCCACCACGGCTCGACCGTAAGTGGTCAGACGTATGATGTCAAGGTGACCAGGACGAGCCGTCCGCGTCTGGCGTTCAGCACCCTCGCCTGTCCGGAATGGGACGCCGAGACGGTCGTCCAGCAGGCGGCTGCGGGCGGCTGGGACGCTATCGAGTGGCGCGGCGGACCGGAGGGCACCGTGCGGCCGGACTGGACCGCCGACCGACGCGGTTCCCTGCGTCGCGCCCTGGCCGCAGCCGGTCTTGGCTCCGTCGCCGTGACCACGTATTCGAACCTCATCAGCAGCGACCCCGGTGTCGTGCGGGCGTCGGTCGCGGATGCGGCGGCACACGCCGAGCTCGCGCGCGACCTCGGGGCACCGGCCATCCGCCTGTTCCTCGGCGAGCGGGACGATGACTCTCCAGCCGAGACGCTGTCGGGCCGCGCCGTCGACGCCATCGCCGATCTTCTCGAGCGCGTCCGGCCTCTCGATGTGACGCTCGCGATCGAGCCGCACGATGACCACGTCCGCTCGGAAACGATCCGGCCGATCCTCGACGCGCTGCCCGATCGGGCCCTCGGCGTGGTCTGGGACATCGGGAATGGGTGGTCCTCCGGCGAGGACCCGGCGGTCGGGATCGCGGCGTACGCCGGTCGCATCACCTGGGTCCAGGTGAAGGACGGCACGGGCCTTGGCGCGACGTGGCGGTTGTGCGACCTCGGTGCAGGCGACGTGCCGCTGGATCGAGCCCTTACCGGCCTGGCTGAGGCGAACGCCGCCGCCGGTCTCGCTCTCCCTCCGATCAGCCTGGAGTGGGAGCGCGCGTGGGATCCGGACCTCGCGCCGGCATCGCTCGCGCTGCCCCGAGCGCACGCCTGGCTCGTCGAGCATCTCGGACGGCTGGCGCCTGCGCTCCGATGACGAGTCCCGCCCCCGACTTCGACCGCCGCGAGGCCTGGGTGGACCTCCTGGCCCGGCTGACCGATGGATTCGTGCGGTCGATCCCGCCGGGCGGCTCACCCGCCGCCGCGCGGCTTCCGGGAGCCCCGGCGGACGCCCCTGTCCCCGCCATCGAAGGGTTCGCACGGATGAGCGTCGCCTGGGGGGCGTGGCTGCACGAGTCGAGCAACCCGGCGACGGTCCGATGGGCGGGGCGAGATCACGACATCGCGAGACTTCTCGCGCGCGGACTCGTCGACGCCACTGACCCGACCAGCGATGCGTGGTGGGGTCCGATCGGCGACCGCGACCAGCGGATCGTCGAGGCGGCCGAGATAGCGACGGCGATCTACCTGGGTGGTCGGCGCCTTCGTGACGCCATCGAGGCCGTCGACCCGCGGGCATTCGACCGAGTCCTCGACTGGCTCGCGGACGTCGATGGAAAGGATCTGTGGCCGGACAACTGGGTGCTGTTCCCCGTCCTGCCGGCCCTTATCCGGCGCGGCGCCGGCCGCCCGATCGACCTGCCTGCCCTGGATCGAGCGCTCGACTGGATGGTCGGTCACGACGTGGGCGATGGTTGGACGAGTGATGGGGCGGGCCACGCACTCGACCTGTACAGCGGCTGGGCCATCCATTGGCACCTGTCGTGGTGGGCGGCGATCGACGGCCATCGTCGGCCTCGGCTCGCGACCGACATACGGCGTCGAGCCCGGGCATGGCTCCGGTTCGTCGCCCCGCTCGTGGCCGACGACGGGGCCTTCCCGCGGTTCGGGCGATCGCTCGGGTACCGATTCGCGATCGCCGCTCCGTTCGTGCAGGCAGCCCTGCTTGATATCGACCCGCTGCCACAGGGCGTGGCCCGCGCGCTGGCCGGCCGCATCATCGGTCGCTCGCTTGGCGAAGGCGCGCTGGATCCTGCCACGGACTGGTTCCGGATCGGTGTCGCCGGGGCTCGCCCGGAAGTCGTCGAGGGCTACGTCTCGGCCGGTGCTTCGGCGTGGGCGGCGCACGCGCTCGTGGCGCTGGCGATGCCGGCCAGCCATCCATTCTGGCGCGCGAGCGTCGATCGGCGATCGTGGGATCCCCCGACGACCATGGCGGCGGCCTCAGCCGGGCTGCTAGCGGCGCGATCCGCGGGCATGACCGTCCTCCATAACGCCCGTACGGGTCACCCGGCGGACATCGTCGACCACGACTACGCGGCGACCTACGGAAAGCTCGCGTACCGCTCGGCCTTCCCGTTCGACGTGCCGGTCGACCCTGGCAGCAGTGCGGGGTCGGACGACGCGCTCGTGGCGATCGCCGACGATCCTTCAACCGGCCGTGCGGCTGAGGCGTGGCTGGCTCACAGGAACGAATCGCGCGGGGGCAGCGCGGGACCGACGTGGATCGCGACCCGGTACGCGCTCCCGACCGGGCGGCCCACATCGGTCCGGACGGTGGTCGTTCTCGTCGGCGGGGTCGAGGTCCACATCCACGGGGTCGCAGGCGGCTCCAGGATCCGCCTGCGCGAGGGTGGTGCTGCGCTCGGCGGGGACGGCGATGCCTCCCTCGCCTTCGAGACTGACGATGCGGCCCGCATCGCTACCGTCAGCCGGGATGGCAGTGTCGTCACGATCCGTGCATTGCTCGGGTTCGACCGCGTCGGCGCTTCGGGAAGCGGGCCGGGTCGGATGAACCTCGTCCACGACCGATCGAGCCATCCGTGGGTCGAGGAAAGCATCGCCTCCTCCAGGGCACGGGTCGTTGCCGCAGCCACCATCGCCACGTTCGAGATACCGACCGCGGCGGTCGAGCGGCTCCGTGCCGTCGAAGCCACCCGCGCCCAGGACGGCTTGGTGACGATCCAAACGGGCCGGGGAGGTTCCGCGGAGACTGCCGTCGTCGACGTGTCCGCCAGGCCGACGACGCGCCTCGAGGTCGGCCGGCGGCTCGTCCGCGGCCCGGCACTCCGCGTCGTCATCGCTCGAGACGACGGGTCTGCGTTCGCCGGAGAACGGATCGCGTCGATCGACGGTGTCCTCACGCTCGAACGCCCTGGCATCGTTGCGGTCACGCGAGGTCCCACCGGCGTCGAGGCGACCGTCGCCGGCGGGCTGCGCCTCGACCCTGCCTGGGGTGGCGTCGGGCTCGACCAGCTCCGCGTGCGGGACGGTTCCGGGCCGTTCGGACCGCCGATCCGACTGGACGACGCCGGCGTCGCGCCCGATCGCCTCGTTCGCAGCCACACTCGCCGGCTGGGTTCGCGGCTCGTCACGCTTCGATTCGAGCGCAGCCGATGACCAGCAAGGGCAACCATCCGCTGGATGGGCTTCTGACGGTCATGTGGCATTACGTCCGCGACCCGGCCCAGACTCCGCTCGTGGCCTCGCCCGGTCTCGATCCGGAGACATTCGATAGCCAGCTCGACCTTCTGGCCAAGCACCGGACCGTCGTCGATTGGCCGGCCGTCGCCGTTGCCCTCGATGGCGGCCCGCCCCTTCCAGACGACGCGGCACTCCTCACGTTCGACGACGGCCTGGCCGACCACGCACGCGCGGTGACGCCACGTCTCGTCGCGCGCGGCTGGAGCGGCGTGTTCTTCACGCTCGCCCGCCGTCCCGGCGAGCCGTTGACCGTCGGGCACGCGCTGCACGTCCTCCTCGCCAGGCTCGGCGAGGATGGGCTCCGTGATGCGGTCACCGTCTCCCTGCCACCCGATGAAGCCAGGCACTTCGCAGCACTCCAGGAGCGCGAGCGCTCCGCGGGCGCCGACCCGATCGACGTGTTGAAGCGCCCTCTCCAGCGAGACCTCGCCGATTCCGTCGAGCCGATCCTCCAACGGTTGGTCGAGACCCACCTCGGACCGAGCGGCGAGGTCGCAGACGCCCTCCACCTCACGCCTGTCGACGTCGCGGCCATGCGCGCGAACGGACAGGTGATCGGCGGCCATGGCCGGCGCCATCTGTGGTTCGACCACGAGTCCCCGCCGCGCGTCGCCGACGAGATCCGCGCCAGTGCCCGTTTCCTCCTCGATGAGCCACGACCGTGGGCGTTCGCGTACCCCTACGGCGCCTCGGACCCGACCGCAGGCAGGAAGCTGGCCGAGGCCGGGTTCGCGGCGGCGTTCCATGCCTCACCGGTGGCGTCGACCGGCCGGTTCGACCTCGGCAGGATCGACGGCGAGGATCCCCGGTTCAGCGAGCTCGTCCGAGGTACCGCGGCATGACACGCGACGGCTCGTCGCTCGGCTTCGCGATCGTCGGCTGCGGCGGCGCGGCTCGCGACATCGCCCGCGGGATCGATCGAACCGCCGACGCCCGTCTCGTGGCCGTCCACGATCACGTCCCGAGCCACGCGACGGAGCTTGCCGTGGGCCGCGCCGCCACCGTCCATCCGACGCTCGCCGCGCTGCTGCGCGATCCCGGGGTCGAGGTCGTCTGCATCGCGCTACCGCACGACCGCCTTGCCCCGACCGCCGTACGTGTGCTCCGGGCCGGAAGGCACGTCATCGTCGAGAAGCCGGCGGCGACCAGCGCGCGCGGGATCCGGGCCATCCGGGACGCGTCGCTTCGGGCTGACCGCTCGGTCGGCGTGATGTTCGACCTGCGCCAGGTGCCCACCGTCGCGGCCGCACGTCGCCTCGTCGAGACCGGAGCGCTGGGTCGCCTGCGCGCGATCCGGATCCGGACCTTGATCGACAAGCCGCGCGACTACTGGGCATCCGGGCCGACGGGCGCCGTCCGCGATCCGTGGCGGGCAAGCAAGACACGAGCGGGAGGGGGCGTCGTCCTGATGAACGCGATCCACCAGCTCGACCTGGCGCGCGCGATCACGGGTCTCGAGCCGCTCCGCGTCGCCGGTCTGGTCGACGCCGGTGTCCGGGGAGTCGAAGTCGAAGACGCGGCCGTGGCGACGATCGCCTGGTCGGAAAGTGTGCTCGGCAGCCTCGTCGCCGCCGCACACGCGCCCGGTGCCACAGCATCCGAGACGATCGAGATCGACGGCGACGCCGGCGCGCTCCGGCTGGACGACCTCTACCAGCCACGCCCCAAGCTCGAATGGTTCCGGCGACCGACGTCACCCGACGCGAACCCCGGGAGCGGCACCTGGCAGCGAGAGCGGCCCCACGCGACTGATCCGTTCGCGGCGACGATCACCGGCTTCGCCGAGGCGATCCGAACGGGACGCCCGCTCGTCCCCGGCCTGGCGGACGCCGATGTGGCACTCGCCACGGTCATGGCGCTCTATCGGTCCGCTCGCTCCGGGTGGTTCGAGCCCGTCCGCCCGGTCGGCGAGGCGGACGAGGAGGCGTCGCTCAACCGACCGGTCCTGGCCCCCGCCGATACACGAGCAGCTCGATGATCGATGTCACGTGCCACTCGTCCGAGAGCATCACGGGGTTCCCCTCAACGTCGAAGTCGACTTGACGCAACTGCTGGACGGGCGTCCCGGGTGAGACATCGAGGATGTTGGCGAGTTCCTTGTCCGCGACCTCTGGCCGGAGGATCGCCTCCGCGTGCGAGATCGGATGGCCGGCATCGGTGAGGACCCGGTAGAGGGAACCGGCGTAGTCCGAGCGGTCGAGTGGGCGAGTGAGCAGGGCCGCTGGGATGCGGTCGATCGAGAAGATCGCCGGCCGGCCATCGGCGGTCCGCACGCGGCGGATCTCGCGGATCGGCGTCCCCGCCTCGAGCGAGAGGGCCTCGGCGTCGTCGTCGGTGGCTGGACGGGTGCGCAGACCGACGAGCTTCCGTCCCGGCCGCAGACCGGAGGCCTGGATGTGATCGGTGTAGCTGTAGTTCACGTCGAGGGAGTTTCGGATCAGCGGCCGGCGGGTCACATACGTGCCCGACCCGTGGCGCCGGACGACGAGCCCGTCCTCGATCAGCCCGCGGACGGCTTCGCGGATCGTGACGCGGCTCACGCCGAACCGCTCGCACAGTCGATCCTCGTTCGGAAGCTTCGACCCGACGGCGAACTCGCCACCCAGGATCAGACGGGTGAGCTCGCTTCGAACCACGTCGGCGAGCAACGGCCGGCCTCTGGTCGCGCCGATCGTCATGATCGGGCCGGCCGGGATGAGCTGGGCATCGCGCCCATCATAGGAACGTTCGGGTGCCGTCGCGCGGGCCCCCGTCCCCGCTCTTTTCACGGGCCGCTCAGCGCTGGCCGGTCTCGACCGTCGCCCGCTTCGAGAACCCGACGAGGATGACCAGCGAGATGATCCAGCTGATCAGGAAGCCGATCATCACCATGACCGTGGTCTTGTGCGGCTGGTCGTCCCAGATGGCCACCGTCCAGACACCAGATGTCTTCCAGGCGTCGCCGACGATGAACGACGACAGGGTGAACTCGCCGAACGTGACCGAGAAGACGAGCAGGGCGCCGGCGGCGATGCCGGTCCGGATGTTCGGCAGGATCACCCGTCGGAGCGTGGTCCAGCGCGAGGCGCCAAGCGTCGCGGAAGCTTCGTTCAGCGTCGTGGTATCGATCGCCCGGAGACTGTTGTCGAGCGCGCGATACATGAACGGCAGCCCGGTCACGACATAGGCCAGGATCAGCAGCGTCGGTGTCCCAGATAGCACGATCGGCGGGGCAGAGTAGGTGCGGATCAGGGAGAGGGCGAGGACGATCGTCGGCAGCGCGAACGGCAGGAGTGAGAGGAACTCGACCAGCGGGCGGGCACGTGGCGCGGCGACGTGGATCAGGAACATCACGGGCGTCATCAGGACGACGCTCACCGCGATCGTCGCAAGGCTGGCGATGATCGATCGGCCGACCGTCGGGACGAAGAGCGGGTCGTTGAGCGTCTCGACGATGTGGTCGACGGTGTACCCGACCGGCAGCACCGTATCGAACCAGGTCGTGGCGACGGAGAACAGGCCGACGCCGATCAGTGGGATCAGCATGTACCCGGTGAAGATCACGAAGAGGATCAGGTAGCCGATCTCGGGGCCCCTGCGCGCCTGTCGGGTCTCGGCCGGTTGCTGGGTCGCCAGGACCGCCGGGGCATCACTCATCAGGCTCATGCGTGCGTCCACCGCTGAGCTTGGCGCTGCATGATGTGGTACGCCAGGACCGACAGGGCGACGATCGCCAGCAGGACGGTCGCCATCGCGTCAGCCTGGGCGGGCTGATAGAGGATCTCGCCGCGGCGAAGGATCGAGATCTGGATCGTCATGAGATTGATCCGGCTGCCGATCAGCGCCTGCGCCGTCGCGTACGCCCCCATCGAGCTGGCAAACAGCAGGACGGTCCCAGCCACGATCGATGGCATCAGGACCGGGATACCGACACGGCGCCAGAAGTCGGTCCTGCTTCCACCGAGTGAAGCCGACGCCTCGACCCAGTCGTCCTTGAGGGCGGCGAACGCAGGCAGCATCAGGACGATCATCAGCGGGACCTGGAAGTAGAGGTAGACGACGATCAATCCGATGACCGAGTAGATCGAGAAGAACGACATCAGGTCGATGCCGAACTGGCGGAGCAGGATCGTGATCATCCCCGCCGATCCGAGGATCGTGATGAATGCGAAGCCGAGCGAGATGCCGCCGGCGTTCGCACTGAGCGACGCGAGCCCGATCAGCGGACCGCGAAGCCGATTGTGGCGGGTGCGTGTGATCGCGTAGCCGATGGCCGTCCCGATCACGGCCCCGAGGAACGAGCTCGTGACCGCCAGGAGCAGCGAGTTCAGGATCGAGCGCTGGAACGTCGCATTCGTGAAGACCTTCCCGATCCACTCGAAGCTGTGCCTCTCGACGCCGCCGATGCTCCCGACCAGGAGGGCGAACGTCGGGATCAGCTCGAACATCAGGCAGAAGATCAGGAACGGGGCGAAGGCGAGGAGGAGTCCGATCCGGCTCCAGGTCCGACCCGACATGTCAGCGGCTAGCCTCGATCGAGCGCGGGCTGAGCCCGCGAGGGACGCGGGACGTCCCCGCCACCCGGTGGGTGGCGGGGACGGGCTTCCCGCAGGAGGAGGAGAGCACGGTCAGGCGCCGACCTCGATCGTCCAGTCGGTCGCGAGGCGCGCGATCGCGTCGGCCGCGGCCTTCCAGTCCTTGATCGGCTTGACGGCGTCGTACTGGGACGCCTCCGGGAACTTGGCGGCGATGTCGGCAGGGATCTGAAGGCCCTGGACGAGCGGCCGGGCGTACTTCTGTGCCTGGAGGATCTGGGCCTCGTCGGTCAGGATGTACTCCCGGAACAGCTTCGCGGCGTTCGAATGCGCCGCGTACTTGTTGATGATGTGGCAATACGGGGCCTGCGTGGTGCCGTCGCTCGGGATCACGACGGTGATCGGCACGGCCGGGCTGGCTGCGCCAAGGTCATCGCGGACCGGCAGGGCGTTGTAGTCCCACAGGATGGCGATCTTGGCTTCGCCCTTCTCGATGTTCGCCTTGCTCGGCGCGACCGACGTCAGGTTGCCGGCCTTGTTCAGCTCGTCGAAGTACTGCAGGCCTGGGTCGATATTGGTCTCGTCACCGCCGTTGGCAAGGGCGGCCGCGAGGACCGTCATCGAGCCCTGGGCGGCGTTGCGCGGGTCGCTGATCGCGATCGTGCCCTTGTACTCGGGCTTCTTGAGATCAGCCCAGCTCTTCGGCACGTTCGGGACGAGCGCCGTGTTCACGGCGAACGAGATGGTGCCGGTGTACCAGCACATCCAGTTCCCGTCCGGGTCCTTGGCGTAGTCGGGGATCTTGTCCCAGCCCGTCGGCTTGTAGGGCTGGACGGTCCCGGAGCTGACGGCGACCGGGCCGAACTGGATCCCGATGTCGCCCTGGTCGGCGACCGGGTTGTTCTTCTCGGCGTCGAACTTCTGGATCTCCTCCGCGCTCGACATGTCGGTGTCGGTATGGGTCAGGTTGTACTTCGGCAGGAACTTGTCCCAGATGGCGCCGAAGTTCGTCCAGTCCGGCGGCATGCCGTAGCTATTGAGCGCGCCTTCCGCCTTGGTCTTCGTCTCGAGATCGGCGATGACGGCGGAGGCATCGGGCGCGCCAGCCGCGCTGGCGCTCGGGGCGGTGCTGGTCTCGGTCGACGCCGACGGCGTCGAACTGCTACATCCAGCGACGAGGATCAGGGTCAACCCGAGTGCACCTAGGGTCGTCCGTGGTCGATGCATTCGTCCTCCTCCATAGGGTTCCATCGCGTGTGTCAGATGGGTCGGCTCGCGGTCGTGGTCGACCGCGATGGTGGTGGGCTGGTGCCGGCGGCGGCCTCCTCAGGGTCCGCGACCGGCGCGCCGCCTCATCCGCTGGGCCGGGCCGGCCGGGCCCGGGTCGGGAGGGCATCGAGTGCCGGCCCTCGACGATGGACGCCGAACTCGAACGTATCGGCGACGTACGACTCGACCGAGAAGAGGACGTGCTCTCCTTCGGCCGTCGAGTCGACCTGTTCGAGTCGCAGGATCGGGCTCCCGGCAGGGATCCCGAGACGGTCGGCGACGAGGGCGTCGGCCCGGGTCAGCCGGATGGAGGCCTGGCCGTCGGTGATCGATCGACCGAGGCGCTCCGCATAGAACCGGTACAACGAGAGCCCCGGATCGAGCAGAGCATCCGTGTCGAGCTCCGGATCGCTGAAGAGACGGCGCGGGATGACGTCGACGGTGAAGATCACGGGCCGCCCGTCGGCCGTCCGGACACGTTCGAGACGCACGACCGGCGCGCCCGGGGCCAGACCGAGCGGTGCGGCGGCCTCATCGTCGACCCCGACCTCCTCGACCCGGGCATGGCTCGTGCCGGGTTCCATCCCGTGGCCTCGGATCACCTCGGTGGCGCTGAGGTTGGCGTTCAGGCTGCCGCGGAGCCGCGCGGCGGACCGCACGAACGTGCCGTGTCCGTGGCGTCGGATGAGCAGCCCTTCCTGCTCGAGTTGGAGCAGTGCCTCCCGGACGGTCGTGCGGCTGACCCCGAACGACGTCGCCAGCTCGACCTCCGGTGGAAGTTGGACGCCCTCCGAGAATCGGCCGTCCCGAATCCGGTCGCGGACCTCCTCGCGGACCCGCGAGGCGAGCTTCGCCTGGCCGATCAACGTCACTTGGTCTGGGCCCTCTGCCGGGACGGTGGCTCTCGACGGGAAGACGTATGTCGTATAACGTCTGACCTCGCCCACGCTACACTCCGTGTCAAGCCAGCCGCGCGATCCGTCTGCCGTCGACCAGAGGGGTGCGACCGTGACTCAACTCGAGCTCCAACAGCTGCGCAAGACGTTCGGTCATGTGGTCGCCGTCGACAGCCTCGACCTCGAGATCGACCGCGGCGAACTCGTTTCCCTCGTCGGCCCTAGTGGCTGCGGGAAGACGACCACGCTCCGGATGGTCGCGGGTCTTCAAGAGGCCGATCGTGGTCGGATCCTGCTCGAGGGTCGCGACGTCACCAGGGAGCCCGCCAACCAGCGGGGCATGGGCGTCGTGTTCCAGTCGTACGCGCTCTTCCCGAACATGACCGCCGCCGAGAACATCGCCTACGGCCTCGACGTCAGGAAGAGATCAAAGGCGGACGTGAAGCGCAAGGTCGCCGAGCTCGTCGAGCTGATCCAGATCGGCGACGGCGCGGCGCGGTACCCGCATCAGCTGTCAGGCGGCCAGCAGCAGCGCGTCGCGCTCGCGCGTGCGCTCGCCATCGAGCCGCCCGTTCTCCTCCTCGACGAGCCGCTGTCGGCGCTCGATGCCGC
>Ga0207662_10001214_pt1 | contig 12319 bp, 6 predicted proteins | sample KBSS33LmetaG_FD_184338 | JGI IMG/M metagenome (GOLD analysis project Ga0207662, IMG submission 184338) | Switchgrass rhizosphere microbial communities from Kellogg Biological Station, Michigan, USA - KBS S3-3L metaG (SPAdes) (version 2) | ecosystem: Host-associated > Plants > Roots > Rhizosphere... | reverse complement strand
GGCTCCGGCCAGCTTCGATTCGACGATCGCCCCTTCGTGCTCCTCGAAAACCGGGGCCGGCAGGATCTGGGCACCGTCCGCGGACCGCTGCACGCGGGCCGGTTGCCGTAGGCCCCCGATGCACCTCTGCCCGCGAACGTGCGATGTTGTGGAGGCGTGTCCTCCGACGATCCACGCATCGGCACCGTCCTCCAGGGGCGCTACCGCGTCCTCGATGCCATTGCCGCGGGCGGGATGGGGGTCGTCTACCGTGGCGAGCGCGTCGGGCTGGAGCGCGTCGTGGCGATCAAGTTTCTGCACGGCGAGGTCGCGACACAGGAACAGTTCCGGAAGCGCTTCGAGATCGAGGCTCGAGCGATGAGCCGCCTGTCACACCCACACTGCGTCTCCGTCATCGACTTCGGCGTGGTCGATGTGCCGTATTTCGTCATGGACTACGTGACGGGACGGCCGCTCGGCAAGATGATCGCAGAAGGCCCGATCCCGATCGAGCGCGCGATTCACATCACCCGCCAGCTCCTAGCAGGGCTCGCCCACGCTCACAGCCAGGGGATCGTCCACCGCGACATCAAGCCCGACAACCTGATCTTGGACGAGGCGCTCGGCACGCGCGATCACCTTCGGATTCTCGACTTCGGGCTGGCCAAGCTGCGAGACTTCGCCGTCGACCTGACGTCAGGGCTGGCGATAGGGACTCCGTCCTACATGGCACCGGAGCAGACGTTTTCGCAGCCGGTCGACACACGCACGGACCTGTACGCGGTGGGAATCGTGCTTTACGAGATGCTCACGGGTATCAAGCCGTTCATAGCCGAGTCCACTGCGGAGCTCATTCGCTTGCAGCGCGAGGGTACCGCCGTGCCGATCCGGACCGTCCGCCCCGACGCAAGATTCTCGACGAGGCTGGAGGGCATCGTGCAGCGCGCACTCGCCAAGCGACCAGCCGCGCGATTCCAGACAGCGAGCGAGATGGCCGCTGCTCTCGAGGCGATGCCAGAAGCGTCGTCTACAGCCGAGGGGTTCGGGTCAACCGTCGTGGCGCCCGCAGAACTCGTGTCCTCGTACCGGAAGCCCTCCTCCGGTGCCGCGACGCCGACCGCGAACGACGCGGCCGTCCGCGCAACGCCGGCGATACCGCGCCGATCCGCCGTGCGCCGCCGCGTGCTGCTCGCCGGAGGCTTGATTGTGGCGGTCGCGGGCGTGAGCATCATCGTCGCCGCCCTCCCCGCCCACAAGAGGACGGCGCCGGCGAGCCCGCCCCCCACCAATCTCGCGGGGCCGGCGGCGACTCCGCAGCAGCCACCGTCGGCTCCGCCAATCGGAGATCCGCGCCGCCACAAGCAGGCACCCTCGAATGCGGAACTGGCGTACCAGGAGGGCAACGCCTTTTCCGGCAAGATGTGGTGGTCCGAGGCGCTCGCCTCGTATCGTGAGGCAATCCGACTCGATTCGCGTTACCGCGAAGATCCGCGCCTCATCAACAACATGATCGGCGCGCTCATGAGCTCATCATTTCACAACAAGGGGACGCGGTTTCTTCGCGGCGAAATTGGTGCACCTGCCATCCCGCTGCTCGAGGAAGCGAGCCGAAAGGCCGAGTCGACGACGACCCGCAAGCGCGCCGCGGCACTGCTACTCTCCATGCGGCGGTCAACGAACGACAAGGGGCAACAAGACGACGGTCGCGGCCACGACTGACACGATGGCGAGCAGCCTCGGGATCGAAACGCGCGCAGTCAGAACGGGAGTGGGGACGTCGCGAGCGGTGACTCCCGAAATGTTTCTGGTGATTCGCGCGCGCATGCCCGACGCAATCTACGGTCGGCCGACGCGGAGGGAAGCGACCGGCGCGCGTGAGTCAGCGAGCCTTGCGCCGTCGCGCCGGTTCGCCACGTTGGGGATAGATGGTCTCCCCGCGCCCCAGCATCGCGACCAGATCCGCGATCTTCTTGGCGCGTCCCGCAGGCGTCTTCATCGCGTTGGTGCGATATGCGAGCGAGAACAGGTTCTGCTTGTTGAGCGTGGCGAAGGTCTTCCGCGCACGCCGGTTTGCATCGATGGCGGCGCGCAGGTCAGCGGGGAGGGTCGACGCGTTCGTGGCACGCTGCGGGGCGTAGGCCGCATCCCAGCGACCGTCGGCCTTCGCGGCGTCGACCTGGCGCTGGCCGTGCGGGGTCATCCGCCCGGCCGCCAACAGGCGCGCGACGTTCACGCGGTTGATCTGGCTCCAGGGGCTTCTCGGCCCGCGCGGCGAGTACCGCTGCAGGAATGAACGTTCGTCGAATCCCTTCCGGATGCCGTCGATCCAACCCCAACACAACGCGACGTCCAGAGCCTGCGCCGGCGTCACCGACGCGAGCCCCGACGATTTCTTGTGGACCTTGATCCAGACCTCGGGCTCCACGTCATGGTGCGCGCCGAGCCACTTCTCGAACGCCATTTCGTTCGCGAAGACCTTGATACGACGCGGATGTGGAACCACGGGGGCGATGGCTGCAAAACTAGCACCGATGATTGCGAGCCTGCGAGCGTTCCTGCTGCTGCTCTTGGTGAGCGCGCGGTCGGGGCCGCCGGCCGCCGCCGGGCCGCAACGGATTCCGTACAAGGGCCCGATCCGCGTCCTCCTGGAGGAAGACTTCGTCGGCGGCACGCCGCACGTCCTTCTCACCTTCCGAACGCACGATCTCGCGGGCTGCGGATCGCTCGCGACGTCGGTGACGCGAGCGCCGGCGGGGATGACCGTCGCGATCGACGGGATCGATCGCGACAGCGCCGCGCTCGTTTGCATGCTGAAGGAACCGCCCGCGCCGTCGGCTCGCCTCGACCTGACGAACGATGCCGGCCACCGCACGCTGACGGTACGCCTCGCAGAGCGCTCCGACAGCTTCGCGCTCGACGTGGGTCCGACCGAGGTCGGCATCTCGCCGATCGGCAAGCCGACTTTCGCGGAACTGGAGGCGGCGGGAAAGATGCGCCGCCTCCCCCCGAACGTCATGTGGGTCGTGCTGTCCTACAGCGACGAAGCGGCGCGCAAGCGGTTCCGGCCGGAGGCGGCGGCGCTGGTTCAGGCGCTCACGGGCGCGGGCGCAAAGCCGATCAAGCTGCCGGCCGGAAAATACGCCGCCCGCTACACCGCCCTCGGGTCGCTCGATCCCCAGGCACCGCCGTCGTCCTCCTGGCCGCCGCCCGCGGAAGACAGCTACTTCTTCCAGTACGACGGAACGATCGAGGCGCTCGCCAAGATCGGACAGCGCTGGAAGAAATACGACCGCCCACACGACAGGCCCGGCGCGTACATGTCGACGCACATCACCGACCCGCACGGCCAGATGTTCAGCACTCGCTAGCGACGCGTTCGCCACTACGGCATCACCGTCAAGGACGGAATGCTCCATGACGGAGTCGGTCATGTGGTGACGGACCTACCGGCCATCTACACCACCTCCGGGAGGGTTCAGTAGTCGCTCGCGGCGAAGCGCGTGAATCCGTAGTCGCCGTTGGTCCCGATGCACGAGGCGTCGTTCGTTTCGAGATTGAAGCCCATGCCGGGATTTCCGGTCGCGTAGGTCGAGTCCGTCGCGCTTCCGACCGCGACGCCGTTGAGGTAAGCGGTGATGACGTTGCCGACGATCGTCGCCTTGACGGTGTCGCCTTCCGCGATGCCGTACTGGGCGCCGGTAGAGTTCACGAGGTACGTGAAATCCCCAACGGGCCCGTTCCATCGCACGATGATGAGGTACGCGCTCGCGCTCTTCGTGGCCTTGAACGAGATCTCATAGCCCGTGCAACTGTGAGCGGTGAGATTGCTGCGGAGGCGCATCTCGACCTCCTGATAGCAGGACTCCTTCGGATTGACGGTGTGCACGACGGCCTGCACGGTCTGCGTCGGCCCCCAGGCGCCTGTCAGCAAGGCCGTCCCATCGGTGTAGGACGAGCCGCTCTGATGACCGATCGCGAGCCCGGACGTCGTCGAGACGTCGTGCCAATCGAGGCCGACCGCCTGTCCGTTGATCCAGTTCCCTCCCTCCGAGATCGGGTTCTCGTTGAGAGGGAAGTTCGTTGTGTAGGCGCGACCTCCCGTGCCGGCCACGCCTCCCTGTCCACCGCTTGCTCCACCGCCCGCATCGGCACCACTGCCAGAATTAGACCCGCACCCCATCGCCACGACGGTCGCGCCACCCACCAAGACAGCGAAGATGTGCGCACGCGCTGACATGGTTCCGACGGCAACTATACGGCGCGTTCAGCATGGCGAGCGCACCGACAGGAGACCGCCACCACGCGCGCTACGGGCAGGTGCTCGGAACGCTGAAGTGCGGGCCGTCGTCCACCGCTGTGTTGTCGAGGCACGTGCTCGTCGGCACCAGCACCTTGACGGTGGCTTCCGTCCGGTTGCCGGCGAGATCCGTGACGTGGAGTGAGATGGTGTAGACGCGCCCGTTTCCGGCCCCGCTCCGCTCGACGCGCAGCTCGGCGGAGCGACAATCCGAGCCGATGACGATGTCGTTCAACGTGTTGCCGTCCCCGATGCCGTCCTCCGGCTCATCGCTCGTGATCTGGGTGATCTGGACGTCGGCGATGCCGAGGCCGGCGATGCAGCTGTCCGACACCGTCGAAACGAGGTCGGCCATCGTGAACGCGTGGTACTTGTGGTTGGGCGGCGCGAGGACAATCGGCGCGACGACCGTCATCGTGGGCGGGGTCGCATCGTTGACCGTCACCGCCCGGCTGGCCAAGCCGGTGTTACCCGACGGGTCCGTCGCGCTGTAGCCGAGCGCGTAGCTCCCCGGTGTACCTGTATTCACCGCGCCGCTCGCGATCACCGCGACACTGCCGACGCAGCTGTCGGTGGCCGTCGCGCCCGGATCGACGAACGGCGTCGCACATTCGACGGTCGCCGGGTTCGGGCCGAGCACCGTGACCACCGGCGCGGTGGTGTCGATGACGTGCACCGAGCGGACAACCGGGCTCGCCTGGCCGCCGGCCGCGTCCGTGGCGGTGTAGGTGACCGAGTCATCGCCCACGTGGCGGACATCGACGGTGCTGGACGAGGTGACCTGGACCGCGCCCTGGCACATGTCGGCCGCAGTGGCGCCCGCGTCGGTGTACGGCGTCGCGCACTCGACGCTGGTGTCGAGCGGACCGTTGGCGGTGATCACCGGGGGCGGGTTCGAGACCTGGATCGTCGCCGACGACGCGTTGTTCGGCGCCAGGTTCGGATCGGCGGTCGTCGACGTCACGTTCGCCGATGCCGTGATCGCGGAACCGTTGGCGGCCGCGCAGTCGGACAGCACGACGGTCAGCGTGAACGTGGCAGTGCCGCCCGCCGGCAGCGAGGGCAGCGTGCACTGCACCGGTCCCACGCCGCCCGGGGCGGGCTGTCCGCACGTCCAGCCCGCCGGCATGGTCAGCGACTGGAACGTCGTGTGGGCCGGGACCGCCGTCGTGAGCGAGACGCTCGCGGCCGGCAGATCGTCGTCTGTCGGGGCGAACGACGGCTGGTTGGTGTCGGCGTTGTTGGTCACGGTGATCGTGTAGGCGACCGCCTGCCCCGCCGGCGCGGTCATCGGCGCCGCGGTCATCGAGCTCGACAGGTCGGCGCCCGGGAGTTGCAGCGGGTCGACGAACGCCCAGTAGGCGGGCTTCTTCTTCAGCGACGGGTCGAACAGCAGCGGCGCGTCCACCTTCGACGATGACGTCAGCCACGACTTGTCATCCGAGGTCCCCCAGATCGTCAGCGACACGATCTTCCCGGTCTGCTCGATGGCCCGCAGGAAGTTGCGGTAGCTGTAGCCGACCGCGCTGTGGCGGTTGGCCGGGATGTCCGTGTAGCTGGTGAACGGCGTCGAGTTCGGCCCGGAGAAACCGTAGATGCTGTAGTCCAGCTCGGTGACCGACTGCTCCACCCCGGTGGTCCCGAACATGTTGATCGAATCGATGATCGTCTGCACCGGCGGGTACTCGATGTTGTTGTGCATCTGGTGCCCGAAACCGTCGAGCGGGATGCCGCGGCTCTTGAGGTCGCGCACGATGGCGAGAAGCGGATCGCGGTGGGCCGGGTTTGTCGTGTCGAAGTCGTTGATGTAGAGCTTCGCGGTCGGGTTGGCCGCGCGCGCCGCCTGCAGGGCGATCTCGATGTACTCCCGCCCGATGATGTTGAACCAGGGGCTGCGTCGGTAGCCGTCAGGCTGTGCCGGATCGACCGGCTCGTTGACGACGTCCCAGATCGGCACGTCGTTCCCGAAGTGCATCATGACCGCCTGGATGTGGTTCTGCATGCGCTGGATCAGCAGCGCGCGGTTCGCGGGCGTGGGCGTCATCGGGTTGCCGTTGACGTCGTTGAACACCCACGCTGGCGTCTGGTTGTGCCAGACGAGCGTGTGGCCGCGGACGCGCATGTTGTTGGCCTTCGCGAACGAGACCTGCGCGTCGGCATTGGTGAATGTGAAGACGCCCTCGGTCCTCTCTGTCGCGTCCCACTTCATGTCGTTGCCTGACGTGATGCTGTTGAAGTGCTTGCTGAGCAGGAAGCCGGGCTCGCCCGTGATGTCGGCGGGGATGACGGCGGCACCGACGACCGGGAAGAAGGGCGCCATCGTCTGGTAGACCGACGGGATGTTGCGCTCGGCGACGGCCGGCGACACGAACGTGACGCTGAAGTCGTCGATGTAGAACGACGACGTGCCGCCGTTCGACTCCACGTACATCGTCAGCGACGAATTGCCCAGCGCCGCCACGTCATACGTCGCCTGCAGGCGGACCCACGCGTTCGCCGTGACGTTCGTGTTGCCGACGACGGTGTGGAAGGTCTGGATCGTCCCGGCGTTGCGTTGCAGGCTGACGCGCAGCTGCGAGTCCGCCTGGCCCGGCGCCAGCTTCGCCCACAGCGACACGAAGTAGCGCGACCCGTTGAACATCACGTTGGTGACGTTGAACGCGGGGCCGCGGAACGCCGATGTCCGGTTCGTGGTCAGCAGGCTGTGCGTTCCGCCGTGCGCGTCGGCGGTGCTGTTGGCGACCACCTCGACGCCGGTGCGCGAGGACCAGCCCTCGAGCGTCCCACTCTCGAAGTCGGCGGACGCGCCGGTGGTGTTCGGCGGCGGGATCACGGGCGGCCCCGCGACCTGCGCGATGCTGACCGTATCGACGTAGTACGACGCGTTCCCGGATTGCGTCTGGACGTAGAAGATCAGCCCCGAGTTGTCGGTCGAGAACGTGTACAGCGCGGTCTGGGTCACCCACGCGGCGTCGGTGACGTTCGAGATCGTCATGACCGTATCGAACTGCGCGCTGCCGCCCGTCGGCGTCCGCTGGAAGGTGGGCAAGATCGTGGTCGCCGGCTGGCCCGCCACCATGCGCACCGCGACGGTCACCTGATACGTCGCCCCCTTGATCATCTGGCCCTGCATGCTGACGCCGGGGCCCATGAAGCTGGCGGTGCGGTTCGTGGTCTTGAGGCTGTGCGTGCCCGTGTTCGCCACGTCGGTCGAGTTGGCGACCGTCGGGCTGCCGAACGGAAACCAGCCCTGCGCGGTGCCGTCCTCGAAGTCGAAGTTGATCGAGCTCTGCACCAGCGAGAACGCGTCGATGTAATACGACGCCGTCGCGGACGCCGATTCCACGTAGAGGATCAGGCCGGTGACGTTGGTCGCCGTGTACGAGTAGTTGCCGGTCATCGTCACCCACGCGGCGTCGGTCACGTTCGTGCTTCCGACGACGGTGTCGAACGCGGTCGTCCCGTCGCTCATGCTTCGCTGAACGGTGACCCGGACCGTCGTCGGGGCCTGCCCCGCGACCAATCGCGACGACACCGACACGCGGTAGGTCGTGCCCGGCGTCAACTGCCCGGTCAGGCTGATACCCGGACCCATGAACGTCGCGGTGCGGTTCGTGACCTTGAGGCTGTGCGTGCCGGTGAGCGCTTGCTCGGTCGAGTTCGTCAGCGTCGGGCTTCCGAACGGGAACCACCCTTGCGTGGTCCCGTCTTCCCAGTCGTTCTGGATCGACGTCAGCGCCACCGCGATGGTGCCGGTGTCTGACGGCTGCGGCGGACTGTCGGAGCACCCGGCAACCTCGACGAACAGACACATCGAAGCGAAGACAATCAGCTCACGATGGTTGCGCATTGATCAAATTCTGCCGAGACCGTTTGCAGAATCACCAAGATTTAGTGTTGTATTTGCCTCAACGAACGCGCGTACGAACATTTTCGAGCGCGTAACGTGGGTGGGACGGTGCGTGGGCGCAGCAAGGTGTTGTTTGCGGCGCCGCCAGCGCACATGTCGTGGCGCAGGCGAGGTCGCGCCGCGCGGCGTTGCGATCAGATCGCGGGCAGCAATTGCGGGACCGCGGCCCGCCCGTCAGGGCGTCGTCGCCATCGTGATCGAGGCGTCGTCGACGTAGAGATCCGCGCACTCGACCTGGCCCGAGCCGGAGCCGCACGCGCTCCCTTCCTGCATCACGTACACGGCCGGGGCCGTCATCCTGCAGCCGGGCATCGCATTGGCCGGCGGCATCGTGACGGTGCCGGAGACTTGCGTCCATATCCCGGGCATGACCCCCGCCACGGTCCTGGTCGCGGGCGGCGTCTGCGCGCCGCCGCCCTGCGCGCAGGTGTAGGTCGATTGCAGGATCAGATCGTGAGCGACGGTCCCGTTCTGCATCACCCAGAACGAGACGTTGTAACGGCCATAGCCGGTCGGCAGCAGATACCTCGGCCCCGTCGCGGGCGTCTGGCGGTTGTACTGGCGAAGGCTATGCGTCCCGCCGTGCGCGAACGTGGTGACGGCCGCCTGCACCGCCGAGCCGCTGCTGACGCCCCAGCCGTCGGTGAAGCCGGCCTCGAAGTTGTAGTTGCCGACCAGATTGTGGCCGTCGGTGACGTTCACGACCAGGTCGTCCATGTAGAGGTCCGGGCACGTCCCGGTGGTGCACCCTTGCTCCGTTTGATTGAGATAAAGGAGTACGGATCGGACAAGGCCGCCTGACGCCGGATTGCAATCGCTGGCGGGGGTCTGGGTGTTGATATCGATGGTACCGCTCAGCATCTCCCAGCTGTTCTGCGGAATCGTGACCTGCGCGAAGTTTATGAAGTACGCGGTGATTGTGGTGTCCTTGCACTTCACCGCGACCGTCAGCGCGCCGGTCAGCATGGCCCAGTTGGGGTCCTTCTGGAAGGCCCAGGCGGTGACCTTGTAGGCGCCCAGTCCGGTTGGCAGCGCGTAACCGGGGCCCTGGTAATAGGCCATGCGGACCGAATCGACGATGGCATTCTGGCCGCCATGCACGGTCCCGACCGCCGTGGTCATGGCGATCGTGGAGGTGCCGCTGGCCGCCGTCCACCCGGTCAGGGCTCCGTACTCCAGATCGCCGTTGCCGGCGATGTTTGGGGTCGCGACGCACGTCGCGGCGGCGCAGTACGCGCCCGCCGCGCAGGCGGTGTCGTCGCCGCAGCTCGTGCCGCAGGCTGCCGGCGATCCCGAACAGAGGAATCCGTCGCAGCTCTTTGTGCCGTTCGGGACGCAGGAGGTGGGGCCGCCGGTGCCGTTGCAGACCTTCGTCATGACGAGCGAGCCCCCGCTGCACGACGGCGTCGAGTCGCAGACCGTGTTGTTGCCGTACTTGCGGCAGGCGCCCGCACCGTTGCAGTCGCCGGTGTTGCCGCAGGTGCTCGTGTCCTCCATCGTGCACTCGTTGTCAGGATCGGTCAGGTCGGCGATCGGCTGGCAGTTCCCCGTCGGGGCGTTGCACCGCATGCAGGTCCCGGTGCAAGAGTTGAAGCAGCAGACGCCGTCCACACACCAGCCGCTCATGCACTGATCGCCGGACGTGCAGGTGCTTCCATTGGTGCCCGGGCCGGTCGCGCGCCCGCCCGTGCCGCCGCCGCCGGCCCCGCCCCCCCGGCCACCCGCGCCACCGCCTCGGCCACCCGCGCCCGCGATTGCCCCGGCGCCGCCCGTCCCGCTCGTGCCGCTCGTGCCGCCGCCGCCAGCACCCGCGTCACCCCCGCCGGCGCTGCCGCCCGCGCCGCCGGCGACACTGCCGCCGAGGCCGGCCACGCCTGTGCCGGCGCCGCCACCTCTGCCCGCGTTTCCGCCTCTGCCCGCGCTTCCGGCCGTCGCTCCAGCGACGCCGGCAGCGCCACCATCACGCGCACGGATTGCCTGCTCGCCGCCACAACCCGCGGCGACGAGCGATGCGAGTGCCAGCAGACGACAGATCGGCTGGCGCCCGAGACGAGCGCTGGGAAAGTTACGGAACAAGCGTGATCGACACATCGTCGACGTAGAGATTCGGACACTCGACTCCGGTGCAGGACCCGTTGCCGTACTCTTGCTGCAGATAGACGGCCGCCGAGGTCAGTTTACACCCGGCCGGCGCGTTCGCGGGCGGGAAGGTGGCGGTTCCGGACAGGGTGTTCCAGCCGTTCGCGCCGACCTGGCTGGCGACGGCGATCGACGCCGGGAAATTCGCCGAGCCGCCCTGGCACGTGTACGTCGGCTGCAGGATCAGGTCGTGGGACGCCATCGTGCCGTCGTGGAGCGCATTGAACGTGAAGTTGTACTTCGCCGCCCCGAGCGGCAGGTTCCAGCGCGGGCCCTGGGACGTCCCGGTCCGGCCGTTGTGCACCAGGCTGTGCGTGCCGCCGAGGTAGATCGCGGTGGTGACGCTCAGCGCGCCGCCGCCATTGGTCTGCCAGCCGGCGGCGGTGTTGGCCTCGAAGTTCGGGTTACCGACCAGGTTGTGCCCGTCGGTGACCGTGATGACGACGTCGTCGAGGTACATATCGGGCAACGCCGTCGGCGAGCCGGCGCCGTTCTGATTGAGATAGAGCTGCGCCGCGCGCACCACGCCGGGCGTTGCGGCGCCCGGCTGGCAGTCCGCCCCGACGGCCGAGAAGTCGATGACGCCGGTCACCTTCGTCCAGGTCGCATTGTTCAGGGTCCATTGATTGAAGCCGGGCGTTGGATTCGGCCCGATGGACGGGAAGTGGTCGACCGACGTCGAGCCGCACGTCACCTTCACGTTCAGAACCCCGTTCAGCGTCGCGTCGGGGCTCGCCGGCGCGCTCTGCATCGCCCAGGCGGTGACGTTGTATTTTCCGGCGCCCGTCGGAATCGTGTAGGCGGGCCCGTTGAAGGTCGCCGTACGCCCCGTGTTCGCGACGGCGTAGGTGCCGGCGTGGACGTTGGTCGGCGGGTTCGCCGCGGTCTGCAGCACAAGCGCGCCGGAGCCGCTCAGCGACCACCCCGTCGGGGGGTTCGTGATCGGGGTCGAGGGCCCGTACTCCAGATCGCCGTTGCCGGCGAGGTTCACGGGCGACGCGTAGCAGGCGGTCGCGCTGCAGAAGCCGTTGTTGCAGAAGGAGTCGTTCGAGCAGGTGGTCCCGCAGACCGCGCCCGCGCACTGGTACGCCCCGCACGACGTCGTCGCGCCGGCGTTGCAGGTGCCCGCGCCGTCGCAGGTCGAGGCGGCATGCAGCTGCGCGTTCGAGCAGCTGGCCGCGAGGCATTGGGTCCCCGCGACCCACTTGCGGCAGGCGCCGGCGCCGTCGCAGGTGCCGTCGGTGCCGCAGCTCGAGGCGGCCGAGGCCGTGCACTCGTTGCGCGGGTTGGTCCCCGGGTCGGAGAACTTGCACGTCCCGACGCTGTTCGTCGCGTTGCAGGTCTGGCAGGTGCCGTTGCAGGCGGTGTCGCAGCAGACGCCGTCGACGCAGTAGCCGCTCGCGCAATCGCCGGAAACGGTGCACATGGTGCCGTTCGTCTCGACCGGGACGCAGGCGGCGGCGACGCAGTGGTAGCCCGACGCGCAGTCGGAGTTGCCAACACACGATGTCCCGCACGTGGCCGCGCCGCACGCGTACGCGCCGCACGACTGGTCGGTGGTCGTTCCGCAGGTGCCGGCGCCATCGCAGGTGCGAGCGGGCGTGAATGTCGAGACGCTGCACGACGCCGCGACGCAGATCGTCCCGACGGTGTACTTGCGGCATCCGCCGCTGCCGGCGCACGTGCCGTCGAGCCCGCAGGTCGACGACGGATCAGCCGTGCACTCGTTGTCCGGATCCGTGCCCCCGATGATCCCGCGGCAGAGCCCGTTGGCCTGGGCCGTCTTCGAACCCGCACATGCCATGCAGCCGCCGGTGCACGCCGTTTCGCAGCAGAAGCCGTCGACGCAGGCGCCCGTCGAGCACTGGGAGGGATCGGTACAGGCCGAGCCCTGGCCTTTCACCGTCGTACAGACAGACCCGAGGCAGAAAAAGCCCGAGGTGCAGTCGGCGTTCGACGCGCACGAGGTCTTGCACGCGGTCGCGCCGCACATG
>Ga0207662_10001208_pt1 | contig 12343 bp, 11 predicted proteins | sample KBSS33LmetaG_FD_184338 | JGI IMG/M metagenome (GOLD analysis project Ga0207662, IMG submission 184338) | Switchgrass rhizosphere microbial communities from Kellogg Biological Station, Michigan, USA - KBS S3-3L metaG (SPAdes) (version 2) | ecosystem: Host-associated > Plants > Roots >... | reverse complement strand
AGCCGACCATGAAGAGCTGCCCGATTTTCTCGCGCGACGTCAACTCCAGACGCGCCACGTCACAGGCTCCGATCGATGAGGTATTGGATCAAGAGCCTGGTGCCGATCCCGGTCGGCCCTTTGGGAATGTAGGCCCGTTCCCGCTCACTCCAATCAGTGCTGGCAATATCGATGTGCACCCAGGGGCCATCGCCGGCGAATTTGCTCAAGAAGAGGGCCGCCGTGATCATCCCGCCTCCGCGTCCGCCGATGTTGCGCATATCGGCGACGTCACTGCGCAGCTGTTCGAAATAGTCCTCCCACAGCGGCATCTCCCATACCCGCTCGCCGGCCTTTTGGCCGGACTTTTCAACTTGCGCCTTCAACTTGTCGTCGGTGCCGAACATCCCGACGGCGAACTGGCCGAGCGCGACCACACAGGCACCAGTGAGCGTGGCAATGTCGATCAACGCGGCGGGATTGTATCGTTGGGCGTACGCGAGCGCATCGGCGAGAATCAAACGGCCTTCCGCATCGGTGTTCTGCACTTCGACCGTTTTACCCGACAGCGTTTTGACGATGTCCCCCGGCTTCATCGCCCGGCCGCCAGGCATGTTCTCCGCGACCGGAAGGATGCTGACGAGACGCAGGGGTAGTCGCAGGCGGGCGGCCGCTCGGACTGCCGCGAGCACCTCGGCGCCGCCGGTCATGTCCGCCTTCATATGTTCCATGTTTTCAGCAGGCTTGAGCGAGATCCCTCCCGTATCGAAGGTGATCGTCTTTCCGATGAAGACTACCGGACGCTCGTCCTTCTTCTTCGAGCCGTTGTATTCGAGAATGATGAACTTGGGCGGTTCGTGACTGCCGCGCGCGACACCCAGGAGGGCGCCCATGCCCAGCTGTTCCATATCTTTCTGTTCGAGAATTTTCAGGTTCAGCGTTTCCTCTTTCGCGACCTTCTTGGCCTCGTTGGCGATACGCGTCGGCGTCATCACGTTCGATGGGTGGTTGCAGAGGTCACGGACCAGGACGGCGGCTTCCGCCGTCGCCACGCCGCGACGTATGCCCTCCGACACCGGCCTTAGATGCGCCTTCTGCTGAGTCACAATCATCATCCGTTCGACGTTGGTCGGAGTCCCGTTGTCGCTCCGATAGGTGGTGAATTGATAATTTCCCAGAATCGCGCCTTCCGTCATCGCCTGTGCAACCTCGAGCGGGGTCTGGCCTCTGGGAGTCACCGCCGGCACGAGTGCCGTAAACGAATCAACCTTGCATTGGCGCACTCGCTTCACTGCATGACCCAGCGCCTGACGGACAGCGTCCAACGTCAGGTGATGCTTTTTCCCCAATCCTACCAGCAGCAGACGCTTTGCGGGCACTTTGCCATGGGTATGATAGACCAACACCTCTCCTGCTCTGCCTTCAAACTCCCGTGACTGCAGCAGGTCACGCAACGAGCCGTTGAGAATCTTGTCGAGTCCGGACGCATCCGATTTGCCCAGCGGTTCGCCTTCGCAATGCGTGAGCACGAGCAGTTCGGCCACTTCAGCCTCAGCACGGCTCACCTTCGCATCAATCTGCATCATCTTCATGTGTGCTCCCTCGTACTCTCAGTTGCGGCTGTTCTCAGACGCCGCGCATATCGGGCGCCCAAATCAATTTGTGCAGCTGGAGCTGCAGCCGGACAGGCAGACGATCCGCCAATATCCATTCCGCCAACTGGCGGACTTCCAGCGAGCCGAAGACGGGGCTCATGAGGACAGTGCAGCGGCCCGACAACTCGTACTGCGCAAGCACATGACAGGCCCAATCATAGTCGGACCTGTCCGCCAACACGAATTTGACCTCGTCTTTTCCAGTCACGCGGGCAAGGTTCGGCCAATGCATCCGGTCCGACATGCCGCTGCCGGGACATTTCACATCGAGAATCACATGCGCACGCATATCCACTGCGGCGGTATCGATCGCACCGCTGGTTTCGATCAAGACGTCGAACCCTCTGTCACAGAGCCTGGTGATCAGCGTGAAGGATTCCGACTGGGCGAGCGGCTCGCCGCCCGTAACCTCCACCAGCCGGCACCCATAGGAATCGACCGCCGCCAGTATCTGCTCAATGGACTGCTCGCTCCCGCCATAGAATGCATATTCTGTATCGCACCAAGTGCAGCGCAGAGGACAGCCGGTCAGGCGGACGAAGACGCAAGGCTGTCCGGCGAACGTCGATTCGCCTTGAATGCTATGGAAGATCTCCGTGACGCGCATCGTCAGGTCCAATTCACGACGGGCCAGCCACGGTCCCGCGCAATCCGAAGCATGCCGCGAATCGGATTGACCACGACCGGATAACCCACCAACTCCAGAATTTCCGTATCGCCCGGGCTATCGCCGTACGCGAATGAGCTCGTCAGATCGAGACCTTTTTCCTGAGCGTGCGACGCGATCAGCTGTCGTTTGCCGGTTCCGTACGGCAGAGGAGGGACGACCGCGCCGGTATAGCGGCCGCCACGATGCGCTAACCGTGCAGCGAACAAGGTAGGGACGTTCAGCGCGGCCGCAAGCGGGGTGATCAAAAAATCCGGTGCGCCGGAGATCAATATGAGCTGATGTCCGGATTGGCGATGCGCTTCCAGCCGCTCGCGGCCTTTTCCGGAAATTCCCCCGACCATTTCGTCGTGAAAAAACTCCTTGGCGCAGGCCTCGATCACGGCAGGATCCTTGTCCTCGAGATAGACCTTCCGCTCCCGCAGGGAATGAATCGTCAGGGGCGGACCCTGCCGAATCAGCCAGAAGAGGCTCCGCCGGAATTCACTCCAACCCACGAGGCCTCTTCGCCACAGGTAGCGGAAAAATCGCACCTCGCAAGCCTCTCCCGGAATGAGCGTGTTGTCGACGTCGAACAGCGCAGCCAACGCGGCCGGCGAGGCGGTCGTGGCGGCCCGAATGAGAGAAGGGTGGAGATCGTGATAGCCGTGCATGGTATTGGATCAATCGGCGAGCAATAGAGGGCCAATCTTACAGAACAGGCCGTTGATTGACAAGGATTTTGGCCTACTTCTATAATGCCGCTCCCTCTCCCTGCGGAACATAGCTGATAGGCGGGATGTTCAGAAAAGCCAACGGCAAGGCCGCAGCAAGTGAAGAGTCGAAGGGTACGTTATCTGGTACGTCGAGAATCTGGGCGTCGCGAGAACGCCGCCGTTGGGGTTTTTCAGCATCCCGCAAAGCCGAAGTGGTGGAATGGCAGACACGCACGTTTGAGGGGCGTGTGGCGCAAGCCGTGCGGGTTCAAGTCCCGCCTTCGGCACCAATACATATTCCGTGACACACGGAGCATCAATGTCCCTTGCCGGTGCGGCTTCCTTACGCCGCCGCAGTGTCTCGTCGGCCAAATCCTCCTCGATCCGGCTGCTGCTGGTCGACGATCACGAGGTCGTTCGAGTCGGGCTGCGAACAGTGTTGCACAACAATCAGGGCATCACGATTGTCGGCGAAGCCGACAGTAAGGTCCAGGCGGCATCGGAAGCCAAGCGCTTGCGGCCGGACGTGATCTTGATGGACGTCCGCCTGCCTGACGGGTCCGGGGTGGAAGCCTGCCGCGAAATTCTGTCAGAACAACCGACGGCGCGAGTGATCTTCCTGACCTCCTACACGGATGACGACTCGGTCCTTGCCGCTGTCCTGGCTGGGGCCTACGGGTATGTGTTGAAGGAGATTGATTCGGCGGCGCTGGTACGCGCGATCCGGACGGTCTCCACCGGCCGTTCCATCCTCGACCCGGCCGTGACCAAGCGCGCGCTCGAATGGATCAAGACGGTTCCGAGCTCCGAAGGTCCTGCTCGTCCCTCCTCACTTTCCCCCCAAGAAGAACGCGTCTTGGCGCTGGTGGCGGACGGCTTGACGAACAAAGAGATCGCGTCGACCCTCAAATTGAGCGATAAGACCGTCAAGAACTACCTGGCGAACATGTTCCAGAAGCTCCATATCTCCCGGCGGGCTCAAGCGGCGGCATTCTTCGTCAAACGCACCGTATAGCCTCCGTACTCGACGATAACCCGGCAGGCACTTGCCCTTACCGCAACTAGCCGCACGCCATCCACCATGCCTTCGCTCTGGACAGTCTCAATAAATGCGCTCTTGGGTGGTCTGGTGGTCGCCGTCGGCGCCTGGCTGGCTTCGAACCAGCTGTCCATCTTCGGAGCGATCCTGGTGCTGATCGCTGCAGCCGGGTTCTTATGGTGGCGCGGCCGGACCATTACGCTCATCTGGGCATGGTCGACCCTGTTGCTCGGGATCGAGTGCTTTGCTTGGCCGATCGCGACCATGTGGCAGATCCGGTCCGCCGGCAGAGAGCCTTCCGACGAAGAGATGGGCGCCATCCTCTCCGCCACGCTCATGGGTCTGTTTTCGGCCGTGTTTTGGATCGCCTTCTCTTACGGTCTGTTCAATCGGGCCAAGGCAGGAGCGGTGCCAAGCCAGAGCGCTCATCCCCCGAAGTAACGGTAACTGCTCACCACATATCGATCGGATCCACGTCGACGTCAAACTTCACGGCGCGTCGCGCGTAGGTAGACTCAAGCTCGGCGAGTGTCGACCGGAGGGCTGGCATGACGTGGAAATCGGGACGGGACTTGACCAGGATTTGGCGGCGGTAACGTCCACGCACGCGCGCGATGGGCGACCGAACCGGTCCAAGGATCGTGATGTGATCGGAAGCAGCGCTGGCCTTCGCCGCACGGCTCAATCCCGCCGCCCAGTCTTTGGCCGCCCCATCAACCGTGGGCTCCTGTGCACCGGAAATGTGCAGAACGATCACTCGCACGGCCGGAGGAAATCCGAGCGCCGTCCGGTGGATCAGCTCCTCCGATTTAAAAATTGCTTCATCCTGCCGGGCGAGCGCCTCGACCACATGATGGGACGGAAGAGCGGACTGAATAATGAACCGGCCGCCGTCTGAGATCGGCTGCACGAGACTCGCGGCGTCCCGAAGCAGATGAAAGGTGCGTTCTGCCGCTCGAAAGTCTGGGACGCTCAGGCCCGCATCCGCCTGCACGGCCGCCGCGAGACCGATCGACGGCACGACGTCCTCTCGTAACAGGACTTGGGTACCGACGAGCACATCCCACTCCCGCCTGTGCACCCGTGTCCAGATACGCGCCGCTTCCTTCGGCCGGCGCAGCGTCTCGCCATCGACGCGCAACACCCGTGCAAATGGGAACCGTCGCTTGACTTCTTCTTCCAGGCGTTCGGTCCCTTCACCGACGGGTTGCAGTCGGGCACTCCCGCATGCGGCGCAGAGATCGGGAGTCGAACGCATGCCGCCACAGTAATGACAGAATAGCAGCTGGTTCTGTCGGGAAAACGCGAAGGCCACGGCGCAGGACGGACAGCGGGGCACCTGACCGCAGTCTCGGCACACCAAGGCGCCCGCGAACGCCTTCCGGTTGAGAAACAACAGCACCCCGGCCTGTCGGGCAATGGCATCTTGCATGGCCTGATTCAGCCGGCGACTTAACAGCATTCGGCGATCTTCACGTCGAAGATCGACCACTTCGATCTGCGGCCAGCGATCCGGTTGATCGGGAGCGCGCAGCACACGTTCCGGTGGCTCCGCACCTGAGGCCTCAAGAGACAGATGGGACGAGCCGAAGACAAGAAGGGCCTGCTCCTCTTGCGCTCTCATCCAAGCCACGTCCCGAGCATGATATCGAGGCTCCATCGGCTCTTTGAGCGCAGGATCCTCTTCACGGTCGATCCAGATCAGTCCGATCGGCTGAAGGGGCAGGAACACGGCGGCTCTTGTCCCAACCGCAACGGATACCTCGTTCTGACAAATACGGTTCCAGATGTCGCCTCTCACGCTGTCCGGCATCGCGCTGTGAAGGACGGCGGTGACCCATCGCAGATCGTCCAATGCCGCGGCCAGCGATTCGGCTCGCGCAGTTTCGCCGGCAATCACTAGAACCTTCCGGCCAAGGGCCACGGTCCTGGCCACTGCGGCGCGAAGCAACCCAAGGCGCTCTCCGGAAGAAGCCTGCACCATAAGGCGTTCGGCCTGGTGCCGTTCCAGTGCCTTGACGAGGCGCACATCCCAGTCGTGACGATATTCGAGCATGTCAGACGCTTGGATCTGATCTTCGAGTAACCGGAAGAGCACGGGGGCGGGGGGTAAAGGCGGTTCCTGCAATTTTCCCATTCGATGAGACGCGCGGTCCGGCACTTCATGCGCCCATCCGCGATCGAGAAGTTCCGCCAGGACCTTCCCATCGCCCCCCTCCTTCACATCGGAAAGACGCGAGAGGCGAATGCCCAGCGGGCGCCGCTTGAGCCGCTTCAGGAGCTGAACCGCGGCAGGAGAAACCGACTCCTTGGCGGCCAGAGCCTGCTGTCCCTCTTTCGTCAGGATGATGCGATTGCGGTCGACGGTGGTCGACTTGGGGGGAAGCACCAGCCGGAGGCACTGTCCCCAAGGAGCCACGTACGTGTCCGCCACGGACTTCGCCAATTGAAGGAGAGGAGGAGGAATGTCGACCATCCGGCCGGCCGTGACCAGTGTCCGAATGGCCTTGAGTCGTTCGAGAGGCACCGCCGGAGGACGGTGCTGAGTGACCGCGATGACGGCCCCCTGCACCAGAGACCGGCCGAACGGGACGAACACGAGGTGGCCCACACGCAGCACCGCGCGCAATTGAGCGGGAATCAGATAGGTGAACGGGCCGGCAAAGTGGCGCGGGACGATGACGTCTGCAAAGAGCGGTATTTCTGGTTCCAGCGTTTCCGACGTCCGCGGCTCACCGAGCATGCGGCATTGTAGCAGCAGAGATGGAGTGGGGGAACCAGAGGGAAGTCCCCGTTGGAACATGCTCGGTTGGCCGGCATGTTCCAACGTTGATGGGAAATTGAAGAGCTACGGCTGAGCGGATTTCTCCGGCAGGGCCGGCACGGAGGCGGTCTCTCCGGACGGAGTCTCCGGCATGACCGCCGGAGTTACGACCTGCGGTTCCTCATTCTTTACATCTGCAGGAACCGGTTTCTCGGCGGGAGCACCGGCCGGCTCCTTGCCCTCCGTCCCGAGACCGGTGACGCGATAGCCGTCAGCAGCGGCTTCCGCGGGCGCCGTTGCCGGCTCCGCGGAAGACGGAGCGCTGTCAGGTGAATACAGCACGACCTCGACGCGGCGGTTTTTTGAACGGCCGGCTTCCGTCCCGTTGCTCACGACGGGCTTCGTTGAACCGTATCCGACCGACGTAATCCGCGCGGAATCGATCCCGCCTTTTTCGACGAGATACCGCAAAACTCCCGTGGCGCGCGCTTTCGAAAGATCCCAGTTGGTGGGATACATCGATTTCAACGAGGGACCGATCTCCATGCTGTCCGCATGGCCCTCCACGCGAATCAACTGATCCGCCGGCGCGTCCTTCAGCATTTCGACCAGCTGATCAAGAGTTTGATAGCCTTCGGCCTTGATCCTTGCTTCACCGGATTCATAGTGCAGTTGCTTCATGAGATCGCTCAGCGAGTAGCGCGTCTCCCGCGCCGCGTTTTGCACCGCTCGCTTCTCGGTTGGGGGCCCGCTGGACGGTGTGTTCATGGACGGTGGGCGGGGAGGTGCTGCAGGCATGACATCCGCCTGATGCTTGCTCTGGAACCGGTCGCCTTTGAGTATCCGGGAGACAGATTTTGTCACGAGCGCTGTGGCGCTGCGGCCTTCGGTCGACAGGACCTTTACCTCTCCGACCTGCCGGGGCGGCAGCCCTCCCCCATAGCGTACAAGATCCATACGGTCCCCCGCCCGCACCCCGTCCTCCCACCCACGATCGAGGTAGACGATGTTTCGTTGCGCGACCAAGGTCATCTCGATATCGGCTTGTAACTCGACGACCATGCCGTTGATCTCGTCCGAAACAGGTTCGGCGGTCGGTTCAGCGGCGCTCGACGGTGAGAATTTGACGACAGGATCCCCGGGAGCCGCGGAGCCGAATGCCCGCAAGGCGCGAGCGGTCGTCAACTGGTCATCCACTTGGACGACCTGCACAACGGCCAGGCGAGTGATTAAATACCCCATGTATTTGCCGGTTGCCGGATGAAACACCTTTCGTGTCCGCTTATAGACGGTGAATAAGTCGCCGATAGCCACATCGGCAGGGTTTTTCAACTTCAGATAAAACACATCGTTCATGCCGAGCCGCATGCGATTGCCGACCGTTTGATTGTCGCCGGTGATGACATTCACCACGCCGTCCTGCGGAGTGAAGTGCTGGATCGATCCAGCGGCATAGGACCGGGCCGCTTCTCCGTAACGGATGCTGTCCAGGTCATCCGCCCATGCCGGCGAAAGTCCCATTGCGGCGATGACTGCAAACAGCACGCAGCCCGTCAGGGTTCTCTGTGGATGAATGGTCATGGCGTTGTCCTTCTGGTTAAGGCACAGTCTGCTCAAAAAACCATAGCAAATCATGGCATAGAGTCAAGAATATTGCGGTCTTGCCCCAGTTGACCCTCTTCCGGGCCTTTGTTAAGGTGGCCGCGGGTTTGCACCGCGTTAATTTAATGGAACTGAGCAGGTGATATGCCACGAAACCTACCAGAACGCACCGCGCCTCCCCGCCTAGAGACTCAAATTCACAGGCGGAAGAAGGCCAAGGCCTTTTCGCCGCTTCTTCCAGAATGGGAACGGAAGGACGGCACCGCCCCAAAACATCTTCGAATGGATGCCACACTCATGGACTCCGCAACTAGCCGGTCAAAGCCTGTCCAGAGGGGTAGGACTTCCGGGTCTTCGGGGTAGGTCCTTTGTGCGCTTGCTATCACGGCGAGCCCCCGTCTAATATCCCTTTCTCCTTTGCAACTCAAGGCGTTGAAAGGTGTCCTCCATGAGCGGTCTCGAGTTACTCCTGGAGTATCTGACTAAGTATTTTCCGATTCTCCTGTTTATCTTCATTGCCCTCGCATTTGGGGTCGTCACACTGCTATTGAGCTATCTGGTCCAGCCCAAATATCCTGAACCCGAGAAGCTCTCCGCCTATGAATGCGGATCCGAACCCTTTTCCGATGCCAGGATGCCGTTTCCGGTTCGCTACTATATCTTCGCCATGTTGTTCGTCATTTTTGATATCGAGGTCATCTTTCTCTATCCCTGGGCGGTGGTCTTCAACGACATCAACAAGGTCAGTATTATCGGGCTGGTCGAGATGATGATTTTCATCGCCTTGTTCCTCGTTGCCTACGTGTACGCCTGGCGGAAGGGAGCATTGGAATGGGACTGATTCAACTCGGGCGTCATGACAAGGACGGAGCGCCGGACGTCATTACGACGACCGTCGAGAAGGCCGTCAATTGGGCGCGCAAAGGTTCGCTCTGGCCAATGACGTTCGGGCTAGCCTGTTGCGCCATCGAAATGATCGCCGCCGTCTCCTCACGTTATGACATGGACCGGTACGGTGCCGGCGTCTTCCGCGCCTCTCCCAGACAATCGGATCTGATGATCGTCGCGGGTACGGTATGCCGCCGCATGGCGCCCGTGATCCGCAAAATTTACGACCAGATGCCGGAGCCGAAGTACGTCATCGCGATGGGCTCATGCGCGACCTCGGGCAATATCTATGACAGTTACAGCGTGGTGCAGGGCGTCGATCGCTTCGTGCCGGTGGATATCTATGTCCCCGGGTGTCCGCCGACTCCTGAGGCGCTCTTCGATGGAATTCTCAAGCTGCAAGAGCGCATCATGCAAAAACGCGTGTTCGTGAAACAGCCGGACCAGGTGAAGGCCGCGTTAAAAGCCTAATCTTATGTCGCTTCAGTTGTTGTCAGATCGGCTTCAAGAACACTTCGCCGTCGGATTCGTGAAGGCCGTTGAGTGGCGCGGCGATTTGGCCATCACCGTGACAAGAGACAAATTGCACGAGGTCGCGCAGTTCTTGCGCGACGATCCCGCCATGGACTTCGACTATATCGTGCATGTGAGCTCGGTCGACTGGCCCGACGACGAAGAGCGATTCGAAGTCGTCTACGAGTTCTATTCGATCAGAAAGCGGCACCGGATTCGCCTGAAAACCCGTGTACCGGAATCAGATTGCATCGTGGATTCGCTCACCGATCTGTGGAAGGGCGCCGACTTCATGGAGCGCGAAGTCTACGACATGATGGGGATTCGTTTTCGACGCCATCCCGACCTCCGCCGCATCTTGATGCCCGACGACTACACGGAGGGCTACCCATTGCGGAAGGATTTCCCGGTGCGCGGGAAGGGTTGGCGCGACACGTTTGAGTTCCTGGACGAAACCCGGTAGACGCATCACCAATGGCTTTCGAAGACCAAAGAACCACCGTTTATAAAGTCGATCCGACGCATCCCGAGAGTGAAACGCTCCCGACGTTGCGGACGGAGGAACTGTTGCTCAACATGGGGCCGCAGCATCCGAGCACGCACGGCGTTCTCAAGGTCATCCTGGAGTTGGAAGGCGAGCGGCTGGTGAAATCCACGCCGGTCATGGGGTTCCTCCACCGGGGCGTCGAGAAGCTCGCGGAGGATGGCACGTATCATCAGTTTATTCCGCACACCGACCGTCTCGATTATGTGTGCGCGATGTACAATAATTTCGCCTACTGCCGCGCGGTCGAAAAGTTGATGAACATCACCGTTCCGGACCGCGCCGAATACTTGCGCACCATCGTCGCGGAAGTGCAGCGCATCATCGGGCACCAGTTTTGGCTGGGCACGCAAGCGCTCGATATCGGCGCCATGACGGTGTTTTTTTATTGCTTTCGGGACAGGGAAATTTTGCTCGACTGGTTTGACGAGCTGTGCGGCGCGCGTCTGACCACGAGCTGGTACCGCATCGGAGGCGTGGAACGCGACTTTACTCCCTCACTGTTCGCGAAGCTCAAACAGTTTCTGGATTATTTTCCGCCGAAGATCGACGAGTACATCGTGTTCCTCGAGAAGAACCGCATCTGGGTCGCCCGCACCAAAGGCGTGGCGGTGGTGTCCGCCGAAGACGCCGTGAGTTTCGGGCTGAGCGGCCCCACGCTTCGCGGTTCAGGAGTGGATTATGACTTGCGGAAGGCGGAGCCGTATTCGGCTTACCCCAAATGCGAGTTTAGCGTTCCGCTGGGGAAGAACGGGGACACGTACGACCGATATTGGATCCGGGTCATGGAGCTGTATGAGAGCGTGAAGATCATCAAGCAGTGCTTGGAGCAGATTCAGGACGGCCCGATCATGGCCGACGTGCCCAGCGTGACGCTGCCTCCGAAAGAGCGGGTCTTTACGAATCTAGAATCCATGATCCAGCAGTTCAAGCTTTTTTCACAGGGCTTCGATGCCCCGCCGGGAGAGATCTATTGCGGCACCGAGGCCCACAAGGGCGAGCTGGGTTTTTATATCGTGAGCACAGGGGGTGGGAAGCCTTATCGCCTCAAGATCCGCGCTCCCTCATTCATACACATGGGTGCCTTCGACCATATGTCGAGAGGCTATATGATCGCCGACGCGATCACGTTGTTCGGCACCTATGACATCGTGATGGGAGAATGCGACCGCTAAAACAGGAACGCAGTGCGTTGAGGAACTATGGGATTGAAACCAGCCACAAATCCGGACGTTGAAGCCGCGACGATCGAATTGAGCATCGACGGCAAGACCGTCACGGCCAAGGACGGCGTATCGCTCTACGACGTGATCTCGAGCACAGGCAAGATCATACCGGCGATGTGTTACCACTATACCTTTGATCCATTCGGCTCCTGCGGCATGTGCCTCGTGATGCAGGAGGGCAAGAAGGCGCCGGTGCGTTCGTGCACGGCCAAAGCCGCGGCGGGAATGATCATCCGTACTGAAGGCGACGATCTCTTCCAGGCCAGAAAAAAAGCCGTCGAGAAGCATTTGTCCGTCCATCCGCTGGACTGCCCGGTCTGCGACGCCGACGGCCATTGCGAACTTCAAGACATGGCCTTTCAGCATGGCGTGACCAATCTGGCCAATGCCAAACAGAAATTCATTCCCGAAGACACTCGAAGTCCTGTGCTGGATTTCAACATGAATCGCTGCATTGCCTGCGCCGAGTGCATCAACGTGTGCAAGGACGTGCTGATGATCGATGCCCTCCAATTCATGAAGAAGGGCGGCTTCAACCAGGTCGTGGCCAAGGGCGACCTCCCGCTCGCGTGCGAATTCTGCGGGGACTGTCTGGCCGTCTGTCCCGTCGGCGCGATCACCAACAAATTTTCGAAATACCTTTACAAACCCTGGCAGATCAAAAAGACGACCACGACCTGCAACTACTGCGGGGACGGCTGCCAGATGTACCTCGAAACCAAAGACACGGAAGTCATCCGCGTGACGTCACCGCTGTCCTGGAAAAACAAA
>Ga0207662_10001207_pt1 | contig 12343 bp, 6 predicted proteins | sample KBSS33LmetaG_FD_184338 | JGI IMG/M metagenome (GOLD analysis project Ga0207662, IMG submission 184338) | Switchgrass rhizosphere microbial communities from Kellogg Biological Station, Michigan, USA - KBS S3-3L metaG (SPAdes) (version 2) | ecosystem: Host-associated > Plants > Roots > Rhizosphere... | reverse complement strand
GAATGGGGATTCAAAGGCATAGTAATGAGCGACTGGTGGGGAGGAACGGACGCGATCCTTCAAATGCAGGCGGGGAATGACCTATTAATGCCCGGTACCGTTCTGCAAACTCAAGCGATCATCAAGGCAGTAAACGAGGGAGTCCTCAGTAAGAAGACATTAGACCAGAATGTGGAACACATCCTCAATATGATTCTACAAACGCCATCGTTCAGAGGCAGTAAGTATTCCGATCAACCAGACTTGAAAGCGAATGCAGACATCGCTCGTCAGGCAGCAACAGAGGGCATGGTTCTGCTCAAAAATGACAACGGTGCCTTACCACTTGCATCGCCGGGAAAAATCGCACTCTTTGGAAACGCCTCGTACGACCTCATAGCTGGCGGCACTGGTAGCGGAAACGTGAACAAGAAATACGTCATCTCGTTGGATCAGGGACTACTGAATGCCCGCTATACGATCGACGAATCATTCCGAAAAAGCTACTTGCGATTCATCGACGAGCAAAAAGAAAAGCGACCCAAAGTTGATGCGTTTAGACTGCCACCACCCATCGCTGAAATGGCTGTCGATGCAAATCAGCTAGAACAACTGGCGCGTGACGCGGATGCTGCCGTACTAACTATTGGACGAAACTCCGGAGAGTTTGCGGATCGCAAGGTAGACAACGACTTTAATCTCACCGCGACAGAACAGACGTTGATCCAAAACGTTGCCAATGCATTTCACGGAAAAGGAAAGAAGGTTGTGGTTGTCCTGAACGTGGGTGGGCCAATTGAAATCGCCAGCTGGCGTTCTTCGGTGGATGCAGTGCTGCTCGCCTGGCAACCAGGACAAGAAGGTGGTAACGCTGTTGTTGATGTCTTAACCGGCAAAGTGAATCCTTCAGGCAGGTTGGCTACGACATTTCCAATGTCCTACAGCGACGTGCCTTCGGCAAAGACTTTTCCGGGAAAGGAATTGCCAGGGGTTGCGCCATCCGGACTAAATCCTTTCGGCGATAAGCCATCCGAATCGACTTACGATGAAGGAATATATGTTGGCTATCGTTACTACGAGACGTTCGGCGTGAGGCCCGCATATGAATTTGGATATGGTCTGTCGTACACAAAATTTTCGTACGGAAACCTAAAGCTCAGTAGTGATAAATTTCTGGTAGTGACAGCCAGCGTGCCTGTTACGAACAATGGAAAAGTTTCCGGCAAAGAAGTGGTCCAGTTATACGTGAGTGCGCCCAAACAAGGATTGTCGAAACCGGCTCTTGAGTTAAAAGCATTTGCCAAAACCAGGTTGCTTAAGCCAGGAGAATCACAGACGATCAGTTTCACCCTTTCCCCTAAGGACCTGGCGTCCTTTGATCCTGCTAGTTCTTCCTGGATCGTGGATCCCGGTGCCTACACCATCAAGGTCGGCGCTTCATCTTCACAGATTAAGAGATCCGCGTCGGTGAACGTCGCGAAACAAATCGTGGTGCAGAAATCCCAAAAGCTGCTGGCGCCGACGGTGTCCCTGAAAGAGCTCAACCCCTGAGGGATGAAGACTGGCCGGGAGACTCTTCATCCTTCATCCTTCATCCTTCATCCTTCATCCCTCATCCCTCATCCTTCATCCTTTTTTAAGTCGCCAAGGCCTTTTCGGCTTTGCTACGGATGAACGCGTAATTCAGCTGCGGCAGCGAATTAAACTTCGCAGCTTTCGTGAACGACTCTTTTGCTTTCGCCGAATCGCCTTTGCCGCCATACGCTTCGCCAAGCAGATAGAGCACATCTGGATTCTGTTGGTTCGCTGCGGTGAGTTCAGTTATCGCCGCATCGTAGTTCTTCTCTTGTAGCGCAATTCGACCAGCCAACTCATGCGCCTGCTTTATCTGATTCTGGTTCTTTGCCGCTTCGGTACCTTTTCGGAACGCGTCGGTTTCAGTTTTTGCTGTTGCCAGATCTTTCTTCGCAATCGCCACCCGAGCCAGATTGTAGTGATGAAACAGCGCTGTGTTGTCTTTGATTTCCTTCGATAGGCTTGAGTCGTTGGTCATCTTCAGCGCATCGTCATACGCTTTGCGGGCATCGTCGTATCGTCCCATCTCCAGCAGTACATTTCCTTTGAGCTGAAGATCTCCTGCCATCGCCGGCATATCATTCGTCTTTTGGCCCAAAGCGTATTGCTTCTCAACATCCGCCAGTGCTTCATCGAGTTTGCCACTGTCGGCAGCGACCACCATCTGACCAAACAACGCGGTTCTGCGCTCGCCATCGCTACGGGCCTTACTTGTCATCTTCTGCAGCTCTGCTTGCGCATCACTTGCCTTTCCTTGATACGCGAGAGCGGCGGCGATACCGAAATGTGAGTTGATGAAGTTTGGCTCAATGGCCAGTGCCTTGTTGTACTGGGTAATCGCTTCATCAAAGCGGCCCATCTTTAAGAGGAGCTCTGCATAGGAATCGTAAGGGTTTGGATCGTTCGGGATCAGCTCGATGTATTTCTTGAAAGCATTTTCGGCATCGTTGTACGCCTCGTTCTGGCGATAGGCGTAACCAAGGATGTTATAGGCGGTCGAATAATCTGGAGCTAGCTCGGTTGCTCGCTTGTAGTGGCTGATAGCCTGCGTGTAGTCCTGCTGTCCAAAGTAATAGCCGCCGAGATTGAAGTGTGCGCGCTCATCATTTGGATATGCAGCGACTAACTTCTCGAGAGTTTCCTTTTGTTTCGTCGGGTTCGCGTTCGCACCGGCTTCGGTCGCCTCAATCAGCATACGTTCGCCGTCTGATGCCTTGCTTGCGAGAGCGACCGCCTTTTTAAGATGGTCGAAGAATTCACTCGCTGTCGGCGAAACATTGGCCCGGTTTAATTCGGCGAGCGCGAAGTTTGGATCCAGAGAGATCGCTTTGTCGAAATGTTGAATTGAATCGGTTATGCGAAGTTTTTCCTGCAAGTCGCGACCGGCGAGATACTCCTTCCGAGCGTCTTCCGACGAAGTGGTAATTGCAATCTTCCCATTTTTCGCAGGTTCAGCTGCTGAAGAAGATGCTGTTTTGTTTGGCTCGACGGGTTGGCAACTGAACATGAAGACCAGAAGAAACAGTGTTCCAAGGCACTTCAATGCGCTGAACAGATTGTTTGTGCTCGGGCGACTAGATGCTTGATCGTGCTTCATTCTTGCACTCCTATAGGTAGACGAAGGCCTGGGTTGAAAGCGGGGAGAGCTACAGCAGCACGCAGAAGTGCCAGCACTGTTCAGCGATCACCGATAATCGCTGCTGATATTTCGCAGCGACAATCCAAATCGATCAGCCAAACGCTGGTTACGAGTTCAGATGGTCCTGGTTTTCTCGTGAGGCGGAGGATAGCGACAGCTTTTAGCACGCGTCAAGAAATTATTTGTGAATTCTTTTGTTGTGGTTATGTTAAGAGTTGTCTGCCAACTTGCAGTGTTCCGATTTTTGGATACTTCCGACTCCCAAGCGCACCCGGTGGTTCCGATGCAGCAGTTCCCGGGACACAGTCAGCCCTTACGCAGAAAACCACTGCGGGAACAAATACAATCTTCATCAGATATGAAGCACGCTCAGCGAGCTCGCTTCCCCGAGTGCTTATTGAGTGCCGCAATTAGCCCCGAGGCCGCTGCAGGTTCCTTCGCGCTACCGACGATGGCCTGGTTCGACATTTTCTTGCCGTACATGTCTTTGTTTGCATCGTCGTCAGGCCGCAGCGTTGCTCCTTGCAATGAAACGCCGGCAAACAATCCGCGCGTACGAGAGTACGTCAGGATTTCCGCATGAAGCTGAGCATCCGTTTCGGCCGAAGAAGTGCGACCAACTGGTCCAGCCGCAGCTGAGGCATCACCGCCAATCGTGAACTTGCTCGACAGCAGTTTATTGATCGCTTTCTGATTCATAAGGAGCATTATTACGTCGGTTTCCGAACCGCCTATCTGCAAACCAACGCTGCCTCCCTCTACTTTTACTCCTGCTGGCGCTGACCAGCCACTACCGCCAGCTTTTCTGCAAGCGATGAAGCCACGCCCGTACTTCGCTCCCACAATGAACGCGCCCTTCTTCACGTTTGGAATAATCACTGCGCAAGCCGACTTGTCGAGCAGATCCTGTGGAATACCTTTGTCCGGCGCCCCCATTATTTCGTTCAGCACATCAGTCGCTTCCGCCAGGCGTTCCGTCGTCTCTTTATCGTCTGCGCCGTAGGTTAACGGACCCGCTGCCATGGCCAATGCGACCATGAGCGCCAACACAATCTGTTTTATTACTTTCATGCTTCCCTCCCTGATTCGTTGTTTCATACTCCGTCGATTTTTCCTCTTCGAAAGTTTGCATAAAGTGTAACGCCGATTGGTTAAACTAAGAATGCGGCCGACTGCTGCTACTCATTGACTTGTAACTCCATCAGGCATATCGTGCTCACGCTTTAAAACGCTCAACCGGGATTTGCACAGTTCAGTTCCTCGCTAACCCGTCAACTATCCCGAAAACTACTCCTCGGCTTCTTGAAAAAGGAATAACCTCATGTCCGCTCAAAAATGCCGCACCGGCTGTCTGCACACTCTGCTCTGTATCTTCCTTGGGTTACTTCATCGGCTGCATCTGATTTCCACGACCTTCTATCGTAAACATTGCTCGTGTGGCTTGAAGTTGGTCGCGATCTCTTTTAATCACAATACGACGTCGCTCGCCGGCGATGCCATGAACATCAGAAAGAACTTCACGCAGACTGTCGCAGTGCCTGAGTGGACTGCTGGTGAAACACTTCCGAGCGATTCTCCAGCGGCTTATGCAATAAAGGAGACAACGGGTAAGACCATCACCATAAAAGCCGAGTTCAGCGTGTCTTCGAACAATGTTACGAGTGCGGAAGTGCGAGCGCTCGGCGGTGGTGTTCTTGGTCCACTCGATCCCCAACCCATCTCGCTCGCAGGTGGCGTGTCAGTTCCGCAGTTCGTATCGTTTGAATTGCGGCATCACTCAATCGCAGCTGGCGGTATCAAAGTGGAAGACATCACCTGGCAATGGGAGTTCCGCTGTTGTGGTGGTTCAAAATGGGAACCGCTCGCAACAACCCGTCACCGGATCTATATCGTGCTGGAGGAGCCGAAACTCCCGTGGAAACAACAGCCGAATACCGATACGCAAAATCCCTGGACTGATGCCCTCGACTACGCGTGCGCATGGGCCGCCGGGCAGCAGACACAAATTGCTGCAGCCACTGCAATCACAAAACAGATCAACGCGAATCTCGGCCTTGTTTACGATAACGCGTTAGGCGCCTCGCATTACACAACCTTTGGCCTGGATAAATTCGAACTGACACAGTTCCTCACTTACTTAAACAGTGGGACAGGTCTGGGAAATATCGTGAACTGCACAGACTGCGCGACAATGACCACGACTTTTTCGAATCTCGTTGGCTGTGATCTCCATGCTTCAAAGATGGGGTCAACCTTTGGATTCGACCTGACTCCCTTCCGAGGCATTGGAGCGGCCGCTTTTGGTTGTCCTGGATTCGGTTGTGGATTCAGTTACCATGAGGTGGCCTGGCAAGGTGGTCACGGCAACGTTGATCCACTTTATGACGCCTGTTTGCGAGAAGATGGTGACAATAATCCCTGGGCTGCGCCCTATGTAGAATTCTTTCCAGTAAACATTCCCTTTTCTACAAACCCGGGAGCGCCATTACCCCTGGCCGTACCTTTCAACGCGCAGAGTTACAAAGAAAGATTATGTACAAACGACGCGGGAGGTATCGGTAGCTGTCTTCCGATTGGGCCGTGGCCATCGAGTAGCAATGGAAGGAGGCCGGTGAAATGAGTGCGAACTTTTCTGACGAAGGTTATCGAGAAGCAGTAAAGCAGAATTACGAATTTTCCGAGTGGGCCGGCCATACAAAGGAAGGTACGCGAGACGTACGCATCAGCGGTTTTGTGCTTCCTACACGAGGTGAGAAGCTTGCAGTCGTTGAAGCTGAGGACTTGACGCCCGGTTCTCGGCAGAATCGAGTAACGCGCTACATCTGCCTCTCACCACAGGAGAACTCTGGTCGCATCATCACCACCATATTCGAGTGCAAATCAGTCGATGATGCACACGAGACACTAATCGATATCGTCATGACGTACATGGCTCGCAAACTACCGAGATGTGAAGCGAAGGGATTGGCTGTCGGCGATATCTGTTTCGGCAGTCATGGTGAGGTGAATCTGTCGGTTATTTTTGCGCGGTTCAATATTCTGGTTGAGATAAAAAGCGCCGCACTTGGACCAACACCTGTTGATGAATTCGCGAGAACGATCGACGCATTGATTCTGAGTCAATTCAGATCGCAGACCCCGGGTTAACGCAACTTTGTGAATTTTCCTGGCGATTAACGGTTCGCGTGTCAGTAAACGCCGTGGGCACACCGTCAATACCACCACCCGGTAGCACGTTCTTGACGCAGTTTCTTATCTGCAGGATGACCGTGCCATCAATGCGTCCACACCAACATGAGCAGGCTGAACCATTCGTCGAAAATCGACGAACCATTTGCAGCGACCGACGGCTGATTTACAGGGCTGACCTTTCCAACGTGATCCCAGGTGGCCCGACCGCCGTAGAGAGTAAAGGCCATTCCATTTAGCACATGTCCTTCAAGTCCGACGGAGCTGGCCGGGACTTCCAATCTCACCCACTGCCCCGCCGGCGGAAGTGCTCCTATGAAGCGCTGGCCATCCGTCCCGTTAGTGCCCCACTGGATGATATTTGCTCCCCAGTAAGCTCGGTGGTCCCAACTGCCATCGTTCCATTGCAGCATTATCTGGCTCGGAACATTTGCCGGATCCAGATACACGTATGCGATCAGAGTATCTCCGGTGTTGACTGAGAATGTTGCTGATGCTCCATAGAAATAATGCTGGTGCTGGAAACTTGCTATGGCCGACTGATGGGCGAGACTCCCTGAAAACGGCGACGGATTACTCGCAACCCATGTCCAGCCATCCCCACCCTCACCAGCCACTGTCGCTCCCGCCGGTGTCGAATCTTCGACCCACACGACGTCAGCTCCAGGCGTTGGTGTAGGTGTAGGAGTCGGAGGCGGCGTTGGTGTCGGCGTCGGTGTCGGTGTTGGCGTTGGCGTCGGTGTCGGCGTTGGTGTTGGCGTTGGCGTGGGCGTTGGTGTTGGCGTTGGAGTCGGGGTCGGCGTTGGTGTTGGCGTTGGAGTCGGGCTACCGTTAGTCAGCGCAAAGTTCTGCGTAGTAGTTCCACTCGAAGCAACATTCACGTTATTGGCAACCCCGTTCGAATATCCAGCGGCTGACACATTTACCTGATAGCCACCAGTCGACAAATTACGGAATCTGTAGAAGCCGTTCGAATCAGTTTTTAAAACGTGTATGCCGGCCGTAACAAGGGCGCCGCTAATCGCATTCGTCGTGGTTGCGTCCGTTACGGTTCCCTGGAGAGTACCGGCCGTATTCGGTGTGCACTGGGAGAATTTGAACGATCCAACGCGGGTTTTCCAATTGTCTTGCAACAGTGTCGTTGGCAGTGAATCGTAGTACTCATTCGTGTACCAGAACGTACAACCATCAGGATCGATGGTCATCGCACTGTAATCGCCCCACCGGTTATTGAGCGTGTTATCAGAGAATCTGCAACACTGGAAACCCGTACCTTCAATCAGCGAAGTCTCACCCTGTCCCAAAGTATTCAGCGGATCGTTGGCGAGGCGACCGGCATACCGAATGGCCGGATACATGTTTGCATCAGAAACAGTGTACCCAATCGCCATGTCACCATTCTTATCGAGTACGAGACTCGGCATAAAACGATTCTTTGAATCGGGAGACCAAGTTCCTTGCTGCACGGGTCCTGACGTAACAACAGTTCCGCTCGTTACGTTCAGTTGGTACCACCTGATTTGAGCGATGTTCGGTGTGCCGCCGTTTCCGATCGTTTGGGTTATCCACAACGACTCAAGGCCATTCAGGTTTTGATACTGGTTCTGCATCATCACTCGATGCGTTAGGGAGTCAAGGCCATTGCCATCTTTCTCCGGCACATTACTCGGGCCAGCGCTGAATGATGAAATCGTAACGTTCGACGGGCCGGTGAGAGTCGAATTCGCGGGCACCACGTAATCTGGATGGAACTTCCAAACGCGAGCTCTCGCTGCACCCCAGATCGAAGTGAAGTAATTCGGCGTGCCCGGAATTGGTTGGCTTCCATTGTCGCGGAGATTACTTGGCAGCAGACTGAAAATCGACTGGCCCTGCGTGCTCTTCGGTAGCGTAAAGCTAACAGCATGTGCTGTTACTCCGCTCTCCATCTCCGTTCTATTGAAGGCCCAGATTTGTACGTTCTGAAACGAGCCGCTACCTGTCGTCGCGAAGATATTCGCGGACATATATATCCCGTCGGGCCAAACACCGAGTTTCGGGTAATCAGGAATCTTGCCTCCTGATGCAGTTTGCCAGGCGTAAAAATACCAACCGCCGGAAACCGGATCGCTAGTTTGCGACACAGCCATACACTGATACATCGCGCCTGAAGTGTAGTTAGTCCATGCAAAGTCGCTGACGATCCATCGGTCACTGAGCGCATCGTAGAGCACTACTGGATCGCCCTGATTTGAGTTATCGCAGGGTGTTCCGGTTGGTTGTTGAGAAAAGAACGTGTCGAAAGTGAAAGCGGCTAGAAGAGAGCCTGTAGGTTTATCAAAGATACCAATCGAGCTGTTTACGGTCTGAACATAGTGATTAGGTCCTACGTCGCCGTTCGTATCAGGCGGCCATCCGCTGCCCCAATTTGCGAAGTCGAGTCCAGGAAAAGAAGCGCCGGGTGTTGGAGCGGCAGCGGCCGGAGCAACTTCCTGCAGCGCTGCATCTGGTCCCAGGTTCGATGGCAATTCTGGCCCAGGCTCTTTTGGCTCTGGTCGTGGTTTTTTGATTTTCGGCTTACGTAACGGAATGGTACGAACATCGCCATGAAAGACCTTGGGCTTTACAGAAGGCACATTAACCCGCGTTGCGCCTGAATTGCCTGCCTCGTCTTGACTAAATGCCGATAGCAAACCTGGTGTTCTGCGTTGACCGAGTTTGTCGGCGTCTGTGGCTGACCCGCCGACGCGCTTTGCAAGGCTGACAGAGGAAAGCACTACCAAGCAGCCCAGGGCGGCCATCATAAACAGAAGAACAAGACGCCGTCGCAGGGACGCAAGGCGTAACGCTTTTCGACCTTTGTTGAGGACGAAGAAAAGGCGATTGCGAGGTTTCATGGGCGAACTTCCTCAGCTGGATATTGGCCGCAGCCAAAGGGACATATATTCGAAGGCTGATTGTAAACGAAGCCCACTAACGTGAACAGCAAATAGAACTCACCTGCGGGGGCCTCGCCTTAGATGAAGCAGAGGAAATTCGCCCCCAATTGGCGATTGGATCAGCATCAGCCATTTGGCGACGCGCAAGGTGAAGGATCTTCACAATTGCAGGACTGGGATTGAGATCGAATCGGTTCGATTCCGGCGGCCGCCTTTAACCTACTGCCAGCGACAAAAACAAAAGCGACGGATCTCTGAGAGAGAACCATCGCCTCCGTTTCTCACAATCGTTAGATCATGAAAGTGCGGTCAACGTCCTCACCCCGCCAACCGCAGAAGTAAGCACATTCAGCGCTCACTTAGTTGACTGCCATTATCCTCTTTACGACGCGTGTGTCAAACCGACCGGAGCGCTAAGCTCTCTCGTCCACTAACAACCCTCCCCTAAAAGAACTGCTGAAGCCGATCCGTAGCGTGTCACACGGCGAGGCATTGCGAGCACGGAGCAAGCATTGGCAGTTTGAGAAGTAGCCAAAGAACCACGCGTCCAAGGAACAAAACGAGATGTCGCAAAACAATTCTCCCGGTGATTAATCGATCGCACGATGTCAGCCAAGCGGTGGGGCACAACGTTCACTCTCAATCATCTTTCGAAAACCATCAAGATATGCTAGAAGTGAAGCCCAAGACGGTAAATACCAAACCACTAAGCACGAATGCATTGCCTCGGGATCGACGTCGGCACTGGAGGATCTCGCGCAGTTCTAATCGACAGCGCGGGTCAGATTGTTGCGTCTGAGACAATCGAGCACGTCCCATTCGCTTCGCCCGAAACAGGATGGGCCGAACAAGATCCTGATGACTGGTGGCGCGCATCGGCTGCCGCAATTCGCGCAGTCTTGTCAAAGGACAATATTAATCGCGAATCGATCGCAGCGATTGGTCTATCAGGACAGATGCATGGCGCAGTGTTGCTGGATGAAAAGGACCAGGTCATCCGACCTTCCATCATCTGGTGCGACCAACGCAGTGATATTCAGTGCCGACAGCTCACGGAACAAATCGGCGCTTCGCGTTTAATCGAGTTGACGTGCAATCCTGCTCTTACAGGATTCACGTTGCCGAAGGTGCTTTGGGTCAAAGACCATGAGCCCGAATACTGGCGCCGCATTCGTTCGTTATTGCTTCCGAAGGATTACGTTCGATTCCGTTTGACGGGCGAAAAAGCCACTGATGTTGCAGACGCGTCAGGCACTTTACTGCTCGATGTGTCAGCTCGACGATGGTCCAAAACGATGTTGGAAGCGGCAGAACTCGACGACAACGTCCTACCAGCACTATTTGAATCCCAACAGATCACAGGAACGGTTTCGGAATCTGCATCCGAGCAAACTGGACTACGCGCCGGCACTCCAGTCGTCGCAGGAGCTGGCGATCAAGCCGCGGGCGCCGTCGGCATGGGAATAGTCAAACCGGGTTCAGTGAGCGCCACTATCGGCACATCAGGTGTTGTCTTCGCGGCGACAAATAATCCCGCACTCGATCCACGAGGCAGAGTCCATACGTTTTGTCACGCGATCCCGAATCGCTGGCACGTGATGGGAGTCACACAAGGCGCTGGTCTTTCATTGCGTTGGTTTCGCGATCAGTTTGGTGGCGACTCGTACGAAGAGCTGACAGCAGACGCAGCAAAGGTACCCGCTGGAGCCAACAACCTGCTGTGGGCTCCTTATTTAATGGGCGAACGAACACCGCATTTGGATCCGAACGCCCGTGCTGCGCTCGTCGGCTTAACGGCAAGTCACACTCGCGGACACATCGTGCGCGCGGTTCTAGAAGGTGTCGCTTTCAGCTTGCGCGACTCATTCGAAATCTTCAGAGAAATGAATGTGCCGGTGGAATCCATTCGTCTTGGCGGAGGTGGGGCACGATCAAAACTCTGGCGACAAATCCAGGCTGACATCTATCGACACGCTGTTGACATTGTTCAGGCTGAAGAGGGCGCTGCCTACGGCGCTGCGTTACTCGCCGGCGTTGGTGGTGGTCTATGGAAATCCGTTGAAGATGCCTGCGCTGACGTCGTGCGCGTTGTTGATCGAATCGAACCAAACCCGGCGGCAGTAAAAGTGCTTGATCCACTTTACCGTTCCTACCGTGAGCTTTATCCTGCTCTGCGCAAAGTTTTCAATACCTGATCTCTCAACCTAAGACCTGAGGACCTTATGCGACTTTCAAAACCTGCGCTCGTTGTATCCATAGCAATTGGTCTATTCACGCTCAGCTTCCTGACTAGCTGTCAGCCCAAGTCAAATACCGCGAACTCGAACGCGAGCGGCAAGAAATACAGGCTCGCCTTCGTCACAAACAACGCTTCCGATTTTTGGACCATCGCTCGCAAAGGTACTGAGAAAGCGGCGGCAGAGATCCCCGGAATCCAAGTTGAGTTCCGTATTAATCCAGACAACACCGCTGCTGAACAGCAACACATCGTCGAGGATCTGCTCGCCAAAGGGGTCGACGGTATTGCTATCAGCCCAATCGATCCGCAAAACCAGACACCGATGTTGAACCGAGCAGCGAGCCAGGCACTAGTCGTCACCCAGGACAGCGATGCGCCCAACAGCAATCGCTCGGTCTACATTGGGACCGACAACGTCGCCGCCGGACGGCAAGCTGGCGAGATGATCAAAGAAGCGCTGCCGCAGGGTGGAAAGATTATGGTGTTCGTTGGCAGTCTCGATGCCGCGAACGCACAGCAACGTTACCAGGGAATAAAGGAAGTATTACAAGGATCGAATATTCAAATCATTGATGTCCGCACAGACGGTGCAGATCGTGCGCGTGCGAAGTCGAACGTCGCTGACACGCTCGTGAGCCAACCTGATGTTGCCTGCCTTGTAGGCCTGTGGTCCTACAACGGGCCCGCGATTTTGGGCGCCGTTAAGGATGCTGGAAAGATTGGGAAGCTAAAGATCGTGGCGTTTGATGAAGAAGATGAGACGTTAAGCGGAATCAAAGACGGCGCAATATACGGAACCGTAGT
>Ga0207662_10001200_pt1 | contig 12364 bp, 13 predicted proteins | sample KBSS33LmetaG_FD_184338 | JGI IMG/M metagenome (GOLD analysis project Ga0207662, IMG submission 184338) | Switchgrass rhizosphere microbial communities from Kellogg Biological Station, Michigan, USA - KBS S3-3L metaG (SPAdes) (version 2) | ecosystem: Host-associated > Plants > Roots >... | reverse complement strand
CGCCGATCATCAACTTCCCGCAGGTCGGCATCCTCGGCCTGCACAAGACGCAGGATCGCCCGATCGCGGTGAACGGCCAGGTGGTGATCCGCCCGATGATGTACGTCGCCCTCTCGTACGATCACCGCGTGATCGACGGGCAGCAGGCGGTGCTGTTCCTCGTGCGGGTGAAGGAGCTGATGGAAGATCCGGCGACGATGCTGATCGATTGACGGCGAAGCCGCCCCTCGGGCTCGGCAGAGCCGTACCTCGTACTTCGTACGACGTCGTATCGAGACTGGCAGACTAGCCCCACGAATGAGGCCGCCCTCGACGAGAGTTCATCTCGCGAGGGCGACGTTTTTCTTAGCCGTCCCGACTCGGTGGTGCCGGTGCATTCGTGGGCCTAGCCGACCGGTCCTGGCTACACGGTACGCGAGTACGGCAGTGCCGAGCCCTCTACAGGTACCCCAGCCACCAATCATTGCGCCGGCGCTTCACGCCTGCGTACCACCGGCAGACCGGATAGAGCGAGAGCACGCCGGCGATCCAGAAGGTGTACACGACCGGAAGCGAGAACCCCGCCTGTGCGAGCGCCTCCGGGGAGGTGTCGTGGAAGCGGAACAGCGCATCCACCGGCTTGCCGGCGATGGCGTACGCCGCGAACGCGGCGCCGTGAGCGAACAGCCATTGGAGCAGGTAGAACAGGAGCGGCACGCGACCGTACGTCACCAGCGCCCCGCCCAGTCGGCCGCGCCGGTCCCGCTCGAGAAACGCCAGGAGCAGGATCGCCGGACCGAGCGTCATGCAGAGGTACAGGAGCGACGGCGGGTACTTGGTCGTGTTGAGGAACGACAGGACGGTGAACGCCACCGTCGGCTGCGCCGACCACGTGCTCGCATCACCGTAGATGTTGCTCGCGCGCATGACGACGAACAGCGCGATCAGCCCACCGCCCAGCCCGAGCAGCACGCGGCGCCGCACGTCAGCGTCCATCGTGTAGAGTCGCCCGAAGACGTATCCCGCGGCCATCACTCCGATCCATGGGATGAGCGGATAGTGCGAGTAGAACACCGGTCCGTCCGCGCGGCCGAGCACGATCCACCCCGGCTGGTGCAGCACGCGGAGCAAGACCTCGCTCGCGCTGCAGACCGGCTCTCCCCGGACGCACGAACGTACTTGAAGGCCATCGAACGCATTGTGCCCGACGACCATGGCCACGCCGAGGCCGCCGATCACGCGCAGCGGGAGGTGCACCACCGCGGCGAGCGCGATCATCGACCATCCGAGCGCCCAGATCGTCTGGCCGACGTACGTTCCGGCCGGTAGGACGTCGAACGAGATGAGCGCGCGCACGACCGTGAGCTCGAGGAAGATCAGCCAGACGCCGCGGCTCACGAGGAACCAGCGCAGCTCCGTCGGCGTCGCACCGCGCTCACGGCGCAGATACGCGCCGGTTCCCGCGAGGAAGAAGAAGACCGGCGCACAGTAATGCGTGATCCACCGCGTCAGGAACAGCGCGACCGACGTCCTCGTGAGATCGGTCGGATCGAACTGGAACTGCGCCGCGCTGAAATAGTCGCGTGTGTGGTCGAGCATCATGATGACCATCACGAGACCGCGAAGCAGGTCGATGGAGTCGATGCGCTGCCGTACCGGCGGTCTGTAGACCGCAGCGTCGAACGGCGCCGCCTTCACGGCGGTGGGTGCCATGGAAACCCTTGAGGGTGAGGGGAAGAGTCACTGCGATCGCGGCGCGATCAGCCATCGATGGTGGACGCAGCGTCTCCCGGCTCTATTCCCGACCATTCTCGACGAAAAGCCCGCCTCGATCAGCGCATCGTGGCGGGCTTCCGGGACCTCACTCGCCGGCTCGCGATCCCGATGTGTATTCCGGGAGCCGGCGGTCTGGGTCGTGTTCTCCGTATTTCAGTACCAGCTATGGCAGTGCCTCTCCGTGCTCAGAGGTACCCCAGCCACCAGTCGTTCCGCCGGCGCTTGAGCGCCGCGTACCGCGCGCAGATCGGGTACAGCGCGAACACGCCCGCGATCCACATCAGGTAGACCACGCCGAGCGAGAAGCCGGCCTGCGCCAGCGCCTGGGGCGAGTTGTTGTGGAAGATGTACAGCGCGTCGGTGGGCTTGCCGGCGAGCTTGTACGCCACGAACGCGAGACCGTGCGCCCACACCCACTGCAGGACGTAGTACAGCATCGGCACTCGCCCGTACGTCACGAGCGCGTGGCCGATCCTGCTGCGCTGGTCTCGCTCCAGGAACGCGAGCAGCAGGATCGCCGCTCCGATTGTCATGCACAGGAACAGCAGCGACGGCGGGTACTTCGTCACGTTCAGGAAGGAGAGCACCGTGAATCCCGGCCGTGACTGCGCCGACCATCTGTTCGGATCGCCGTAGAGGTTGGTCGCGCGCAGCAGCACGAAGAAGGCGATGATCCCGAGCCCGAGTCGGACGAGAATCCTCCGCCGGCTCTCCGCATCCATCGTGTAGAGCCGGCCGAACACGAAGCCGAGCGCCATCACGCCGATCCACGGAATGAGCGGATAGAAGGCGAGGAAGACCGGACCGCCGGGCCGCAGCTGCAGCAGCGACTGCACGTGGAGGAAGTACGCCAGCAGATCGCCGCCACCACATTGCGGCGCGCCGGGGGTGCACGGCGGCAGCTTCACTCCGTCGAACGCGTTGTGGATCGCGACCATGATCCCGCCGATCGCGGCGATCGCGCTCAACGGCAGGTGGATCAGGCCGGCGAGGACGATCATCGACCAGCCAAGGGCCCAGATCGTCTGGCCGAGATACGTGCCGTGGGGAAAGAAGTCCGCCGTGATCAGGAAGCGGAGCACCGTCAGCTCGAGGAGGATGAGCCACAGGCCTCGGCTGACGAGGAAGCGACTGAGCTCCGCGTTGGTGGCGCCGCGCGTGCGCCGCAGATAGGCGCCCGTCCCCGCGAGGAAGAAGAACACCGGCGCGCAGAAGTGCGTGATCCATCGCGTGAAGAACAGCGCGGCGGTCGTCTTCTCGAGATTGGTCGGGTCGAACTGGAACGCAGCGGCACTGAAGTAGTCCCGGACGTGATCGAGCATCATGATCACCATCACGAGACCGCGTAGCAGGTCGATCGAGTCGACGCGCTGTCGTGCCGGCGGTGCGTAGACGACGCCGTCGAGCGGCGCCGTCGAGACGGCGGCGGTTGCCATGCAGACCTTCGCTGAGGCGGGGTGGGGGAATGCCTTAGGCTAGGCTACACGCCATGGTCCTCCGACGCCAGAGAGCGGCCCCGTCCGTCGCACCGACTTCGTCGTCCGGCTAGATTCTGCACGTCGTCTCACCCGTACTGCTCGTTCATCCATGGCTTCGCACACTCCGGCCGACGTCGTGATCATCGGCGGCGGCCCCGGCGGCTACGTCGCCGCCATTCGCGCCGCCCAGCTCGGGCTCGTCACCGTCTGCGTCGAGATGGACAAGACGCTCGGTGGTACCTGCGTCAACGTCGGCTGCATCCCGTCCAAGGCGCTGCTCAACTCCTCGGAGCACGTCGAGTTCCTCCGCCAGCACGCCGCGGAGCACGGCATCGGTGTCGGCGATCTGCGCATCGACCTCGCGCAGATGCTCAAGCGCAAGGACGAGGTGGTGCTCCAGAACACGAAGGGGATCGAGTTCCTCTTCCGGAAGAACAAGATCACGTGGGCCAAGGGGCGCGGCACGCTGCGCGCCGGCAGCCTGGTCGACGTCGCCGGCGCCGACGGTGCCACGACGACCTACGCCGCGAAGCACGTCATCATCGCGACCGGTTCGGTGCCGATCGAGCTGCCCTTCCTGAAGTTCGACGAGCAGCGCGTGCTCTCGAACATCGGCGCGCTCACGATTCCGGAGATCCCGAAGCATCTCATCGTGATCGGCGGCGGCGTGATCGGCCTCGAGCTCGGAAGCGTCTGGCGCCGGCTCGGCGCGCGGGTCACCGTCGTCGAGCTCGCACCGGGGATCCTGCCCGGCATGGACGCCGACATCGTGAAGGAGGCGGAGCGCGTTTTCCGGAAGCAGGGGCTCGAGCTGCGCACCGGGGCGAAGGTCGCCGGCGCGCGCCGCGAGGGCGACACGTTCTTCGTCGACGTCGAGAAGGACGGCACCACCGAGACGCTCGAGGCGGACTACGTGCTCGTCTCCGTCGGTCGCCGGCCGTCGCTCGGCGGCATCGACGCCGCTGCGCTCGGGCTCGCCCTCGGCACGCGGGGCGAGGTGCTCGTCGACGACCAGATGCGCACGAACCTGCCCAACGTGTTCGCCATCGGCGATTGCGTCGGCGGCAAGCTCCTCGCGCACAAGGCTGAGGACGAGGGCGTCATCGCCGCCGAGGTGATCGCCGGCAAACCCGTGCACATGCACTATCACTCGATCCCGGGAGTGGTGTACACGTGGCCCGAGATCGCCGCCGTCGGGCTCGCGGAGCACGAGGTGAAGGCGTCGGGCCGGCAGTACCGCGTCGGCAAGTTTCCCTTCTCCGCCAACGGGCGCGCGCGCACGGCGGGCGACGCGGTGGGCTTCGTCAAGTTCATCGCCGACGCGACGACCGACGAGCTGCTCGGAGCGCACATGATCGGGCCGAACGTGTCCGAGCTCATCGCCGAAGTCGTGCTCGCGTTCGAGTACCGCGGTTCGGCCGAAGACATCGGCATCACCGTGCACGCGCATCCGACGCTCTCCGAGGTGACGAAGGAAGCCGCGCTCGCCGCGTTGGGCCGCGCCATCCACATCTAGCCGTGGTGGACACCATCGTCGTGCGGCCGCTGATGCCGGTGGACGCGTCCACCGCACGCGAGACGGTGATCGACTGCTTCCGGGGCACGCCGTACCTCGCGCGCATGCTCGAGGTGCTCGACGACGCGCTGAAGTTCGAGGATCCGGAATTCCTCTGTCTGCTGGCTGCTCCCGGCGAGTCCGACCCGCCCGCCGGCCTGGTGCTCTTCGGCACCGTGCTCGGCGCGCGTCTCGTGACGAAGATCCACGCCGTCGTCGCACTCGATCCGCGCGTACAGTTCGCGCTGCTGGACGCGGTGCGCGAGACGTGCCTGCGCTCGGGAGAGAGGCTCGTCGTCTGCGAGCTGCCGCACGATGCGCCGTTCGACGTCGCCGGCGTCGCGCTGCTGGCGAGCGGCTTCAGCGAGGAAGGACGCATCGAACACTTCGTGCGCGAAGGCGTGGCGCTCCGGCTGCTCGTCTGGCGGCCCGAGGCGTCGTGAACCGCCGACGCTTCCTCGCGGTCGGCGCAGGCGCGGTGGCGGCTGCGGCCGGCACCGCGGTGTACGCGTGGCAGATCGAGCCTTACTGGCTCGACGTCGTGCGACGCCCGATGCCGCTCGAGAACCTGCCCGCTTCCCTCGAGGGAAAGACGCTGCTTCAGGTGAGCGACGTGCACGTCGGGCCTCGCGTGAGCTCGGACTACCTCATCCGCGCGTTCGAGGCCGGCCGTGCGCTCGCGCCCGATTTCGTCGCCTACACGGGCGACTTCGTCTCGTACCGCTCGCCGCACGAGATCGTCGAGCTCGCGCGTGTGCTGCGTGCCGCGCCGCGCGGGCGACTCGGCACCGTGGCATCGCTCGGCAATCACGACTACGGCCGCAACTGGAAGAGCATCGCAGTGGCGGACGACGTCTCGCGCGTCGCGACGGACGCGGGGATGGTCGTGCTGCGGAACGACGTGCGCACACTCGCCGGACTACAGTTCGCCGGCCTCGCGGACTTCTGGAGCCCGGAGTTCGGGCCGCACCACGGGCTGCCGCCGACGGGCGAGCTCATTGCACCGGTGCCCAGTCGCTTCGCGCGAGCCGATACCGACGCGAGCGACGCGCTGCGCCTGCTCGCGCGCGACGCGCCGACCGTCGTGCTGTCTCACAACCCCGACGTGCAGGATCTGCCGCTCTGGGACGGCGTGCGCGGCTGGGTGCTCGCCGGCCACACGCACGGTGGTCAGGTGAAGCCTCCCTTCCTTCCGCCACCCGTCCTCCCCGTCCGCAACAAGCGGTACACGGCGGGCGCGTTCGACGTCGGACCCGGACGCACGATGTACATCAACCGCGGGCTCGGCTTTCTCGTCCAGATTCGCTTCGACGTGCGTCCGGAGCTCACGCTGTTCACTCTCACGCGCGCGCCGGCCACCACCTGAGGCCATCGCTCCGTGGCGCACACCGCGAAGACCGATCAGATTGCGGTCGCAACGTCGTCCCTGCTCCTTCCGCTGCACATGACCGAAGAGAATCCCGACAAGGTTCGCGTTCGCCGACAGCCCCCCGTGCCCGTCACGCTCGCCGTGTTTCTCGCATCGATCGTGGGCTTCATGGTCGTCGTGGCGGGACTGTTCGCGCTCATGCGCTATCTGGGAAGGCACTGAGCACACGCGGCCCCGTCGCCGCGGGGAAGCCCTCACTCGAAGCGAGGTGATTCCTCGGCACGCACGACGTGTGGCACCCCGAGGGCACGACGCACCGCCTCCGTGCGGTAGCTGAAGATCCGGCGGAGTTGTCGGCGCACGATCGGGTGCGCGACGTCGCCGAGTGGCGCGAGCGGTAGCCGGTAGCGCACCTCATCATCGATCCTCGTGCCACCCGCAGGGTCGTCGAGGAAGGTGTGCGTGTGCAGCCAGAGCGCATACGGCCCGCGAACCTGCTCGTCACGGAACTGAACCCCGGGCACCCAACTCGTGATGCGCGTGCGCCAGCGCATCGGGATGCCGAACAACCTGATCGTGTAATCGATCAGGGTGCCCTCACGCATCTCGATCGGCAGCGGCGTGTCGATGCGAAAGACGAGCTCGGGCGGCGTGACCAATCCCAGGTTCTCCGCGCTCGCGAAGAAGGCGAACACCTCGCTCCGCGGACGCGGGAGACGAACCGTGGTGCGCAGGACGTGGTCGGGCATTGCCTTTCAACGACGCCAGCCGCCGGTTGGTTCCGTGGAAAGCGAAGCGGCCGGCCACGAGGTGGCCGGCCGCTTGAAGGTCGGAGACCGCCGTCGATCAGCGCGCGAAGAAACGCAGGATGGCGGCGGTCGCGGCGACGGCTACGGCCAGGAGGGTCGCTGCGGCGACCATGGCGCGCGTCGGCGTCACGACGAACTCTCGTCGCCACCAGGGCGTGATCATCTGTGGCGCGTGCTGAGGAATCGCTTCCATGATGCGGCCCTGGACGTGCGCGGGCGTCCGCATGCGGCGCCGGCGCTCCAGATCCTCGTTCATGCGCTTCCAGAAGTCGACGTCACGGGACCACTCGGCACGCCGCACGCTGCTCTCCGGCGCATCGCCGTCGAGCCAGGCGTGGACCGCCTCGGCGATCGCGGCACTCGGCGGACCCAGCGGAACCTCGCGGTCGGAGAGCGGACGCTCGGAGGGGACCGGGCGCTCGCGCTTGCGGCCGTCGCTCAGGCCGTCGGATTGAAGGTCGTCGAACATGTCAGGCGTACTTCTCCTCGAGTAAGGCCTGCAGCGCCTCGCGTGCGCGATGCACACGCATCTTCAGCGCGCCGACCGTCGTTCCCAGAAGGTCCGCCATCTCCTCGTATGAGCGTCCTTCGACGTGCTTCATGACGAACGCTTCGCGAAGCGAGGCGGGCAGTGACGAGAGTGCTACGTCCAGATCGCTTCTCAGCTCGGTCCGGTCCAGCTCCTCTTCCGGGGTCGCATAGCCCGAGGGCTGATCGTCCTCGTCGTAGCTGAGATGCGAGCGCCGGATGTTCTTGAGCCAGTCCTTGCAGCCATTCGCGACGATCCGGAACACCCAGGCGTCGAACCGCCCGCGTACTTCCGCGAGATGCTGGTACGCCTTGATGAACGAGAGCTGCAGGATGTCTTCGGCGACATCGGGGCTTCCGGTCATGCACAGCGCGTGGCGGTAGAGCGGATCACTGTACCGGGTGATCAGCACCGTGAACTCGTCGCGGTCACCCGCGAGCACACGCTGGATTACGCGTTGATCCGAATCGTCCTGATCAACGACCTGTTCGGGTTCCGTCGTTCTCACGACGATAGAGTAACGCGGATTCCGTTTGCCGGACAGGGTGCCTGTCCCTCCGTTTACTGCCGCTCTGGTCGTCACGAGGAATGGACGACGGCTGTTGGCGGGCGTAACAGTACCAAGGCGCCGTCACTCCGATCTTCCCACGAGCGACGTGAACGCCTTCCACCCTTCGGTGCGGACGAGCGCGGAATGTTCGCCCAGCTGCGGCGGCGGAAGCCGGATCGAGCCGGGCACGCTCGGCGGGAGTCCGGTCCGCGCCGAGGCGGGTAGCTGTGCGAGTACCTCGGGCACGCTGCGCACGATCCCGCTGGGCACACCGGCCACCTCGAGGCGCGCCAGCCAGAAGGCGGCGGTCTGCATCGCGACGCGGCCGGCGATCTCGCCGACGACCCGATCACGCTGCGCGAGACGACCGGCGTTGGTGGCGAGCGTCTCGTCACCGCCGAGGTCCGCCAGCTCGAGCGCGCCCGTGCACGCCCGCCACTGCGCATCATTGCCGACGGCGACCACCAGATCGCGGTCACTGGCGCGGAACAGCTGATAGGGGACGAGGTTAGCGTGTGCATTCCCCCACCGTCTCGGCGGCCGGCCGTCGACGAGGGTGTTCTGCGCGACGTTCACGAGCGCGGCCTCGGCGCTCGCGGCCAGCGCGACCTGAACGTGGCGGCCCTCGCCGGTCCTCCCTCGGGCCACCAACGCCGCGAGGATGGCGATGCACGCGTCCTTGCCCGCGATCACGTCCGCCAGCGCGACGCCGTGCTTCATCGGTTCGCCGTCCGGCGTGCCCGTGATCGACATCCACCCGCTCTCCGCCTGCACGACGAAGTCGTACCCGGGGCGGCGTGAGCCATCGCCGAAGCCGCTGATCGAACACCAGACCAGCGCCGGTCGTTCGGCACGCGCGATTGCGGCACCCCATCCCCGGCGCTCCAGGGTGCCCGGCAGGAAGTTCTCGACCACGACGTCCGCCTCACGCGCGAGCCGCAGTAACAGGTCGAGGTCGGCCGAGACCTCGAGGTCGACGCCGATCGAGAGCTTGTTGCGATTCACGCTGAGGAAGTAGGCGCTCGCACCGTCCGGGGCGAAGGGCGGGCCCCACCCTCTGGTCTCGTCCCCGCCATCCGGCCGCTCTACCTTTATCACGTCGGCGCCCATATCTGCCAGTATCATGGTACAGAGCGGCCCAGCCAGAACTCGGCTGAGATCGAGCACTCGTAGCCCAGTGAGCATATGATGTGTTTATTATGTGCTTATGCTGTTGCTAAAACCTGCGGACCTCATCCCTCCATGGGGCATGAAATCGCATCCATAGTCTGCTGACCAGTTCGCACGGAGCGTCAGCGAACCTTGCGTAGCTGTTGAAAAATCATATACTTGCCGCGACAAACCGGGCTGCGCGGCGCGTGAGCTTCCGCCTCGGAGCAGCCTTCATTGAAAACGGGGAGCCCCTCCCCTGGCGCACGGGAACGGACCGGGCACATGGTGGACAACGATCAGACGACCGACGAGGCGACCCCCGCAGCGCCTGCCGCACCACGCCGCGGACCAGGACACCGTGGCGCCGACATGCGCGACACGGTCGCCGAGATGGCCGAGCGGGCCCAGCTGATCAGCCAAGAGGCCGGCAGCAAGGTCTCTTCGGCCATGAAGGACGTCATCAGCGCCGCGGCCGGTCTTGCCGGGTTCGCCATCGAGAGCGCGCGGGACCTCGTGCAGTACATGGTCCGCCGCGGCCAGATGACCCAGGAAGAGGCAGACAAGCTCATCCGGGAAGCTGAGGACGCCCACTCCAAGAAGCCGGCGAGCGAGAAGGCGCGGCCCACCGCGTCCAAGATCGCCGCAGAGAAGGCCGCGGTCGAGAAGGCGGCGCGCGACGCGGCGGCCGCAGCCGCGGCGGCCATCGCACCGCCGCAGCGTCCTGGCGCATTCTCGCTCCGGACCGGCGGCCCCCGCCCCGCGGTGAAGCCGACTCCCGCGCCGGCCCCTGCGCCGGCTCCCGCGCCTGCCCCCGCGGTGAAGGCGGCCGCGCCCAAGCCGGCAGCGAAGACGCCGGCCAAGCCCGCGGCGAAGGCCCCCGCGAAGGTCGCGGCCAAGGCTCCGGCGAAGACCGCCGCGAAGGCGCCCAGCAAGGGTTCGGCTTCCAAGCCTTCGGCGAAGGGGTCGTCGGCGAAGGCTGGCGCGAAAGCGGCGCCCAAGCCGGCCGCCAAGGGCGCGAAGGCGCCCGTGAAGAAGAAGAAGTAGGAGCGTGGGTCGGCGAGCGGCACGGATCGTCAACGGCGGTCTGCTGCTCGCCGTTGCGTGCTCGCACGCGGTCGGGCCCTTCCATCCATCGGGCGCGCAGCGGGCCGCGGTTCGCGCCGAGCTCGAAGCGATGCTGGGGCGTGCCGCCGTGAACTGGAATCGCGGCGACCTCGACGCCTTCATGAGCGACTATCTGCCCAGCGATTCGACGACGTACATCGGCGGCCGCGGGATCGTGCGCGGACCGGCTGCGATCCGCGCCTCGTACGCTCGGCTCTTCACCGGCGAGGTCGCGCGCGACTCGCTCTCGTTCGTGATCCTCGACGTCGATCCGGTGGCGCCGGACGTCGCGAACCTGATCGCCCAGTACGTCCTGGCGCGCCGGGTGGGCGGGCGCGATTCCGTCACGGCGCGCGGTCCGACGTCGCTCCTCGTTCGTCGCGTGGACGGACGCTGGCGCATCGTGCACGACCACTCCTCGTAGCGACGCCCTCGTGACTCGAGCCATCGTCGCGCGCGCACCGACGCGGCTCGACTTCGGCGGCGGTTGGACGGACGTCCCGCCGTACACCGAGCGCGAGGGTGGCGCGGTGTGCAGCCTCGCGATCACTCGCTACGCTACGGCGACCGCGGCCCTCGACGAGCGCGCGGCGCGACGTGCTGGAGTAGGAGCGCTGTCGGATGATCCCCTGACCGCGGCGGCCCTCGGACGCGCGGGGATCCCGGGCGCGGTCGCACACGTTGCCGGCGACTTCCCCGCGGGCGCGGGACTGGGCGGGTCATCGGCATGTGGAGTCGCGCTGGCGGGCGCGCTCGCGATGCTTCGCGACGCTCCGCTCGCCCCGAACGAGCTCGCCGCGTTGAGTCGCGCGACCGAGGTGGAGGACCTCGGCGTCGTCGGTGGATTCCAGGATCACTACGCCGCGGCGTATGGTGGCGCGCTCCTGCTCGGATTCGCCGAATGCGCGAGCGTCGAGCTGCTCCACCTGCCCGGCACGAGCGCCGACGACCTCGTGCGGCGGAGCGTGCTGCTCTTCACGGGCGAGTCGCGCCTGTCGGGGAGCACGGTGGCCGCCGTCCGCGACGCGTACGTCGCCGGCGAGCCCCGCACCATCGCGGCGCTCGCGCGCATCAAGGTGCTCGCCGGCGAGATGGCGGCGGCGCTGCGCGCCGGCGACATCGACTCGCTCGGTCGGCTCGTCGGTGAGCACTGGGTGCATCAGCGCGCGCTGCATCCGACGATCACGACGCCGCGCATCGATGCGGTGGTCGAGCGCGCGCAGCGGGCTGGCGCGCTCGGTCTGAAGGCACTCGGCGCATCCGGTGGCGGGTGCGTGCTCGCGATCGCCGAGGAGGGCCGCGAGGACGAGCTGTCCGAGGCGATGACACCGTTCGGCCAGCGACTCGACTTCGACATCGATCGCGACGGCTTCCAGGTGATCGCCGTGCTGGACGAGCAACACGGCGACGACGTCGAACGATGAGCGGAGCGGCGATCGCTCCGGGAGACGCGTGCGCGCTCGCTCGCGCGCTCGTGCGCATCGACTCGCGGAATCCCAGTCTCACGCCCGGCGGAGCGGGGGAGTCGGCATGCGTCGCACTGCTTCGCGATGTCCTCGACGGTTGGGGCTTCCGCACCGAGGTCCACGACGCGGTCGCGGGTCGGCCGAACCTCGTGGCGCGCATCGGTGGAGCACGTGGCGGGCGGACCTTGATGCTGAGCGGGCACGCGGACGTCGTCGGCGTCGAAGGGATGACGCACCCGCCGTTCGACGGCGTGGAGCACGGCGGACGCCTCTACGCGCGCGGCGCGGCGGACATGAAAGGCGGGATCGGTGCGATGTGCGCCGCGGCGTGGCAGGCGGCGCGGGACGCACTCGCGGGAGAGATCGTCGTGGCGATCACGGCGGACGAGGAGTACGAGAGTGTCGGCACGCGGGTGATGCTCGAGCGTGGGGTGCGAGCCGATGCGGCGATCGTGGGAGAGCCGACGCGTCTCGAGGTGATGCCGGCGCATCGCGGCTTCGTGTGGATCGAGGTCGTCGTCGCCGGCCGCGCGGCGCACGGGAGTCGGTGGGATCTCGGCGTCGACGCGATCCGGAACGCCGGTCTGTTGCTCGCCG
>Ga0207662_10001194_pt1 | contig 12379 bp, 10 predicted proteins | sample KBSS33LmetaG_FD_184338 | JGI IMG/M metagenome (GOLD analysis project Ga0207662, IMG submission 184338) | Switchgrass rhizosphere microbial communities from Kellogg Biological Station, Michigan, USA - KBS S3-3L metaG (SPAdes) (version 2) | ecosystem: Host-associated > Plants > Roots >... | reverse complement strand
AAACGGCATTTGAGAAGCCTGTGATCTCTGGCGACCGTCGCGCCGTCGGCGCGCAAGCGATGTTCGCAAACTGCTGCACGTCGTATGACATTCCCCTGCAACTCGTGATCTATTCGGGCGGCCGGACACATCGATTCGAGGGCGGCCTGCCGATCTTCGATTGGCATTTCGTCGACGGAGGACGGCGGGTCGTATTCAGCCAGCAAACAGTGCACTTCACCTGCTCAGTGCACTGGGAACTGAGAGATATCGCCAGCGAGCGGATCCTGGACACCGCGGATATACCGGAAGCGTGCGGACAGATTCCAGATCCACCGAAGGCGAAGGCGCCCAAATGGGTGACCGGCACCGTCTCGGGATTCAAGTGAGCGCGTAGCGCAGAAAACCGCGCGTGACCCAGAACCAATCTGTGTTTATCTGTGGCCTTCCCGTCCGCCGCGAATCCGCCACACCTAATCCGTGTTTGTCCGTGTGTATCCGTGGCGTCCCCTCTGGCGCGAATCCGCCACATCCCATCCGTGTTTGTCCGTGTTTATCTGTGGCCTCCCCTACTGCCGCGAATCCGTCAGAGCGGCTGTCAGGGCACGTCGACGACGAACGCCGCGGTGGCCACGTGGCCGGCGCGCTGCACCTGCAGCCACAGCTTGTAGCGGCCCGGACGCGGAAGGATCGGCGCGAACGACAGCGTCGGTCCACGTGCATCGTCTGCGGGATGCCCATGGATGGCTTCGGTCAGATCCATCGGCACGATCAAGAGGTGGCCGCTGGCGCCGAGATAAGGCTCCAGGTCGGTGACCGGCGCGCCGGATGCGGCGTCCTCGATCCGGAACGACAGCTTCCCTTCTTCTCCGCTCTTCAGCGCCGCGGCGTCGATGCTGATGCGCAGGCTGTCCTGCGTCTTCGGCGCGATGTCAACGGGCGCCGCCGGCGCCCGCGTGAACGGATCGCCCGTCGTGAAGACCTGCTGGAACACCTGCGGCGTGCCGCCCGTCGGCAGGAACTCGGCGATGGCCATGTAGGGCCCGGGCCGTGGCAGCGGCACGTCGAGCATGAACACGCCGTCGGACTGCTGCGCCGGATGATCGTGCACGAAGTACGTCAGCCCGTCGCCGACTACGAACAGGTGCATCGCGCGCTCGTGGACGAGGTCGAAGCGCCGTAGGGTGGCGCCGGTCTTCGGGTGTTTCACGGCGAGGCGCAGCCGCACGCCGCCGACCGTCGGCGTCACGCGGAAGTCCACGGGATTGGTGGCAAACGAGGCCGCCGGCATCCGCACCAGCGGCATCCCGCAGATCGGACAGACGCCCGGTTGGGTCGAACGCACATCGGGATGCATCGAGCACCAGTACTGCGCTTCGCGTGTCGGGCCCTGGGCAGAGGGCAAAGGGATTGGGCTGGGGGAAGGGCTTTGGGCAGAGGGCCAGGGGGCAGGGCAAAGGACAAGGGGCCTAGGGATAGGGCAGAAGGGCTGGGGCAGAGGGCCGAGACAAACCGGGGTAGCACGGGCTCCGACCACACACAGGGCGATGCCCAATGCCCATCCCCTCGGCCCTGTCCCGAGGCCCTCTGCCCTCGGCCCGACAGCGTTCACGACCGCCCCGCGGAGAGAATGTGTCGAATCTCCGAGGGCATCGCGTCGACGTTGAGCGCGCCGCGCTCGAAGAGCCGCACCGCCGCGGCGGCGATCGCCGGATCGAAGTGCGTGCCGGACCCGCTGGCGACGAGCTTGATCGCGTCGCCGGCCGGCATCGCCGCGCGATACGCGCGCGCGGAGGTCAGGGCGTCGTAGAAATCGGCGACGCCGAGCAGACGGCCCAGGAACGGAATCGCGTCTCCCTGCAGCCCCTCGGGGTAGCCGGTGCCGTCCCACTTCTCGTGGTGGTACTGCACGCCGGGAATGACGGCGTCGACGGTGGCACTCTGGATGTTCTTCAGGATGCGCGCGCCCAGCTCCGGGTGCTTGCGCATCTGCGCGAACTCCTCCTCGGTGAGCTTGCCCGGCTTGTTCAGGATCGAGTCCGGCACCGCGATCTTGCCGACGTCGTGCAGCAGCGCCGACAGCTCGGCGGTCTCGCGCTGCTCGCTGGTCAGGCCGAGCTCGCGGGCGAGCTGCGCCGCGATCGCCGCCACCCGCTCCGAGTGCCGGTGCGTGTAGCCGTCGCGCGCGTCGATGGTCGCCGCAATCGCCCGGATCGTGTCGAGCAGCAGCCGTTCGAGCTCGCCCATCAGGCGCACGCGGTGCATCGCGACGCCCGCCTGGTTGCCGATCGCGGCGAGCAGCTCGAGGTCCGCTTCGTTGAAGCGCCCGGCCCCGCTGAGGCTGTCGACGTAGAGCGCGCCGAGCACGTCGCCGCTCGTCCGCAGCGGCACGCACATGACCGATCGGATCTGCTGGCCGATGACGCTCTCGCCGGCGCTGAATCGCGCGTCCTGGCAGGCGTCGTGGGCGAAGACCGAGATGCCCTGCGCCATCACGTCGCGCAGCAGCGTGCGGCTGACGGCGAATCGATGCGGAAAGCGCCCCCTCGATCGCGCCGCCAGCACCTCGGCCTCGCCGGGGTGCTCCCCCTGGCGGCGCAGCAGGATCGCCGAGCGATCCGCGGGCAGGACCTGGAGGATCGTGCGCAGCGTGGCTTCGGTGAGACTGGAAATGTCGCGCGACGCGGCGAGCCGCTCGCTGACGCGGTGCAGCGCGGACAGGTGGCGCTGCGCGCGCTCGAGCAGCAGCGTCCCCGCCCCCGCCGCCTCTCCCGATGCCGGCGACAGCCACGCATATCCGGACGGATCGATCGTGCGCTGGATCACCGAGTGCGGCGTCGAGTCGTCCACGTCGACGTCTTCGTCGAGGGCGTCCTCATCGCCTGCCTGCTCGCGCACGTCGATGACGGCGGCGCCGAGGCGGACGACGTCGCCCACCGCAACCGCCGCTTCGTGCACCTGCCGGTCGTTGACGAACGTGCCGTTGGCGGAGCCCAGGTCGGTGACACGCAGGCCGCCATCGGCCAGGACAAACAGGCAGTGCCGCCGCGAGACCGAGGGATCGTCGAGCTGCAGGGCGCACTCGTCGCTGCGGCCGGCGGTCACGGTCTCGCCCGCCGCGAGCGGGACGACACGTTGGGCGTGGCGGACGACCAGGTGCACCCGGGGGGTCATGAGGCGGCAGCCATTATGGCACTACAATTCTGCGCATGCCGTGTCTTCGACCGCTCGTGCTCGCGCTGCTCGTTCTTCACGGGGCCCAGTTCCCGCCGCCCGCCGTCGACGTCCCCAAGCGCGCCGCGCCCGAGTGGCTGGCGCCGTATCGCGACGCCGCGGGCCGGCTGCTCGGTGAAGCGGTCGCCGGCGATGCGGCGTGGCAGCGGCTCGCCTATCTCGGCGACACCTACGGTAATCGCATCAGCGGATCGCCGAACCTCGAAGCGGCGATCAAGTGGGCGGTCGAAGAAATGAAGCGCGACGGTCTCGAGAACGTGCACACCGAGGCGGTGAAAGTGCCGCACTGGGTGCGCGGCCGCGAAAGCCTCGAGATCGCCGGCCCGATCCCGCAGCCGCTCGTGATGCTCGGTCTCGGCAACAGCGTCGGCACGCCGCCGGCCGGCATCGAGGCGGATCTGCTCGTCGTCCACAGCTTCGAGGAGTTGGACGCGGCCCGCGATCGCGTGAAGGGAAAGATCGTCCTCTTCAACGTCCCGTTCACCACCTACGGCGACACGGTGCGGTTTCGCGCCGCCGGACCGTCACGCGCAGGCGTGCTCGGCGCCGTCGCCGTGCTCGTGCGATCGGTCGGGCCGGCGGGCCTGCGCACGCCGCACACCGGCGCGCTCAGCTACGCCGAGGGGCAGCCGCAGATTCCCGCGGCGGCGGTGACCACCGAAGATGCCGCGCGCCTCGAGCGCATGTTCAACCGCGGCACCAAGGTCCGCCTCAAGCTGATGATGGAGGCGAAGTTCCTTCCCGAAGCCGACTCCGCCAACGTCGTCGGCGAGATTCGCGGACGGGAGCTGCCGAACGAAGTCGTCGTCATCGGCGGGCACTTCGACTCGTGGGACGTCGGGACCGGATCGACCGACGACGGCGGCGGCTGCGTCGCGACGTGGGAGGCGCTGCGGCTGATGAAGAAGCTGAACTTGCGGCCTCGGCGGACGGTGCGGGTCGTGCTGTGGACCAACGAGGAGAACGGCGGCCGCGGCGGGCAGGCTTATCGCGACGCGCACCTCGAAGAGCTGCCGAACCACGTCATGATGCTGGAGTCGGACGGCGGCGTCTTCCGTCCCACCGGCTTCGGCTTCTCCGGCAGCGACGCCGGGCGCGGGAAAGTGCGCGACATCGCCACGCTGCTCGGCGGGATCCACGCCGACACCATCGGCGCCAGCGGCGGCGGCGCCGACATCGGCCCCAGCGTGCAGCAGGCCAACATTCCGGCGATGTCGCTCGAGGTGGACGGCAACTACTTCCTCATCCACCACACGCCGGCCGACACGATCGACAAGATCGATCCGCTGGAGATCGCGCGTTCGGCCGGCGCGATTGCCGTATTGACTTACGTGGTGGCGGAGATGCCCGACAGGCTCAGGTAGCGCGGGTCCAGGGCTGGTCTGCCCTCACCATTCACTTTCCAATGGTGAAGACCAGGTAGTCGGCGCGCTTGAAGTCGTCGTCGTCCGGCTTGGTGGTGTCGAGATCGTCAACCGGGAGCATCGAGACGACGGCGATGCGGCGGCCGGGCATGCGGCGGCGGGCGGCGTCGGCGGTGCCTTCGCCGAAATCGCTGTGGAACGCGCCGTTGACGTGGACGATGGTGACGCGGCCCGTGGCGTTCTTCTGGAACGCCGTCGCCACCGACTCTCCCATCGTCTCGTCCTTCACGCACTGCGCGAAGTAGAAGTTGGCGTTGGCCCCTTCGTGCCCGCCCATCGCTTCTCCGAACCGCTGGTAGTAGTCGCCGCTCGTCGGGCACAGCACCTCGCGCGCGGCGAAGGCGCGGTCGTCGCTGCCCAGCTTCTCGATTGCCGGCATGCCGTTTTTCGACACGTCGGACGCGATCCGGCGGGGCACGTTCGACGCGACGATCGGCAGATGGTGGGCCTTGGCGAACTCGATGAGCGGCCGGTAGTCGCTGGCGTAGCGCGGCCAGGGGCGCGAGTCCTTGAGGAACTGCTCCTCGGTGATCCGTCCGGCGGCGTAACCCTCGACCTGCGACTGCACGTCGCGCTCGAACATCTCGAGCGCCACGACCACCGAGACGCCGCGCCGCGTCAAGCCTTCGACAATCGCCAGCTCGAGTCGATGGGTGTTCGCGTCGTCATGCTGCTCGCCGACGAAGACGGCGTCGGCGCGCGCCAGGTCGGCCAGCATGCTCTCGAAGTCGCTGAACGTCTTCTGCCGCGTGTCGAACACGCGCTGCGGCACGTACGACGAGCCGGTCACGGCCGGATGTCCGGGGGGAAGCTGCGGCGCCTGCGGGGACGGCAGAAGGAGCGCGGTGAGCAGTACAGACACCATCTCCGGATTGTGGGCCTGCCTCCGCACGGCGTCAATTACGGATTTCCGGCACCTCGCCCAGCTGCCGGTCGTGCAGCCGCGACAGCAGGATCTGCGCGGCCATCGAGCCGACGAGCGCCATCAGCATGTCCCACTGCGTGTCCCAGACGTCCCCCTGCGTGCCGAGGAAGTCGGTGGCCGCCGCGCCGCCGATGAGCGCCGCCCACCACTCGACGAACTCGTAGCAGGCGCTGATCGCCAGGCAGATGCAGCAGACGATGAAGAAGAGCCACCCGCCGCGGCGGAGCGGCGTCTTCCGCAGCAGGATCTCGCGCGCGACGATCGCCGGCACGAATCCCTGCGCCAGGTGACCGACCCGATCGTAGGGGTTCCTCGCAAAATGCAGCAGGTTCTGCAGCCAGTAGCCGAGCGGCACGCGCGCATAGGTGTAGTGCCCGCCGAGCATGAGGATGCACGCGTGCACGAAGATCAGCGTGTAGACGAGCGGCGTCAGCGGGAAGCGGCGCCGTGTCGCGATCAGGACGGGCACGGCGAGAAAGATCGGGAAGACCTCCATCCACCACGTGCCCATCTCGTAGGGATGGATCGCGGAGACCCCGAGCAGCACGCCGCCGACGATCAGCAGCGCGAGCGGATACATTCAGCGCAGTGCTGCGATGGCGGCGCCCCAGATGCGGCGCGAGCTGTCGCCCTGCAGCACCATCACCGCATGCATCTGCTCGCGACGCCAGTCCGGGCGGAGGTCGACGCGGAACGACAGGATCTTCTCCGCCGTAAAGCTGGCGCCGGCGGCGAGCCTGACCACCGCATCATGGTGCAGCGTCCGGCCGCCATTCTCGCCCCGCTTGACGACCGAGCTCAGGCCATCCTCGGTGACGAACATCCAGGCATGCAGCTTTTCCTTCACGTCCGGCGGAACGTCCGTGACCGTGGCTTCCGCCTTCAGCGACGCGCCGTCGACGCTTGTCCGCAGCGCGATCCGCGCGTGCGGCTGACGCGACGCCTTGGCCACCGCCTGCCGGACGCCGGCGTCGGCGCTGCCGACCAGCTCCTCGCGGCCGTCGACGATCGCCTGCGGCGTGTAGACGCGATCGGCGCCGAAGACGCGGCTGTAGTCCTGCTGCCGCTCGGTCGCCTGCGCCAACGACGCCGGATCCTTCCACCCGAGCTCATCCCAGTAGGTCACGTGCATCCCGAGCGGGATCACCTGCACGCCGGGGATCGACTGGTCTTTCGCGAGCTTGCTCAGGACGACATCCGCCGGAGGGCAGCTCGAGCAGCCCTCCGACGTGAAGAGCTCGACCACGATCGGCACTGGCGCGGGGACCGGCTGCGCGAAGGCCGCCAGGCCGACGACCGCGACGAGCAGAACCACGCGCATCCCGGACTTCATTCGTGCCAGCTTACGAGGCGCGCTTGTTCGCCTCGACGTCGATCGTCACCTTGATCTCGTCCCCCACGACCGGGCCGGCCTCGATCAACTGGTTGTACTGCAGCCCGAAGTCCTTGCGGTTGATCGTGGTGGTCGCCGACGCGCCGGCCTTGAGGCCGCCCTGCTGCGTCTTGATCGGCGTCGAGGGGCCTTCGACGTCGAGCGTGACTTCCTTCGTCACGCCGTGCAGCGTGAGATCGCCGACCAGCTTGAACTTGCCGGCGCCGGCGCCCTCGACGCGCTTCGACTTGAAGGTCGCCGTCGGGAACTTGGCCACGTCGAAGAAGTTCGGCGACTTCAGGTCGTTGTCGCGGTTGGCGACACCGGTGTTGATGCCGGTGACGTCGATGCTGATGTCGGCCCTGATGCTCTCCAGCGACTTGCCGTCGTAGTCAATCGTGCCCTTGACCGGACCGAGCGTGCCGCGGACGGTCGAGACCATCATGTGCTTCACGCTGAAGCCGGCCGACGAATGCGCGGTGTCGACGGCCCAGGTATTCGGACCGGCCGCCGGCTGGGACGCAGGAGCTGCCTGCCCCGCCGAAGCCTTGGCGAAGGCGGGACCGATTACGGGATACACAAAGGCCGCGGCTGCCGCGACGGCCAGGAACAATCTACGCATGACTGGTCTGCCTCCTCAACGTCTTGACGTCTTCACTACGACGCGTTTGCCCCTCCCGAGGGTTCAGGCCCGGGGGTGTAGGGCTGGCGCAGATGGACCGGGGCCACATGCTTCTTGCGCACCCTAAGATTAATCATCTCGACGAACACCGAGAAGCCCATTGCGAAATAGATGTAACCCTTCGGAATGTGCTGATCGAACCCTTCCATCAGCAGCGACAGCCCGATCAGCAGCAGGAAGCTGAGGGCCAGCATTTTCACCGTGGGATGACGGTTGACGAACGCGCTGATCGGCTCGGCGGCGACCATCATGATGAGGACCGAGAGGATGACTGCCACAACCATCACGGACACCTGGTCGACCATGCCCACGGCGGTGATCACCGAGTCGAGCGAGAAGACGATGTCGAGCAGCGCAATCTGCACGAGCACGGCGGCAAACGACGAGGCCGTCTTCGCCGAGCCCTCCCCTTCGTCCCCTTCCAGCTTTCCGTGGATTTCGTGCGTGCTCTTGGCGAGCAGGAACAGCCCGCCGATCGCCAGGATGAGATCGCGTCCGGAGAGCTCGTGGCCGAAGATGGCGAAGAGGGGGGCGGTCAGGCGGCTCAGCCAGGCCAGGGAAAACAGCAGCAGGATGCGCGTGCCCATCGCCAGCAGCAGGCCGGCGCGCCGCGCCGTCAACTGCTGCGACGCGGGCAGCTTTCCCGACAGGATGGAGATGAAGATGATGTTGTCGACGCCGAGGACGATCTCGAGAAAGGTGAGCGTCGCCAGCGCGATCAGGGTTTCCGCCGTCAGCCATTCAGACATAGATGGTCAGCGCCTCAATATCTCGAACCTGAGCTCGGCGAACCCGCCGACCTCGTAGTATTCCACCTTGAACCGGCGGCGGCCGCCGGAAACGGGAGCCGTGTCGATTGCCGACTCGTGCGGCGTCCAGCGATCGATGATCCGTTCCTCGTCCATCCACACGCGGATCCCGTCGTCGGAGATCGTGCGGACGGTGTACTGCCCCGCGGGCAGATCCACCGTGGCCTCGGCGACGATGGCCACGCGATCGCGCGGCAGGCCTTCGGCGATGGCGCCGCCGGACATGTAGTCCAGCCGGTCGCGTCGATCGCTCTTGATCGGCGTGCCGGCCACGATCCGCGCGAACGCGTCCGGCGCCTTGTCCGGACGCGACGCTTCGTCGTAGCTGAAGTAGCGCACCTGCCAGTCGGCCGGCACGAAGTAGCGGGAGTACCCGAAGGTGAACGGCTCGCCTGCGGCGACCCGTTCGCCGCGAGGGCCCACCACCGCCGCGCCGCGGTATTCGAGACGGACGTCGAAGTCGATCGCGCGCCCCTTCGCCGGCGCCTGCCCCCCGGAGCCCTGGCGAAGGGGGGTCACGACGATCGTTCCGGGAACGCGCCCGGCGGCCGGCGCGACGCTGGCCCCTTTCACCGACGCGACCTTCCACGTCCCTTCAGGTCCGAGCACCCGCAGCGTGAGCGGCAGCGCGTCGGCGCGCCGCTCGGGCCACAGCTTCGGCGACTTCCAGTCGTAGGGGCCCCACTCGTCGACGATGATCGCGTCGCGGCCGCGCCGCTCGCCGTCCGGGATCTTCGCGTCCATGCCGCCAGGCAGCGGCGCGGGCAGCGTGACGTCGAGCGTGGGGCGCGGCCGGATCGGCACGGTCACTTCGTCGCCGACGCCGAAGTTGCGCGTGTCGCCGTTGAGGACCGCGACGGTGCCGACCTTCTCGAATCCGTTGGTGAGCACGCGGACGTTCTGCGTCTCGGTGACCTTCAGCGCCGTGGTGTTGCCGACGAACGTGTTGCCGGCGATCACGTAGTCGCGGCTGCGCGTGTCCCGCTTCTTCGGGTAGCCCCAGTCGGGATCCTGCGTCGGGTTCTTCCACAGGCGGATCGCCGTCTCGTCGCCGTCGAACACGTTCTCGGTGATGCGGTTGTCCTGGCCGTGCTCGATGGCGATCGCCTCGACGTTGCGCGCGAAGCGGTTGCCCTGCACCCACGAGTCGAAGCTGTAGCCGCCCCACAGCCCGTGCCAGCATTCCTCGACGCGGTTGCCGTAGAAGACGTTGCGGCTGAAGGTGGCCTCCATGCCGTTGGTCGGGGCGAAGCTGAAGTCGTTGTCGTAGAAAACGTTGTCGTTGGCGCCGCCGTCGCCGCTGTCCATCGTCGACTGCCCGGCCCACAGGAACAGCCCGTCGCCGCCGTGCGTCACCGAGTTGAAGGCGACGATGTTGCGGTTGCTCTGTTCGTAGATGAGGATGCCGGCCGAGTCCTGGCCGCGGTTGTAGAACGTGTGGCTGTAGCCGCGCACGCACCAGTCCACCTTGTTGTGCGCGATGGTGTTGGCGCTCGAGCGGTAGAGCGCGATGCCGAGGCCCGAGAGAAACGAGAAGGTGTTGTTCCAGATCCGCGCGTTGTCGGAGCGCGCCAGCATGAGGCCGTTCTGCCCCTGCACGATCGTCGTGTGATCGATCTCGGCGCCGTTCGAATCGGCGAGGTAGATGCCGGCGCCGCTGTCGAGCCACTCGTCCTTGTCGTTGTGGTGGTACGACATCCAGTCGAGCAGGCTCTCGTGCTCGACGAGGCTGTAGAGGCGCGGCTTCCAGTTGTAACTGAGGTCGGCGCCCGTGATGTGGAGGCGCGGCGATTTCCGCGCCAGGACGCCGATCTTGTAGCCGTGCGCATGCAGGTTCTTGATCGTGACGTTCTCGCCGCCGTCGACGAGGACGGCGAGACCGGTGAACGTGTCGGGGTCGGCCGCGGCGGGCCCGCCGCGCAGCGTCACGCCGCTGAAGTCGACGGTGATGTTGGATCCGCGGACGACGATCGCCGGATGGTCGCGGTCGGGCGACTTCAGCTCGTAGGTTCCGGCGGGAAATGTCGTGGAGGCGGTGACCACCATGCCGGCCGCCGGCCGCGACTGCGCGTGCGGATGCGGCGTCGCCAGGACGCCAATCAGAAGCGAAGCGAGCAAGCCCAGCCGCCGCACGGTGGCCTATAGGATAATCCGGCGCGATGCGCGCGTACGGTCCTGTCGGCCTCGCGATCTGCGCCCTCCTTGGCGGCCGTCCGGCGGCCGCCGAGGTCCACCGGGTCGATTCGCTCGCCGCACTGCAGTCGAGGATCGACGCCGCGGCGCCCGGGGACGTCATCGAAGTCAGGGACGGCGTCTACACGACGTCCGCGCCGGTGGCGGTGGGGCGGGCGGGGGCGCCCGGCCGACCCATCCGCATCGCGGCCCAGCACGTGGGCGGCGTGACCATCGGCGGCAGCGACGGGTTCGACGTCGTCGCGCCCGCCGCCTACGTCGAGATCGACGGGTTCGTGTTCACGCACGCGTCCGGCAAGACGCAGGTGCGTTCAGGAGCGTCGCACGTACGCTTCACGCACAACGTCTTCGAATGCGCCGGCGGCGGCGCCTACCTGACGATTGCCGGGCATGACACGGAGATCGATCGCAACGAGTTCCGCAACAAGAAGACGCTCGGCAACATGATCGACGTCCGCGGCGAGGGCACCCAGGTCGCGCAGCGGGTGCACATCCACGACAACTATTTCCACGATTTCACCAGTCCCGGGCCGGGCACCAACGGCGCCGAGACCATCCGGTTCGGCCTGAGCGGCCTGAGCATGTCGACGGGACTGGGGATCATCGAGCGCAACCTGTTCGTGCGCTGCGTCGGCGAGAACGAGATGCTGTCGATCAAGTCCGGCGGCAACGTCATCCGCGACAATACGCTGCTGGACTCGCCAGGGGCGCAGCTCACCCTCCGCCATGGCAACGGCAACGAGGTGTCCGGCAACTACCTGCGCGGCACCGACGGCATCCGCATTTTCGGCGACCGGAACCGGGTCCACGACAACTACCTGCAGGACAATACCGGCGCGATCCAGATCGGCAACGGCGACGGCGAGGTCGCCGACGGGGCCGCGCTGACCAGCCACGATCGGCCCGACGACACCGAGATCACCGCCAACATCCTCGTCGGCAACCGCCGCAACTACTTCATGAGCGGTCGCGACAAGGGCCTGGGGGCGACGCGGACCACGTTCAGCCAGAACGTGATCCAGGGCGGAGGGCCGGCCGCGGCCATCGACGGCCCGTATCCCGGCGCCGTGTGGCGCGACAACGTCGTCTGGCAGACCGCCCCCGGGTCGATGCCGGCCGGCGCCTACGCCGAGCGGAAGCCCGCCATCACCGCCCCGTCCCCGCTCTCGCCGGAACAAATGCTGAAGCGGATCCGGGCGAGATAGGCAACTGAGCCCAGGCGCAGTTGCCACCGCCAGCGGCCCTGGTCAGTCCGCGGGGTCGGCCAGCGGCACGCCCGACCGGCACAGCGGACAGTCGCCCGGCTCCCACATCGCGAAGTCGCGCCGGCCCAGCGCCTCCAACGGAAGGCCGCGCTCAGCGAGATGGCTGGAACCCAGGTCACCCAGGAGGAGGAGCGTGCCGACGACGATGATGGACGCGCCGGCGGCTTCGAGCGCGGCAATCGTTGCCCGCACCGATGACCCCGCGCTGATCACATCGTCCACGACGGCGACGCGCGAGCCGGCGACCTGGCGCGGCATTTCTCCCGGCAGGCGATACCCGGCGGCGAACAGGGCGGCGCCGTCGCCGCGCGGCACGGCTTCGGTGTAGAAGAAACAGACGCGCAGCGCCGCCGCCAGCGCCTGCGCGAGAAACGCCCCGCCGGTCATCGGACCGCAGATCGCGTCGCAGGCGTAGCGGCGCAGCCGTCCCGCGAGCATCGTCACCGCCGGCGCAATCTTCACCGGATCGACGAACAGCGTGGCCAGGTCGAGCCAC
>Ga0207662_10001190_pt1 | contig 12394 bp, 13 predicted proteins | sample KBSS33LmetaG_FD_184338 | JGI IMG/M metagenome (GOLD analysis project Ga0207662, IMG submission 184338) | Switchgrass rhizosphere microbial communities from Kellogg Biological Station, Michigan, USA - KBS S3-3L metaG (SPAdes) (version 2) | ecosystem: Host-associated > Plants > Roots >... | reverse complement strand
CTCCGCCGCCACCAGCGCCCGTGCCCCGCCATCAACACGCGGAGCAATCGCGACAGCAACCTGCAGCAGATCTCGCGGCTACAGGCGCAGGCGGGCGGCGAGACGAAATGACACAGCGCCCCGGCATGGCGAACCAGTAGCGCGACCGGCGAGCGCCTACGGCGCCACCTCGATCCTCCCGCTCCTGCTCCTGCCGTCGCACTCCACGCGGTACAAGAACACCTGCTCCTTCGTACTCGCGCCAAACGGGAACATCGTGAAGTGCGATCCAGCGGGCTGCCACTCGTCCACCAGGCGCGCGATCTCGTGACCTGCCGTGTCGAACACGCGCACGCGCACGTGGCCAGACTTGGGCAACGTGTATTCGATGGTCGCCACGCCGTCACCCGCGCGACTCGAGGACACCGTGTCGCGCGACTGTGGTCCGACGGTGTCGCCGCTGACCTGCTTGCTCCCGCCCCAGCTCAGGACGATCGACAGTGCCCCCGGCGACCAGTGCGCGCGGCCATCCTCGCTCTCGTTCGTGTTGGTCAGGTTCGTCATCGCGCCGGCCGCCACGTCCCACACGGCCACGTCGCCCTTCGCGAAACGCTTGTCCGCCGGCACGAACCGCGCGAAGTCGCCCACGACGCTCTTGCCGTCCGTCGACCACGACCTCGCCATCTCGTTGTCGGGCGTGTCGGTGATCTGCGTGACGTGGGTGCCGTCGGCGTTCATCCAGAACAGGTCGCTCTCCGCGCACGTGTCGCAGGTGCCGTCCGCGAACACGATCCTGGTCCCGTCGGGCGACCAGCCGGGAAGCGCGGCATGCATGCGGTTCGGCGTCAGCTGGCGCTGGTCGCTGCCGTCGGCGTTCATCACCCAGATGGCGTTGTCGCCGCTGCGTTGGCTGGTGAACGCGATGTGCTTGCCGTCGGGCGACCAGTCGGGGGCGAAGTCGGCCGCCGGATCGGCGGTCAGCCTGCGCACGTTCGCGCCGTCCGAGGCCATCACGTAGATGTCGCGGTTGCCCTTGCGCTGCGACCGCCAGGCGATCTGGCTGCCGTCGGGGCTCCAGCAGGCGTCGATGTCCGAGTAGCCGTCCGACGTGAGCTGCTTCTTTCCTGAGCCGTCGGCGTTCATCACCCACAGCTCACCGTCGGGGCCCCGACCGCCCTTCGTCCACACGATCTTCTTCCCGTCGCGTGAAAACTCCGGGTAGTCGTCCGCGACCCAGTCGCTGGTGAGGTTCACGGGGCTCGAGCCGTCAGCGTCCATCACCCAGATGTCCCATCGTCCGCTACGGTCGCAGGCGAACACGATGGGGCCCTGGAGGCTGGCGGCGAGCGCGGGCAACGCCGAGCAGGAGAGCAGCACCAGCGCCAGCCACGAGCGGGAAAGGGCGCGGACCATGCCCGCAGTGTACGCCCCCGCCCGGATCAGGATCCGGGCGGGGTGTCATCACGGATGGCCGCGGCCTACGCCGTCACGCCGTTCGGCACCTTCACCGGCCCCGCACCGCCCCGCATCGCGTTGTACGTGATCCAGCCGCTGCTCAGGTCGATCACTGCGTGCAGCACCATCCCCGGCAACACGGAGTGAGTGACGAGCGCCAACAGTCCCATCGCCACGCCGGCGCCGAACGCGCGGAAGCCGAACTTGCCGCCCTGGTAGCCGTGGGCCAAGCCGAACACGATCATGCTCACGATCGCGGCGGGGATCACGCCCATCCAGAACGCCAGCACCCAGACCAGGTAGCCGCGGAACAGGAACTCCTCGCAGATGCCGGCGGTCACGGCGAGCGGCACGAACAGCCGGAACTCGCCCTCCGTGTGTGGGATCAGCGCGCGCAGCGGTTGGAGCCTCTCGCGAAGCTTGGGGAGCGCCGCGGGCCTGGCGGCGATCATCCTCATCTGCACGAACACCAGCGCCAGGTAGGCGACGGGCACCGCGAAGCCCACCCAGGCCCGCCAGCCGGCCGGAGCTCCGAGCCACAGCGAATCGAACGATCGCCGGCCGGCAACGAAAATGGCCACGGCGGCGATGACCAGCAGCCACTCCTCGACGATCGTGCGCACGTACACGCGCGACCGGGCGCGCGGGTCGCCGGCATCCACGGCACGCGCATGGCGAGGCCAGCTCACGAAATGAGTCCAGAGCGGCAACACCACCGCGAACACCACCATCAGCAGCACGTCGAACACGTTCGGCATCACCCACCTCCGGGGAAAGGAGCCATTGTTCACGCCCCAGCGATTATTCAGACTATGCTGAATAATACGGGAGTTGTCAATGGCAGGTTTCCGGCGCTACGGTCGGGGTCCCATGAGCCCCCGCCTCCCGGAAGCGCGGAAGCCCCGCCGCTCCCGACAAACCGCCGACGCGGCCGACCGGGCCCGCGCCACGCAGGAGCTGCGCGCGCTCGCGCACCCGCTGCGGCTGCGGCTCCTCGAGGAGTTCGCGGGCTCGCCGCGCACGACGATGCAGGTGGCGGCCGCGATGGGGGAGCCGCCGACCAGGCTCTACCACCACGTCAACGCGCTCGAGCGCGCGGGGATCTTGAAGCTGGCACACACCCGCCAGGTCCGCGGCACCACGGAGAAGTACTACGAGGTGGCGAAGAAGACGCTGGGCGCGAGCCAGGGCTCGCGGATCACGGGCCGCATGCGCGGCCCGCTCAAGAGCGTCGCCCACTTGATGTTCGAGGAGGCGCGGGAGGACCTCCTCGCGGCGATCGCGGACCCCTCGAAGCTCAAGCCGGGCGCCGAGCCGGTCGCGCTCCGCATGCTGCTCACCGCCTCAACGGCCCAGCTCGCCCTGGTGAAGAAGAAACTGCTCGCCCTGCTCGAAGAGACTCGGAAGGAATGTAAGCGCCATCCGCCCCAGTCAGATGCGCACAAATGGGCACTTACGGTTGCATTTGCGCCACGTGGGAAGCCGTCGCAAGATTAAGGCGCCCAAGAACATCGCGGTCGTCGCCGTTAATGACACGTAGGCGTTCGTTGCGCTTGAGTCGGTCGGGTCAACTCTGTAGTGTGCCGCCCGCCTATTTTGACCTGCTCGCTTGAGCTCCGGGTCAGAATCCGGCGTGAAACACGCTCTACAGGGGGTCGTTAATCCCCTGTGACCATCGAAGTTAGTGGCACGCGACGAGCGGCGAGACCGCATGATCGCCGCGCGTCGCGTCCTCGCGAGCGCAAGCTCGTAACGGAGAGGTGTCCGAGTGGTTGAAGGAGCACGATTGGAAATCGTGTAGGCGCTAATACCGCCTCGAGGGTTCGAATCCCTCTCTCTCCGCCATCTTTCAGAGAAAGGGCAGGTGGTCGCCGATGAAGGCGATACAAGCGATACGTAACGGTCACGAGACCCCCGACTCGCAACCGCCAAGAGGAGAACCGCGTCTCATGGAACGATCCACGGCGCAGCGCAAGGCCATTCACGGTGTGCTCGAGAATGCGTGCAGACCGTTGAGTCCTCCCGAGATCTTCAGCGCGGCCCGCGCCACGGCGCCGGGCCTGGGGATGGCCACGGTGTACCGAACGCTCAAGCGCCTATTGGATGAGAAAACGATTTCCCAAGTGGAATTGCCGGGAGAAGCGCCGCGTTACGAGCGCTCCGGCTTGCAGCACCACCACCACTTCCGGTGCAATGGCTGCAACCGCGTCTTCGACTGGTTCGGTTGCTCGTGCAACTGCGAGGAGAAGACGCCACGCGGCTTCGCCGTCGAGGGACACGAGGTCTACCTCTTCGGTCGCTGCGAGGACTGCGCCGCGCACTGAGGCAACCGGCGTGCGAGCAGGGTGATGCGCCGCGGTCGACCCGCGCTCCTCGCGGGTGCCCCCGGCGCAACCTGCTCGCACTGCACGGCTTGACCGGCCCGAGGGGGCTGCTAGTATGCGCCCCGCTCTCCAGCCTTGGGACATCCGGCGCGCCGCGGCCCGGTCCCGCTAGGTCGAGACCAGATTCGGGTGGGGATGTAGCTCAGTTGGGAGAGCGCCTCGTTCGCAACGAGGAGGTCGTCGGTTCGATCCCGATCATCTCCACCAATTCTTCGAGTACCGTGGGCCAGGCCCAGCGCAACCCGGACTTGTGAACCCCGTCAGGACCGGAAGGTAGCAGCGGTAAGCAAACCTTCGGGTGTGCCGCTGGACCCCTGGCCCTTTTTTCTTAAGTCGGCGACCCGAAAGTCCCATGGCCCCTCGCGCGCTCACGCTCAAGTACCGGCCGCAGGTCTTCGCCGACCTGGTGGGGCAGGACCACGTCACCTCGGTGCTCACCGCGGCGCTCGAATCGGGCCGGGTGGCGCAGGCGTTCCTGTTCGCCGGCGCGCGCGGCGTGGGGAAGACGACCAGCGCGCGCATCCTGGCGAAGGCGCTGAACTGCCAGAATCGCAAGTCCGGCGCCGAGCCGTGCGGGACGTGCAACTCCTGCGTCGAGATCGCGGCCGGCGTGTCGCTGGACGTGCTCGAGATCGACGGCGCCAGCAACCGCGGCATCGCCGACGTGCAGCAGCTGCGCGAGAACGTGCGCTTCGCTCCCACGGGCGGGCGTCACCGGGTGGTGATCATCGACGAGGTGCACCAGCTCTCGGGCGATGCGTTCGCGGCGCTGTTGAAGACGCTCGAGGAGCCGCCGGCGCACCTGGTGTTCATCTTCGCCACCACCGACCCGCAGAAGCTGCCGGACACGATCCGCTCGCGCACGCAGCGGTTCGACTTCGCGCGCGTGCCGATCCGCCGCGTCGCCGACCGGCTGCTCGAGATCCAGAGGCGCGAGGCGGCCGATGCCGAGGGCGTCCAGTTCGAGCTCACCGACGGCGCGGCGCTGCTGATCGCCCACAAGGGCGAAGGCTCGATGCGCGACGCGGTCTCGGCGCTGGACCAGGTGGTGTCGGCGGGCGAGCGCACGATCGATGAAGCGCTCGTTCGCCGCGTGCTCGGAATCCCGGACCACGAGGCCTACTTCCGGATCGCGGGCGCCGTGTTCTCGCGTGACCCCAGGTCGGCGCTCCAGGAGCTCCACGCGGCGTTCGAGAAGGGCCTCGATCCGCGCGAGCTGGCTGAAGGGCTCGCCGAGCACTTCCGGAACGTGCTCGTGCTGAAGGTCGATCCCGAGCGCGGCCACGACCTGGTGGCGGCGAGCAATGAAGACCTCGCGCAGTTGAAGCAACAGGGCGAGGGCTGGGCGGACACCGACCTGCTGCGGCTCATGCGCCTCGCGGCCGAGTGCCAGTGGCCGATGCGCGATTCGCCGCAGCCGCTCGTTCACCTGGAAGCGGCCGTGCTGCAGATGGCGACGCTCGAGCCGGCGGAGTCGGTGGCGGCGCTGATCGCCAGGCTCGAGGCGCTGGAGAAGCGGCTCGCGGGCTCGCCGGCTGCTGCCAGCGCGCCGCGCACGGCCGCCGCTCCCGCACGTAGCGCCGCTCCGGGTGCGCGCACCCATGGCTTCGCAGCCCCCGCTTCGATGCCCGCACTGGGTGCCGCTCCGGCCGTTCCTTCAGCAGGCTTCACGCCGCCGCGCGCCAGCGAGCCGGTGGCGCCGCGCCCCGTGCCCACCGCAACGCCGAGGGCGCCATTCACGCCCGCCGCGATGAGCACGCCGGCGGCGATCGCCGATGACGTCACGCTCGACGAGGGCGTCGCCAACGCGTGGAAGCAGACGATCGCCCGTGTCAACGAACGCAAGCGCATGCTGGGCGCGTTCCTCGAGGAGATCCGGCTCGTGGGTGTGGCCGGCGACGCGCTGGTGCTGGCGATGGACGACCTCCACCGCTCGGTGATCGATTCGAGCGAGCACCGCCCGATCGTGCACGAGGAGCTGGCGCGCGCGTTCGGCCGGCCGATCGAGTTCCGCTGCGCCGCCGGCGAGCCGGTCACGCCCGCGCAGCGCGCCGCCCAGGCGGACAGCCTCAAGCCCATGATCGATCGAGCCATGGAAGTGTTCGACGGCGAAGTCATCGACCGCGCCGGGCGCGGAGGAGAGCGCAGCACATGAAGAGCTTCGGCGACATGATGAAGCAGGCGCAGAAGATGCAGAAACAAATGAACGAGATCCAGGAGAAGCTCGTCGAGCAGCGCTTCGACGCCACGGCGGGCGGCGGGCTGGTGAAAGCGGTGGTGGACGGCAAGCAGATGCTGAGAGAGCTGAAGCTCGATCCGAAGGCGCTCGAGGAGAAGGACGTCACGCTGCTCGAGGACCTGATCATCACCGCCGTCGGCGAAGCGCAGCGCACGTCGCAGGAGAAGATGACCGAGGCCTATTCCAAGGTCACCGGCGGCTTCAACCTGCCGTTCTGACGTGTACAGCTCGAAATACCTCGAGCTCCTGATCGCGGAGCTCGAGAAGCTCCCGAGCATCGGGCTCAAGAGCGCCCAGCGCCTGGCCCTCCACCTCCTGCGCGTGCCCAAGGAGGACGCCCTGCGGCTCGCCGAGGCCATCCGCGCGGTGCGCGAGCGCGTCGGCTTCTGCACCACCTGCGGCAACTTCTCCGAGACCGACCCGTGCGCGTTGTGCAGCGATCCGCGGCGCGATCCCAAGGTGCTGTGCGTGGTCGAGCAGCCGGTGGACGTGCTCGCGTTCGAGCGCACCGGGCAGTTCGCGGGGCGCTATCACGTGCTCGGGGGCGCGCTGTCGCCGCTCGAGGGCACGAGCCCGGAGCAGCTCCGCATCCGGGAACTCCTGTCGCGCCTGCGCGGCGGCGAGGTGAAGGAAGTGATCCTCGCCACCAACCCGAACGTGAACGGCGAGGCCACCGCGCTCTATCTATCGAAGCTGCTCACGCCGCTCGGCGTGCGCGTCACGCGCATCGCGCGCGGCGTGCCCATGGGCAGCGACCTCGAGTATTCGGACCAGGTGACTCTCGCGCGCGCCCTCGAAGGCCGGCGCGACGTCGAGTAAGAGCGTCGGCATGCTCTCGACGCTGGTCGCCTTCTCGGTGCCGTTGCTCGTTGCCGCGAACGCGTTCTTCGTCATGATCGAGTTCGCGCTCGTCTCCGTACGCTGGACGCGGATCGAGCAGCTGGTCACGGAAGGCCGGCCCGGCGCGCGGCTCGCGCGCGCGCTGGTCGAGAACCTGAGCGACTCGCTCGCCGCCACGCAGCTCGGGATCACGCTCGCAAGCCTGGCGCTCGGTTGGCTCGGCGAGCCGACCATCGCGCGCGCGCTCACCCCGTTCTTCCACGGTCTGCCATGGGGCTTGAGCGAATTCGTGGCGCACGCCGCCGCGGTGACGCTGGCGTTCCTGTTCATCACCTACCTGCACATGGTGCTGGGCGAGCTGACGCCACGCGCCATCGGCATCCAGCATGCCGAGTACGTGGTGCTGCTGCTGGGCGCGCCGCTGCTCGCGTTCCGCACCCTGACGCGGCCGCTGGTGGTGTTCGTGCGCAGGTCGGGCGACTTCTTCGTGCGGCTCTTCCAGGTGCCGGCGGCGCCCAAGGAGTCGCAGGTCCACTCGCCCGACGAGATCGACATGCTGATCGAGGAAGGCCAGCAGGCGGGCGTGATCCAGCCCGACGAGGCGAAGTACGCGCGCGCCGTGTTCGAGCTCTCCGACAAGAAGGTGCGCGACGTCATGGTGCCGCGCGAGCGCGTGGTCTCGGTGTCACTGCACGCCAAGCCCGACGACATCCTCGAGACCGCACGTATGAGTGCTCACACACGAATGCCGGTCTGGGACGGCGAGCCGGACAAGATCGTGGGCATCGTCAATACGAAGGACCTGTTCCACATCTTCAGCCTGATGAACCTGGTGATCCTCGAGGACGCGATGTATCCGGCGCTCTACGTGGATCCGGACGTCACGCTGGGCGGCGCTCTGAACCTGTTCCGGCGCGAACGCCGGCAGATGGCGGTGGTGCGCGATCCCCAAGGCCACTTCCTGGGCATCCTGACGCTCGAGGACATCATCGAGGAGATCGTGGGGGAGATCGAAGACGAGCACGATTGACCCCGAAGGGCGCTCGAGGGTCCCCAAGGGGGGTGTGGGGCAGCGGGTTCGGGGTCCGGCTGACCGGCCGGGCAAGGTCCCCCGGGGAGAGCCGGCTTGTTGACAGCCCCTGCCCGTGGTACCTCTTCACGCCGGAACACGGACGTGCCACAGGGTTCCTTACACGGGCAACCGCCTTGCCGCCGGAGCGCGGGGGAGCGCCATGCCGCAGTGGACCTTGTTCGAAAATGATTTCAGGCTGATCGATGGCGTGCTCGATGATCTCCTTCAGCGCACGAATGCGCTGTCGGCGCATCTGATCGATCGCTCGGGGCAGGTCATCACCTCGGCCGGACGGGTCGACGACTTCGATGTCACCTCGTTCGCCAGCCTCGCCGCCGCCGATTTCACGGCCAATGCCGAGCTCGCGCAGCTGATGGGCGAGCCGTCCGTGGACGCCGTGGTGAACGAGGGCCGACTGCGCTCGGTGTACTCCCGCCTGCTCGCGGGCCGGGTCATCATGTCGGTGGTGTTCGACAAGCGGAGCACGCTGGGCATCGTCCGCACCCGCTCCAAGCGCGGCGCCGACATGCTCGACAACGTGTTCCGCGAGCTGTTCGAGAAGGTGGGCATCGCCGATTCGCAGGAACCCGCGTTCGAGGCCGCGCCCGATTTCGCGGCCGCCGCGTCCAACGAGGTCGACGCGCTGTTCGGCGAATAGCCGTTAGCGGCCGGAGAGGGAAGCTCCTTGGCGCTCATCAACCACCGGACGCACGAGATCCATTTCAAGATCGTCTACTACGGCCCCGGCCTGTGCGGTAAGACGACGAACTTGAAGTCCCTGCACGACCGGCTGCCGCCCGAGCGCCGCGGGCGCATGATCTCGATCGCAACGGATCAAGAGCGCACGCTGTTCTTCGACTTCCTGCCCATCGACCTGGGCACGGTGAACGGCTTCTTGACCCGCTTCCACCTCTACACGGTGCCGGGGCAGGTCTACTACAAGCTCTCGCGCCGCGCGGTGCTGCAGGGCGTCGATGGCCTGGTGTTCGTGGCCGACTCGCACCCGGCGCGCGAGGTCGCGAACCGCGAGTCGCTCGCGGACCTGAACGAGCACCTGCGCACGCTTGGCCTCACGGGCCCCGCGCTCGCGCGCATCCCGTGGGTGTTCCAGTGGAACAAGCGCGACGTGCCGGTGGCGGTGCCGATCGAGCGGCTGAAGAAGGCGCTGAACCCGCAGGGCTGGCCCGAGTACGAGGCCACCGCGTCGGAGGGGAAGGGCGTCTCCGAGACGCTGCGCGCCGCGTGCAAGGCGGTGCTGGCGAGGTTGGGGGCCGGGAACGCCGCGCCGGCGCCGAGCGCAGCACCCGTGGCGCCCGCGCCCGCTGCTGCGGCGCCCGTTCCCGCGACTCGCGTCGCGGCCCCTGTGGTACCGCGTGTCGCGGCCGCGTCGGCCGGAGGTGCGACCGCGGTCGAGACGCCCGAGCCCGAGGCCGACACGTTCGCCGCCCGGCTCGCGCGCGCCGCCGCGAGTGCAGCCGCCAAGCTGGCCGCGGCGACGGGCACCGGCCCGCGGCCCGCCGAGGGCGCCCCGCCGCCCGCCATCGCCACCCCGCGCCCGCCGTCCGCTCCGCCGAGCTCCGAGTCCACGCGCCGCCCGTGAAGCGGCCGGCCACCTGGCTCGCCACGCTCGGGCCCGTGGGCTACGCCCCGGTGGCGCCCGCCACCGCCGCGAGCGCCGTGGTGGTCGCGATCGGCTGGTTCCTGCCCGTGCTGCCGCTCGCCGGCGCGCTGGCGCTGCTCGCGGTGGGCACGCTCGTCGCGGTGTGGGCCGCGGGCGAGGCGGAACACGAGTTGGGCCACGACGCCGGCCCGATCGTCATCGACGAGCTGATTGGCCAGTCGATCGCGCTGCTCTTCGCGCCGCACCGAATCACGGTGTTCGTGGCCGCGTTCTTCCTCTTCCGTCTCTTCGACATCTGGAAGCCGCTCGGCGCCCACCAGGCGCAGGCGCTCCCCGGCGGCTGGGGCGTGGTCGCCGACGACGGGATCGCGGGCGCGACGAGCCTGCTCGCGCTGCAGGGACTGTTGCTCGCCCAGGCGAAGCTGGGCTGGTCGCTCCTCTAGATTGGGCAAGAGGAGGGCCCCCGGCCACGCCGGCCGAGGGCCCTCCGGGTTCTCGCGACAACGCTCAGCTCACATCCACGGCTCGTCGCCGCTCGGGCCGTAGATGCTCGGCACCTTGCCGCCCGCGGCGCGCAGGTACACCGAGAACTGGCCGCGGTGGTGGATCGTGTCGTTGAGGAACAGCCACAGCGCGTCGGCGCGGCGCACGTCCGCCATGGCGCCCTTCGGGCCCACCTGCAGCTTGAGTGTGCTGTTGAACAGCTTGTCGTCCAGCGTCTTGAGCTTCGCCGTCGCCTCCGCGTGCAGCTTCTCGAACTGGGTGAGGATGGAGCTGAAGTCGCTCGGGGCCGGCGTTTCCTTGGGCTCGAGCTTCGGCACGGTGAGGACCGGTTCCACGATCATCTGGTCGAGGACGAGCGACCACGCGATCTCGTTCGCGGTGTGGGAGCGGTCGGTGAACTTGAGCTTGCCCTGCGCGGGCGGGAACGCCTTGAGCACGCGCAGCGTGGTCTGGTACTCGCGCTCGAACGAGGCGAGGAAGTGTTCGCGCTCGGTCGTCGGTTGCGTGGTGGTCGCCATCTTGGGACTCCTTCGCATGATCCGGGTGGGCGACGCCGGAGGCTACCGGTGTCGCGGCCCCGGTGAATCGCGCGGCGTACGGCAGCGGTCCGTCCCTCGGTTCCGGTGGACGGCGCACGCCTCGCGAGGCAGAGTACGCCCGTGAACCCCGACCTGCACGCGTTCGTGCGCGAGGCTCTGGCCCGTGGCACGAGCCGCGACGACGTGCGGAAGGCGCTGCGCGACGCCCGCTGGCCCGAAGACGAGATCGAGGCCGAGCTGGAGGCGTGGCACGACGCCGGGCTCGGGCTCCCCGTGCCGCGTCGGCGGCTCGGGTTCTCGCCGCGCGAGGCGTTCCTCTACCTGCTGCTGTTCGTGGCGCTCTACCTGGTCGCGTTCAACGTCGGCTCGATCCTGTTCTTCTGGATCGAGCGCTTGTGGCCCGACGCCGCGATGTCGGGGTCGGAGGAGTACTGGGATCGCACCCGCGACGGGGTGCGCTTCGCGCTCTCCTGCGTGCTGGTGGCGTTCCCGGTCTACCTCTACACCGCGCGCGTCACCGGGCGCGCGGTGGCCGCGGATCCCGAGAAGCGGAACTCCGGCGTGCGCCGCTGGCTCACCTACCTGACCCTGTTCAACGCCGCGTGCGTGCTGATCGGCGACTTCATCGCCGTGCTCCAGGGACTGTTCAAGGGCGAGCTGACGGCGCGCTACCTCAGCAAGGCAGCGGTCGTGGCCGCGATCGGCGGCTGGTTGTTCACGCACTACATGGGCGGCCTGCGTCGGGACGAGGAGGCCACCCCGCGCGCTGCGACCGGGCCCTCGTGGCCGGCGCGCGCGGCGGGCGCGGTCGTGCTCGCCACCGCGCTGCTCGGCCTGTGGATCGCGGGCTCGCCGGCGGGGGCGCGGAAGCAGGCGCTCGACCAGCGACGCGTGCGCGAGCTCTTCGACATCTCCAACGCGGTGCAGGCGGAACACGACAGCTACGGGAAGTTCCCGGCGAATCTCCAGGACCTGGTGCGGCTGCGGACGCGGAGCGGCCTGCAGCTCTTCGATCCGGTGACACGCATGCCGTACCAGTACGAGGTGCTGGATTCGGTGCGCTTCCTGCTCTGCGCCAAGTTCGATGCCCCCGACTCGGTGGGGCCCTACGGGCCCGCGGTCGACCCGTTCTGGCGGCACACGGCGGGCCATGTCTGCTTCACGTTCGAGGTGCCGCGGCGTAACGGCGTCGCGCGGCCCTGAGCGGATCGGCCGCGAGAACTCGCATCGCGGCAGCACGCCGCGGGCGGATGACGAGACGGCGATGGTCGTCGCGCCGAGGAGGGCATGGCCCGGCCGCACCTTGCCGCGCCCCTCCGCCGTGCGGCACAGTCGCGCCGCACGCACCTCCCACGCTCTCCCCGGACGCCCATGCGCATCGAGATCGTCACCATCGGCAACGAGGTCCTCTCCGGCCGCACGTTCGACACGAACTTCGTCTTCCTCGCGCGCGCGCTCGAGGAAGCGAGCGTGGTCGTGGCCTGGCACAGCACGGTGGCGGACAACGCCGAGGCGATCGGCGAGTCGCTGAAGCTCGCGCTCTCTCGAGCCGACGGCGTCATCATGACCGGCGGCCTGGGGCCGACGCCCGACGACCTCACGCGCAAGGCGGTCGCCACCGCCCTGAACCGACCTCTGCAGTTGGACGAGGGCACGCTCCAGCACATCCGCGATCGCGGGAAGAAGGCCGCGCGCAGGCTGCCGGCCTCGGTCGAGACCATGGCCCTGGTGCCACGCGGCGCCGAGCTGTGGCAGAACCCG
>Ga0207662_10001189_pt1 | contig 12398 bp, 9 predicted proteins | sample KBSS33LmetaG_FD_184338 | JGI IMG/M metagenome (GOLD analysis project Ga0207662, IMG submission 184338) | Switchgrass rhizosphere microbial communities from Kellogg Biological Station, Michigan, USA - KBS S3-3L metaG (SPAdes) (version 2) | ecosystem: Host-associated > Plants > Roots > Rhizosphere... | reverse complement strand
GCCCCGTCACCTCGGAGATGCGGAATCCCTGGAACAGGCCGACCCGGTACTCGACGTGGCCCCCCACCACCAGCCCGCGCAGCTGGACGCCCAGGTCGCGGCCAACCGAGTTCTGCCCGTTGCTGCGAAACGGGTCGTAGGCGTTCATGAAGGAGACGTTCCGGCGGAAGCCGTTCGTGAAGTAGTCCGGGCCGTAGAGCTTCGCCGCGCTCTCGATGTTGTTGTGGGACAGCGGTGGCAGCATGAACCCGGCGTCGACGGCGATCAGGTCTCCCGCGGGCTTGGCGGTCACGAACGCGTCCTGGATGTTCATCCCCGGGGCGTTCTTCACCGTCCCCCCCATCGTGTCCACAATGTCCAGCTTGAACAGGTTCGGCCAGTCGGTGTCGAAGAAGTACTCGAAGTACTTGAAGAGCGTACCGGCGACGATCAGCCGCGTCCGGCGCAAGAAAAGATTCTTCGTCGTCAGCTCGGCTTCTGACGAGCCCGTCATCTCGAACTGCGGTTGAAGCAGCATGCCCAACTGGATGCTGGCGCTCGCGTTCGAGATGCGCAGCGGCTCCGGGGGCGGCGCGAGCGGGACGTACGGCCCCGCCGGCTCCGGTTCCGGGGCGGCCTTCGTCGTCGCTGCAGGCTCGGCGGGCTCCGCGGGCTCGGCGGACGCCTTGGCCTTCTCCTCGGGTTGTTGCTCCTCGCCGGATTCCGTCTGCGCGGATGCGCTCAGGCCCGGTAACGACAGCGCGACGAGCGCGAGCGCGGCGAAACCGAATTTCTTCATGGGCGCGGAAGAGACCACAATTCCGCGCCCCGTTGCCAGGGAAATGGCGCCGTCACGGGGGTAGCGAACGCATTCCTCTTGTTTCCCGCTCCGAGGCCGGAGGCTCATCGTTTGGTCGCCGAGCGCTTCGTCCGTCGGCGGAAGGCCAGGGCGACGATCCCGGCGAACGCGAGCGCGCTTGCCGCGCCCGATCGGTCGGCGACGCCACAAGAGCATCCGGGTCCAGCCGGACCGGTTTCGCCGACGGTGCCGGCCGTTCCGGTCCCGCCGTTGTCTCCGGCCTCACCGGTCACGCTGGTACCGCCGCTTCCGGGCGCGCTGGTACCGCCCGCGCCGGAGCCGGTATCCCCGGCGGTGCCGGTGCCACCGGTCCCGCTCGTGTCGCCGCCCGTGCCGCTTACCATTGTGCCGCCTGTGCCGGTCGTGCCGCCTGTGCCGGTCGTTCCACCCGTGCCGGTCGTGCCGCCCGCTCCGGTCGTTCCACCCGAGCCGGTCGTGCCGCCTGTGCCGGTCGTTCCACCCGTGCCGGTCGTGCCGCCGCGCCCGCCCGCTCCGGTCGTTCCACCGGTGCCGGTCGTGCCGCCGCGGCCACCCGCACCCGTGGTGCCGCCCGCGCCGGTGGTGCCGCCGCTACCGCCGGTGCCGGTCGTCGTCCCGCAGCCTGCCTGCGGATCGGTCGCCGCGAACGGCGTCGTGTCGAGATTCATGAACGGTAGCGTGTACTGGCCGTTCATGTTGACGCTCGTGCCGTGCGGGCCGTTCTGCTCCGTCCACTCGTCGAGCACGGTCTGCCCGCAGGAGTTCATCCATTGCGTGTGCGTGAACGAGTGGCCGGCGACCGTCACGGTCGTCGCCGTTCCGTTGCCGGTCAGCCCCATGACGTTGGTCCATTGCTTGACCGCCTCCGTCTGGTTGGCGAAGTTGATGGTGGTGTCGTTCGTTCCGTGCCAGAGCTGCATCCGGGGGCGGAATCCGTTGTACCCGGCGTACATGGCGCGAACCGCGTCGCCCCACTGTTGCGCGGTCTTCGTGACCATGCCGCCCGCGCACGGCCCGCTCCACTGGTTCGACTCGGTGTAGCTCGCCGACCAGCACCCGGCCGGAACCCCGGCGAACTCGGCGCCCCCCTTGAACACCTCGGGGTACACGGCGAGCAGCGCCTCCGTCATCATGGCGCCCGACGAGGATCCGATCGCGTAGACGCGGTTGGCGTTCGCGTTGCGCTTGCTGATCTGGTACTTGACCATGTCGACGATCGCCTTCGTGTCGCCGCCGGGCGTCGTGCCGGTGGCGTGCGTGAGCGCCGCGGTGGTCGCCACGTCCCAGCAGTTGCGGCCGTTCAACTGCGGCAAGAGAACGATGATGCCTTCGGCGTCGACCTTGGACTTGATGCTGTACGAGGTCCCAGCGGCAGAACTGGCTTCCCCCCAGATGCCTGACGCGTTGCCGCCGCAGTAGTGGATGACGACCAGGATCGGCGGGTTCGCCGCCACGGTGTCGGGAATGTACTCGTACATCGTGATGTAGCTCGGCTCGGTCCCCATCTGCCAGCCGGACACCGGGCCGGTCATCGTCGCGGCCGACGCGGGCGCGCTGGCGAGAAGGCCTGCACCCAGCGCCACGGGCGCGAGCAGCGAGGCGAGTCGCGAAGCCCTGAGGAAGCCATTCTTGCGTGGGGACATGTGCCGCCTTTCTTTGGCGTTAATTCCCGGCTGTCGGGAAACCGATCAGCGCCGGATTTGGCGACTTTCTCAAGAGTGACGGGCCATTTCTTCGCATTCTTGGCCCCGGTCTTGTCATCTTTGGCGGAACGGCCGAATGACGCGCCCATCCCCGCGCGAGCGGGAATGTTCCTTTTGCAGCACCAGGAACGTTTCCACTCACCGGTCGAGATGACTCGTTTGAATCGCATTTTCGGTCTCGCGGCGATCGTCCTGGCGACGCTCGCGTCCGCGTCCGCGCGCGCGGCGACGTGGAAGACCAACGTCAACTACGGCGCGAGCACGCCGATGGACCTCTACGTCCCGGACGGAGTCGTCGCGTCGCCGGCGGTCGTGATCAGCCTGCACTTCTGCGGCGGCACCGCGGCGAACGCTCACTCCTGGTTCCAGAGCTACGCGGATCAGTACAAGTTCCTCATCATCGCCCCGAAATCCGCCGGCAGCTGCTTCGACGCGGGTCTCGGCCGCAGCGGCGAGCGCGCCAACATCGTCAAGATGGTGGATTACGTGGTGACGAACAACAACGCCGACCGGAAGAAGGTCTTCGCCTCGGGCCCATCGTCGGGCGCGTGCATGACGCATGCGCTGCTCGCTTCCTACCCGGACGTGTTCGCAGGCGGCTCATCGCTGGCGGGTGTTCCCGCGGGAGCCTGGACGGGAGGTGGCGCCTACGGCTGGTCGGCTCCCGCATCGACGACCGCTCAGCAGTGGGGCGATAAAGTTCGCAACGCGGATCCGGGGTTCACCGGCTCGCGACCGCGCATCCAGTTTTGGCAAGGAATGGGCGACACCAACCTGACCTACAGCCAGACGTATCCGGCGCAGGTCGCGCAGTGGACGAACGTCTTCGGCGTGACCGACGCGGACGCCACCAAATCGAACGTCCCGTTCAACAACATCACGTGGGCGCGGACCGCGTACAAGGACTGCACCGGGCTCGTCGTGGTGGAAGCCAACAGCGGCCCGAGCAGCGTGCAGCATGACTTGACCAGCAACGGGCTCTGGGGCGACGTGGTTCGATTCTTCGGTCTCGCCCAGGGCGGAACGCCGGTCGGCTCGTGCGGCGGCACGGGCGGTGTAGGCGGCGGCGCGGGCGGAGCGGGCGGCGGCGCGGGTGGCGCGAGCGGCGGCGCGGGCGGACGCGGCGGGACGACCGGCGCGGGCGGTAGCACCGGCGGACGCGGCGGCACCACCGGCACCGGCGGGACCACCGGCAGCGGTGGGACGACTGGAAGCGCCGGACGCGGCGGCACGACCGGCACGGCCGGCACGACCGGCAGCGGCGGCACGACCGGCAGCGGCGGCACGACCGGCAGCGGCGGAACGACCGGCAGCGGCGGAACGGGTGAAGCAGGAACAACGGGGAGCGGCACGGGCGCTGGCGGCAGCTCCGCGGGCACGGGCGGTCCGGCGGGAACCGGTGGCAGCGCCGCGGGCACCGGCGGCCCTGTCGGGACGGGCGGCAGCACCGGCGGCACCGGAGATCAGTCGGGAACGGGCGGGAGCTCGCCCGTCGGTGTCGGCGGGGAGAGCGGCTCGGGCAGCGCCGGGTCCCCGGAGGCGGGCGACGGCGGGTGTGCGTGTAACGTGGGCGCCGGCGGATCAGGGTCCGCGGTCTGCCTGCTGTTCGCGATGCTCGGATTGGCGCGCCGTCGTAGGACGCGCGCGCCGCGCGACTAGGCGACCGACACCCCTAGGGGAGGGATCCTCACATGCGCCGCCGGTCGCGGGCTCTTCATCTATAATGGCCCGCGCGGAGGGCACCATGGCCAAGACAGCAGGACGCCCGCGGATCGGGATCTTGTCATTCGGCATCCTCGGCATCGGCCTCGTCGCATGCAGCACATCCGGCAGCAACCCCGGCGGCACGGGCGGTAGCTCGGGACCCGGCGCGGCCGGCACGACGGGCGCCGCCGGCACGACGGGCGCCGCCGGCACGACGGGTAGCGCCGGCACGACCGGCAGCGCGGGTACGACGGGCAGCGCCGGGACCAGCGGGAACGTGGACGCGGGCCCGGGCACGGCGTGCACGGTCGGCCCGTTCCCCGCCGCCGATCCGATGGTCGCCGGTCCGTTCGCGACCGTCACCGAAAACAACGTCGGTCCGGCGGCGGGCGTCGGCGCCGACGGCGGCGCGCCGGTCGCCTACACGATGTTCCGCCCGAGCGACCTCGCGCAAGGCGGCCTCTGCCACCCCGTCATCACCTGGGGCAACGGCACGGGCTCGAATCCCAGCCTCTACAAGGTTCTCCTCAATCACCTCGCGTCGCACGGCTTCGTGGTCATCGCCTCCAACAGCCCGCAGGTCGCGATGGGCAACCCGCCGCCGATGGTGGCCGGAGTGACGTGGGTCTTGCAGCAGAACGATGATCCGACGAGCGTGCTCTATCACCGGATCGACACGACCCACATCGGCGCGACCGGCCACTCGCAGGGCGGCTTCGCGACGACCACCGCCGGTGCCGACAGCCACATCACGGCCATCGCGCCCATGAACGGGGCGTCGCGCCAGAGCAATCTTCACGGACCGGCGTTCCTGTTCTGCGGCGGCGCCGACATGACCGTCCTGTGCAGCACGGTCATGACCGCTTACAACGGCATCACCAACCAGCCGATCATGCTCGCGGAGTACGTGACCGCCGACCACGTCAACTGGATCACCTTCCGCGGAACCGCGCCGAGCAACGTGGAGGCGACGCTCACCGCGTGGATGCGCGTTCATCTCATGGGCGACACCGCGCTGCGATCCTGGTTCTACGGCGCCTCGTGCAAGCTCTGCACGGACTCCGGGTGGCTGATCATGCGCAAGATGATGGATCAGTAGCGCCGCCTTCTTCCCGTCCTCGTCCTCGTCCTCGTCCTCGTCCTCGTCCTCGTCGGCCGAGCATTCTGCTGAGCCGATTTTGAGCGCTCGTGCCGTCATGGAGCGGCCTGCGCGCTGTCGCACGTTTCGAGCGCGCGGATAAATGGATTCGCAATAAACGGGATCCGTCATTCGACATTCGACCATTCACGACGAGAGCGCGGAGGAGATCAGATGAAGACGGTGTCCTGGATCGCGAGGGGGATTTTCTTGTTCGGGGCGACGTCGCTCGCCGCCTGTTCTTCGAGCAACATCAATCAGACCGGCACGGCCGGGACGAAAGGCACCGCTGGAACGACCGGTGGTGGCGGAACGACGGGCGTTGGTGGAACGACGGGTAGCGCCGGCGCGGGTGGCGTCGCTGGCAGCGCTGCGGGCAGCGCAGGCACGACGGGCAGTGCCGGCGCGGGCGGCAACGCGGGCACGACCGGCGCCGCCGGCGGCGGCACGGCAGGCGGTGGCGGCACGGCCGGCGGTGGCGGCACGGCGGGCGCTGGCGGCGCGGCCGGTGCAGCCGGCACCGGCGGCGTGCCCTGCGTGGGCGATCCGCCGGTCACGGAGCACAACATGTGCACGACCATCGCTTCGGGGAAAAAGGGCGACGCTGCCTTCACGATCACCAGTCCGGACTTCACCAACTGCGGAACGATTCCCGCGACGATGACCTGCGACGGCAAGGCGTTCGGAACCGGCAACTCGCCGACACTGACGTGGTCCGGCGCGCCGGCCGGCACGATGAGCTTTGCGCTCGTCTTCAAGGACATCGCCATCCTCGCCGACAACGATCCGACGAAGGAGCGGCTCGGATATCACTGGGTGATGTGGAACATCCCGGCCAGCAAGACGGGCCTGCCGCCGGGACTGACGGGTGGCTATCACTCGACGGAAGTTCCCGGCGCGCTGCAGTGGGCGGGCCGCAACAACTACGGTTTCTTCCCGCCCTGTCCGAACCCGTTCCCGCGCGAAGACTCCCGCTTCACCTGCGGCCTGGTGATCGACAGCTATTCGTTCACGCTCTACGCGCTGCCGACGGCCACGCTGACCAACCTGCCGGCGCCCGACCTGGATGCGACCGGCCTGCCGACCGGCAACTACGTGGTGAAGATGGGCCACTACATCGAGAGCCTCACGGCCCTGGCTGTCACCGAATACCGCGGCACGTCGAAGGCGTGGGCCACGTCGTTCGCGGCGCCGACGCCGGCGCAGTATCCGTGCTCCGCGATCCCGACGGGCGGCGCAGGTGGCGGCGGCGGTGCGGGCGGCGCGGCGGGTGCGGGCGGCGCGGGCGGCGCGGGCGGCGCGGGCGGCGCGGGTGGCGCGGGCGGCGCGACGGGTGGCGCGGGCGGCGCGGGCGGCGCGCCGATGTGCCTGCAGTAGCCCGGCACAAAGACACGCCGGAACGAGCGACCTGGCGTAATCTCCGGGTCACATCACTTAACTCGGAGGTCACGATGGATCCGAAGTCGACAGATCCGAAGTTGCTCAGCCGCAAGGAGTTCTTCGTCCTGACGGTGACGCTGGTTGGCGGCGCCGTCATCGAGGCGAACTGTGGCGACAGCACTGGCTCAGGCGGCACGGGCGGAACGGGTAATCCGGGAACCGCGGGAACATCGGGCAGCGCTGGCACCTCCGGTACGGCCGGAACGTCCGGCACCGCCGGAACATCGGGTACGGCCGGGACATCGGGCACGGCTGGAACGTCCGGCACCGCCGGGACGTCGGGCACGGCCGGAACATCGGGCACCGCCGGTGCGTCGGGCGGCTCCGGTGGTGGCGGTGCGGGAGGCGGCGGGAACGCGGGCACCGCGGGACGCGGCGGTTCGGGCGGTGGCGGCGGTGGCAATGCAGGAGCGGGCGGACGCGGAGGTAACGCCGGCGGCGCGGGCGGTCGCGGCGGCGGCGCGGGTGGCGCCGGCGGAAGCGGTGGCGGCGCGTGCACGATCCCGCTCCCCGAGACCCAGGTCGTCGTCGCCACTACTGATTCGGATTTCCACACCCATACGGTGACGGTCAATGCGACGACACTCAACGCCACGACCTCGCAGACGCTGACGACCAGCAACGCCGGGCAGGGCACGGGGCACACGCACATGGTGACGCTGACGGCGGCCAACCTCGCCACCCTGAGGGGCGGCGGAATGGTGGATGTCCTCTCGTCGAACGACGAGAACCACACGCATACCTATCGGATCAGGTGCACGTAGGCTGACAGCGGTCGGCGCTCAGCGCAGCGGCTCCCAGAGCAGCAGCGCGGCGGCGACCGTCGCCAGCGGACACACCTCGCGCGACGACGTCGCGCGGCTCAGCACGACTTTTCCATCGAACGCGCGTTCGACGCCCACCACAACGCCGGACCGCGTCTCGATCACGAACCCCAGCGGCGGCGGGACGAGATACGTGTACGGCTTCCCGGTCTGCTGGTCCGTCGCGTGAACGCGCGCCACTTCCGATGCGCGGTCGTCGACGAGCACGCCGCCGAACCCCGTCGCGTCGTCGCGGGACATCTGAAATGTCCACCGGCGACCGTCGGATCTGACGAGATCGCAATCGAACCATTCGCCGGACGTGTCCTCGACGACCGCGCGTCGGATTCGCGGCCCTCCCTCGTCGATGCCGACGCCGATCGCTTTTTCCCGGTGGCGCGCCGCCGCGTGCCCGAGGCAGCGCGCGGACCACGGCTCGCACCCGGTCGCTTCGAGGACAAACGACACGGGGCGCTTCGCGCTCCAGGTCGCGTTCTTGTCGAGCACGCCCCAGGTGGTGGAGTCGTCGCTGCGCCACACCCAGTTCGCGTGCACCGTGCGGAATGCGCCGAATCGGAGGTCGCGTTTCCAGCCGAACCCCTGTCGTCCGGACACGGGCAGAACGTCCGCATCCCCCTGCAATCCCTCGGGCAGGACCATGATCGGCTGCTTCAGCGCGCAGCCCGACACGAGCAGGAGCGTGATGCCTATCATCGCCGGTCGCCGGTTCGCGGGCATCGCGCGGTAGTTCTTTGCAACTGACCGGCCACGGCAGGCGAAGGGGCAGGACATACACGGGCATGAGGCCCCCCCTCGCGGCGAGATACCTGGTTCTGTTCTCCGGCTTTCTGCTGGCGTGCGGCGGCAGCGGAAGCGATGCCGGTCCACCCAAGACCGGTACGGCTGGCACGACGGGCGGGGCGGGCACGACGGGTGGGGCGGGCACGACGGGCGCCGGCGGCACGACGGGTGCCGCGGGCACGACGGGCGCCGCGGGCACCACGGGTGCCGCGGGCACCGTCGGAACGGCCGGCACCACCGGCACGGCGGGAACCACGGGGACCGCGGGAACGACCGGAGCCGCTGGTTCAACGGGCGTCGCGGGTCGGGGAGGCACCAGCGGAACGGCCGGCACCGGCGGCGCCGCGGGCACCGTCGGAACGGCGGGCACCACCGGCGCGGCTGGCGCCGCGGGCTCGGCCGGCGCCGGTGGAAGAGGCGGCGCCGCGGGCGGAGGGGGCAGGGGCGGCACGACGGGCGCAGCGGGCAGGGGCGGCACCACCGGAACGGCGGGCAGCAGCGGCGCGGGTGGCGCCATCGTCGTCACGCCGCTCGACTGCGGCACCATGGGCACGCCGCTCGAGAACCACGGGCCGCCGTCCAACCGCCTCAACTACGTCATCGTCGCCGACGGCTACAGCCAGACGGAGCTCGCCATGGGCGGCACGCTCGACAAGCACCTGCAGGCCGCGATGACCAGGCGCTTCAGCGAGAACGCGCAGCCGTACCTGAGGTATCGCAACTTCATCAACATCTGCGTGCTGCGGATCCCGTCGACGCCGATCTGCGGCTCCAGCAAGTTCAATTGTTGCGGCGACGACCAGAGCCGACTCGCGAACTGCAACACGACGACCGTCAACCAGGCCATCACCAGCAACCTCCCGGCGAGCTTCGAAGTCGACTTCCGCGCGGTGGTGCTGAACGGCTCCAGCTGGTGGAACTCCGGCGGGAGCGTGATGATGTGGTCGGGCGGCAACACCGACGGGCCGGGCGCCGCGCTTCACGAGGGCGGCCACGGCCACAACCAGCTCGCCGACGAGTACGACACCTGTGAACAGAGTCGCGTCAGCCGCGAAGCCGCGTACGGCGTCAACGTCAGCCTGACGAACGGGACCACCGGCGGAAAGTGGGACGGCTGGATCGGCTACAACCAGAGCCCAGGCACCGGGATGCAGGGGTTCTACGCGTGCAGCGGCGGCGCGACCTGGCGGTCCAGCAACAACTCGATGATGAACAGCCTGTTCTGCGGCAGCACCAACCAGGCGAGCTGCGCGGCGAACACCGGCTTCAACTCGGTCTCGCGCGAGAAGATCGTCATGGACATCTGGCGCGCCGTCCAGCAGCCGTACGACTCCGTCGAGCCGCCGGCAGGCGCGGTGACGAACCCGGCAATGCTCAAGGTCAACGTCATCGATCCCGCCGTCATCAGCGTGACCTGGTCGGTCGACGGCACCATGGTCGCGACGACCGGTCCGACCTTCGCGGTCGGCTCGGCGGGCCTGACGGTAGGCGCGCACACGATCACCGCGCGCGCCTACGACAACGCGGGCACGGACCTCGTGAGGCAGGTGCCCGGGACGACGTTCTATCGCCAGTACTGGGGTTCGGGGGCGATGGGCCATTCGGACAAGACCGTCACCTGGACGGTCACGATTCAGTGATCTAGGTTGGCGTCGCTCTGAACCGCGCGCGCTGGTCGATCGTCGTCGCTGTCGCCGTCGCGGCGGCGGTCGGTCTCTGGTTCGCTCTGCGGCCGTCCGCCGAGCCCCCGGACGCCGCCGCCGAAACCATCGACGCGAATCCGGTGGGTGCCACCGTGCCCGTGGCGCAGCCACCGCCGCAGCCCGCGCAACCAGAGACCGCGCCCCGGCCCGCGCCCGCGGGATCCCCGGAGCACGAGCCTGGCATGCCGTCTCACCCGATGGACGAAGCGCACGCGCGCATCGACGCTGAAAATCATCTGATCCTGCGCCTGAACGACGCGATGTCGTTCCGGAAGGTGAAGGAGATGCGCGAGATGATCGACGAGTACCGGAGCCTCGACCCTGCGGACACGGACGCCAACCAGGCCGGCTACGCCGTGATCGCCGACTGCATCGAGCACCCGGGCGACGGTTCCATGACGGCGGCGCGCCAGTTTTACGACACGCAGAGGCACTCTCCGCTCCGGCGCTTCGTCAGGCGCATCTGCTTCGAAAACTCGAACTGACCCTCGCAAAGGGCCTGTCAGCTTCGTGGCACTGATGATTTCAGTGTCTTAGGAGCAATTTGTTGTGCAATAATTTGTATTACTGCTGACTAGTTTTAGACTCGCAGAGTGCACATGAAGCGGAGCCCGGACGAGGGGACGATGCGACGGAGAGTCGGACTGAAGGCTGCCGACAGCGCGCGCGCGAGCGACGCCGTCGACAAGATCTCGCGGCTCCGCGGCGCCGAGAGCTCCCACCCGCAGGACGAGATCTTCCTGCTCGAGACGTTGATGGACAACGTCCCCGACAGCATCTACTTCAAGGATCGCGAGAGCCGCTTCACGCGCATCAACCGATACGCGGCCATCCGGTTCGGCATCGCGGACCCGGCGCTCGCGATCGGCCGGACGGACTTCGACTTCTTCAGCGAGGAACACGCGACGAAGGCGCGGCGGGACGAGCAACAGATCATCCGCACCGGAGAGCCGCTGGTGAACGTCGAGGAGAAGGAGACCCGCGCGGACGGCGACACGCGCTGGATCTCGACCACGAAGCTTCCTCTCCGAGATGGACGGGGAAAGATCGTGGGGACCTTCGGGATCTCGCGCGACATCACCGAGCGCAAGCAGGCCGAGGCGGAGCTGCAGCGGCGCGCCTTCTACGATCCGCTGACGGACCTTCCGAACCGCGCGCTGTTCCTCGATCGGCTGCAGCACATGTTTCACCGCGCGCGGCGGGCGCTGGGCAATCCGCTGTTCGCGGTGCTGTACCTCGACCTCGATCGCTTCAAGTCGATCAATGACAGCCTCGGACACGACGCCGGCGACGAGCTGCTGATCGGCACCGCGCGCCGCCTCGAGCGCTGCGTACGGCCGGGCGACACGCTGGCGCGGCTCGGCGGCGACGAGTTCACGGTGCTGCTCGACGACATCAGCTGCGAGGCGGACGCCACCGGCGTCGCCGAGCGGATCCACCAGGAGCTGGCCGCGCCGATGGAGGTGCGCGGCTACGAGATGTTCACGAGCGTCAGCGTCGGCATCGCGCTGTCGAGCGCGGGCTACGAGTGCCCCGAGGACATGCTGCGCGACGCGGACACGGCGATGTACCGGGCGAAGGCGGGCGGCCGCTCGCGCCACCAGGTGTTCGACGGCGACATGCACCAGCGCGCGGTGTCGTCGCTGCGGCTCGAGACCGATCTGCGGCGCGCGCTCGAGCGCCACGAGATCGTCCCGTACTACCAGCCCATCATGGACCTCGACAGCGGCGCGGTGGTCGCGTTCGAGGCGCTCGCGCGCTGGCGGCATCCGAATCTCGGCCTCCTGTCGCCCGATCTCTTCATACCGGTCGCCGAGGAGACCGGGCTGGTGGGAGAGATCGGCGAGTGGATGCTCGTCGAAGGCTGCCGGCAGGCGCGCGAATGGCAGGGGAGGCATCCGCGCAAATCGACGGTCGGCATCAGCGTCAACGTCGCCGCGCTGGGCTACCTGCTGGCGCCGGCGTCACCGCTGAGTGACGGGGGTGCGGCGGCGCTGCCGCGAGTCCCGTTCCCGGTCCACAACTTCCTGCTCGGCGCGGGCAAGTACGGGCTCACCCAGCTCGCGAACCTCGCGCAGCTCCCGCCGACCGGCGCCGTCATCATCGCGGGACCATTGCCGATCGTCGGCGGTTCGGGCGCTCCTGCCCGGGTGCTCGCGCTGGTCGAACGCTGATGAATGTCGCGGACGCCGTCGGCCGGGCGTTGGTGGCCGCGGGTGTCCGCCAGGTCTTCGGCGTGGTCGGGTCTGGCAACTTCCACCTGACGAATGCGATGGTCGCCGCGGGCGC
>Ga0207662_10001188_pt1 | contig 12403 bp, 12 predicted proteins | sample KBSS33LmetaG_FD_184338 | JGI IMG/M metagenome (GOLD analysis project Ga0207662, IMG submission 184338) | Switchgrass rhizosphere microbial communities from Kellogg Biological Station, Michigan, USA - KBS S3-3L metaG (SPAdes) (version 2) | ecosystem: Host-associated > Plants > Roots >... | reverse complement strand
TGGTCGGAGTCTGGGTTCGGCGGGTTCTTGTCGAGACAGACCTCTTCTGCGTTGCGCATGAGGTCGAACTTCGTCGGTGACTGCGGGATGGCGGCGAGGATCGCGAACTGGGCCAGGGTCAGGTCGCTGAGCGACTTGCCGAAATAGCCACGCGCCGCAGCCTTCACGCCATACGTCTGGTTGCCGTAGAAGTTCTGGTTGAGGTACGCAGTGATGATGTCCTGCTTGCCCTGGTCACCCGGGTACGCCTCGGTGAGCCGTATCGACTGGATGATCTCGCGGACCTTGCGCTCGTACGTGGAGTCCGCGAAGGCTTCCGGCGGAAGCAAGCGGGCGCGCACGAGCTGCTGGGTGATCGTCGACGCGCCGCGCGGCCGGCCTGCGAGCGTATCGAGGCCGGCGCTGATGATCGCGGACGGATCGAAGCCCGGGTTCGTCCAGAAGAACTGGTCCTCGACGGCGGTCGTCGCGTCGAGCATCTCGGGCGGGATGTCCTTGAAGGTCGCGACCTCCCGGCGGAGCGAGCCGAGCCTCGCGAGCTCGACCTTGCCCGTCCGGTCATAGACGATCGTCTGCTGCTCGAAGCGCAGGTCCTTGAGGGCCGTGCTCGGGTCGGGCAGGCCCTGCGAATAGAAGTTGTACGCGGCCACGGTGAACAACGCGCCGGCACCGGCCAACAGGATCGTGACCAGCAGGAAGACGATCGGGATGGCGATGAGGGTGGCGCGGATGACGGTTCCGCTGCGCCCGGTCGGCTGGCGGTTGAGGGCGCGCCGATGGCGCTGCCGCCTCGCCAGGGTGGTCTGCATCTAAGCCCGCACGATAGCATGGGTTCATGAACGACCGATCACGGGCGGCCGTCCCCGTGCAGACGAGACGGGACCGCGGCCTGTGACGGCGGCGCGTTCGGCGGGCGCTGGGACGGACCTGCTCGCCGAGCTCGAATGGCGCGGGATCCTGCACGCGACGACGCCGGGTCTGGCGGCGCGTCTCGCCACGGGACGCCCGATCAGCGGCTACATCGGCTTTGATCCCAGCGCCGATTCGCTCCACGCGGGACACCTCGTCCCGATCTTCGGATTGCTCCGGCTCCAGCGTGCCGGCGGGCGGCCGGTCGCGGTCGTGGGTGGCGGGACCGGGATGATCGGCGATCCGTCCGGTCGCTCGAGTGAACGCAATCTGCTCGACCGCGAGACCCTCGAGCACAATGTCGCGTTACTCCGGGGTCAGCTCGAACGGTTCCTCGACTTCACGTCGGGATCGGGCGCGGCGTCGATGGTCAACAACCTCGACTGGCTGGGCGAGCTCTCGCTGATCGACTTCCTGCGCGACACGGGCAAGCACTTCACGGTGCCGTACATGCTGAGCAAGGACTCGGTCCAGGTCCGGCTCGAGCGTGGCCTGTCGTTCACCGAGTTCAGCTACATGCTGCTGCAGGCCTACGACTTCTGGTACCTCCACCGCACGATGGGGGTCGAGCTGCAGATGGGCGGCGCCGACCAGTGGGGCAACATCACGGCCGGCCTGGAGCTCATCCGGCGGACGAGTGGTGTCGGCGAGGACGCACCGGAGCAGCCGGCGCACGGTCTTGCCTACAACCTGCTGCTCTCACCGTCGGGCACGAAGTTCGGCAAGAGCGTGTCGGGTGACGCGATCTGGCTCGACGCGAAGCGGACGCCGCCGTTCGCGTTCTACCAGTACTGGCTGAACGCCGACGACCGCGATGTCGGCACGTATCTGCGCTGGTTCACGGAGTTCGACCAGGAGCGGATCGAGGCGCTCGAAGCGGAGCTCACTGCGCGTCCCGAGGCCCGCGAGGCGCAGCGCGCGCTGGCTCGCGACATCACGGCGCGGACCCACGGCGAGGCCGCGGCGGTACAGGCCGCGACGGACAGCGAGGCGCTGTTCTCGGGCGCTCCGATCGTCGATCCGACCGTCCTCGCGTCCCTCTATGAATCGACGGGTGGCTTCACGTTCACGGCCGCGACCCTCGAGGGAGGCATCGCCGCCTTGCTGGCCGATGCCGGTGTCCTTGCCTCGCGCGGCGAGGCACGCCGGTTGGTGTCCGGTGGAGGGGTGACCGTGAACGGGTCACGGGTGACCGACGCCGCCGAGATTCCCGTGCCGATCGGCGGGGAGTGGCTCGACGTTCGGATCGGGAAGCGCCGGCGGGAGATCGGGCGCCTGCAGCGCTAGGAGGCGTCGGCTCGCGCTTCGAAGGCCTGCACGGCCGAGACCAATCGGTCGTTCTCCGCGCCACTTCGCACGGTCAGGCGCAGGTGATCGGCGAGCGGGTGGCCGTCTGGGAATGTGCGAGGTATCAGGCCTCGTTGCAGGAGCGCTTCCGCGGCGTCAGCCGCCCGATCCACCGACTCGAGATCGACCAACACGAAGTTCGTCACTGAGGGCCCGACCGACCAACCGGCCTCCATCAGCGCCTCGGTCAGGCGTTCGCGCTCGGCGATGACACGCGCGACGTTGGTCGCGGCGAGATCGTCGTCCTTGAGGGCCTCCGTGACGACGGCGGCCGACACCGTCGAGATCGACGCCGGCGGACGGATCGGATTCATCCTGGCGACCAGCTCGGATCGGGCGATGGCGAACCCCACGCGGAGCCCGGCCAACGCGTAGGCCTTGCTGGCGGTGCGGATCACGATGAGGTTCGGGTGTGCGAATCGGAGGTCGGCGATGGACCGCCCCACGAATTCCGCGTACGCCTCGTCGAGGACGACGATCGGGGCAGGCCGGCCGTCAGCTGCAGCATCGGCATCGAGCATGTCGAGGAACGTCTCGATGACGCCCTCCGGCTCGGGCAGGGCCGTCGGGTTATTCGGCGAGCAGAGCCAGAGGAGCGCCGCCTCGCGCGCCGCATCGCGCATCGCGGGGAGGTCGAGCGCGTAGCCTTCGCCGGCACCGAGGCGTGGGACAGGCACCGCCTCGGCAGCGCGTTGTTCCGTTAGGACGCGGTACATCGCATACGTCGGGACGGGGATGATGGCACGCGACCCTTCGGCGAGGAACGTCTTCGCGATCACGTCGAGGATCTCGTCCGCACCGGCGCCGACCACGATCTCGTCCGTGCCGACCCCGTAACGCGCGGCGGCCGCTTCGACAAGCAGGCGGTAGTCGGACGGGGGGTACTCGGACAAGGACACAGGGAATCGCCCGTCAGCCATGACGCGCTGGGCAAGGTCGGGTGGGAGCGGTGCCGTGTTGACGTCGAATCGGACGACGTCCTCCATCGGAACGCCGTACCGAGCGGCGACCTCTTCGACGGTCGCCTCCCACGAGTACGACGATGGCTGGTTCGGTGTGGAGAACGTGACCGGCGTCGGGCTCACCGGACGCCGGCGTCGCGCGATCGATCGAGCATCGCTCGGTATCCACCCTCGCCATGGTTGAGCCATGAGGCGATGCGCGTGATCGTCGCGGTGCTCGCCCCGGTGAGCCTCGAGATCTCGGCGTAATGGAGGCCCTGGTCGAGCATGCGCACGACGGCCCAGCGCTGGCTCAGGTCGCGCAGCTCGCCGAGCGTGCAGAGGTCGCGTAGGAACTGTGCGGCTTCGTCGCGGTCATCGAGCTGGACGATCGCATCGAGGAGGGCATCGAGGTTCGGGGTCCGCCACTCTTCCTGCGTCATCGTGTTAGCACGTTAGCACGACGGAGGTGGGAGGCCTGCACTTGGTACCGGAGTGGTTCGGCCGTTAGTCGTCACATGTGATGCAACTGGCGCTGGCGGCGGCTCGCCCGGGCTCAGATCGACCGGCGGCGGCTCATCCGCCATCGCCGGTGTGTCGGGACGGGCGGATCAGTGCCCGCCGTGCCCGGCCTCCACGGCCTTGCGGTGCTCCGCGATGACCTTCTCGGCCAGGTGCGACGGCACGTCCTCGTAGTGATCGAGCTGGGACGAGAACGAGCCTCGTCCCTGGGCGAGCGAACGGAGCTCGGTCGCGTACGAGAACAGCTCGGCCTGCGGGACGTGGGCGGTGATGACCTGCACGCCGTCCGCGCTGTCCATCCCGAGCACCCGTCCGCGGCGGCCGTTGAGATCGCGGTTCACCTCGCCCATGTAGGCGTCCGGGACCCGGATCTCGACGAGCATGATCGGCTCGAGGAGCGCCGGCTTCGCCTGGTGGACGCCTTCCTTGAGCGCCATCGAGGCGGCGATCTTGAAGGACAGCTCGTTCGAGTCGACCGTGTGGAACGACCCGTCGTAGAGGGTCGCCTTGAAGTCCGAGAGCGGGTAGCCAGCAAGCACGCCCTCGGCCGCGGCCTCTCGGATGCCCTTCTCGACGCCGGGGAAGAAGCCCTTCGGCACCGAGCCGCCCACGATCTTCTCGGCGAATTCGACACCGCCGTCGGGGTTCGGCTCGAGCTCGAGCCATACGTCGCCGAACATGCCGTGACCGCCGGTCTGCTTCTTGTAGCGGCCATGCACCTTGGTCGTCCCGCGGATCGTCTCCTTGTACGGGACCTTCGGGATGTGGGTCGCGATGGCGGCACCGAACTTCCGCTTCAGCCGCTCGAGGATCACCGAGGTGTGCGCCTCGCCCATCGTCCGAAGGGTCTGCTCGCCCGTGTCGGACCGCTCGAGGCGGACGGTCGGGTCCTCCTCCAGCAAACGCTGCAGCGCGGGCCCCATCTTGTCGAGATCCTGCTTGGAGACCGGCTCGATCGCGACCACGAGACTCGGGGCGGGAAAGTCGATGGGCGGCAGCTTGAGCGGCTTCTCCTTGACCGACAGCGTGTCGCCGGTCTCCGTCACGTTGAGCTTGGCCACGGCCCCGATCTCGCCGGCCTTGAGCTCACCGATGGGCTCCTGCTCCTTGCCGTGGAGCAGCAGCAGTTGCCCGATGCGCTCGTCCTCGTCGCGTGTGCTGTTCCAGACGTGTGCTTGCGAATGCAACGTGCCGGACAGGACGCGGAGGTAGGTCAGCCGGCCGACGAACGGGTCGGCGGTGGTCTTGAAGACGCGCACCAGGAGCGGACCATTCTCGTCCGCGGCGACCTCGACGCTCGCGCCCGACTTGTCGGTCGACTTGGTGGCCGCCTCGTCCGCGGGGGAGGGCAGGTAGCGGGTGAACGCGTCGAGCAGTGCCTGGAGCCCGATGCCCTTGAGCGCCGAGCCGACGAGCACCGGAGCGAGGATGCTTTCCTTCACGCCCTTGCGAAGGCACGCCTCGAGCTCCGGGTCCGAGACCTCCTCGCCGTCGAGGTACTTGACGAGCACGTCGTCGTCCGCCTCGGCCGCGGCGGCCAGCAGCTGGTCACGGCGCAGGTCGACCTCAGCGCTGAGCTCGTCCGGGATCGGGATCTCCGTCTCCTTCGAGCCATCCCAGCTGTAGGCCTTGCGGTGGACGAGGTCGACGTATCCGTTGAACGACTCCGCCGCCCCGATCGCGAGCTGGAGCGGCGCGATCTTGTCGCCGAAGGTGACGCGGAGCGCGTCCAGCGTCGCTGTGGGGTCGGCATTCTCGCGATCGGACTTGTTGATGAAGAAGCACGCCGCCCGACCGGTCGACCGTCCCAGCGTCACCGCCTGCTCCAGCCCGGCTTCGATGCCCGCAGACGCGTCGACCACGAAGAGCGCGCCGTCGACCGCGGCGAAGCCCTCGATCATGTCGGCGACGAAGTCGGGATACCCAGGGGTGTCGACCAGCGAGATCCGCGTCCCGTCGTGCTCGAACGTTCCGACGGCGAGGCTCAGCGACTCGCGTCGCTTCTGCTCCTCGGGCTCGAAATCGAGATGGGCGCTGCCATCGTCGACCTTGCCGAGTCGCGGGATCGCGCCTGCCTTGAACAGCAGCTGCTCGGCCAGCGTCGTCTTGCCGCCACCGGCGTGGCCGGCCAGGACGACGCTGCGGAGATGAGGCAGATCGACGCTCTTCATCGTCATCGGGTCGACGGTCCTCCTGCGATGTCGAAGGGTGCCGGAGCGGGCCTCGGGAACGGGGGTCGGGCCATCATAGTCGGCTATACTCCCGCCCGCGATGTCAGGTCATTCCAAGTGGTCGACGATCAAGCGCCAGAAAGGCGCGAACGACGCGAAGCGGGGGGCGGTCTTCACCAAGGTCGCACGCGAGATCGCCGTCGCCGCCCGCCTCGGCGGCCCTGATCCCGACGCCAATTACCGTCTCCGCCTGGCCATGGAGAAAGCGCGCTCCGTGAACATGCCGCAGGACAACATCAAGCGCTCCATCGAGAAGGCGACCGGCGGCGGTGACGGGGAGCAGTTCGAGGAGATCGTCTACGAGGGCTACGGCCCGGGCGGCGTAGCGGTCCTGGTCGAGGCCCAGACCGACAACCGCAACCGGACGGCGGCCGAGGTGCGCTCGATGTTCACCAAGGCCGGCGGGCAGCTCGCCGGATCGGGCGCTGTCGCGTGGCAGTTCGAGCCCCGCGGCCTCATCACGATCGCGCGAACCGGGGTCGATGCCGATGAGGTCGCCCTGGCCGCGATCGACGCCGGCGCCGAGGACGTCGACACCGATGACGTCGAGGCGATCGAGATCTACACATCACCCGGCGACCTCGAGCGAGTCCGATCATCGCTCGAAGGTGCCGGCGTGCCGGTCGAGTCGGCCGAGTCGGCGATGATCGCCAAGCAGACCGTGGAGCTCGATGCGGCCAAGGCGCGCCAGGCGCTGCGCCTCGTCGAGCAGCTCGAGGACCTCGACGACGTGTCGCGCGTCACCGCCAACTTCGACATCCCCGAGGAGCTGTTCGCCGAGGTCGCCGGGTGATCGTCCTGGGGATCGACCCCGGGACTGCGGCACTGGGATACGGGATCGTCGAGTCGAGTCGGGGGCGACTGCGCGAGGTCGACCACGGCTGCCTCGTCACGTCACCGGACACGGCCCTTCCGGAGCGCTTGCTGGCGATCCACGCGCTCGTCGATGAGCTCATCGCGCTCCATTCGCCGCGGATCGTCGCGATCGAGCGCCTGTTCTTCTCGAAGAACGTCCAGACGGCATTCGCCGTCGGTCAGGCTCGTGGCGTGGTGTTGCTGGCGGCAGCCCAGCACCGGGTCCCGGTCGTCGAGGCGACGCCGAACGAGGTCAAGTCGGCGATCGCCGGATACGGCGCCGCCGACAAGGAGCAGGTCCAGCGGATGGTCCAGCTGGTCCTCGGGATGGCGGAGCTGCCGCGACCGGACGATGCGGCCGATGCGCTCGCGATCGCCGTCTGGGGCGCCAACAGCGCCCGGGAAGGTTCGGGTCGACTGTCGCCGGTCATGGACCGCGCGGCGGTCGCGCCCATCACGCGTGGCGAGTCGAGCTTCGATCGCGCCGTCCGTGAAGCGCTCGCGAAGGAGGCCGCCGAAGCGCGTGCCTCCAAGCGCACTGCCTCGTAGCGCGTCGTGATCGCGTCGGTCGAAGGGAAGGTCGGAGCGATCAGCGCCGACTCGCTCGTGATCGAGGTAGGCGGCCTCGGCTACCGGGTGTTCGCGCCTCCATCGGTCCTGGCGAGTGCCGCCTCGGGTGGGACGCTCAAGCTACACACGTACCACCTCGTGCGTGAGGATCAGCAGGCTCTCTACGGGTTCCGTACGTCCGAGGAGCTAGGGTTCTTCAACCTGCTGCTCACCGTGAACGGCGTCGGGCCGAAGGTCGCGTTGGCGATCGTCGGCTCGCGGCCGACCGCCGATCTGCAGCTCGCGATCATGACTGGCGACCAGGCCGTCCTCGTGTCGATCCCCGGCATCGGCAAGAAGCTGGCCGAGCGGATCATCTTCGAGCTCAAGGAGAAGGTCGCCGCCGCGGGGGTGGCGGCGGTCGAGCCAGGCGCCGTCGGGACGCGCGGCGGGGCGGAAACCGAGGTCGTCGCGGCGCTCCAGGCGCTCGGCTATTCGCTGGCCGAGGCGCGCGCCGCGTCGCGGACGGCCCTTGCCGACTCGACGATCGGTGGCACGCTCGAGGAGAGGGTCAAGGCCGCGCTTCGGAGCCTCGCCAAGGACTAGCTCGGCATCGGGACGGCGGTCCCCGAGACGCGGATCCGCGGATCGTCCTCGACGATCGAGACCGTCAGCAGGCTCGGTCGGCCCATCTCGATGCCCTGGGCGATCTCGAACGTGGCCGGCGCACTGATCTCGCCGCGTTCCCGGAGGTACGCCCCAAGCGCGGCCGCCGCGGCACCGGTCGCCGGATCCTCGACCACGCCACCCGCCGCGAACGGATCCCGGGCGCGGAACCGCGTGGCGGTCTCTCGCCAGATCAGCTGGAGCGTCGTCAGGTCGTGTTCCAGCATCAACGTGCGCATCGGCTCGAAGTCGTAGTCGATCTGCGCGAGCGTCGATAGCTCCTTGACCGCGATGATCGGATGGCGCACGCCGGCGAACGCCAGGCCCGGCGGAAGGGCTGGGTCGAGCTCGTCACGGCGCCAGCCAAGGAGCCCGAGTAGCCGATCGAGGAGGCCATCCGGCAGCTCGCGTACCCAGGGCTCGACGGACGTGAGCGTCGCCTGGAAACGGCCATCGGTGTCGCCCACGACGTCGAGGTCGACCACCCCGTCATTCGTTTGCAGGACGAGGGACGCCGGCCAGCCGCGCTCGGCGAGCGCGACACCGGACGCGATGGTGGCGTGGCCGCAGAAGGCGACCTCCTTGGCCGGGCTGAAGTAGCGGACACGGAAGCGGCCGGGGTCCCCCGATCCATCCGGCGCAAGGAACGCCGTCTCCGAGTAGCCCACGGCGGTGGCGATCTGCTGCATCTCCGTGGGATCGGGCAGGGCGTCGCCGAGCCAGACGCCAGCAGGGTTGCCGCCGGCGGGGTCCGTCGTGAATGCCGCGAGGCGCAGCAGGGTGCCGGTCGGCGTGTCGAGCTCCGTCATCGCCGCCCGATGGTAGCCTCCAGCTTCCGACCATCGATGACCAGACCTGCGAGGGGACCGATGACGACCAAAGCCGATTACACAGAGGACGAATGGGCGGGGCTCGTCCGGGCGCCGATCCTGGCCGGCGCCTATGTTGCGGCGTCCGATATGAGCTTCTTCGGGATGATCGGGGAGATGACCGCCCTCTACAAGACGATGACCGAGGGGGACGTCCCCGAGGCCGCGTCAGGGTTGATCGAGGCTGTCGTCGCGGAGATCGAGGACAGTAAGGACGCGAAGGAGAAGCTCAAGCTGCCCGAGACGAAGCAAAGCGCGACCCAGGCCGCGCAACTCGTCCATCAGCTTGGGCTTGACCTCGAGGTGCTCGACCAGAAGTCGACCCCCGAGGAGACGCGTGCGTTCAAGGACTGGCTGATCCAGATCGCCCAGGCGACAGCGGAGGCGACGAAGGAGGGCGGGTTCCTCGGGATCGGCGCCGTGCGGGTCAGCGACAAGGAGCAGATGGCCCTCGCGACGCTCCGTCACGAGCTCGGGATCGGCTGACCGCCAGCGCCGTACGGAGGGGCGTACGCGCGTAGAACATCCGTGCGAAATGTCGGCGATCTGTGCTACCATCGCGCGCGATGGTCGACGACCTCGCGAGCATGCGCATCCTGTCTACGGACGACGAAGAGCCGGATGATCCCGTCGTCGAGGGTTCCCTCCGCCCGAAGACGCTAGCCGAATACATCGGTCAGGCCGAGGTCAAGTCGAACCTGTCGGTCCTGCTCCAGGCCGCGAAGGGCAGGGGCGAGGCCGCGGACCACATCCTCCTTTACGGACCGCCCGGTCTCGGCAAGACGACCCTGGCGACGATCGTGGCCCGTGAGCTCGGGGTGAACGTCCGCTACACGTCGGGGCCGGCGATCGAACGGGCCGGTGATCTTGCCGCCATCCTCACCTCGCTCGACGACCGCGACGTGCTGTTCATCGACGAGGTGCACCGGCTCAACCGCTCGGTGGAAGAGATCCTCTATCCCGCGATGGAGGACTTCGCACTCGATGTGATGATCGGCAAGGGTCCGTCGGCGCGCAGCCTTCGGCTGAGCCTCAAGCCCTTCACGGTGGTCGGCGCGACGACTCGCGCCGGCCGCATCAGCTCCCCGTTGCGTGACCGTTTCGGCGCGACCTATCGCCTCGACTTCTACACCGAGGACGAGCTGGCGCAGATCGTCGAGCGCTCGGCGGAGATCCTCGATGTGCCGATCGAAGCGGCCGCGACGCGGGCGATCGCCCGGCGCGGCCGGGGCACGCCGCGGATCGTGAACCGGCTGCTCAAGCGGGTCCGTGATCACGCGCAGGTCCACGGCGACGGCACGGTCCACGAGGCGACGGCGCGCGACGCGATGCGCCGGATGGAGATCGACGACGAGGGTCTCGACTCAGCCGACCGCAAGCTGCTCGCGGCGATCGTCCAGAAGTTCGCGAGCGGGCCGGTCGGCGTGGCTGCCCTCGCGGCCGTCCTGTCGGAGGAGGTGGACACCATCGAGGACGTCCATGAGCCGTTCCTGCTGCGGCTCGGGTTCATCGATCGCACCCCGCAGGGACGCATCGCGACCGACCTGGGCCGTGCACATCTGTCGGGCCTCGGCTACGAGATCCCGCCGCCACGCCGCAACGACGGGTCGATGCCCGGCCTCTGGGACGGGCCTGCCGACACCGACGTCGAGCCTGGCACCGAAGCGGACGAGGCGTGACGGCTCCCTTCGTCTCGTCGTCGACGCGTTTCGAGGTCACGACACCGCCGCCGTCGGACGGATCGACGCGGGCACGGACCGGGATGCTGACGCTCCCGCACGGGTCGGTGGCGACGCCACAGTTCATGCCGGTCGGTACGAACGCGACCGTCAAGGCCCTTTCACCCGACGACCTGAAGGACGTCGGTGCATCGATCATCCTCGCCAACACGTACCACCTGTACCTGCGCCCCGGCCATGAGCGCATCGCGCGGCTCGGTGGTCTGCACCGGTTCATGGACTGGGATCGCCCGATCCTTACGGACTCGGGCGGGTTCCAGGTCGTGTCGCTCGGTGATCTGCGCGTCGTCGACGACGACGGTGTGACGTTCCGCTCTCACCTGGACGGATCGGTCCACCGGTTCACGCCAGAACATGCGACCGCCGTTCAGGAGGCGCTCGGTTCGGACATCGCCGTCGCCTTCGACCAGCCCGTGTTCCCGAGCTCGCCTCGCCCGGTCGTCGCCGACGCCACGGCGCGCACGCATCGCTGGGCCGAGCGATCGCTGACGGCGCATACGCGGACCGACCAGGCGATGTTCGGCATCGTGCAGGGCGGGCTGGACCCGGAGCTTCGCGATGAGTCGACCCGGTTCATCACGTCGCTGCCGTTCGACGGCATCTGCATCGGTGGCCTGGCGGGCGATGAGACGCCGGACGAGCGCGACGCGACCCTGGACGTCGCGGTCCCGGCGCTCGCCGACGATCCGCGGCCGCGCTACCTGATGGGTCTCGGTTCACCGGCCGACCTGCTCGAGGCGGTCCATCGCGGGATCGACCTGTTCGACAGCGTGCTGCCCGCGCGGGTGGCACGGAACGGGCAACTGTGGGTGCCGGGTGGCCGGTTGAACCTTCGGAACCGTGTATTCCTGGACGATCCGGCTCCGGTCCAGGAGGACTGCCCATGCCTCCTGTGCCGGCGTTTCTCGAGGGCGTATCTGGCCCATCTTTTCCGGGCGAAGGAGCTGTTGGCATACCGTCTCGCGACTTGTCACAACCTGACCTTCACCCTAGACTTCATGGCTAGGATCCGAGCCTCGATCGGGGCCGGCACCTTCCCCGCCGAGATGTCCGAACTCCGCTCGCGCGCGGGTCGGATAAGCGGCAGTGAAGTGGCTGAGCAGTCCGCGTGAAGGACCCATCGGTAGGCTGGATGTCGACGCGGAGGCGACGCCATGGGCTCTCGGGATCGACCGCGCAAGGAACAGAAGAAGAAGCCGAAGGCCAAGAGCGCCCAACCGAGTCTCGCGCCGCTCTCGGAGCCACCGCAGAACGTCGAGGTGATCCGGAAGCCGCGCAAGGAAAAGCCGGTCGTCGAGGACGACTCGGACGAGGCCTGACCGGCCGCACGGACGCCACCGGGTACGGCTCCGCTGACGGATCGGATCGATCGATGAGGAGCGTGACGAGCGGATGGCGATGACGGACGAGCGCGCCACGGAGCGGGCGGTCGCGGAGCGCAGCAAGGCGGTTGACGCCGCGCTGTCGACGATCGAGAAGCAGTTCGGGCGCGGCGCGATCATGAAGCTCGGCTCGGCCGAGCGACAGGCGGTCGATTCGATCCCGACCGGGTCGATCGCCCTGGACCTGGCGCTCGGTGTCGGCGGCATCCCGCGGGGCCGCATCACGGAGATCTTCGGTCCGGAGTCGTCGGGCAAGACGACCATCTGCCAGCACGTGCTTGCAGAGGCCCAGAAGCGCGGCGGCGTCGTCGCATTCATCGACGTCGAGCACGCGCTCGATCCGGGCTACGCTCGGGCCTGCGGCGTCAACGTCGACGAGCTGCTCGTCTCTCA
>Ga0207662_10001184_pt1 | contig 12405 bp, 11 predicted proteins | sample KBSS33LmetaG_FD_184338 | JGI IMG/M metagenome (GOLD analysis project Ga0207662, IMG submission 184338) | Switchgrass rhizosphere microbial communities from Kellogg Biological Station, Michigan, USA - KBS S3-3L metaG (SPAdes) (version 2) | ecosystem: Host-associated > Plants > Roots >... | reverse complement strand
CCGTGCGCGCGGGCGAATGCGAACGCGTCGTCCTTGAACGGCGACGTCACGCTGAGGCCGCACGGCTCGCCGCGCAGGAACGGCTCCGCGATCTCGTCGAACCGCTCCACCGAGGCGATCGTGTACGCGGCAGGGACGCCTTTCTCGCGGAACAGGCGGTTGTGGATCGACGGCGAGAGACTGTGCCCGGCGGGATTGCCGGCGACCGCGAAGACCTTCCCGGCGTGCAACGCGTCGCGGCGCGGGCCGTAGATGTCGAGCGCGCGCTCGAGCGTGAGCTGCCCCGGCGCGGCGATGCTGCCACCCGCCACAAACGTCCAGGCGGAGCCGCGGAACGGCGCCAGGATGCGCGAGTACATCCCGCGCTCGCCCATCCCGATCACGGTCAGGCTCTTCGCGCCCGCTCCCAGCAGCGCCAGCAGGCGCTCGTTGCCGGCGAACGTGGCCGGCGTCGCCGCGAGCTTGGTCAACGCGCATTTCCGCGCGAGCATCGCCGCCACGATCGACTCGACGTCGCGCATCCCCTGGTAGTCGTGATGGGAAAGCACGGTGCGCTCGCGCGCGACGATCTCCACGTCTTCCCGCCACTCGACGTCGATGAAGTCGATGCCCGCCCGCAGCGCTTCCACGGACTCGAAGAACGTCGACCGCGCCTCGGCGCCGGGAACCGTGCGGTACGTGAGGACGATCGGCTTCGACGTCGCGGCCCGGATGGCCGGAGCGTCGAGCGAAGGGAAGCGCTCCGCGCGGACCTCGATGCCGTCGTGGTCGGCGGTGAGGTTCCGGATCGCGTCGATCGCGGCGTCGCACGTCTCCTCGAGGATGGTCGCGAAGAGCTTCATCGCACCAGGATCTCCAGCCGGTCGCGTGCGGCCGCGGCGCGCCGGAAGTCGCCGCTGCGCGTCCACATGTTCTGCAGGTTCGCCAGCACGCGCGCCAGCGTCTCGCGGCCGCTCCAGGCGCGCAGGTGCTCGCTGGCGAGTTGCGTCCCGCCGCCGCTGACCTGCCGCAGGAGCTCCGCGATCTCTCCCATCGTCAGCGTGGAGCCGCCGTGGAACGGATCGACGTAAACCTCGTTCAGCTCGAACGTCACCTTGACGATGTAGTGCCCCGGCAGGCCGACGCCGGCGGCGGTGAAGCCGAGCTTCGCCGCGACGTGCAGGAAGACGATGGAGAGCGTGATGGGGATGCCGACCTTCCGCTCGATGACTTCGTTCAGGTAGGCGTTGCGAGGGTCGTAGTAGTTGTTGGTCGCGCCGCTGTAGCCGTCCACGTCGAACATCTCGGCGCAGAGGTGGCCGAGGCGGAAGACGGGGGGCTCTCCGGGCGAGCAGCGCGCCTCGACGCGCGCCGCCAGCGCGTCCAGCTCGTCGAGCGCACCGGCCACGTCGAGGCGCGGGTACTCCTCGAGCGCGATGAGCAGCGCCCCCTGCGCGAGGTTCGCGTTCGTGATGTCGCCTGCGCAGTACTCGCGGAACTGGCGGCGCGCCTCCGCCGGATGGATGAGCATGATCGCGACAGAGCCCGCCGGACTGCTGTCCCGCTCAGTGTACCCTTCGGCGCGTGAAGACCGAGCGCACCGAGGCCATCATCCTGCACACAGTGCCGGTGCGCGAGCGCGACAAGCTCGTGGTCTTCCTCACGCCCGACCACGGCAAGCGCAAGGGGTGGGCCTACGGCGCCCGTACCATCCGCAGCCGCTTCGGCGCCTCGCTGGAGCCGCTGGCCAAGGTCCGCCTCGGCTACACGGAGCGTGAGGGTGAAGATGTGGTGCGCATCGAGTCGGTCGACCTGATCCGCTCGCTTTTCCCCGCGCAGCAGAACCTGGTCAGCAGCATCGCCGCGACGTACATCGCGGAGCTGGTCGACACGTTCGCTCCGGCGGACGATCCGGCCGAACTGCTGTATCGCCTCCTCGATCGCACCACGCTCGCGCTGCTCGAAGGTGCTCCCGCGCTCCCCGTGGTGGCCTACGCGGAGATCTGGACGCTCCGCCTCGGCGGAATCCTGCCGTCGCTGCGGGAGTGCATGGAGTGCGGGCAGCCGCTGACGCGGCCGCTGCGCTACGACGAGCGGCGCCAGGGCTTCGTCTGCCCCGACTGCGCCGGCCGCGAGTCGTTCCTGCTCGACAACGACGTCGCCGAGGCGCTCGACGCGCTGTTCCGGCTGCCGGTCAGCGACTTCGCGTCACGCCTGTACCCGGTGGAAGTGCTGATGGAGATCCGCGCCCTCTCCGGCTTCGTCCGCCGCGCCTTCCTCGGCCACGAGCTGAAGGCCTTCGAGGTGCTGGCCAGCGTCATCGGCGGCTGAGACTTTGCGGCGCGCGAACGACTGTGAGACGCTGACCTGGTGAGACGCCTCGCCACCCTCCCGTTGCTCCTCGTCCTCGCCTGCGCCACGACCGCCCCCGCAGTGAGGTCCACTGATCCGATACCGCAGATCAATGCGATGCTCGACGACTGGCACGATGCCGCCGCGGATGCCGACGAAGCCCGCTACTTCGGTGCGATGGCTCCCGAGTTCGTGTTCCTCGGCACCGACGCCATTGAACGCTGGGAGATGGCCGCCTTCCGCACCTTCGCGCATCCCTACTTTGCGAAAGGCACGGCCTGGACGTTCCTCCCCCGACACCGCCACGTCATCCTCTCCCCCGCCGCCGACGTCGCCTGGTTCGACGAGAAGCTCGACAGCGCCACCTACGGCGAATGCCGCGGCACCGGCGTCGTCCGACTGGTCGAAGGCACCTGGAGGGTCGCGCAGTACAACCTCACGATCCCCATTCCGAACGATTTGGCAAAGACAGTGGTGGGGATGATTCGGGAGAAGAAGTAGCGCACCAGAAGACTACGGTTGAACGCCTACCCCATCCACTCCACGATCAACTCACCCACTTCCTCTTCCTTCCCTGAGAACCCGTGGTCGGCGTCCTCAATGATGGCGAGCTCGATGTTCGGCTTCGGTCCGATTGCCTCGGCGAGGATCGCGACGCAACGCGAGACGTCGCCGAAGGCGTATTCGTCGCGGTCGCCGTAGAGGATGAGAGCGGGTTTGCGGATGCCGCGGAGGTGGCGGAACCTCGGGCGGCGGGAGAGACGGATCCCGCGGAGCACTTCGAGGAAGGGGAAGACGTTGTAGTCGCCGTCCGGGTTGGCCATGTCGTAGAACGACCGCCAGCTCATCGGGAGCCGGGAGAGCGCGGGCGGGACCAGTTCCTCGCCCCGTCGTGCGCGGATCATCGCGCGCGCTTTCTCCAGCGCGGCGCGGAAGCGGCGCGGACCGAGCTCGGAGTAAAGGAGCCCGGTGTCGTCGCCGCCGCCCAGGAGCACGTACCGGCGGATCGGGTTGCGCTGCTTGTGCGCGTCGTAGACGGCGATCTTGTTCGCGCCGGTGGAGTGGCCGATCAGCGTGAAGTCGCGGTAGCCGCGCCGGCGCAGCTCGCGGACGGCGCCGTCGATGTCGAAGACGCAGTCGCGAATCAGCTCGTAGGCCATGCCGCCCTGCGTCCTGCCAAGGCGGCGGATCAGGTGCGCACCGCGGTTGTTGAACGGGAAGTAGGCCACGCCGTTGCGCGTGAAGACGTCCGCCAGCCGGTTGGTGCGCTTCGACTCGAAGACCGACGCGCCGCCGGTGCCGTGCAGGAAGATCGCCACGCGATGGGTCTTCTTTCGCGGCTCGTACAGCAGCCCGGCCAGGTCGACGTCATCGGTCGCCTGGAAGCGCACCACGCGGCAGAGAGGCTCCGGCGTCGCGGGCTGCATCAGCCCTCGATCCATTCGCCGTTCCAACGGAACAGCCGCTGCCTCGTCACGTGCGCGCCCCCGAGCCAGAGGTCGGTCTCGTTGATGGCCGTGTCGTCGTCCGTTCCGGCGAGCACGCGCTCCCCTGCCTGCGTGATGTTCGCGATGGCCTTCGGCAACTCGCCGTTCAGCGTGATCAGCGGCACGTTTCGCGACGCCAGCGCGCGCAGGTGGCGGAAGACCTCGGAATCGCCGAAGCCGAACCGCGGCACCTCTGCGTTGACGTGATCGAAGAGCGTCGCGAAGTCGGTGAACCCCGCGGCGATGTGCGCCAGCACGCGGTGCTCCATCGAGCCGAGGCCGTTGAACGTCGAAGGGAAGCGCGACGCGTGCAGCATCAGGCCGTCGCGCAGGAAAGGGAGCTCCGCCCGGTCGCGGTCGAGGAAACGGTTCAGTCCCGCCGGATCGGCGGACGTGTATGCCGCCCACGCCTCGCCGGCGAGCGCCGTAGTAGCGGGATCGACCGCGGCGCGCGCGTCGTACAGCTCGTACAGCGCCTCCTCGTCGTGCTCCGCCAGCGGCACCGGCGACCAGATCAGAGAGAGCTGCGCGCCATTCAGGCGCTGCAGCAGATACACGAGATGCACGAGGCAGTAGAGGTCGTGCTCGAACCAGAGCACCACCTCGTCTTGCGACGCCGCGCGATCGAGTGCCTGCTCCTGCTCGAGCAGATCCGTGCGAACGCGCAGGAGGTCGTGCACATGGCCTTCGGCGAGTGCCTGCGCGCGCGTCTCGATCCACTCGTCTCCCGGAACGACCGGGCCGGTGACGAGCGACTCGCGAAAGGTGAGATGCTCGCCGGGGATACCGCCGCGCCGCGCGAGCGCCGCCACGACGTCGCCGTTGTGAATGTGGATCATGGACGCCACCTCATCCCCAGCCACCACTTCGTGTCCCGCTCCAGCGGCGCGTCGAAGACGTAGGCGACGCCGAGGGTGAGATCGAGGCCGGGTACTTTCAGGATCGGATCGGCTTCGGTGTTCAGGTGCACTTCACCTCCCGCGAGGGAAAGCCGCGTGCCGCCGAGCTCGTGGCGCTGGTAGAAGGCGGTGAACGGCAGGAAGGGCACGGTCGACTCGATCCGCCACCCATCGTAATCGTCGCCCGCCAGGACCGCCACCGGCAGCGCCGGATCGAGGACGCGCAGCGCGTAGGCGGAGCGCGGCAGGAGCGTGGATGCGAGGCCGCCGAGGGTCACGCGATCGCCGCCGTCGTGCTGATAGCGTGCGCCGACCCGCCAGGACCGCGTGCGGTAGCCGGCGCTGGCGACGCCACGATAGTGCCGGTCGTCCACTTCGACGCGGAGCGCCTCTTCGACCCGGGATGCGCCGAACACCTGGCGTGTCGAGAACGCGCCGCTGCCGAACACGAGATCGTCCGACAGCGCGCCCGCCTCGAGTGTCAGACGGCTGAGCGGGAACGTTCGGGACCAGACGCCGCGTAGCTCAGCACCTCGTTTGCGGTCGCCGCGGTCATCGCGATCCGGTGCGTCGTCGTTCGTGGCGTAGACGTGCGCGCGCAGCTCGATCGGCCAGCCGCGCCACGCGGACGCGAGCGCCAGCCCGCTGGGAGCCTCGTCGCTACCGACCGCGCCCACCAAAATGGTGTCGAGCCGCCCCACGACGTCGCCGAGCCGCACTCCGGCCTCGAACGACCGCTGGTCCGGCGCAACGTTCGTCCCCGTGAACCAGCCGCTCTCCTGCCGGCCGATGCCGTAGGGACGCAACGTGACGGGTTGCGCCGCGAACACGGCGGGGAGACGCGGCTGCGGTGGAATCGCGGGGACGAGCGCGACATCGGCGAGGCTCGAGCGTGGCGGGACACCTGTCGCGCCAGCATCCAGCATCCGCACGACATAGCCGTCCGGATCGAGGGACATGAAGTAGAGGCGGCCATCGCGTGCGGGCGCCGCCGAGAACGCACCGCCGCCGGTGCGCGTCAGCGCCGTGGCCTCGCCGCCGAGCGTGACGCGATACAGCTCCGCGAACCCACCGGAGAACACGGTCACGAGCAGTTGTTCGTCATCGATCCAATCGGGTGCCGCGGGATCGCCGGGCACCGCCAGCGCCTTGTCATCGACATAGAGCGTCCACCGTCCGCCGCGATGCGCGACATGCGCGACGTGCGCTCCGTCGGGACTGACGCGCGGATGCGTCTCGACGTCATCGATAGACCCTTGATCAATGGACGCTTCGCCGCGCGGCGTCACGGCACCGGTGGTCAGGTCCACGGTGACGAGCTGCGTGGCACCGTTGCGGCTGCGTACTGCCACCGCGGTACGGCCGTCCGGCAACGGATCGGCATCACGGACGTCGGCGAGCTCGGTGATCCGCGTGAGCCGCTGAAAGTCCCACCGGTACAGGTCGTAGTGCAGGAATCCCTCGGCGTCCGGCGCGCGGTGTGCGAAGACGATGGCCTTGCCATCGCGCGTCCAGCGCGGCGTGGCGATGTCGCCGCCGTCCGGCATCACCAGCGAGTGCACGGCCTTGCGCGGCAGCGGTTTCACCCGCACCGGCGGCACGTCCTCGCGATCGCGCGCCAGGATCTGCTGCAGGCGCTCCGCGAATTTCTTCTCCTCCTCGGCCGCCGCGGCCGTGGACCAGATCACCAGCTTCTCCGGCTGCTCCCGATCCCGTACGACCACGGCGAGTTGCGAGGAATCGGGCGATACTGCCGGGTCGCCGCTGGCCCGCGGCGTCTCCTGGAACAGCGTTCCCTCGTGCAGCTCGCCCGCCCGCCGGATCGAGATCGCCGAGGCGGTGAGCTCCGCGACGAACTGGCCGTAGAGGCGGTCGGGCCGCTCCCCGAAGACACCGACGAACGCCTCGTCGAACGAGCGCCGCCGCCGCGCCGTCAGCCGCGACCAGAGGTTCCGCAGCGACTCCGGGCCGCTGCGCAGTTCGAGCCACTCCAGGTAGGCGGAGCCCATCAGGTAGGCCATCGACATGCCGAGGAACCGGCGGTCCGAGTTGAGCTGCCCGTACGACGGTAGCCGGCCGTTCTCGGCCCAGCGGCGGAGGATCAGCGCGCGGATGGTGCTGCTCGGACGTCCGGCGCCGGTCAGCCGTCCTTCGACGACCGTGGCGTAGCCTTCCAGTACCCAGCGCGGCGCACGCAGCGTGATCGGGTTCAGCGGGAGCAGTGCCTTCTCGAAGAGCCGCTCCATCGGATTCCGCGACGGGCGGAGCATGTGCACGATGTGCGTGGTCTCGTGCACCGCCAGCAGGTCGATCCAGTGGCCGAACGCGCCGAGCTGCTCGTCCGGTCCCGGCGGCTCGGCGTAGAAGAGGATACGCGGCGTGTCGAGCAGCGGCCAGGCCACGCCGTTCGCGTCGGCGATCGGGTTGCTCACCACCACGTCGATGACCTGCGGCGGCGTGAAGCCGACCTCTTTCGAGACGGCGTCACGGATCGACTCCAGCCGCTCGGCCGCTCGCATCGACCACTGCTCGTACTGGCGCGGGTAGTGGACGCGGAAGTGCGGCGTCTCGATGGTCCGCCAGTCCGCGGACGGACCCTGCGCGAAGAGAGGGAGCGGGAGCAGAGCGAGGAGAGAGAAGAGCAGTGACCGTCGCATGGTGATTGAAGCGGTTCGTCCGTTGGGCTATACGTGTTCCGCAATCGATTGATCGAGGCTGGGCGGCCCGGGCGGCCGAACGGCTGGAGGGCTCATGTTCAAGCGTCTCGCCATGTTAGTCGCACTGGCCGCGTTCACGGTCAACGCCGCCGCGGAGAACAAGACCATGCTCGTCATTCACGGCGGCGCCGGCACCATCACCCGCGCCACCATGACGCCCGAGGTCGAGAAACAGTACCGGGACAAACTCGAGGAGGCGCTCCGCACCGGTCACGCCGTCCTGGCCAAGGGTGGCTCCAGCCTGGATGCGGTCGAGGCCACCATCCGGGTGATGGAGGATTCGCCGCTGTTCAACGCCGGCAAGGGCGCCGTCTTCACGCACGAAGGGCGCAATGAGCTGGACGCCGCGATCATGGACGGCCGCACCAAGGGCGCCGGGTCCGTCGCCGGCGTGACCATCGTCAAGAACCCGATCACCGCGGCGCGCGCCGTCATGGAGAAGTCGCCGCACGTGATGATGGCGGGTCATGGAGCCGACCTGTTCGCGACGAAGATGGGGCTGGAGATCGTCGATCCCTCCTACTTCTGGACCGAGCGCCGCTGGAAGGCGCTCCAGCAGGAGCTGATCCAGGAGCAGGGCCAGAAACCACGTGCGGACCTGAAGTGGGCCGAGGAGAAAAAGTACGGCACCGTCGGCGCCGTGGCGCTCGACGCAGCCGGCAACCTCGCTGCCGGCACCTCCACCGGAGGCACCACGAACAAGCAATACGGCCGCGTCGGCGATGCGCCAATCATCGGAGCGGGCACGTACGCCGATAACGACGCCTGCGCCGTCTCCGCGACCGGTCAGGGCGAGTACTTCATCCGCTGGACCGTGGCCTCCGACATCGCGGCGCTGGTGCGGTACCGCGGCATGACCGTGCAGCAGGCAGGCGACGAGGTCATCCACAAGAAGCTGCCGCCGGAGGGAGAAGGCGGCGTGATCATCCTCGACCGCAAAGGCAACTTCGCCATGCCGTTCAACAGCGAAGGCATGTACCGCGGCTGGATCGGCGCGGACGGGGAACCGCACGTCCTGATCTACAAGGATTGATCGTCCATCTTGACGAAAACGAACGTTCGTACTATTCTTCTCTCGTCGTGATGGAGGAACAGGCAATGACGTTCGCGGACCTCAATCCCAAGTTCATCTTCTTCTCCCCGATCCACTCCGCCCTGATCGGCGGTGACGAGCTCGCGGAGCACGTCGATCGCGCGATCATCGCGCTGGATGGGCGCGCCCCGGTCGGTGGCAGCCGCTGCCTCGAGGAGCTCAATCCGGTGCTGGGCGGAGACACGCTGCGCGTCGAGCTCTGGGTCAACGACCTCGACGAGTACACGTGCACGTACGGGTTCCTCGTTTCGAGCGAGAATGGACGCGTGCCCTATGCCCGCGGAGAGCGCTGCGTGGTGAACATCGATCCGGCCACGCATCGCGCGGCGAAGTGGGACCGCCAGTTCGTCGCGGCCCATGCCGAGCTGCGAAAGGACCTCCCTGCCTACGCCTAAGACCACCGCGGCCTCGCTGCGCGAGCCGGTCGAGGCGCCCCGGCAGAAGGGCGGCCGGACGCGGCAGAGCATCCTCGACAAGGCCGTCGACCTGGCCTCGCTGGAAGGGCTGGAGGGGCTGACCATCGGCCGCCTGGCCGAGGAGCTGAAGATGTCGAAGAGCGGCCTGTTCGCGCACTTCGGCTCGAAGGAAGACCTGCAGCTCGCCACCATCGAGGCGGCTTCCCAGCGCTACATCCGCGAGATCTTTGCGCCGGCGCTCGACGAGGCGCGCGGCTATCCACGGCTGCTGGCCATCTGCACGGCCTGGCTCTCCTACATCCGCCGCAGCGTCTTCCCCGGCGGCTGCTTCTTCGCCGCCGCGTCGTTCGAGTACGACAGCCGTCCCGGCCCGATCCGCGACCGCATCCGGAGCCTCATGAACGACTGGATCGGCGCGCTGGAGAAGGCGGTGCTGATGGCCCAGCAGGAAGGGCATCTCGACCGGTCGCTCGATCCGGCGCAGCTCGCGTTCGAGCTGAACGCGCTCTTCTTCGGCGCCAACTTCGCGTATTACCTGCGCGACGACGAGCAGGCCCTCGAGCGCGCCGACCGCGCCGTCCGCACGCGGCTGGAAGCGGTCCGCCTTCAGCCGGTAAAGCGGCGCGCTCCTGCGACGAAGCGCGCCGCGCGGTAACTTCAGTCGACGACCTTCGCGGATCCCAGTTCAGAAGTGCCGGGCGCCGGATCGTCCCAGCCATAGACGTAGCCCCCGTACGCGGATGCGTTCACCAGCCGTCCGCGCAGGTCGCGGTTCACCTCGAGCTCGATCGGCCCCGGGAAGGTGGCGACCCGCCCCAGCCACTCCGCGCCTTCGACGGTGCCGTCGGCATCGGGGGCGCTACTCGCGTAGAAGTTCACCTCGGTGAAGACGTGCGTCCCGTGGTGGCCGGGTGCGACGTCCGCCGTGATGGTGGTGATGCCGTTCTCGTAATGAGCCGCCAGGATCACCGGCGCGGCGATCACGCCGCCCTGGCCCGGCAGCCCGTCACGCCCGGCGGTCGGTCCGTCGATTCCGACGTCGATGGCGGAGCCGCCGTTGTCGTGGAACGAGTTCTGGGCGAAGTTGCCGACTGCCTGCATCGACAGCGCGATCCCCGCCTGCCCGTTGTTCGCGATGACGTTGCCGGTCGCGGTGCCGGTGTTGTAGCCGACCGCCGTCTTGTGGAAGAACAGTCCGCTGGCACCGTTGCCGAGCGGCGTCACGCCATCGGCACCGACGCCGATGTAGCTGTCCTGCACCGTGACCCGCTGGTTGGAGACGAAATAGCCGCCGGCGCGCCGGTTGGCGGAGAGGACGCTGTTCAGGATCGTCACCTCGCTCCCCGAGACCTGTACGCCGCGGCTGTTCGGCATCGCGTGCCGGCCGGTCGCGTCGACTCCGAGGTAGGAGTCGCGCACCGTGAGCATGAACGCGCTGCTCTGGATCCCGTTCCCGGGGAACCCGCCGATGGCGAGCGAGTCACAGCGCAGCTGCCCGGCGATCGCGGAGAGACCGTGCAGTCGCGTCATGCCCTGCGGCAAATCGGTGCCGTCGAGCGCGATCTCCGGCCCGAGCGGATTGGTGTCGCCGGTGTGCTGCGTCTGCGTTCTTCCGTCGAGGTAGATGTCTCCGCCAGTGAACGCGGGTAGCGGCGATTGCGGTTTGATCGTGAACCAGCCTTCCGCCGGCACCGGTCCCTCGATGGCGAAGCCGATCATGCAGGGCTCGAACGGTGTGCACTCGCGGTTCACGTCGAGGATGGCCTGGCGCAGGGAGCCTTCGCCCGCGTCATCGGCCGTCCGCACCGTGTACGGATGCCCGAGCACCGCCTCCTGCGCGTCGCTGAGCGGCACGCCATCAGGCGGGGAGGTCGACTCCACGCGGCCCGAGAAGTGGCCGAAGCGGGTGCGGTACTGGACCGTGAACGGCAGTTCCAGCGTGGCATTCGCCGGAACGTCGACGGTGCATCTCGCCTGTCCCGGATAAAACTCCGCACACGCCGCACCATCCGGCAGCGTCGCGATCGGCGCAGTCCCGCTGGAACTGTAGAAACTGACCTCGAACGGCAGGTCGTCGAACGCCGTCGCGGAGCTGTTTGCGAGCGTGACGCGCCACTGGCCGCGCAGCGCGTCATCGATCGAGGTGGGAGACGTCAGCTTTGCCGAGAGCGCCGGTGCAGCCGAGGCGGTGGCCGGTACGAACAACACGGCGGTGGAGAGGAGAAGCAGCGTCGCGATTCGTCTCATGGTCATCAGGGTCCCTGTCCCGTCTTGCGAACGCCCGTCGGCACTCCGCGGCTGAGCTCTGCGCGTCAGGAGCAACCTACCACGTGTTACGGGATCGAAGGCTTCGCCGTCTACAGCGACTGCGCGCGCTCGGCACGCAAGTCACCGAACCGTGACCAGGCCGCGTCGCGCGCGGCGGTGCTCGCGAACGCCCCGACGATCGTCGAGCCGGAGCCGGTCATCGACGCCCAGGCCGCACCGGCGTCGTAGAGCCGCTTTTTCAGCTCACGCAGGCGCGGCAGGAGTGCGAACACCGGCTCCTCGAAGTCGTTCGTGAACGCCTCGTAGCCGGAGCCGTAGGCGTCGATCCCGAGCGCCCGCGAGTAGCGCGTGATCCGCGCAAACGCATCCTTCGTCAGGACGCGCTCTTCCGGGAGCAACAGCAGGAGCGGAACGCCGGCGCGAGGCGGCAGCGGCGTCAGCACCTCTCCCCTGCCGGTCGCGTACGCCGTGCCGCCGTGGAGGAAGAACGGCACGTCGGAGCCGAGCGAGAGCGCCAGCGCCGGCAGGTCGTCCCGGCCGGCGCCGAGGGTCTGCAGCGTCACAGCAGCGTTCGACGAACCACCGCCCAGCCCGCCACCTGCCGGAATCCGTTTGTGCAGCTCGATCGCAGCCGTCGCCTCGACCGCGCGCGCGGCGCGGATGATCAGATTGGTGTCATCGGCGGGAATGGCCGGATCGTCACACGTCAGCGACAGCGCGTCCGACGGCCGGAACGTCAGCTCGTCGTGGAGCGAGATCGCCTGAAAGACCGTCTCCAGCTCGTGAAAGCCATCGGGCCGCTTGCCGGTGATCCGCAGCGACCAGTTGATCTTCGCGTACGAGAGGACGCGCATCGCGCTACCGCACGACTTCCAGATGCTCGATCTCGACGCGATCGGTGCCGCGCGTCACCACCACACGCCGCGCGGGAAAGGCCGGCGGATCGAACGTGACGTCGAGATCGCCAATTGCCGCGTGACGCAGCCCCGTCGCAGTCACGTCGTACTGCAGGTCGTCCCGCGGCGGGATGCCGACGATCAGCATGGCCACCTCGGCCGGCGTGAGTCCCGCCGCGTGCAGAAACTGGAACGACTCCGGCGGCACCTGCGGATCGGTGGTCACCCGATCGCCGTCCGCCTTCAGCGTCAGCGCGGTCGTCCCCACCGGCGTGTAGGCGATCAGCTCCATGCGACG
>Ga0207662_10001183_pt1 | contig 12407 bp, 10 predicted proteins | sample KBSS33LmetaG_FD_184338 | JGI IMG/M metagenome (GOLD analysis project Ga0207662, IMG submission 184338) | Switchgrass rhizosphere microbial communities from Kellogg Biological Station, Michigan, USA - KBS S3-3L metaG (SPAdes) (version 2) | ecosystem: Host-associated > Plants > Roots >... | reverse complement strand
AGACTCGACGAAGTCGGCATGAGCCCCGCGGTGTTCCTGTTCGCCGCGGGCGCGGGCCTGCTGTGCGTCCTGCTCACCGGACTGGCGCCGGCCGTGCAGGCCGCGCGTGCCGACCTGCAGGGGCTGCGCCCCGACGCGCGATCGGCCACGCCGCGCGACGCGCGCTTCCGCAGCCGCCTGCTCGCCGGCCAGGTCGCCATCGTCGTCATCCTGCTGACCGGCGCGCTGCTGCTGATCCGCACGTTCGTCAACCTGCGGAACGTGGACCTCGGGTTCGAGACACAGCAGGTGCTGGAGGTCGAAACGCGCTGGCCGGTGGGCCACATTCTCCAGGCAACGCCCGGGACGCGGCCGTGGCCGCGCGTGCAGCGCGCGGCCGACGATCTGATCGCCGCGATCGGCAGCGTGCCAGGCGTCGAGGCGGTCGGACTGATGAACGACGTGCCGCTCGCCGGCGATCCGTTCGCCGGCGCCGTCTGGCGGGCCGACGCGCCCGGCGCGAGCGGGCTCACGCCGCCGGCCGATCCGGGGGCTCGCTGGAAAGCCGATCTCTCGGTCGTCACGTCCGGGTATTTCTCGGCGCTGAACATCCCGTTCCTCCGCGGCCGCAACTTCACGCCCGAGGATCGCCTGTCGGACCCGCAGCTGAACGACGCCAAGGCGCCCCGGGCGGGCGTGGTGATCATCAACGCGGCGCTCGCGTCGCGCTGCTTCCCGGGCGAGGATCCGATCGGGCGCACGCTGATCCTGCCCGACGACCAGGAGTTCGGCTGGTCGCGGACGATCGTCGGCGTTGTCGCCGACGCGCGCGGGCGCGCCGTCGCGGAGGTGCCGCGCCCGGCGGTCTTCATCCCGCTGGCACAGCATCCCGATCTGATCCGGCCGTCGATCCTGGTGCGATCGGCGCTGCCGTACGACGCGGTCGCGGCCGGCGTGCGGGCGCGGCTCGCGGCCTACGATTCGCGGCTGCTCGTGCTGCGCCTGCGCCCGATGGACGCCGTCGTTTCCGGCGCGCTGTCCCGCCCGCGCTTCAACCTGCTGCTGTTGTCGTCGTTCGCGCTCGTCGCGCTGCTGCTGTCGGCGATCGGGATCTACGGCGTGCTCGCGTACCTGGTCACGCAGCGCACGCGCGAGATCGGCATCCGGATGGCGATCGGCGCCCGCGGCGCCGACGTGCTGCGGCTGCTGCTGCGGGAGGGGATGTCGCCGATCCTGGCGGGCGCATGTCTCGGGGTCGCCGGCAGCCTGCTCACCGCGCGCGCGATTCGCTCGCTGCTGTTCGGCGTCACGCCGCACGATCCGATCAGCCTGGCTGCCGCGCCCGCGCTGCTGATCGTCGTCGCGCTCCTCGCGTGCGTCCTTCCCGCGCGCCGCGCCACCCGCGTCGATCCGCTGGTCGCGCTGAGAGAAGACTGATTGTCGATTGCGGATTGCCGATTGGCGATTAACGGATTGGCGATTGGTGATTGATGATTAACGGATTAACGGATTGACGGATTGACGGATTGACGATTCGTCAATCGCCAATCGGCAGTCGTAAATCGCCAATCTCCCCTGACAGCTCGTCGACGATCTCGAAAGCCGATCGGCCCGACGTGTCGATCGTCAGGTTCGCCTTCGCGTAGAGCGGCTCGCGGCGCGCGAGCAGCGTCCTCAGGTCCGCCATCGCCTGCGGATGGTCGGCCATCGGCCGCCGGTCTCCCTGGCTGACGACGCGGTTCCAGTGGTCCTCCGGGGCGGCGCGCAGCCACACGGTGAACGCCGACTTGGCCAGCACCGCGTAGGTGTCGGGCGAGGTCACGATGCCGCCGCCGGTGGCGAGGACGGTCGGTCGGTTCTCCGCCAGCACCTCCGTCAGCGTTTCGCGCTCGAGGCGGCGGTAGCGGTCCTCGCCGTAGAGGGAGAACAGCTCGGCGATCGAGATCTCCGCCGCCTTTTCGATGCGCCGATCGAGCTCGACGAAGCGCGCGTGCAGCCGGCGCGCCAGCTGCTTGCCGATCGTCGTCTTGCCGGCGCCGCGCAGGCCGAGCAGCGCGACGATCCGCGGCGCGTCGCGCGTGCGCGTGTCGAGCAGGTCCGCCGGCGCGAGATCGAAGGCGTCGGCGAGCTCGGCGAGCCGCTTCACCGAAATGTTGGCGCGCCCCGATTCGACCTGCACCAGGAAGCGCAGCGACAGCCCGGAGCGCTCCGCGAGCTCGCGGAGCGTCCAGTCCCGCGCCGTCCGCGCGCTGCGCACGCGGTAGCCGATGATCTCGAGCACATCCGTAGCGTCCATCACAGTTCCTTGCCCAAGCCCTCTGCCCTCGGCCCGACACGTGCCACCCTGGGGTCAGACCCCGCCTCTGGGTGAAGTGCAGTATATAGCACAACGAGTGCAACGAGTGCGCAGTATAGTGCCTTGACACCCAGCGGGGCCGGCGATAGGCTGGAACGTCATGCAGGCTGTCACGAAGGCCGCGATCCCGGCCGTTTCTTTCGATACTTCCCCCGACCGCTACCGGCACTGGAAACTGACCTTCGACGGCGCGATCGCCACGCTGTCGATGGACGTCCAGGAAGACGCCGGGCTGTCGCCCGACTACAAGCTGAAGCTCAATTCCTACGACCTCGGCGTCGACATCGAGCTGGCCGACGCCATCCAGCGGATTCGCTTCGAGCACCCGGAAGTCCACGCGGTGGTCGTCACCAGCCTGAAGGAACGCATCTTCTGCGCCGGCGCGAACATCTTCATGCTGCGCGGATCGACGCACGCCTGGAAGGTGAACTTCTGCAAGTTCACCAACGAGACGCGTCTCGCGATCGAAGACGCGAGCGAGCACTCCGGCCTCAAGTTCCTGGCGGCGCTGAACGGCATCTGCGCCGGCGGCGGCTACGAGCTCGCCCTCGCCTGCGACGAGATCTTCCTCGTCGACGACGGCAACTCCGCGGTGAGCCTGCCGGAGACGCCGCTGCTCGGCGTGCTGCCCGGCACCGGCGGCCTGACGCGCGTCGTCGACAAGCGCAAGGTGCGCCGCGACCTCGCCGACGTCTTCGGCACCGTCGCCGAGGGCGTGAAAGGGAAGCGCGCCGTCGACTGGCGGCTCGTGGACGCGGTCTATCCCACCAGCCAGTTCAAGCAGCGGGTCGCGGCCCGGGCGCAGGAACTCGCGGCGACGTCGGATCGTCCCGCCTCCGGGCCGGGGATCACGCTGACGCCGCTGACCCCGAAGGTCACCGACGACTCGCTCACCTATTCCGCCGTGTCGCTGCAGATCGATCGCGACAAGCGGAGCGCGACGCTGACGGTCAACGGCCCCGAACCGGGGCAGCCGAACACGCCCGAGGCGATCCAGGCGGCCGGCGACACGTACTGGCCGCTGCGCGCGTTCCGCGAGCTGGACGACGTGCTGCTGCGGCTGCGCGTCCTCGAGCCGCTCATCGGCACCATCGTCGTCAAGACGAAGGGGACGCCCGACAGCGTGCTCGCGGTGGACGAGACGCTCATCGCCAACCAGGAGCACTGGCTGGTGCGCGAGATCATCCACTTCATGAAGCGGACGCTGAAGCGGATGGACCTCACGTCGCGCAGCTTCTTCGCGACGATCGAGCCGGGCAGCTGCTTCGCCGGCAGCCTGTTCGAGCTGGCGCTGGCGGCCGACCGGTCGTACATGCTCGACGACCCGGAGCAGGACAACACCATCGCGATCTCGGTGATGAATGGGGGCCCGCTCAAAATGAGCAACGGGCTGACGCGGCTCGAGACGCGCTTTCTGGCCAATCCCGAGCAGGTCGAGAAGGTGCTCGAGCGCGACGAGCCGTTCGATCCGCAGGAGGCGCTCGACGCCGGGCTGGTATCGTTCGCGCCCGACGAACTCGACTGGGACGACGAGGTCCGCCTCGCGGTCGAGAGCCGCGCGGCGCTCTCGCCGGATGCGCTCACCGGCATGGAAGCCAACCTGCGGTTCGCCGGCCCCGAGACGATGGAAACCAAGATCTTCGGCCGCCTCACCGCCTGGCAGAACTGGATCTTCATCCGCCCCAACGCCGTCGGCGAGAAGGGCGCGCTCACGGCCTACGGCTCGCAGTCGCGGCCGGAGTTCGACTACAACCGCACCTGAGCACCTCTAGCACCCTTGCACCTTTAGCACCCTGGCACCCGCTTATGATTTCTGCCGAACGCATTCCGAATAACGTCGGTCTCTCCAGCAACAAGCGGCTGCAGCGCGCGCTCGAGCACTGGCAGCCGAAATACATCCAGTGGTGGAAGGACATGGGACCGCAGGGGTTCCAGGACTACCACCAGGTCTACGTGCGCACCGCGGTCAGCGTCGACCCGTCCGGCTGGGCGCATTTCGAGTACGTGAAGCTGCCGGAGTACCGGTGGGGGATCTTCCTCGCCGACCCCGTGCACGATCGCCGCATCGGCTTCGGCGACTTCATGGGCAACCCGGTGTGGCAGGAAGTCCCCGGCGAGTTCCGCAACCAGCTGCGGCGGCTCGTCGTGACGCAGGGCGATACCGAGCCGGCGAGCGTCGAGCAGCAGCGGTGGCTCGGCCAGCGCTGCCCGAGCCTCTACGACCTGCGCAATCTCTTCCAGGTCAACGTCGAGGAAGGGCGCCACCTGTGGGCGATGGTCTACCTGCTGCACTCGTACTTCGGGCGCGACGGCCGCGACGAGGCCGAGGAGCTGCTCGAGCGGCAGAGCGGCAACCGCGACAAGCCGCGCATCCTCGACGCCTTCAACGAGCCGATCGAGAACTGGCTCGACTTCTTCATGTTCACCATGTTCACCGACCGCGACGGCAAGTCGCAGCTGTTGTCGCTGTCGGAAAGCTCGCTCGATCCGCTGTCGCGCACCACGCGCTTCATGCTCACCGAGGAAGCGCACCACATGTTCGTCGGCGAGACCGGCATCGCCCGCATCCTCGAGCGCACCTGCCAGCTGATGCGGCAGGCCGGCTTCTCGGGCGACGTGCGCAAGCTGGGCGGCATCGACCTCGAGACGATCCAGAAGTTCATCAACCTCTGGTTCAGCCTGAGCCTCGACCTGCACGGCAACGAGGTCTCGACCAACGCCGCCTCCTACTTCGCCAATGGCCTCAAGGGACGCGCCTACGAGGAGAAGTGGGACGATCACAAGGTCACCGAGGCGATGTACGACCTCGAAGGGCTCGCCGACGGCAAGCTGGAACGCCGCCACATCCCGATGCGCACGGCGATGAACGAGGTGCTGCGCGACTGGTACGTCGGCGACTGCCAGGCGGGCGTGACGCGGTGGAACAAGATCCTCGAGCGGCACGGGTTCTCGGAACGCCTGCGGCTGCCCGATCGCAAGTTCAACCGCGGCATCGGCATGTTCTCGGCGGCCCACTTCGATCCGGAAGGGCATCAACTCTCGGACGAGGACTGGAACCGCCGCAAGCACGAGTGGCTGCCGGCGCCGAAGGATCGCGAGTTCCTGCTCAGCATCATGGCGGAGCCGGTCTACGAGCCCGGCAAGTTCGCCAACTACATCGCGCCGCCGCAGCGCGGCATCAAGGGGCAGCCGATCAACTTCGAGTACGTCCGCACGGAAGCGTAGCGCGCGTGGCGAAGATCAACCTGACGATCGCCGACGGCCTCGCCGTCATCGAGCTGAACGATCCGCCGGCCAACACCTACTCCTACGAGATGATGCAGGAGATCGACGCCGCCGTGCTCGAGGCGCGGATGGACGCCGGGACGCACGTCATCGTGCTGCGCGGCGCGGGCGACAAGTTCTTCTGCGCCGGCGCCAACATCGGCATGCTCAAGGAGGCCGATCCCGACTTCAAGTACTACTTCTGCCTGCACGCCAACGAGACGCTCACCCGGCTGGAGCAGACGCCGAAGCTGGTGATTGCCGCGCTCAACGGCCACACCGTCGGCGGCGGGCTCGAGGTGGCGCTTGCCGCCGACATCCGCATCGCCCGTCGCGGCGCCGGCAAGATAGGCCTCCCGGAAGTTGCGCTCGGCGTGCTGCCCGGCACCGGCGGCACGCAGCGCCTGGCGCGGCTCGTCGGCAAGGCGCGCGCGATCGAGCTGATGGCGACCGGACGCCTGATGACGATGGACGAGGCGCTGCCGCTCGGCATCGTCACCGAAGTGTGGGGGGACGAGGAGCTGCAGGGCCGTTCGTTCAACGACGCGGTGCTCGATTACGCGCGGCAGTTCACGCCGCCCGGCAAGGCCAGCCGCGCGGTGGGACGGATGAAGCGGGCCGTGCAGTCCGGCGCCGAGGCCGGGATGCTCGAGGGGCTCTCCATCGAGCGCGAGCTGCAGCAGTTGTTGTTCCAGAGCGACGATGCCAGGGAAGGCATTGCCGCCAACCTGGAGAAACGAAAGCCCCAATTCCAGGGAAAATAGGGCCAGGGCATAAAGCGCTGTGCGTCAGCCCTTCATGGGCTGACCGGGATGACAATGACCACAACCGCAGTCGAACAGAAGAAGCTCCTCATCAACAACGAGTGGCGCGACGCCTCTGGCGGCAAGACCATGGAGGTCGTCAACCCGGCGACCGAAGAGGTCTGCGCCACGGTGGCGTCGGCGACCAGGGACGACGTGGACACCGCGGTGCAGGCGGCGCGCGCGGCGCTGAACGGGCCGTGGGGCAAGATGTCGGCGCGCGAGCGCGGGCGCCTCGTCAGCCGGCTGGCCGATCGTCTGATGGAGCGCGCCGACGAGGTCTCGCGCCTCGAGACCCTGCACAACGGCAAGCCGATCTTCGAGTCGCGCCAGATCGAGATTCCCGCGGCCGCCGAATGCTTCGAGTACTACGCCGGATGGGCCGACAAGGTGATGGGGGAGACGATCCCGGTCAAGGGGAACTATCTCACCTACACGCTGCGCGAGCCGCTCGGCGTCGTCGCGGCGATCGTGCCGTGGAACTTTCCGCTGCTGCTCGCGGCGTGGAAGGTGGCGCCGGCGCTGGCCTGCGGCAACGTCGTCATCCTGAAGCCGGCCAGCCAGACGCCGCTGACCGCGATCGCGCTCGGCGAGATCGCGGTGGAAGTCGGGCTGCCGCCCGGCGTGCTCAACGTGATCACCGGCCCCGGCTCGAGCGTCGGACAGGCGATCGTCGAGCATCCCGGCATCGACAAGATTGCGTTCACCGGCGACACCAGCACCGGCAAGGGGATCATGCGGGCCGCCGCCGACACCCTCAAGAAGATCACGCTCGAGCTCGGCGGCAAGTCGCCGAACATCGTCCTGGCGGACGCCGACGTCGACGCGGCGCTGCGCGGCGCCACCACGGGCATCTTCTACGGCAAGGGGGAAGTCTGCGCCGCGGGATCGCGCCTGCTGGTCGACCGATCGATCAAGGACGAGTTCATGGAGAAGCTGGCGGCGCGGGCGAAGAAGATGGTCGCCGGCGATCCGCTCGACCCGAAGACGCGCTACGGCGCGCTCGCCTCGAAGAAGCAGCTCGAGACCGTGCAGCGCTACGTGGACGTCGCCAAGAAGGAAGGGGCTTCGCTCGTCGCCGGCGGCGGCCGCGCCGACATCGGCACCGGCAAGGGGTATTTTTTCCAGCCGACGGTGTTCGACAAGGTCACGCCCGAGATGACGATCGCGCGCGAGGAGATCTTCGGGCCGGTGCTGGCGACGATCGAGTTCGCGGATCTCGACGAAGCCATCGCGCGCGCCAACGACTCGCAGTACGGCCTGGCCGCCGCGGTGTGGACGCGCGACGTGAAGAAGGCGCACTACGTCGCCCGCAAGCTGCAGGCCGGCACCGTCTGGATCAACACCTACAACGTCTACGACACCGCGGCGCCGTTCGGCGGCTACAAGGCGAGCGGCTTCGGCCGCGAGATGAGCTCACACGCACTCGAGCACTACACGCAGGTCAAGAGCGTGTGGGTCGATTTGAACATGTGACCGCTACCGACGCGCACATTCATATCCAGCCCTTTCACATGATGCCGCGGGACATCGCGGCGACGTTCTGGAAAGGGAAGCCGAACCGGGCGGAGCTCGAGGCCTACGCCGCCGATCCCCGTGCGCTGCTGGCGCGGATGGACGCCGACGGCATCGCGCGCGTCGGCCTGATCAACTACGTCAGCCCCGATCTCATGGGGTTCACCGACGAGGCGAACCCGTGGATGATTCGCTACGCGTCGGCCGACCCCTCGCGCCTGCTGGCGTTCGGATCGGTCAACCCGCGCTTCAGCAGGGACGTCGCGGGGGACACCGCGCGGGTGATCGAGCAGGGGGCGCGCGCGCTCAAGGTGCACCCGCCGCACCAGCTGTTCCGCGCCAACGCCTACCAGGACGCGCTGCCGGCGCTGGCGGACCTCTACCGCGTCGCGGAGCAGGCGGCCATTCCCGTGACGATTCACACGGGCACGTCGGTCTTCCCCGGCGCGCGCAGCCGCTTCGGGGATCCCATGGACGTGGACGACGTGGCGATCGACTTCCCGAAGCTGACGATCCTGCTGGCGCACGGCGGGCGGCCGCTGTGGATGGAGGCGGCGTTTTTCCTGGTCCGCCGCCACCCCAACGTCCATCTCGAGGTGTCGGGTATTCCGCCGTCGAAGCTCCTGGAGTATTTTCCTCGTCTGGACGAGATCGCGGACAAGACGGTCTGGGGGACCGACTGGCCCAGCCCCGGCATCAAGTCGATGCGCGCGAATCTCGATGCGTTTCTCGCGCTGCCGCTGGCCGACGAGGCCAAACGCCGGATCGTCCACGGCAACGCTGCGAGGATTTGGCCATGAAGACCACCGAACTGGCCGGCGGGATCGACGTCGAGCGCTGGCGTCGGGAGTTCCCGATCGTCGAGACCTGTACCTACCTGGTCAGCCACTCGCTCGGCGCGATGCCGCGCAAGGCGGCCGACTACCTGCAGGAGTTCGCCGACACCTGGGGCTCGCGCGGGGTGCGCGCGTGGTACGAGGGCTGGTGGGAGATCGGGCGCGAGACCGGCAACCTGCTGGCGCCGATTCTCGGCGTCGAGAAGAACGCCATCTCGATGCACCAGAACGTGACCGTCGCGCAGGCGGTCATCGCCTCGTGCTTCTCCTACGAGCACCCGCGCCACAAGATCGTGATGACCGATCTCGAGTTCCCGTCGAACCACTACCTGTTCGAGGGGTTCCGCCGCTACGGCGCCGAGATCGTCTACGTGCCCTCGAGCGATCCCATCCGCATCGATCTGCAGCGGCTGCTCGACGCCATCGACGAGCGCACGGTGCTGGTGCCGCTGTCCTACGTGCTGTTCAAGAGCGCCGCGATCACCGACGTCCGCGCGGTCATCGACAAGGCGCATCACGTCGGCGCGCACGTCATCCTCGACGTCTACCAGGGGGCGGGCGCCGTGCCGATCGACCTCAACGGCTGGGACGCCGACTTCGCCGTCGGCGGGTCGGTGAAGTGGCTCTGCGGCGGGCCCGGCGCCGGCTATCTCTACGTGCGCCCCGACCTGGCGCGGATGCTCAAGCCGTCGTTCGTGGGATGGGCGGCGCACGAGGAGCCGTTCGCCTTCGCGACCGGCGCGGTCCGCCATGCCGGCAGCCCGGAGCGGTTCCAGAGCGGCACGCCGAACGTGCCGTCGCTCTACTCGGCGCGCGCCGGCTACGAGATCGTCGGCGCGATCGGCGTCCCCGCGATCCGCGAGCGCTCGCTGGCGCTGACGCGGCGCATCATCGCCGCGGCGCAGGCCGCCGGCTACCGCCTGAACACGCCGCTCGACGATCGCGAGCGCGGCGGCTCGGTGATCATCGACGTCCCCAACAGCGCCGCCGTCGCCGACGAGCTGATCAAGCGCGGCGTGATCATCGATCATCGTCCCGGCGCCGGCATCCGCATGGCGCCGCACTTCTACAACACCGAACAGGAGATCGATCACGCGATGACGACGCTCGCGGAGATCGTTGCCGCTTCCGCCTAAGGGCGGTGACTTCCGCCTGAAGGCGGTGACTTCCGCCTGAAGGCGGAAGCCACGGGTATCGCGAAGAGGGTTATGTGGCTTCCGCCTTCAGGCGGAAGAAGTTGTGGCTTCCGCCTTCAGGCGGAAGGACAAGTGAGCGTTGATGGAAATACGGAGAGTTGCAGTACTCGGCGCGGGGACGATGGGGCATGGGATCGCGCACGCGGCGATCGCCGCCGGCTACGACACGAGGATGTACGACGTGTCGGATGCGGCCGTGGCCAAGGGGCGCGGCGCGATCGAGCAGATCGTGAAGAAGGGCGTCGAGCTCGGCAAGGTCGCCGCCGGCGACGCCGACGCCATGTTGCGGCGGCTGCAGCCGACGACCAGCCTGGAGGACGCGCTCGCGGACGCGCCGTTCGTGATCGAAGCCGCACCCGAGCGGATCGACCTGAAGCTGGCGCTCTTCGCCGACATCGAGCGGCTGGCGCCGGCGGACGCGGTGATCGCCTCCAACACCTCCGCGCTCAGCATCACGGAGCTCGCCGGCTCGTTGAAGGCGCCGGCGCGCGTCGCCGGGATGCATTTCTTCAATCCCGTGCACAAGATGAAGCTGATCGAGATCGTGCGCGCGCTGGAGAGCTCCGCCGCGACGCTCGAGGCGATCGAAGCGGTCTCGCGCCGGATGGGGAAGGAGACGGTCCTCGTCAGGGAGTCGCCCGGCTTCATCACCACGCGCGTCAACGCCAGCATCGGCAACGAGGCGTTCTACATGCTGATGGAAGGGGTGGCCTCGGCGCGCGACATCGACAAGGCGCTGAAGCTCGGGCTCAATCACCCGATGGGCCCCTTCGAGCTCGTCGATCTGGTCGGCCTCGACACCCGCCTCAGCATCCTCGAGTACCTGCACAGCTCGATGGGGGAGAAGTACCGCCCGTGCCCGCTCCTTGCCCAGTACGTCAAGGCCGGCCGGTTGGGACGCAAGGTGGGCCGCGGCGTCTACGATTACTGACACCAGTTGGCGCGAGGTGCGGGGTGCGAGGTGCGGGGTGCGGGGTGCGGGGTGCGGGGTGCGCGGCGGGAGCGAGGGGGCCCGTCGATGCCATAATCGGCCGGTGAGCAAGGTGCGGCTCGCTTTCGTCGGATTGCTGCTGACTGCATGCGGCGGCGGTTCGCCTTCGTCGCCTTCGCCGGACGCCTCGGCGACCGTTACCATCACTTCGGCGGGCGTCAGCGCCACGCAGCTCACCGTCTCGGCAGGCTCACGCGTCACGTTCGTGAACAACGACACGCGGTCGCACAACATGACGTCGGATCCGCATCCCGAGCACAACGACTGTCCGGAAATCAACACCGTCGGGCTGCTGCAGCCCGGCGAACGGCGCGAAACCGCGAACCTGGTGACTGTCCGGACGTGCGGCTTCCACGATCACGACGATCCCCCACCCGGCGGGAATCGGTGGACCGGCCGCATCACGATCCGATGACCGAGGAGGACACGGTTGGTTCGAACGGATGTCTCTGAGTCGATTGCCACACTGATCATCGATCGACCCGAGGTCAGGAACGCGCTCGACCTGGACACGGTCGCCGCAGTGCGCGAGGCTCTCGGGCGGCTCGAAACGGACGCCTCTGTGGGCGTGGTGATCATCACAGGGGCAGGCGAGTCGGCGTTCGTGTCAGGCGCCGACATCAACGACATCCGCGAGCGCGGACGTGACGAAGGGCTGGCGGCCATCAACTCGTCGTTGTTCGCGGAGATTGAGCGCTTTCCGCGCCCGACGATCGCGGCGGTCAACGGCTATGCGTTCGGCGGCGGGTGCGAGCTGGCGCTCGCGTGCGACATCCGGATTGCTTCCGACACGGCGAAGTTTGGACAGCCGGAACTTGGACTCGGGATCATTCCGGGAGCGGGTGCCACTCAGCGCCTGCCGCGTCTCGTCGGCATGGGCCGGGCCAAGCACATGATTTTGACCGGGGAGGTCATCGACGCAAAGCAGGCGCTCGAGATCGGACTGGTGAGCGCGATCGCGCCGGCCGGACAGCTGCAGCTTCGCGCCCGCGAGCTCGCGAAGAAGATCCTCCGCCAGGGGCCGCTCGCCGCGCGCCTCGCCAAGATCGCGCTCAACGCCTCAGCGCGCGTCGATATGGACTCGGGGCTGCTGATCGAGACGCTGGCCCAGGCGCTTTGCTACAGCTCGGAAGACAAGCGTGAAGGGACGACCGCTTTTCTCGAGAAACGCAAGGCGAAATTCACCGGCAAGTAACCCACTCGCTCACCGCACCCCGCACCCCGCACCTCGCGCCTCGCGTCCCGCGCCTCCCGCCTCGCGCTACTGCACGACGATCGACCCGAGGAACGCGCCGTTCGAGGCGTCCAGGTGATCGTGGAACCCGCACGTCCCCGCGTTGCCGAAGTTGTGCGTCACCTTCGTCTGGCCGGCGGGGATGGTGCCGAGGCCCGCCTCCATCGACGGACAGGAGCCGTGCTGCGGATGCGGGTCGGAGGCCATCTCGTGCGACCGGTTGTCGTTGTTGA
>Ga0207662_10001177_pt1 | contig 12434 bp, 8 predicted proteins | sample KBSS33LmetaG_FD_184338 | JGI IMG/M metagenome (GOLD analysis project Ga0207662, IMG submission 184338) | Switchgrass rhizosphere microbial communities from Kellogg Biological Station, Michigan, USA - KBS S3-3L metaG (SPAdes) (version 2) | ecosystem: Host-associated > Plants > Roots > Rhizosphere... | reverse complement strand
ACTGCCAATAGCGCTCGGCCCACTCCCCGTAGGTATGGCCGAACGCGGACGTGCCCAGCGGCAGCACACCGGGATTGCCGTTGCCGCCTCCGTGTGGGTTGGCGTCCTTCACCGGGGCCGCCAGGCAAACGCAAGGCAACTTCATGAATGCGATGAGTACGAGAGCGGACAGGAAACGGGCATGATGCGGGCGGGACGGATGCATGAGCACTCCTCCTCTACCTACCACGGGCGGCGAGGGGCGACCGGAGACACACGGCGCCAGGGAAAGAGCCAGCGGGCGGGCGGAGGATGTAGGGCTCTCGCGGGCGGGCACCCGGAAACTAGGTCCGGCTCGCAGCGAGTGACAACGGAAATCGCTGCGCCGCGCAGATCATCCGCTCGGGCGTCTCGCGGGCTCACCGTTGCGGCGCACAACACATTCCCCCGCGACCGTCGGCTCAGCCGCCCGGCTTCCTCCGCGTGAGCGTGCGGTAGCGCCTCGCGGGTCGTGAGCCCGGCTTCCAGGGCTCGCCCTTCAGGGGGTCACGCACGTCGAGGAAGCGCCAGCGGCTCATGCCGGGGTCGGTCGAGAGCAGCTCGCGTACGCCGTGCTCGCGGAGGAGCACCGCGGTCTCGAACGACGGGTCCAGGCCGCCCGTGACCGTGGCATCGCGCAGCGAGAGCACCTCGGCGCAAGTGGCGGCGTGACGCTCGGTGGCGCCGAGGAAGCGGAGCACCGGGCTCGCGGCGAGCGAGCGGACGAAGCCCCAGGCGTCGTCAGGTCCCAGCACGCGTGCGACCGCGTACGGATGGGTGACGAAGCCGAGATACTCGTGGACCACGCTCCACGGCAGCGCCCACTCCGCGTCGCCGTTCGCGAGCGACTCCAGCAACTCGGCCGCGCGCGCGTGCTCGGGCGCATAGCGGTTCACGCCCAACACGAGCAGCCCCGCGTCGACCGCGATCACTCCTCGACCTCCAGCTGCGGGAGCTTGCCCGGCCGCGCGGGGTCGGCGAGGAACGGGCCCAGGTCGTAGGACGGGAGCGCCACGCGCGGCCGCTTCGTCTCTCGCGGCGAGGCGAGGCCGGCGCGCAGCGCATGCTCCAGCACCTCGGTGAGCGTGCGGCCCTCGGCGGCGGCACGGCGGCGCAACTCGGCGTGCAGCAACGGCTCGATCTGGAGCGTGGTCCGTTTCATATGTATCAGCATAACATCCAAGGTCCGCGCTGCGGAAATGACTTGTGCGCGCCGATGCCGTGGTGCATCCTCGCTCGCGTTCCCACGACTCGAATCGCTTTCACGCAAGGAGTCTCCATGGCAGTGCGCAAGACGTCCCGACTGGTGAGGAAGAGCGGCAGCCCCGAAACGAATGGCACGCACGCGACGAAGTCGGCGGCGACGAAGTCCGCCGCGACGCCCGGCGACGTCAAGGACCCGAAGCTCGCGCGCGACGGCAGGGCGCGCATCGAGTGGGCCGATCGTCACATGCCGGTGCTGCGCACGATCCGCGCGCGCTTCGCGAAGGAGCGGCCGCTCAAGGGCATGCGCATCGGCGCCTGCCTGCACGTCACCACCGAGACCGCGAACCTCGCGCGCACGCTGCAGGCCGGGGGCGCCGAGGTGTTCCTGTGCGGCTCGAACCCGCTCAGCACGCAGGACGACGTCGCCGCGTCGCTGGTCGCGGACTTCGGCATCCCCACGTTCGCGATCAAGGGCGAGGACCACAAGACCTACTACTCGCACATCGTCAGCTGCATCGAGGCGAAGCCGCACATCACCATGGACGACGGCTGCGACCTGGTGACCGTGCTGCACACCAAGATGAAGCCGTACCTGAAGGACGTGTTCGCGGGCACCGAGGAGACCAGCACCGGCGTCACGCGCCTGCGCGCCATGGCTGCGGACAAGACGCTCCGTTACCCGGTGATCGCCATCAACGACGCCGACACCAAGCACCTGTTCGACAACCGCTACGGCACCGGCCAGAGCACCATGGACGGCGTGCTGCGCGCCACGAACATGCTGGTCGCGGGCTCCACCGTGGTGATCGCCGGCTACGGCTGGTGCGGGCGCGGGCTCGCCTCGCGCGCCAAGGGCATGGGCGCCACCGTGCTCGTCACCGAGGTGAACCCGCTGCGCGCGCTCGAGGCGGCGATGGACGGCTACCAGGTCGTGGCCATGGCGGACGCGGCCCCGCGCGGCGACCTGTTCATCACCGTGACCGGCAACAAGAGCGTGCTGCGGAAGGAGCACTTCGAGGCGATGAAGGACGGCGCCATCGTCGCCAACAGCGGCCACTTCAACGTCGAGATCGACATCCCGGCGCTGGAGCGCATGTCGGAGGGCAAGCGCGTGGCGCGGCCGTTCGTCGAGGAATACCGCCTCACGGGCGGCAAGCGCCTGTTCCTGCTCGGCGAGGGCCGACTCATCAACCTCGCCGCGGCGGAAGGCCACCCGGCGATGGTGATGGACATGTCGTTCGCGAACCAGGCGCTCTCGGTCGAGCACCTGGTGAAGCACGGGAAGAAGCTGGACAACAACGTCTACGGGGTGCCGGAGGCGATCGACCGGGAGGTCGCGCGCCTGAAGTTGAAGAGCATGGGCACGACCATCGACACGCTGACCGCGGCGCAGGTGAAATACATGGCGACGTGGAGCGAGGGCACGTAGGCCGCGACGCTTTGGCCGCACGCAACGACGCCCCGGCGGGAAGCCTCCGCCGGGGCGTTCGTGTCAGCGGACCACGATCACTTTCGCGTGCGCCTCGGCCGCAGAGGCGCGAGCCCTCACCAGGTAGAGCCCCGCAGCGAGCGCGCGCGTCCCGGGGACGAGCACGTCGCGCGCGCCGGCTCCGAGCTCCGCGCGCGCCACGCTCCGGCCGAGGAGGTCGAACACGAGGAGCTGCGCGGTCGTGGCGCCGGAGACCGAGCAGCGGATGCCCTCGCGCGTGAACCGTGTGCCGCGGATCGTCAGCGGTCCCTCGGGCCCGCCTCCGACGCCGGCCACCGGGCCCGAGCCGGTGAACCGCATCACGCGGACCGTCGCCGCGTCGCCGTAGGGCGCGACCGTCGGCAACACGTCGGGCGTCGTCCACGCCACGAACACGCCGCCCGCGCCGTCGCGCACCATGTCCACCACGCCGGCAAACGTGCTGTCCGGGAGCGGGTACTCACCCGGCGACGCGAAGCTGATGCCCGTCGCGGGCCAGCCCGGAGGCGTGGAGCCGTCCGTCGACCAGCGCCCCACCGCGTTCAGGGCGAGACAGTCCTGGTGCGGGCAGGACATCAGGCGGGCGCCGCTGGCGAAGACGCCGGTGGCATCCGCGAGCAGCGTGGGCAGGTAGGAAGCAGTGATGTTCAGCGCCGAAGCCCAGGCGGGATCCAGCGTGCCATCGACGCGCGCGCGCCGGAGCTGACCCACCTCCGGCCCGGTGAACGAGGTCGGCCACAGCGCGAAGAGCCCGCCCACGCCATCGAGTGCGAGCACGCCCGGCGGAGCGCCGGGACCGGCCGGGTTCTGACCGAGGTCGAGCGACGGCGCGGGCCACGACGGATCGATCGTCTGGTCATTGAGCACATGCGTGACCGTCTCGCTCGACCCCATGGGCGCGAGAACGTAGGCGCCTTCGGCACCGTCGCCGGTCACGGAAGGGAGGCTCGAGGCGAGCGCGCTGCTCGCGGCGGGAATGCGGACGCCCAGCCCGTCGTCGCCGGTCCACGACGGATCGGGAAGGCCCGACGTGACGCGCCACAGCCGGTAGGACCATGGCGTCGAAAGCGAGTCCGTGCCGGAGAGCAACGTCGCGAGCCAGAAGGCGCCGCCGTCTGCGGGAGCGACCGACGCTCCGGACCAGTAGCTGTTCGCATCGGGCGGCGACAGCACCACCCGGCCGGTAGCGGGATATCCCGAAGCATTGGTCCCGTCGGCGCGGATGCGGATCACGCGCACGCCGCCGCCCGAGCCGAAGAACACGTACACGCCCCCGGTCCCATCCGGAAACAAGGCGGGCGAGACCATGTACGCGCTGGGGACGACGGCGCGCCCGCGCGCCGGCCAGCCCGGCGAGCGAGTGCCATCGGCGCGAACGTGCTGTACGTAGAACGTCCCGTGATCCAGATAGAGGCCTTCGTTCCACACCAGGAACGCACCGCTCGCGCCGTCGGGCACCGCGCGCATGCTGCCGAGCTCGATCGTGACCGCGAGCGAACACGCCACGGTGCCTTCGGCGGGCCAACCCGACGCGATCGTGCCATCGCCCAGCATGTGCTGGACGCGGATCGCCGTGCCCCCGGGGACATCCGCACCGCGATAGGCGACGAGCACGCCGCCGCCGCCGTCGCCGAACAGCGCGACCGGGTGGCCATGGCGCGTGGGCGCGACCGGGTTGCCCGAGGGACCGACCCAGGCGGCCTGGGCGAGGGCGGCGAGGAGCAGGAGCGGGGTGGACGCGAGCGCGATCCGGGCGTGCTTCATGAGCACCTCCGGCGCCGAGTCTAGGCCTCGTCCACGCCGCCTTCCACGGGCAAGTCGCGCCGGGATCCCCGTTGGGAACGGGGGCGGCGGACCCGTCCTCCCGGACGCCGCCCCCGACTCGGTCAGTTCGGCGTGCTTGGCTGCTGCGGCCTCATCGTCAGCGGGTCGCGGAGCGGCAGCCGCTTGGGATCGCCGCCCGCGAGCTTGGTGATGCTCGCCGGGTGCTTGTCGTCGCCCTTCATGATCTCGCCCGTCTGACCCACCATGAGCACCGTCATCTTGGAGGGATCGAGCAGGCGCTTGGCCACGCGCTGCACGTCGCCCGCGCTCACCGCGTTCAGCCGCTTGGCGTAGTCGGAGAAGTAGGCCGGGTCCTTCTCGTAGCGGCCGGTCAACTCTTCCACGGCGAGCGCGCCGGCGATGGCGTTCGCGGTCTCGAACTGCACCGGGAGCGACTCCACGAACTTGTTCCGGCTCGCCTCCAGCTCGGTGGGCGTCACCAGCGAATCGCGCATCTTCCTGATCTCGCCCATGGCGATCTCGGTCGCGTACGCCACCGAGCGCACCTTGGACTGGAACACCAGCCGCCACGGTTCGGGGTAGTAGGTGCCACCCTCGATGCGGGAGTTGACCGAGTAGGCGAGGCCCTCGTCCGAGCGGATGCGGTTCACGAGCCGCGAGGTGAAGCCGCCGCCGCCGAGGATGTCGTTCATCACCCGTGCCGCCGCCCAGTCGGGATCGTAGCGGTCGAGTGACGGCAGGCCGATCGAGACCCGGCCCTGGTTCACGTCCTTCTCCACCATGTACCAGCCGGCCTGCGCAGGCTTGTCGGGCGCCGGGGGCGTGCCCGGCTTGTCACCGGGCGTGGGCCACTTCGCGAACGCGGCCTCGAGCTTCTTCACCATCGCTCCGCGGTCGAAGTCGCCGGCGACCGCGAGGATGAAGTTCTTCGGTCCCACGTAGCGCTTCTGGAACGCCTTCATGTCGTCCACCGTGATGGCGTCGAGCGACGCCTTCGTGCTCCAGTGGTTCGTCCAGTGGTCGTCGCCGCGCAGCAGCGCGCTCCATTCGCGCTCCTCGATGTCGCCCGACTCGTCGTTCCGGCGCTTCATGTTCTGGAGCGCCTGGTCCTTGTAGAGCTTGACGCGGTCGGCCTGGAACGCCGCGCCCTTGAGGCACGCGGTGAGGAGTGCCAGGCCCTGGTCGAGGTCCTTGGACAGCAGGTTCACCGTGGCGCGGCCCTCGGAGGGGCCGATCGGCACGCCGCCCAGGCCGAAGAACCCGCCGCCGCCGCCGCCCGCGTTCGACTCGAGCTGGGCGCCGAGGCTCGCGACCTTGGTCTCGACCTGCTCGGCGGTCATCGTCGCGGTGCCGCTGCGCGTGAGCAGGTTCGCGGTCATCGCCGCCAATCCTTCCTTCCCGGCCGGATCGAGCTGTGGCCCCAGTCTCATGAGCACGTGAACGGTGACGAGCGGCGTGGTGCGGTCGGGCACCAGGTACGCGATCATGCCGTTCGCGAGCTTGACGCGGTACTTGGACGCCTGCGGCGCCACGTAGGTGTAGGAGGGGAACTGGAGCTGGTCGGGGTGCGACACGATCTCCTGCGCCCGCGCGGCGGGCGCGCAGGCGGCGAGGATCGCGAGGACGCCCAACGGCGCCCGGAACGGGTTCGGGATCATCGAGGGCCTCCGGTTCACTTCTTGGCATCCAGCTCGGCGAGCCGGGCCTGGATCCTGGTCTTCACGTAGTCGACGCCGGGCTTCATGTTCTCGGGCACCTGCGTGCCCATCTGCTCCATGCGCGTCAGCATCTGCTGGAGCTGCGCCGGGTCGTTCGAGGCAGCGATGCGCGACAGTGCCTGCTTCACCATGCCCTTCGCCTCGGGCGGCATCGACGCCACCACCGGGTCCTCGGGCTCGCCGCCGCCCTTGCGCGTGTAGATGGCGACGGCGCGGTTCTCCTTGGTGAAGTACTTCTTCACGATGCGCTGGAGGTCGGCGCTGGACACGCCCTGCGCCTGCGTGGCGAGCGCGTCCGCCAGGTGCCAGTCGCCGCGCGCATCGGCGACGCCGTAGCGGAGCATGAGGAAGAAGTTGCCATCGAGCTGGCGGTAGGTGGTGGTGAGGAAGCGGTTCTTCGCCGACTGCAGCTCGTCCTCGGGCACGCCGTCCCGAGCGATCTTGTCCAGCTCGCCGTAAACCGCCTTCTCGCACTCCTCGGGCGTGTGCCCTTCCTTCGCCTCGGCGTCGATCTCGAACAGGCCCTCGTACTTCCGGTCGTCGAGCTGCGCCGTCGCCCGCGTCGCGGGCCCGCTCCCGAGCACGAGGTTCTTGCGCAGCCGGCCGGTGTCGCCGTTCAGCAGCGTCTCCAGCACCGTGAACCCCGGGATGTCCTTGTGCACGGTGGGCACCGCATGCCAGCGCACCTCGACCTCGGGGTTCGTCTCCGCCTCGCCGTAGAAGCGCTTCTCGGCGATCTGCGGCACCTCCATCGTGATCATCTCCGGGATCGGGTTCCCGCCGCGCGGGATCGAGCCCAGGTAGCGCTCGGCCATCGCCAGCGCCTGCTTGGGATCGAAGTCGCCGACGATCACCGCGGTCAGGTTCTGCGGCGCATAGAAGCGGGCGTAGAAGTCGTTCGCCTGCGCCAGGGTGATGTTCGCCACGTCGCTCGGCCAGCCGATCGTCTCCCACGAGTAGGGCGAGGCGTCCCAGAACGTGGAGTTGAACGACTCCTCGAACTTGCCGGTGGGCGTGGACTCGAGGCTCCGCCGGCGCTCTTCGTACACCACGTCGCGCTCGCTGTAGAACTCGCGGAACACGCGGTTCTTCAGCCGATCCGCCTCCATCCAGAAGTAGAGCTCGAGCTTGTTCGCGGGCAGCGTGTAGAAGTAGAACGTCATGTCCTCGTTCGTGAACGCGTTGATCCGCGAGGCGCCGTTCTTCTGCAGCACGAGGTCGAACTCGTTCTTGACCATGTTCGCGCGCTGTTTCGCCACCAGCGAGTCGAACTGCGCCTCGAGCTGCTTCATGCGCGGCGTCTTCGCTTCGGGCTTGGTGATGTCGTCGATCTCGCCACGGCGGTGGGCGGCGCGCAGCTTGGAGATCTCGGCGCGCATGTCCTCCATCACCGCTTCCTGCTGGTCGATCAGCTGCGCGTCCAGCGCGTAGTCGCGGGTGCCGATGACGTGCGTGCCCTTGAACATCATGTGCTCGAACAGGTGGGCGATGCCGGTGATGCCCGGGCGCTCGTTCGCCGAGCCGACGTGGGCGACCCAGCCGCACGACACCGTGGGCGAGAGATGACGCGGCACCAGCAGCACGCGCATGCCGTTGTCGAGCATGTGCTCCTCGACCGTGGGGGATGCGGCCGGCTGGCCCGCGGGCGCGGTCTTGGACGGGCTCGCGGCCGCGGTGGCCGGCTTGGCGGCGGCCGACGCGAGCGAAGGCGCGAGCAGGACCGCGAGGCCGAGCAGCATGCGCCCCACGGGCGCAGCGCACACCGTCGCCGCAGAGCCCATGCGTGGCATGGGTCCGGGATGGCGGATCATGGCGGACTCCTTGAGGGTGGGTGAGTCGTAGCCGATACTTCGGGCAAGGATGGAAGGGGCGCAGGGTAAGCCCCTGCCGCACCGAGACGTCAAGCACGCCGTGCCGCCCCCCGCGGCCTGCCGCCGCCGGGGCGCGCCCCGGAGTGCGAAGTGGACCAGGGAGGGCCGCGTGCAGGAGCCGGTGAGAGGACCCATTTGGCCGGGCCCCATGGCACCCGGAACCGCGCCCGCGGGCGACGGTGGCGCGCGCGCGCCCGAGGCCTCGGCGGACGCCGAGCCGGCCAGCAGCTCCGCCAACTTCCGCTTCCCGCCCGGGTTCCTCTGGGGTGCGGCCACCTCCGCCCACCAGGTGGAGGGCGCGAACATCCTCAACGACTGGTGGGCGTGGGAGCAGGCGGGAAAGGTCGCCACCCCGAGCGGTGCCGCCGCCGACCACTGGAACCGGTACCGGTACGACTTCGACCTCGCGCGCTCGCTCGACCACAACGCGCACCGGTTCTCGATCGAGTGGAGCCGCATCGAGCCCGAGGAGGGCCGCTGGGACGAAGCGGCGATCGATCACTACCGGGACGTCCTCGTCGCGCTCCACGAGCGCGGCATGGAGCCGGTGGTGACGCTGCTGCACTACACGCTCCCGCGCTGGCTGTCGGAGAAGGGCGGCTGGGAGCACCCGGGCATGGAGCGGCTCTACGAGCGTTACGTGGTGCACGTACTCGAGGCGCTGGGTCCGCACGCGCGCTGGTGGATCACGCTCAACGAGCCCGTGGTGCAGGTGTTCAAGGGCTGGTTGATCGGCCAGTGGCCGCCGGGCAAGGTGCGCGCGTGGCCCGCGGCGCTGCGCGTGCTGCGCGCGATGCTGCGTACACACGTGCGTGCCTACCACGCCATCCACAGCCTCAGGCCCGACGCGTGCGTGGGCATCGCCAAGCACGCGCTGGCGCTGTCGCCGGACGATCCCACGAGCTGGCTCGACCGCTGGTCGGTGGCGGTGCGCGGCCATCTCTTCAACCACCTGTTCCTGGAAGCGCTGCACACCGGCGCGCTGCGCGTGCCGGGGCTGTTCTGGGAGAACCTGCCCATCCGGCGCACACTGGACTTCATCGGCGTCAACTACTACACGCGCGACTTCGTACGGAACTCGGGCTACAACCTGCCCGGCCTGGTGGGCGAGTTCGCGAAGCGCGACCACCGCCAGCAGCGGGGGAAGCTCAACGACCTGGGCTGGGAGGTGTACCCGGAGGGACTGGCGCAGTTCCTGCGCGAGTTCTCGCGCTACAAGCTGCCGATCCTGATCACCGAGAACGGCATCCCGACGAGCAACGACGACGACCGCTGGGTGTTCCTGTTCATGCACCTCTGGCAGGTGGCGCGCGCCATCGCCGACGGCGTGAACTGCGTCGGGTACCTGCACTGGTCGCTGCTCGACAACTACGAATGGGCCGACGGCTACGGCGCGCGCTTCGGCCTGATCGAGGTCGACTACGCGACGCAGGAGCGGCGCATCCGGCCGAGCGCCTGGCGCTTCGCCGAGATCATCCGCAGGAACGAGCTGTAGAAGCGCGCGGGCCCGGCGGTACGACCCGCCGGGCCCGTCGCGATCACGCTGCGAGCGGCGTCAGTGGACGACGGTCACCCGGCGCATGGACTTCGCCGTGCCCTGCCGCGCACTCAGCACGTAGAGGCCCGGAGCCAGGTCCGCGGCGAGGAACGTGCGCTCGGTGAGGCCCTTCGCCGAGCCCGAGAACTCGGTGCGCACGCGGCGGCCCTGCATGTCGTAGAGCTCCACGACGCCGTCGCCCTCGCCCGGCCACTCGATCGTGAGCGAAGCCTTGTCCTGCACCGGGTTCCGCGACATCGCCAGGTGCGGGATGCTGCGGCCCGAGGCCGCCGGGGTCACGCCCGCGGTCGAGGTGGGGAACACGGCCAGTCGCACGCCGCCGTCCACCACCTGCACGTGCTGCACGGTGAGGATCGCGTCCTGGTCGGGCGAGGTGGTGCCGCTCTGGATCAGGACGTTGTCCGACTTGCGGCGCACCTCGAAGCGGTAGGTCACGTTCTGCGCCACGATGAAGCTCTGCAGCCGCCGCGGCGTCACGTCCACGGTGAGCGTCGCCGGCGCGCCGATGATGCCGTCGAGCGTGGCCACGCTGCGCGTCTTGAGCGTGACCTCCCAGCGCAGCTGCGACTCCGTGGTTGCGGTCTCGTCCCAGTCCACGAGGCCATTGATCTGCCCGATCGGGTCCGCCGTCGCGGGATCGCCGTTGCCGAAGTGGCTGTCCGTCGAGCAGTTCGCGAACGCGGGATAGCTCTGGTCGACCTTGTACTTGTAGAGCTGCCGCGCGGCCATCATCGGGTACCACTCGGTCGCGGTCTGCACCGTGAAGTGGTCGCGCTCGTCCCAGAACCAGGTGCCGCCCGCGTTGTTCGCCTGCATCGCCTGGAAGTAGGCGACCTTCTCGCCCCAGCCGACGATGTTGTCGTTGATGCCGCAGAACGCCACCATCGGCGCCGAGCCGCGATGGCGCTCGATCCGCGCCTGCTCGCGCCCGTCCATCCACTGGAACACGCGCGCGCCCGCGGTCGAGGGCAGGTCGAGATCCGGCGAGCCCCACATGCGGTCGAACGAGTCGCGCAGCCCCGGGTAGACGTCCGGGCGAAAGCCGGTGCACACCTTGGGGATCACCGAGAGCGTGCCGGCGATGCGATCGGGGTGGTGCCAGGCCAGGAAGAACGCGAACGAGCCGCCCATCGACCCGCCCAACGCGTAGACGCGGGTCGGGTCGTGCGGGATCTCGCGGTCCGCCCAGTCGAGCAGGAACATCACGCGCTGCTCGGTGAAGTCGTTCACGACCCCGCCGTTCCCGCGCGGGAAGTTGTACGGCTGCTCGAGGTCGTAGTTCTGCTCGTAGCCGAAATAGAACGACGCCATGTCGCCGGTGGGCAGGTAGTCGTCGATCGACAGCACCCACTCGCCGGTCGTGCCGGAGCCGCAGAGCGAGTTGAAGAAGTTGCCGCCGCGGCCGTGGCCGGAGAGGACGAGCGCGCCGCCGGCTCCGCCCTTGATCATGCCGAAGTGGTAGGCGCGACCCGGCAGGTTGCACATCGCCGGCATGAGCGTCGTCGGCGTGTTCGTGGTCCACAGCACGTAGTCCTCGCCCTTGGGCGAGACCAGCGTGCGCTGCCAGACCGGGCGCGGCCGCTGCACGCGTTCCCACACCGGATCGGCGAGCGAGTTCTGGCCGCGCGTGAGTGTGAGGTCCTCGCCGAGGCCGATCTTCTCCACGGTCACCGCGTAGTAGGTGAGCGCGCCGATCGTCGGCGTGGTCACGAACAGGCCCTGCGTGGGTGCGAGCGGCGGCTGGTCCTCGGCGATGCGGTAGGTCAGCGTGCCGCCGACGAGCGAGGAGATCCGCTGGTCGACCGCGCTGTTGTCGCCGACCTGGGCGATCTCCGAGGCATTGTCGAGCGACGGCGCATTCACGATCGGCGACGAGGCGCTCATCACGTGGTAGATCCACCCCGTGCCGGGCGGGTTGTCCCAGGTGAGGAACGTCTGCCCGTCCCGGAACGTGGCGCGCAGGTTCGTGACCGGGGTGGCAGAGGCCGAGGTTGCGAGCAGGAGGCTGGCGATGAGGCTGGCGATTCGGAGGCGCGTCGTCAGTCGGGATCGCGTCATGGCGGGGGAGCCCTCGTGGCCAAAAGAGTCCTAACCTTACAGCGGAGTCTAGCCCGGGCCTTGCAATCCACAAACAAATTTCGCCACCGCTGAGCGGGCGAACGGGGCGGGATCGAGGCCAAGCGGGCCCGGGAGCAGGCCGAGCGCGGGGAGGAGCCCTCCGCCGGGGGTGCCCGCCCGAGACGCGAATGCCCCCGGGGACGGGTCCCCGGGGGCCGGAAACGCGTGAAATGGCGACCGCTGGGCAGCTCGCCCGGCCGCAAGTCGCTTCAGTTGCTGGCGATGCGCATCCCGTAGAACGAGCGGTAGATGAAGAACAGCGCGATCAGCATGAACACCCCCGAGGCGATCGGGGCGATGCCGGGGTTCGCGACCCCCATCTCCACCGCCAGCAGGCCGAACAGCGTGGTGAACTTGATGATCGGGTTCAGGGCCACGGACGAGGTGTCCTTGTAGGGGTCGCCCACGGTGTCGCCCACGACCGTGGCCGCGTGCAGCTCCGTGCCCTTCTCGTGCAGCTCCACCTCGACCACCTTCTTGGCGTTGTCCCAGGCGCCGCCGGCGTTCGCCATGTACACGGCCTGGAACAGGCCCACGAGGGCGATGCTCACGAGGTAGGCGATGAAGAACACCGGGTTGAAGAACGCGTACGCGATGGTGATGCAGAAGATGACCATGAAGATGTTGAACATGCCGGCCTGCGCGTACTGGGTGCAGATGCGCACCACCGTGCGCGAGGTCTCGATGCTCGC
>Ga0207662_10001175_pt1 | contig 12439 bp, 11 predicted proteins | sample KBSS33LmetaG_FD_184338 | JGI IMG/M metagenome (GOLD analysis project Ga0207662, IMG submission 184338) | Switchgrass rhizosphere microbial communities from Kellogg Biological Station, Michigan, USA - KBS S3-3L metaG (SPAdes) (version 2) | ecosystem: Host-associated > Plants > Roots >... | reverse complement strand
GAAAAGACGCGGCTCGCTCACCGACCTCAGGGGACTTTCAGCTCTTCGGACTCATGGGGCGCCGCGGTAACTTGCTGGCGACTCAGGCTCCGGCCTGGGTGAGCACGATCTTGCCGAAGTGCGCGTTGCGCCGCATCAGGGCGAAAGCATCTGCGACCCGTTCGAGCGGCAGCCGCACGTCGATCGGCATGCCGAGTCGGCCGCTGCGCAGCGCGGACCAGAGGCTGGCCTTGACCTGCTCGCCGATCGCGCCGATTTCATCATTGGTACGGGTGCGAAACGTCGTCCCGAGGTACACGATGCGGCGCAGCGAGTGGAGGTCGAAGTCGAACGTGCCGCGGTCCCCCGCCATCCGGCCGACGTTGACGATGCGGCCGCCGAGCGCCGTCGCGCGCATGCTGTCGTTGATCAGCGGGCCGGCGAGGAAGTCGACGACGAGGTCGACGCCGCGGCTCCCGGTGCGCGCGAGCACCTCGTCGGCCCAGTGCGGGTCGCTGCTGTCGATCGCGACGTCGGCGCCGAAGTCGGCGAGGCGGGCGCGGCGATCGGCTTTCGTCGACGTGCCGAGCACGAGCCCAGCGCCGCGCAGCCTGGCGACCTGCAAGCTCATCAGGCCGACTCCCGATGACGCGCCGAGGACCAGGATCGATTGGCCTGAAGCGAGCTGCCCCAACGTCACGATCGCGACGTGCGTCGTGCGCAATGCGATCGTCAGGCACGCGCCGGTCTCGTAATCGATCGCCTCGCCCGGAAAGGCGAAGCAGCGCCGCCAGTCGGCAACAGCGTACTCGGCGAAGCCGCCGATCCCGGAGCACATGACGCGGTCGCCTGGGCGAAAGGCCGACACCTCGGCGCCCGCTTCGACGACGTCGCCAGACCACTCGAGGCCGAGCCGCGTTCCGACGCCGCCGTGCGCGCCGTGCGAACGCCCGTCGACGAGCAGCAAGTCGGCGCGGTTGAGTGAGCTGGCGCGGACGCGGACGAGGATTTCGGTAGGCCCCGGGCTGGGCCGGTCGACGTCGGCGACCGTGGGCCCGTCGTCGGTGAGGATCGTCGCCCTCACGGCTGCCGGCTCAGGCGAGGCCGAGCGAGCGCAACCGCGTCTCGGTAGAGCTGTACGGCCGCTCGCAGACGATCTTGTCCGAGCCGGGGGCGAATTCGAAGGTTGCCGCCATGCGGTTGCGGAACGAGCGGCCGGTCGGCTCGTACGTCCGCCCGTTGGCGCGCAGCGGCCCGAGGTGCGTACCCGACAGCCAGAACTCGACGAGCACCGTGTCGCCGTCGGCGGCGACCGCGATGATCTCGTTCTTCAGGTCGGGAAAGGTCGCGCGCGACGCGTCGAAATAGCCGCGCACCTCCTTGTCGCCGTCGTAGACGGCGCCGGTGCCGTGCATCTCGTAGCGCGGGTGCTGGAAGGTCGCGATGACGCCGTCCCAGTCCTGCACGCATTCGAGCGCCATGTGGTCGCGGACCGTCTTGACGCGGGCCGCTGCGAGGTCGTCTGCCATTTCCTTGTCTCCGTAGTTAGAGGGTTCGTCCGCCGTCGACCACCAACAGCAGGCCGGTCACGTACGACGATTCGTCCGAGGCGAGGAAGAGCGCGGCGTTGGCGATGTCCTGGCTCGTGCCCTGCCGCCCCATCGGGCACGACGCGTCGCGCTCGCGCATGATCTGCTCGAGCTCGGCGGCGGTCTTGTCGCGGTACAGGGTGCGGACATGCGGCGTGTCGATCATCCCGGGGACGACGACGTTGCAGCGGATCTGCTCGCCGGCGTACTGGCGGGCGACGATGCGCGAGAAGTGGTTGAGCGCCGCCTTCGACGACTGGTACGAGATGTACTCGGCCGGACCCCACTTGAGGCTCGCCGTCGACGAGACGTTGATGATCGAGCCGCCGCCCTGCGCCTCCATGATCGGGATCACTTCCTTGCAGGTGAGGAAGACGCTCTTCAGGTTGACGTCGTGGACGAGGTCCCACGACTCCTCGCTGCTCTCAAGGACGCCGCCGCGGACCTCGATGCCGACGTTGTTGTGGACGACGTCGATCCGGCCGAGCCGGCCTTTCGCCTCGGCGACCGCGGCGCGAACGTCGGCGTGCCGGCTGACGTCGGCCTGCAGCGCGAACGCGTCGCCGCCGGCGGCGCGGATCATCGCGACCGTCTGCTCGGCCGCTTCGAGCCTCAGGTCGGCGACGGCGAGGCGCGCGCCTTCGCGGGCGAAGGTCAAGGCGACCGCCTGGCCATTGCTCAGGCCGCCTTCGGCATGCGACGAGCCGCCGCCCATGACCAGGCACGTCTTGTTGTCGAGTCGGCGCGACATGGTGCTCTCGGAGTCGCCGCCGCCTAGGCGGCGCTCGGCAAGCGGATCGGATCGCTGCCGTCCCACGCCTGCGCCGCGCGGCGGACCTTGTCGAAGTATTCGCCCTTGCCGCCGGTCGTCTCCGAGATCTCGATCATCGCGCTCGGCAGCTCAGGATGGACGAAGTAGGCGAAGCGGCCGCGCGTTCCCATCCGGCCGCCGTGCCCCTCGACGAAGCCGCGCTCGACGAGGCTCCGGCCGATCTCGTCGAACCGGTCCGCGGTCCAGTAGGCGACGTGCTGCGCCAGCTCGCCGCTGCGCCGCAGCGAGTCGAGGTAGAGCGACGGCGCGTCGTCGCGCTGCTGGATCAGCTCGAGCTGAAGGTCGCCCGAGTTGGCGAGGGCGATCGACAGGTTCGGCAGGCGCGACGGCTTGCCGTGGTAGCGGAACTCGGTCGTGCCGACGTCTTCCTTGTAGAACCAGGGGCCGACGCCGAGGTCGACCCAGCGCCGCATCGCCTGCTGGATGTCGTGGACGACGTAGCCGACCTGGCGGACGGGACCGAAGTGGAGGCTCATCGGGTTGCTCCTTCGTCAGCGCATGTAGGCGCCGCCGTTGACGTCCAGGGTGATGCCGGTGACGTACGACGACAGGTCGGAGGCGAGGAACAGGCACGCGCCGCCGATCTCGACTGGGCTGCCGGCGCGCTGCAGCGGCCAAGCCTGCCCCATCGCGTGCTTCGCCTCGTCGGGCGTGCCGCTGCGCGAGAAGTCCGTGACGATCAGGCCCGGCGTGATCGCGTTGGCGCGGATCCCGTCGGGACCGAGCTCGCGGGCCAGCGCACGGGTGAGGCCGAGCACGCCCGCCTTGGCGGCGCAATAGTGGGCACCGCCGTAGACGCCGCCGCCCTGCAGCGCCGACATCGACGAGATGTTGACGATGCTGCCTGACCGCTGCGCACGCATGACCGGAATCACCGCCTGCGCGAGCTGCATCGTGCCGCGCAGCGTCACGTCGGTGATCAGCGTGTAGTCCTCGGGCGTGATCTCGGCGACCGGGCGCTTCTGCGTCACGCCGGCGTTGTTGACGAGAACGTCGATGCGGCCGGCCGATCCGCTCCACGCGAGCACCTGCTCGATCGCCGAGCGGCACGACTCCATGCGGGTGACGTCGCAGCGGACGGCCAGCGTCGCTGCCGACCCCGCGGCGACATCGGCCGCGGCTTCGCGCACCTCGGCCTCGTCGAGATCCAGCATCGCCACCCGGGCGCCGTGCTCGACGAACAGGCGCGCGGTCGCCTTGCCGATGCCGCGCGCGCGCCCCGCCCCGGAGACGACGACGGTGCGCCCTTCGAGCAGGCGGCCGCTGCGGACGAGAGACTCGACGTCCGTCATGGCCCTACTCGATGACGATGTTCGACTTGCGCGCGATCTCTCGCCACTCGGGGATGCCGCCGGCGAGCAGTTTCTTGAGCTGGTCGCCCGGAACGAACTCGGCCTTGACGCCGTAGCCGAGCAGCTTCTCCTTGACCTCGGGCATGTCGACGACCTGGCGCAGCGCGCCGCTCAGCTTGTCCATGATCGGCTTGGGCGTTCCGGCCGGCGCGTAGAGCGCCCACATCGGCAAGGCGACGCTCTTGCCCGCGAAGCCGATGCCGACGTCGTCGTAGCTGCCGACGTCGGGCAGGCTCGGGCTGCGCTCGAGGCACGACCCGAGCGCCTTGACGCGACCACCCTTGACCATCGGCGTGCCGCTCGCCATGTCGACGAAGGCGACCTTGATCTGCCCGCCGAGTATGTCCTGCTGGATCTGGGTGACGCTCTTGTAGGGCACGTGCGACGTCTTGATCTGGGCGCGCTGGTTGAGCAGCTCGCCGCAGAAGTGCCCCGTCGAGCCGACGCCCCAGCTGGCGTACTGGATGCTGTCTGGCGCCTTCTTCGCCTGCGCGATGAACTCCTTGAGGTTGTTCGCCGGGAAGTCGTTCGTCGCGATCAGCAGGATCGACGCGGTGCCGATCTGGCCGACCGGATCGAAGTCCTTGGCCGGGTCGTAGCTGAGGTTCGGCCGCACCGCCGCGAGCAGGACGTGCGAGGTGAAGCCGCCGAACAGCAGCGTGTAGCCGTCGGGCTTGGCCTTCGCCCCTGCGTCGGCGGCGATCGCCCCGCCGGCGCCGGGCCGGTTGTCCATGATGAACGTGCCCTTGACGATCGGCGTCATCTTCTCGGCGAGCATCCGGGCGATCGCGTCGCCGCCGGCGCCGGGCGACGAGATGTTGATTATCCGGATCGGCGCCGTCGGGTAGTCGGCCTGCGCCTGCGCGGCGAATGCCGACAGCGCGGCGACGGCCAGAACGAACAGCTTGCGCATCTTGTCTCCTTGTATCTTGGTGAGGTGAGAGAGTCTGTGCCGCCTGCGGCGATCAGCCGGGGACGCGCGCCTGGGCGAAGCCGGGCGGGAAGCGCTCGGAGCCTGCCTCGAGCGGCACCGCGGTCGAATTCAGAAAGAAGGCGGCCATGTGATAGAAGCTCGACGCGAAGATGAGCTCGATCACTTGGTCCTGCGGCCAGGTCGCGACCATCGCGTCCCAAGTCTCGTCGGCGACCGTCGAGTGGCGATGCAGCTCGTCGACCATGCGGACGACGAGCCGCTCGGCGGGTGTCCACACCGCCTCGGAGAGCTCGCGCCACGACGCGGCGCCGGTCAGCTCCCGCACATGCGTCTCGCCGAGGCCGCACTTCTCGCCGTAGATGCTGACGTGCATGCCCCACTCGTACTCCGAGCGGGTGAGTGCGCCGGTGCGAATGATCGCGATCTCGCGATCGCGCTCGGGGACAGCGCACTTGAACAGCACGACGTGCGCCATCGACTGGAAGGCGGCGCCAAGCTTCGGATGGTTGGCCAGCGCAAGGCGCAGATTCAGCGGCGACAGGCCGCTGAACGCGGTGTTGCGGATCGCCTTCTCGACCTCGGCGTCGTAGGGCGGCTGGCGCAGGGCCAGCCGGCGCGAAATGGCAATCGGACGCGAATCCATGGCATGATTGTAGAAACGTTTCCTCAACGTTCCTCACTTAACCCTCCCCTACAGTCGACTTCTGCGATGAAGAAGGGCGTCACGATCCGCGAGGTCGCCAAGGCGGCCGGTGTTTCCCTCGGCACGGCGTCGCGCGCGCTGAACCGGGCCGGGCGCGTCAGCGAGGCGGCGATCGTCGCCGTCGGCGAGGCAGCGCGCCGCCTGGGCTACGAGCCCGACTCGGTCGCACAGAGCATGCGCACGCGTTCCACCGGCGTCGTCGGCCTGCTGGTATCGGACTTCTCCAATCCGCTTTACGCACGGATCATCGCCGCCGTCGAGACTCGCTTGCAGGGTGCCGGCTACGCGCTTCTGCTCGCCAACACCGGCAACGACGCGAAGAGAGAAAAGACGCTGATCGACCTGTTCCGGCGCCGTCGCGTCGATGGGCTCCTGCTCTGCCCCTCCTCGTCGGAGTCGCCGCAACTCGTTGCCAGCCTCGCGGCCGAGCGCGCCGTCGTGGCGATCGACCGCGACTTCGGTGCGGAGGGCACCGGCGTCCAGGTCGACCACTACCTCGGCGCACTGCAGGCGACGCGCTACCTCCTCAATCTCGGCCACACCCGGATCGCCCTGATGACGCCGGGCAAGCTGCTGCGGCCCGGCCGCGAGCGCATCGCCGGCTTCGAGGATGCGCATCTCGAGCGCGGGCTGCAGCCGATCGCCAAGCTCATCCGCGCGGAGCGGTCGTCGATGGACTTCGCGTTCAGCGAGGCGCTGTCGCTGCTGTCCCTGCCGGAGCCGCCTACCGCGTTCATGTGCCTGGGCACGCGCATCCTCGCCGGCGCCCTGCAGGGCCTGCGCCATTCCGGTCGGTCGATTCCCGACGAGGTGAGCGTCATCGGCGTCGGCGACACCGACCTGTCGCGCCTTTTCACCCCTGCCATCACGACGCTCACCTGGGACCTCGAGGCCGTCGGAACGGCGGCTGCAGAGTTGCTCATGAAGCGCCTTGAACGCGGGCACGAAGCGGAGCCTGAGCGAATCCTGATCACCACCGAGATGATCCTGCGCGAGTCGTGCGGACCCGCACCGAAGAGCGCCGCCAAGGCGAGAGACAGGCGCGTGGACCAAGCCTCCGAAAGATCGACGGTTGTCGCCAGCGGTCCAAAGAAGGTCTGACTGATCGACTCGCCAGCGAGGAATCCGCCGTCGGCTGCAAGCCAGAAGCGGGCGTTCGCGGAGGTCGGCTTGTGGCCGGTTGCCGCAGTAGGCGAACGTCAGGTGTAGGGCGTGTCACTTCTACGTTGTCTTCTGCCGAGTCGGTCAAGCCTTCGAACTGCGCCTCGCGAGCCGTTGCTGACCCTCGTCCTGGCCGGCCGAACTTCGGCTTCGCAGCGGTTGCTGACCCTAGCAGTTGCCAGGCGTACTCACGCTTGCGGGCACCAAGCAGCCACTCGAACCGAGATTGGCCGCTTGCTTCGATGACGGCTGTTAGCGGCACTGCGGCCGTTCGACTTGGCGGCAGGCTGTCCGTGTGGGACTAGCGCTCTCGGCCAAAAGCTTGTCTCGCCGCTGGCCGTTTTCGGTGAACCTACGGCACTCACGCTCTCGGCCATGAGCGGCCATACGCAGCCTCTCACCGAACGTCTCTTGAAGACTGACAGCAGCCCTCCAATTTTCCAGGTTGCTGCTACTCAACGTCCGCGGTGAGCGGCCGCGGTGAGCGAATGCGAGCCAACGGTCCGCTTCAGCGCGCTGCTCGGCATCTTGTGTCACTCCACAAGCGCATTGGCTTGCTCCAGCACGGAACGGGGGATAGTGAGGCCGATGGCTCGCGCCGTCTTCCGGTTCACCACCAGTTCGAAGTGCGTCGGCTGCTCGATAGGCATGGTCGCCGGATTCGCACCCTTGAGGATCTTGTCAATGGTGAACGCTGCTCGGTAGAGCTGTTCCTGGAGGTTCGATCCGTAGGACATCAGCCCGCCGGCGTCCACCGACTCCCGGAATCCGTACATCGCGGGCAGTCGATACTTCGCCGCAAACTCAAGGATCTTCGGCCGGTTCCGCCCGGTGACGAAGTCCGGGTACACGAGGAGCGCGTCGGGTCGCTCCCGACCGAGCATCACAAGGGCGGCGGTGACATCTGCATCAGTGCGCACGCTCACTGACTGGAGCTTGACCTGGAGTCGTGGGGCCGCCTCCTCCATCAACTTCATCCCGAGCGTGGGGCCCGGATCATCCGGATTGAAAAGCACGGCGATCCGCGCGGCACCAGGAACGGTCTCCTTCAGGAACTGGAGCTTCTTCGGACTCAGCTCGGCGGAAAGGCACGTGGAGCCCGTCATGTTGCCCCCCGGACGAGCGAGGCTTCCTATGAGTGTTTCGACCGGATCACAGGTAAAGACGACGATGGGGATCGACCGCGTCGCATCCCGAGCGGCCAGGACCGGCCGGTAGCCGCCAGTGAAGATGACGTCCACGTTGGCGCGCACCAGCTCCCCAGCAAGGTCCGGAAGCCGCTCGACTTGCCAGGCCGCGTACCGGTACTCGAACGCGATGTTTTGGCCTTCGATCCACCCCAGTTCACGCAGGCCTCGCACGAGCACCTCGCTGTTTGGGGGCGCTGGTGCAGTGGGCGGCGGGCCAGCGGAAAGGACCCCAACGCGCGCAATTCGCACCGACTGCGCGTGCGCGAAGGTAGGCAAGAGCACGGCAAGGACAAGAGCAATGCTGGCGCAGACAGGCAAAAAGCTGGCGGCTGGGGTGCGGCTGATCATTGCGCGTGCTCCTTGAGTTCTTATTCACGCGCTTACGTCGCACGCTGCCGAACGTGATCTCGGGATGCGGTCTGGACCCTATGCAGGGTACATCCTGCAGGATGGGCCGTGCAGGGTGTTCAAAGTAAATTTTGAAGGGCTAACTGGATACGGGCACGGGTTCCGCAAGGCCCTCGGCGTTCTGGGGCCGGGCACTAGATAGGCTGTCCGAGCCGGTGCTGCACTGCCCCATCGGCATCTGGAAGGGAGCGCGCGCCGCGAACGGCAGCAGTCGCTGGCTTTGCTGTCGCCGGCAGCGGCAGGGCGAACGGCGGCACCGGGTCGATCAGCGTCGATCCCGTTGATGCTATCGAGGGCTGAAAGCAGTCGGCCAACTTGAGTAGCACCGAAGCGGACTTCACGAGTTGACGCGATCGGCCATCAACGGTCGGCCGCGCTGCTCGACGCAACTTCAGCTTCAGACTAATCTGAAACATTCGCTGACGGGGTTCAAATGACCGCTGATGGCAACACCGGTCGTTCGCGTCTTGTTGGCTCGACCGACGTCAGGACTCCGAGAGCGGACACCCGATCGCTTAGGCACAAGGGGAGACCCCTGAACGGCAGCTCTTCCTGAGCTTGACGGACTCAAGTCGACCCCATCCAGTCGTTGACTGAAATGTCTCGACGGTCCGCACGGGGGCGTCAAGCGGACGAAATCCAATGCTGCGACGTCATACGGCGCGCCGCGCCCGTTGGCGCCCCTTCACCTCCGAGAACAGGTCGTAAAGCTGTTGGGCAGCGGGCGACAGTGAACGCCCGCGACGTCTGATGAGCCCGACCTTTCGGGTGACAACCGGATCGACCAGCGGCACGCTTACCAGCAACGGATGATCGGGCGCAGGCATCGCCATCGAAGGCACGGCGGCCACGCCCAGCCCGGCTTCGACGAGGCCCAGCGTGGTCGTGACGTGCTGCGCCTCGTAGATCGCCTGCGGCCGGCCCGCGACCCCTGCCAACGCCTGGTCAAGCAGGACGCGGTTGCCCGACGTGCGGCCCACCGAGATGTAGTCGTAGTGACTCAGCTGCGCCCAGCTGACCCGGCGCAGCTTTGCCAGCGGGTGATCGCGCCGGCATGCGGCGACGAACCGCTCCTCCACGAGAGGCTTGAACTCGAGCTCGCCTTCCTGCGCGCCGATGAAGTTGAGACCGAAATCCGCCTCTCCGCGCGCTACCGCGGCGAGCACTTCGTTGGCGCTCGCATCGAGCACCTTCACCCGCACTTTCGAGGAGCGCTCGTGGTATCGGCCGATCACGTGCGAGAGGTAGTAGTACACCGTCGACGGCACGCAGGCCACGGTCACCTCGCCCATGCGAGTGACGGCGACCCCGCGGATGCCGAGCAGCGTGGCGTCGAGATCGTCGAGAAGCTCGCGGACCTTGCGCTCGAAGTCGCGGCCGACTGCGGTGAGCGTCACGCGGCGCGTCGTTCTCTCGAGCAGCCGCACCTCCAGCGCCTGCTCGAGCTTGTCGATGCGGCGGCTGAACGCCGGCTGCGAGAGATGCACCGACTCCGCTGCCTTGCGGAAGCTGCTCAGCTCAGCCACCGCTCGAAACGAGAGCAGGTCGTTCAAATCGAAGTTGATCGCCATGGCAGAGCCCTCCATTGATGCGTGATACGCATCAGTTGATCTTAAAGATGCAATTCACTTTGGCAATGGGCTCGCCGACCATTGCACCCATGAACCGAACGATCCCCTGCGTCCTGATGCGTGCCGGCACCTCCCGGGGACCGTTCTTCCTGCGCGAATGGCTGCCCGTTGACGAGCGTGAGCGCGACGAAGCCCTGATCGGCGCGATCGGCGCGTCCGACCTGCTGCAGGTCGATGGCGTCGGCGGCGGCAGCACGCTGACCAGCAAGGTCGCGATCGTCTCGAAGTCCTCGCAACCGGGATGCGACGTCGACTATCTCTTCGCCCAGGTCGGTGTCGGCCAGAAATCGGTCGATACGCGGCCCAACTGCGGCAACATGCTTTCCGGCGTCGGCCCCTTCGCCATCGAGCAGCGCCTGGTGCCGGCGCGCGACGGCGAGACGACGGTTCGCGTGTTCAACGTCAACACGCGATCGCGGACGGACGTCAAGGTGCTCACGCCCGATGGGCGCGTCACCTACGACGGCGAGACGGGAATCGATGGCGTGGCCGGAACGGCGGCGCCGATCCGCCTCGACTTCCTCGACGCCTGGGGCGCGGTCACGGGATCGCTTTTTCCCACTGGCAGGCGCATCGACACGATCCAAGGCCTGCAGGTCACCTGCATCGATGCCGCCATGCCGCTCGTGATCGTGCAAGCCCCCGCGCTCGGCCTGACCGGACGAGAGACGCCCGCCGAGCTCGACGCCGATCGCTCGCTGCTCGAGCGCATCGAAGCGCTGCGCCGCGCCGCCGGTGAGGCGATGGGCCTGGGCGATGTCTCCGACAGCGTCATCCCCAAGCCGGTGATCGCCAGCGACGGCGACGACGCGAACAGCGTCACGTCGCGCTACTTCACGCCCCGGCGCTGCCATGCCTCGCATGCGGTGACCGGTGCGATCGGCGTCGCCACCGCGTTCGCCCTGCCGGGCACCGTGATCAGCGGAGCAACTGGCCGGTCAGGCGTGCGCGTCATCTCGGTGCTGCATCCGCAAGGCCGCATCGACGTCGAAGTCGCGGTCGAGGGGCTTGGCGCGGAGGCCCGGGTGCAGCGCGCAGCGCTCGTCCGCACCGCCCGAAAGATCCTGCAAGGCGAACTTCACATCCCGCCCTACGTGTTTTCGAACCCTACTGAAGAAGACAAGCCCATGAAACATCTGATCGCATCCGCCCTCGCCGCGGCGCTGGCCACGACAGCTCCGGCCGCCATGGCCTATCCCGACAAGACCATCACGATCGTCGTGCCGACCGCGGCCGGTGGCGGCAACGACGCGATGGCACGCACCATCGCCCAGAAGCTCGGCCCGTTGCTCGGCCAGACGGTGATCGTCGACAACCGGGCAGGCGCCAACGGAGCGATCGCGAGCGAGTTCGTCGCCCGTGCCGCGCCCGACGGCCACACGCTCATGTTCGGCTACATCGCCACGCACGCAATGAATCCGGCGCTGCAGAAGCTGCGCTATGACCCGGTGGCCGACTTCGCGCCGATCGGCCTCGTCGGCTACTCGCCGACCCTCATGGTCGCCAACGCGACGGTGCCGGTGAAGGACGTCAGGGACCTGGTGGCGCAGCTCAAGGCCAAGCCCGACAAGTACACCTATGCCTCGGCCGGCAACGGCACCGCGCCGCACTATGCCGCCGAGCTGTTCAAGCTCAACGCCGGCGTCGTGATGCTCGGCGCCCCCTACAAGGGCTCTGCGCCCGCGATCAGCGACACGATCGGCGGACAGACGCAGTTCATGTTCCCCAGTCTGTACACGGCCTTGCCGCATGTGAAGTCCGGGAAGCTCCGCGCGCTGGCTGTCGCCGGGCCGAAGCGTTCGGCCCTGTTGCCCGATGTGCCGACGCTGAAGGAAGCCGGCGTCGACGGCGTCGACGTGCAGCAGTGGTACGGCTTCTTCGCCCCCGCCAAGACACCCAAGGCGATCGTCGATCAGCTCAACAAGGCGCTCAACCAGGTGCTGGCCGACAAGGACATCGTCAAACGCATCGAGGAGCACGGCGCCGATGTCGAGACCAGCAGTCCCGAGCAGCTCGGTGCGCTGGTCAAGAGCGAATTGACCAAGTGGAAAGGCGTCGTGCAGCGGGCCAAGCTGACCGCCGATTGAACATAAGAGGAGCTTCGGACATGGACACTTCACTCAGCGAGCTGCAGGCCTGGACAGGTCGCAGCGAGACGGCGCACGAGCAGATCGGCGCCACCCCCGTCAAGGCGCTCAATGCCACGCTGGACCATCCGGCGATGCCGGCAGACCTCGGAACGCCGCTGCCGCCACTGTGGCACTGGCTGTACTTCTTGCCGCTGCACCGCCAAAGCGAGATCGGCGCGGACGGTCACGCCAAGCGCGGCGGCTTCCTGCCGCCGGTGCCCTTGCCCCGGCGCATGTGGGCTGGAAGCCAGTTCGAGTTCCGCTCGCCAGTGCGTGTCGGTGACGCCGCCGAGCGCACCTCGACGATTGCCGACGTGTCGGCCAAGGAAGGCCGTACTGGCCGGCTCGTGTTCGTAAAGGTCCGCCACGAGGTGCGGTGCAACGGCTCCGTCGAGCCCGCCATCGTCGAGTTCCACGACATCGTGTACCGCGACGCCAAGCGCGCCGGCGACGTCGAGCCGCCGCCCCAGCACGCTGAGACCGGGGCGGCTTGGCAGCGCGAGATCGTGCCCGATGACGTGCTGCTGTTCC
>Ga0207662_10001170_pt1 | contig 12451 bp, 5 predicted proteins | sample KBSS33LmetaG_FD_184338 | JGI IMG/M metagenome (GOLD analysis project Ga0207662, IMG submission 184338) | Switchgrass rhizosphere microbial communities from Kellogg Biological Station, Michigan, USA - KBS S3-3L metaG (SPAdes) (version 2) | ecosystem: Host-associated > Plants > Roots > Rhizosphere... | reverse complement strand
GTTGGCCGGCTCCGCCCGACGGCGTTCCGCGAGTACTGGGAATTCACAGTGGAGAAGGTGGCGGTCAACGCCGTGATGGCCGGTGCGCGGCCCGAGTACTTCCCGGTCATCCTCGCGCTCGCATCGAGCGGCATCTCGGCGCGATCCAGCAGCACCAATTCGTTCGCAACCATCACGGTTGTCAACGGCCCGATCCGCAACGAGATCGCGATGAACTCGGGCATCGGCGTGATGGGGCCGTACAACCATGCCAACGCCACGATCGGTCGCGCCTACGGTCTGTTGTCACAGAATCTTCAGGGCGGATCGGTCCCCGACGATACCTACATGGGCTCGCTCGGCAACTGGTTGGCGTACACGGCCGTCCTCCCGGAGGCGGAGGAGCGCAGTCCCTGGCAGCCGCTGCACGTGCAGAAGGGTTTCAAGCCGACCGACAGCGTCGCCAGCATTTTCTTCGGCGGGTGGTACACGCACGCCGGCTACGGTCCGCGGGCCACGTGGCAGGAGAAGATGCGGCGCTCTCTCGCTGCGGTCGAGCAGTACAGCCAGCCGCTGTTCGTGATGGATCCGATCGTGGCGCGCGGATTCGTCGACCTCGGCTTCGACACGAAGGAAAAGCTGATCGCCTGGTGCGCCGACAATGCGCTCATGACGGCGCGCGAGTACTGGGACAATCAATGGATTCAGTACCTCATGCGGCCGCGCGCGGTGGCCGGCGTCGAGCCGTATGCGTCGCGTTTCACAGCCAAGCCGGACGAGGTGATCAAGATCTTCGAGCCGTCGGAGATCAACATCGTCGTGGCCGGCGGCGAGACGCAGGGGGCGTGGAAGATGATCAGCGGCTCGCTGCGGGCCACTGTCTCCATCGACGCGTGGCGTTGACCGCGTCTAGAAAACCGCCAGCGGGTTGAGCGGCGATCCTGTGCCTTTCTCGACGCGGAGCGGCGCCGCCATGAACAGGAACTCGTAGCGATTCAATCGTCTCGCCTCTTCAACAGCTCGTTCGAAGTCGAGGTTGTCGAAGATGCTGACGCCCATGGCCACGAGCGCAAGCTGGTGGAGTCCCACGCCCTGTGGCAGACCGGAAGGTGAGACATCGTTTGGTCCATCACCGCCGATGAACGAGACGCCGCGCTCCTTGAGGAAATAGGCGACGTCGATGTGGTAGCCGGCGAACCCGGTGGCGTTGGGCCACGGACCCAGCGCCGCGCGACGCTTCCATCGACCGGTGTAGAGCAGAATGACGTCGCCTGGTGAGACCTTCACGCGCTGGGTTCGTTCCAGAGCCTCGAGGTCCTCGCGGTGGATGGCGGTTCCCGGTTCCAACCAGCCTTGCGGTGCGGCTTTGCCAGGCAGTCGCGTGGCATCGAACAGGATGGCTCGCGTCACGACGCCGTCTTTCAACGCGTTGATGCTGCCGCGCGGGCAGCCTCCGGCCGCCTTGATCTCCTCCACCGACACGCCGTTGTAACCCTTGCCGTCCACCATGATGTGACAGTCCACTGCGTCGAGATGGCTGTGAACGACGCCATGGTAGGTGCCCGTGTACTGATAGCGGTCCAGCGAGACATTCGGCGCAACGGTAACGAGCGCGCGGTCCAGGAACGTGGGCGTGTCCGCCGCCTTCTCCTGCGGCACGTCGTGCGACAGCGAGACTGCCCGCCCTTCTCGTGCAAGCGCCAAAGCCTGTTTCCGTTTCGCGGGAGTGATCAGGTTGGCGGCGCCCAGTTCATCCATCTCTCCCCAGCGGCCCCAGTTCGAGAGCTCCTTCATCGCGCGACGAAAATCGTCTTCGGTCGCAATCGTGGGTCGCGCGTTCTGCCCCCGCACGAGTGGGCTCGCTACCACGGCGACAACGATCACCACGACGATGCCGAACAGCGGTCGGAGTGTGATTCTCATGAGTCAGTCCTCTCGTTCGGCTATCTGGCGTCTAAGGCGAACACATGCAGTGATTCGTTGTTGCCCTGGCCGTTGGTTGCCGCGACGACGGCGACGTACTGCTTGCCGTTCTTGCCCATGTAAGTGATCGGAATCGCCGTGGCGTTGTAATCAAAACGTGCGGACCACAGCTCCTTTCCGGTGCGTGAGTCGAATGCCCGGAACTGCTTGTCGCGTGTAGCACCGATGAACACCAGTCCACCCGCCGTCACGATCGGGCCGCCGTAGCCCGGTGAGCCGACGTTCTTCTTGCCTTCGGGCATGTTGTCGTTCACGCCGAGCGGGACGCGCCATGCGAATTCGCCGGTCGCAGCGTTCACGGCCATCAGGCTCGCCCACGGCGGGCGGAAGCAGGGAAGGTTGCCGAGCGATCGCCCATCCCCGTCACGCGCTTCAGCGCTGAGCGTGCCGCCGCTCTGATGCACGTAGGGAAACTCGGTGTCCTTTGTCTTCTCGTTGTATCGAGGATTCGGCGCGATCCAGCCAGACGAGGGCTCGTCCTTCGAGTTCACGAAGATGTATCCGAGCTCGGGATCGGTCGCCGTGCCGCCCCAGTTCACGCCGCCAGTCATACCGGGAAATGCGAGCGACGGCGGTCCACCGTTGGGTCGATAGTTCCAGGGCGTGTAGGGTCCGTCGTTGCGGAACTGCACCTTGTCCCATAACACACGACAGGCTTCCGCGTGCGCAGGCGTCGTGTCCTCAGCGGTGACGAGATCGTTCCGCGTCATACTCACTCGCGCGAGCGGCCCCGGTTTGGTTGGGATCGGCTGCGTCGCGGGGTACCACTCACCCGGAACGTCAGCCTTGGCTTGTGGGCGTTCATCGACGCCGTGAATCGGCGCGCCGTTCTCGCGGTTCAGGATGAACATGAATCCGGACTTGCCAACTTGCGCGAGCGCGGGAATCGTCCTGCCATCTTTCCTGATATCGATGAGACCCGGCGCAGGCGGGAGGTTGTAGTCCCAGATCTCGTGACGGATGTTCTGGAAGTACCACTTCAGCTTGCCCGTCAGTGCATCGAGGGCGATCGTCGAGTTGCTGAACAGGTTGTCGCCAGGCCGGTCGCCGCCGTAGTAGTTCATGCCCGGACCGCTGACCGGCATATAGACGATGCCGCGCTCCTCGTCGACGGTGAGCGTGAACGACCAGACGTTGTTGCCGGTGCGATTCTTCCAGCTGTCATTCAGCCATGTGTTGTTTCCGGCCTCGCCCGGCAGCGGAATGGTGTGAAAGTCCCACGCCTTCCTTCCCGTGCGCGCGTCGTAGGCGTGCACATCGCCCTTCTCGCCGCGGCTCGTCGTCAGATGCGGTCCAACATGCCGCTCACCGGGTCCGAAGAAATTCGATCCCATGAGGAGGACGTTCCGATAGAGCACGGGCACGCCGCTGTATGGAATCTCGAGATCGAGTTCGCCGCCATCGCCGAACGTCCTGTCGAGCGCGCCGGTGTCGGCGCGGAGCGCGATCAGTTTTCTCAGACTCGTGAAGAAGATGCGCGCGGGCAGCTTGCCAGCCCCGAGCGCAGTCGAGGGGGCGTCTCCGGGCCAATACGCCACGCCGCGGAACGAGGCGAGTCCTTCGGGCAATTCATAACGCCAGATCTCCTTCCCGGTGTCCGCCTCGAGGGCGACGACGCGATTGCCGGATGGCAGATACATCACGCCGTTGACGACGATCGGCGTAACTTCTTGAAAGATTTCGAAGGAGCTCGCCGGCTTGTCGATCGCCGGGACGGACTTACCGGGCTCGGGGCGCAGCCGATACGACCACACCTGCGTGAGTGTCGAGACGTTCTTCGTATTGATCTGCGTCAGGGGAGAGTAGCGAGTGCCGGCGAGATCGCGGTTGTACGTCGGCCAATCGCCGCCTTCGCTCGCTTCGCCTCGGCCGGCCTGTCGGCCGGTGCCAGTCGACTGGCGAGCTTCGGCGCGCCAGGCTCGATCAATTGGCGCGCCGAACGCGCCGAGAGCGATGAGCACGCCCACGGCGAGGCCCCGTTTCATGCGCAACATCATAAGCGGCTTCTCGGCCGCAGTTAGCGTCGGATCGCCGGCCAGCAGCAGGCGCTCCGGTCGCCCGATGTCACGCGCACCGCAATCGACGGCACGACTGGCGCGTCGCTCCGGTTCGCACCGTGGAAAAACAGCCTCTCCGGCATCACCTGACGTTGGTTGCGGCGGCTGGGGGCGATCCGTACGCCGGTGAACAATCGCGTCGATAACGAGCTTATCCGTACACCAATGGCGAATCAGTGCCGCCACAATCGGTTCGCCTGCTAGGCTGTTTTATCGGCTATCGCTGATCACGGTGCTCACAGTCGCTCGCACCAGCATGCCGTCGTTGCGGTGATGTACGCATCGGATCAGCGGGCGAACCGGGACGCGAGCGACCTGTGAGCAGCGTGATCCGGCTCACTAAATCGGGCCCGCAGGCGGTCCGATCGCCGTCGCCGCCGATTCGCCATCGTTGCTCGGAACAACTGGTTATCGACTCGATTCATCACGGTCGCACGGATCACACCGAAGCGACGGCGGAGCCGTAAGCGCCAGCGCCGGAGGGCTCGATTTACCACGCTGCGAGCGGGAGCGGCGGGCCGGTCGCCCGCTGAGCCGATGCCGCCGGCGCTGCGACGGCGGTATTCCTGGTGCGTACCCGCGCCGGGAGGTACCAGCGAAGACAATTGCTGACAATTCCAGATTCTCAATGCCTCGCTCCTCGACTATGCTCGGAGCCAGGAGACAGCCTATGCCTCGACGAATCACGATGTGCTGCATGCTGGGCATCGCTCTTTTGGGCACAGTCGTTGTCGGCCAAACCACGTCCGCTAAGTGGTCGGTGCCGCGGATGCCCGACGGTCATCCCGACTTTCAGGGTGTCTGGGCCAACAATGGCATGACGCCGCTCGAGCGCCCGAAGCAGTTCGGCCTGCGCACGACGATGACCGACGCCGAGCTCGCAGACCTGAAGAAGAAGGCGGCCGCGATGACGGACGGCGGCGACGCGTTCTTTGCCGACGAGCTCTTCACCGCCGCGATCGAGGGCAAGACGAAGTTCAGTTCCACCGATACGCAGGTCGGCAACTACGACCAGACGTGGTTATCCGATCGCGTGTGGGACAACCGCACCTCCCTCATCGTCGATCCGCCCGATGGGAGAATTCCTGCCCCCGCAGCGGGCGCGGCCGAACGAGCACGCGCGCAGGCTGCGGCCCAGCAGGCAAGAGGTCCGGCAGACAAGGCCAGCGACCTGTCTCTCGGTACTCGTTGCGTCAGCTATGGCACGCCGAACATTCGCGCCGGCTATCAAAGCTACTTCGAGATCACGCAAGGCCCCAGTGTCGTGGCGCTGCGCAGCGAGATGATCCACGACGTCCGCATCTTTTCAACCGACAAGGCCGCAAACGTCTCGCCAGTGATCAGGCAATATCACGGTGACTCACACGCCAGGTGGGACGGCGACACACTGGTCGTGGACACGACCAACTACGTGCCCAACGCGACTCGTGTGGGCGCCAGCGAGAAGCTGCATACCATCGAGAAGTTCAGGCGCGTGGCTGATGACACGCTGGAGTACTACGTCACTTTCGACGATCCGGCCGTGTGGTCGCGTCCGTGGACGCTGATGATTCCGCTCAAGCAGACGGGCGAGGGAATGTTCGAGTACGCGTGTCACGAGGGGAACTACGGGCTGCCCGCCATTCTCCGCGGCGCGCGCGAACAGGAAAAGCTGGGAACGCGATAAGCGCGCCGCGGTGCGTCCCACGCATTACGCCGGCAGCCGCTTCGAATCGACGTAGATCGTATTGACGGTTGATCCGCCCCGCACGACGTAGCCCTGCGCGAGCAGATAGGTCGTGATATCCGAGTTGACGCCAGCGGCGCTCATCGCAACAGTCTCCGCGCAGATGGCGCCGGGGCGGAAACGCGACAGATCGAGCGAGCGGATGATCTCGTAATCGAGACCTTCGATGTCGGTTGAGAGCACGTCTGGAGCCTTGCCCAGGTGCTCCGTAATGAGGCGGTTGATGTTGATCAGCGGCATCTTCCGCACACGCTCCACGACGCTCTCGCTCTTTCCCTGCTGCAGCATCTTCACCTGGTCGGCCGAGAACGTGTTGAGCATCGGATTGCCTTTGATCTCGTAGTAGTCGGCGTCCGTTGCATCAGTCACGCCGATGCCCGCCTCCACGACGGTATCGCCCGGCCGGTAATCGCGCAGCTTCTTGGTCAATGCCGGATTGGGCTCCACCAGCACGCCACGGTGGCCGACGCCCCACAACAGGTACGTGTTGTTGCTCAAGACGGGCTCGGCGGCGCCGACGTCGATGTAGGTGGCGCGATCGACGCGCAGGAGATCCTGGATGACGTGAAAAAGGACGATGTCCTCGCCCTGCTGCGAGAACGTCATGCGTGCGTCTGGTGGGAGCGCGTGACGCTCGAGCTCTTGACTTCGGGTCTGCTCCCGCTCGAGCAGGGGAGCCCACCGCCGGTCCGAAGTCCACTTGCCGGCCCCGAGGCCGGCGGCTCCGCCAATCGCTGCCGTTACGAAGTCGCGTCTGTGCATGAGAAGTACTATAAGACTGGAATTGGGCGCTGGGAGTTGACGCGTGCTCTCCTGTGGTCAGCGCGTTTCCAGCGCGTATTGACAACTGTCAAACGGGCATCAGCGTGTCGCGAATTCCCGCCATCCCGCGAGCAGCTCTTCGACGATGGTGGACGTTTCCTTCCGCATTCGACCTTCAAGTCTCATGACCGCCGAGACTGCCTGATTCCGCGCGGAGCCGTCGGTTGGAGCGCCCGCACCCAGTTGCACGCCAGAATCGTAAACGATGTCGGCAAGATCCTCGATTGACCGAAAATCGTCGATGCGAACCTCACGATACGATGCTTCCCAATTGGAGACCCACCAGCTCCGCCAGTGTTCAGCACGATCTGCGGCAGCAGGAATCAATACGGTGGGCCCGATAGCAAGGATGTCGTGCTTCATCCTACCGAGTTGCCGCGTTGCGTCAACGACACGCAGCGCCGGTGCCGTCGTTGATTCGGCGAGGCAAGAAACACCGTCGAGATTCGCGACCTCTTTTGCCTCCACCAGCTCGTCATCGTCATCCTCGTTCGTTGGGCCTTGCACGCGGATTAAGACCTTCCTGAGCGCGGTGCTGCCGACACCCATGCGCAGCCATCCCGCACGCTTGACGGCGAAGTACCCACTCCCAAGGTCGGGGCGCTCGAGCCGTATGAAGCGCTCGAAGGCCTCCATGTTTTCAACGACAGACTTTGATGCCGCCGCCGGCATCGGTTCCATCTGACTTTCCCCCCATGAGAGGAAGGCCGCGCGATCCCGTCGCTCCTGCCCGCGAAGCACTCGGACAATGTCTGGCTGGGGAAACCGATACGCAGGATTGGCGAGACCGGCCCGATACCCTGCGAAAAAACGGTCCCACAATGCGTCACGATCCGATGTCCAGCCGCGCTGACGCGTGGCGAGATCTATTGAGCCCAGGAACCGAACGATTTCGATGAATTCAGGGCCCCGAGCGGAGTCGTCGAAGTCGGTGAGGCCCCATTCGTTGTCGGTGAGCGCGTATTGCTCCACGTGCGCGTCGCCATGGAGTCGTACGATCGGCAGATCGGAGACGTCATGGAAGGCATCGCATACGCGCGCCGCCCACGATCGATTGACGAACCGGAAGTAGGTGAACGCATCGGCTCGAAGCCGATTGACCAGCTCGGTCGGGGCGCTCGCCACGGCTGTTGGCGACGGCCGCAACCGACCTCCGGCAGACGACTGCTGTACGAGGACGACGCAGATCGCCAGCAGGAATACAAGCAGGGAGAAGAACAGATAAGCAGGCCGCTTGCTTTCCATGCCGGAGTCCGGCGGGATGATACGTCAATAGCCGTTGAGATAATCGGCAACTTCTATAATGCAAGTAAGCCGCTAAACCTCATCAGCGGGCGCGCAGATGTTTCGCAAAACCCGCCTCGTCCTCATCGGCGCCGCAGGAGCCACTCTGCTGGCGCTTCTCGCAGCGCACGCGCCACCGGCCCGTGCCCTGGTGTTTCGTCGTGTCGTTGAAGCCGCCCGCAGTTCACTTGGAATCGAGCTGCACGCCGAGTCGCTCTCGTATAACCTGCTGACACTTTCGACAGAGCTTCGGGGTATTCGACTCGCGACCTCGAAGACGCCGGACGCCCCGTTCGCCGCTGCCGATGCGCTCGCCATCTCGTTCGCCGCGCGAACGCTCATTGGCTACGTCGTGTCCGGCTTCAGCCGGACCGATATCAGCGTGACCCGGCTGTCGATCGCGTCTCCACGCATTCAGATCCAGCGCGAAGCTGACGGCAGCGACAACCTGCCGCGTGTCAGCAGTGGCGCATCGAGCGCAGGCTTCGTGCTGCCGCCGATCCGCGTGGATGATCTCGATTTCTCGTTTCAACAGCCGGCGACATCCGTGGCGATGCGCGGCGCCGCAGTGGAGCTCACGACTCCAGAGGCCGGGCACCTTGCGGCCACAATCAAAGCGCAGCACGGCGTGACGATGACCGCCGGCGACCGAACGGTCGACTTCGATGCATTCGCGGCGACTGTCAATCTCGATGACGACCGGCTGGACCTGCACGAGCTGACGGCGTCTCGACGAGATGCGGAATTGCGCGCACGTGGCGCGATTGCGTTTCGCGGCGACACGAGTACCGTCGACATCACGGTGGACGCAACGTCTGACCTTGCCCAGTGGTGGGAACAGCCCACGGCCAATCCCGCATCTCGACCCGTCGGACGCGTGGATGCCACAGCTCGCATCACGGGTGTGCTTTCCGACCCTACCGTTACGGTCGAGACCAACAGCGGCTCCGTGGCATGGTCGGACCTGCAGGTCAGCGACATCAAGGCGCGGGGCAGCTACAGGCGGGGCCAGCTTTCGTTGACTACGGCCACGCTCGACTTCGCCGGCGGGACCGTCGAAGCCCGTGGCGAGATCGCCCTCGACGACGCCCGCCGCGCGAGCCGCATTGAAGCGCGGTGGACGCAGGTCGACGCACGGCGGATTGCAGGCGCCACAGGGCTCGCCGGAATCATCGCGAAGAATGGTACTGCCGTGGTCGAATGGCGCACCGATGGCGTCGCGGAGCCGCCGCGCGGCGGCGCGGGGCCCCCGCGCGTCTACATCGACGCGACCACGGGTTTGGTGTCGCCCACCGGGACAATTCCGTTGGTCGTGCAGGGATCCGGGCGCGGGAAACGCTGGCGGGTGAAGGCATTCGCGCGCGACGGGAATCCAGTTGACCTGCGCGCGACTGCCGACGTCGAGGTCGACTCGCAACGCTGGCAGGCTTCACCCGTCGCCGGCCGCGTCGTGCTTCGAACCACCGACCTTCCGGCTGCAATCCGTCAGGCGCAGGGATTCGGCGTACCCGCGAATTTCGACCCTGCGACCGCAGCCGGCGCGATCGATATCGATGCGGCCATTGAGGGCACGCTCGGTGCGATGCGTTCGACTGGCCGGATAATCGGCCGCGCCGTGGCGGTCGCCGGCCTGCCGCAGTTGGATCTCGAGGCGTCGTTCGCCGCGGATGCCGCCGCGAAGACGTCAACTGGAACGTTACGTCTGCAGGCGTCGCGACTGGAGTCAGCGACCTTTGCCAGAGAAAACGACCTCACGCTTGGTGGATCGCTCCTGGCCCTGGCAACCTGGTCCGGACCGGTCAGCGATCCGGTTGTCGAAGCCGTTGTCTCGGGAAGAAACCTCGCCGTCGGCCGCAACAGTTCGCCATCGATCGGCGCGACGAACGGAACCCTCGATGGCGTCGTCAAGGGTCCGCTCACGAATCTTGCCGGCGGCGGCACGCTCACGGTCGGATCGGTGGCGATTGGCGGCCGCGGCGCCGGCACGGTCAGCGCCGATCTCACCCTCTCCGAAAGAACCATACGCGTCGCGACGCGCGTGCCGAGTGTCAATACGGCCCTCGATGTCACGATCGGCCTCGAGAACCCACATTCGTTCGACGGTCACGGAACACTTGTTGATTCCGAAATCGCCCCGCTGCTCGAGATCGCGGGGCTCGAGCAAGCCGATCCTGGCGCGGTTCGCGGACGCATCTCGAGTTCGATCTCTTTCAAGGGAGACATGCAGACGTGGTCGTCGACCAGCGTCATGCTGGACGTCGCGCCACTCGACGTGACTGTGTTCGATGTGCCACTCGCGGCGAGCGGCGGACTGCGTGCCCGCCTGACGGGCGGTCGCCTGGAATTCGAAGACGTCGCGATGACGATCGGTGACGTCGCGGTTCGCGCCGGCGGCACACTGAACACGAGCTCGGGATCCGGGGCTCGTGACTCGGGACTTGGGACTGGAGGGGCGGAGAGGACTCGGGCAGGCGGACGACTCGTGCTCGACATGGACGGAGACCTCGGCCCGCTCACGCCCTGGCTGATGCATCTGAGCGGGAATGATGATGTCACCGCGGTCGGCAGCATCACGGGTCACATCGAGACCGAGGCAATGCCGGCCGGACTCGCGACGACGGGCACGGTCGACATGACCCTGTCAGAGCTGTTGGATGGCGAGCGCGTTCTGGCAAAGGATATGAGCGCCTCGATCGTCCTCACCGGTCAACGTGCGGAGATGCGGGACGCAAAAGGATCGGTCCTGGGAGGTCAGCTCCAGATCGCTGCAGACGCGCCGCTGCTCTGGTTGAATCAGTGGCTCCCTGCCGGATTCCAAATCGCACAATCAACGGTCGATCGACCGGGCACGCTCGAGGGCACCGCGTCTTTCGATGCCCCCGCGCTGTTCGAGCTCCTGGGACGTGCGCCGATCGACGGGGTTGGCGGTCGCTTCGAGCTGTCCGCGAACCTGGTCGCATCGAAACCGGATCCGGCCGCTGTTACCGGTGACCTCAGGCTCGAGCGCGGCGAGGTGACCTCGAACGAGGTGCGCTACGCACAATCGGACGTCACCCGATTTCGACTCGTGAACGGCGCTCTCAGTGTCGAGAGCCTCGACTGGCGCGGTCCTGGTTCCACAGTAACCGGCCGCGGCAAGGTTGGCCTCCTGAGAGAAATCGAGACCGACTTCCGGCTTGAAGTCGATACAGATGTCGCCATCCTCGGAAAGCTCCTGTCGGGTCGCGCGACCGGTCGACTCAAGGGCGACATCGAGCTTCATGGTCAAGCCGGCGCGTTGCGGGTGACGTCCGATGCCACCCTCAGCGATGGCTCCTGGCTGATTCCCGGGCAGCGCATCTTCTTAGCCGGCTGGTCGGGCCACATTCGATTAGAGGATCGGGCGCTCTCGGTTTCGAACGTGGGAGGCACGGTCAACGGCGGCAGCATCCGCGTGGACGGCCGTTTGCCCTTCGAGGCGGACACGGTCGGCGGGACTCTGACGATCGTGGCGAGTGACGTCCTGATCGATGTGCCGCGCGGCCTGCACAGTCAGCTCAGTGCCGATCTGGTCTGGCGGCGGGCGGAGCGTGGCGCACAGCTGCAGGGCAGCGTCGAGATCACTGCCAACCAGTACGCCGAGCCGGTGACGCGCATCCTGGAGCTGGTGAACTCGCTGTCGCTGGCAACCCGCGGGGCGGGCGAATCCACGCTGCCGTCCTGGCTGGCGGATACCGATCTCGATATCAGCGTTGACGTCACCGATCCGATCTTGATCGACAACAGCGTTGGCACTGTGGAGCTGCTGCCGGATCTTCGGCTCGGAGGAACGATTGACTCACCGGCACTGTCCGGGCGCGTCGATGTCGTGGACAATGGCCGCCTCACGATAGGCGGCAGGTTGTATCGCCTCCGCGACAGCCAATTGCGCTTCGCTCCCGGTAGCGGGCTCGTTCCGACACTCGACGCGACTGGGGACACCCGGATTGGCAATTACGACATCACCATCCGCATCACGGGCACTCCGGATCGAATCGAGACCTCGTTCACTTCGGTGCCGCCGCTTGGCGAGCGAGATCTTCAGTCGCTCATCGTCACCGGGCAGGCAAGCGAGCAGCCGACGGGGAACCGGCAGTCCGACGACAACTTCGCGGCTGCAGCCGCGGCAACCGATATCCTGGGGTTCGCCGGCAAGTTCGTGGGCCTCGACTCAGTCCGTATCGGCGCCGCGGATCTCGAGCTCGTGTCGAAGGACGTCAGTACGGCCCAGCACTTGACCGTGTTGAAGTCGCTCGGGTCGTCGTTCGACCTGATCTTTTCCGACAACCTCGAAGATGGCTCGGTGACGTGGGTGCTGGTGTGGAAACCGACTCCGGTCAACGAAATCCGCGCCTCCTCAGAGGAGGATGGTACACGGTCGCTGGAATTTCGCCGCACGGTTGTCTTCGGGCCCGGTTCGCCGGCGGGGACGACCAACACGCGCCGCGCGGCCGCGGCACAGTCACGCACCATCGTGGACGCGGTCCGCATCACCGGGGTGCCGGGATTCACCAACGAGGAGCTCTCGCAGAAGCTCGAACTCGAGGCCGGTGATCGCTTCAACGTTCGTCAATGGATTGAG
>Ga0207662_10001169_pt1 | contig 12456 bp, 10 predicted proteins | sample KBSS33LmetaG_FD_184338 | JGI IMG/M metagenome (GOLD analysis project Ga0207662, IMG submission 184338) | Switchgrass rhizosphere microbial communities from Kellogg Biological Station, Michigan, USA - KBS S3-3L metaG (SPAdes) (version 2) | ecosystem: Host-associated > Plants > Roots >... | reverse complement strand
GACTGCGCGCCTGGAGTGGACCCCGGCCCCCGCGGCCGCCGCCACCGCCGCCGCCGCCACCGCAGCTACGCCGCAGAACGCGCCGGCGAGGAAGGCCGAGCCGCAATCCGACGATGCCGACAAGGACAAGCGCGCGCTGCACGACGACCTCGACGAGGCGCTCCTGCCGGTGTTCCTCGAGGAGGCGCAGGAGCTCGTTCCCGCCATCGGCGCGGACCTGCGCGACTGGAAGGCCAACCCGGCCAACGACAACGTCTCGCAGTCGCTGCGCCGCGGCCTGCACACGCTGAAGGGCAGCGCGCGCATGGCCGGCGCGATCCGCCTCGGCGAGCTGACCCACCTCATGGAAAGCCGCATCGAGGCGGCGATCGAGGCGAACGCGTTTTCACCCGAGCTCTTCACCGAGCTCGAGGAGAAGATGGACCGGCTTTCCGCCGACGTCGAGCGCATGCGCGCCGGCCCGGCCCAGCCCGAGGCGCCCGCGGGCGCCGCCCCCGGCGAGGACCGGCCGAAGGTGACGGAGGCCGCACCGCTGCAGCAGGCGGCCATGCTGCGGGTCAACGCCGACACGCTCGATCACCTCATCAATGAGGCGGGCGAGGTGGCCATCGCGCGTTCCCGGGTGGAGGCGGAACTGCGCCTCATCCGCCAGACGCTGCATGACCTTTCCGAATCGGTGGGCCGCATGCGCGCGCAGCTGCGCGAGGTCGAGGTGCAGGCCGACAGCCAGATGCAGTCGCAGCTCTCGGTGCAGGAAGACAACAAGAAGGCCGACTACGATCCGCTCGAGTTCGACCGCTATACGCGCCTGCAGGAGCTGACGCGCCTGATGGCCGAGAGCTTGAACGACATCGCGGCGATCCAGAACGCGCTCGGCAAGAACGTGGGCGACACCGACGCGGCGCTGCTCGCGCAAACGCGCACCACGCGCGAGGTGCAGCAGCAGCTCATGCGCATGCGCGCGGTGCCGTTCTCCACCCTGAACGAGCGCCTCTACCGGGTAGTCCGTCAGACCGCTCGCGACGTCGAGAAGAAAGCCGAGCTCGAGATCGAAGGCGCCGAGGTCGAGCTCGACCGCAGCGTGCTCGAGCGCATCAGCGCGCCCCTCGAGCACATGCTGAGGAACGCGCTCGCGCACGGCGTCGAATCGCCGGCGACGCGGGTCAAGGCGGGCAAGCCCGAGGCCGGCCGCATCGTCCTCACGCTGCGCCAGGAGGCGAACGAGATCGCGCTGGTCCTCTCGGACGACGGCGGCGGCCTCGACCTCGAGCGCCTGCACCAGAAGGCGATCGAGAAGAGCATCGTCTCGGCGACGCAGCAGCTCTCCGACGCCGAGAAGGCCCAGCTCATCTTCGCCTCGGGCCTGTCCACCGCCGAGGCGGTGACCGAGCTCGCCGGCCGCGGCGTCGGCATGGACGTGGTGCGAAACGAGATCGCGACCATCGGCGGCCGGATCGACATCTCCACGGCGCGCGGGCAGGGCACGTCCTTCACGGTGTACCTGCCGCTCACGCTCGCGGTCACCCAGGCGGTGCTGATCCGCTCCGGCGGCGGACTGTTCGCCCTGTCGACGGCGATGGTCGAGCAGGTGCTGCGCGTGCGCAGCGACGAGATGGCGGGCCTCTACGCCACGAAGCGGGTCGAGTTCCAGGGTCGCAACTACCCGCTGCACTCGCTCGCCCACATGTTCGGCGGCTCCGTGTCGACCGAGCTCCAGAACTACAACTCGGTGCTGCTCCTGAGGAGCGGCATCCAGCGCGTCGCGCTGCACGTCGACGAGCTCATGGGCAACCAGGAAATCGTGGTGAAGAGCCTCGGGCCCCAGCTCGCGCGCATGGCCTGGGTGAGCGGCGCGACCGTGCTCCCCGACGGCAGCATCGTGCCCCTCATCAACCCGGTGGTGCTGGCGCGCCGTACCCTCTCGGGCGTGCCCGACTTCGAGCACACCACGCTGGTGCCCCATCTCCCGGGACGCGGCAAGAAGGCCGCGACCGTGGCGCCGATCGTCATGGTGGTCGACGACTCGCTCACGGTGCGCAAGATCACGACCCGCCTGCTCGAGCGCGAGGGCTACCAGGTGGTCACGGCGAAGGACGGCCTCGAGGCGCTCGAGCAGATGCGCGAGACGCTGCCGGCCATCATGCTCGTCGACATCGAAATGCCGCGCATGGACGGCTTCGACCTCACGCGCAACGTCCGCGGCGACCCGCGCACCAAGGACATCCCGATCATCATGATCTCGTCGCGGACCGCCGAGAAGCATCGCAGCCAGGCCGCGGCCCTCGGGGTGAACCAGTTCCTCGGCAAGCCCTACCAGGAAGCCGAGCTGCTCGCGCAGATCGCGGCGTTCCTCGGTACCACCGTAGGCTGACGTGAAGTTCGAGCTGCAGGAGCAGCTGGGGAAGTACCCGCTCCTGCGCGAAATCGGCAGCGGCGCGACCAGCTCGGTGTACCTCGCGCGCGACCCGTTCGGCGGGCGCGACGTCGCGATCAAGGTGTTCCTGTTCGACCGCGACGCCGACCCGCAGGACGAGCGCATGAAGCACAAGGCCTTCGTCGCCGAGGCCGCGCTCGCCGGCCGGCTCAACCACCCGCACATCGTCGAGATCTACGACGCGGTGGTCGAGCCCGACCACAGCTACCTGGTGATGGAGTACGTGCCGGGCGCGACGCTCGAGGCGCACGCGCGCGTCTCCTCGCTTCTGCCGCTGCACAAGGTGGTCGAGATCGTCTTCAAGTCGATCCGCGCGCTCGAGTACGCCTTTACCCACGGCATCATCCACCGCGACATCAAGCCGGGGAACATCCTGCTCTCGGACAAGGGCGAGACCAAGGTCAGCGACTTCGGCGCCTCGTTCCAGCACCGCCCCGGCCACACCACCACCCAGGTCGCGGGCGTGGGCTCGCCGGCGTACATGTCGCCCGAGCAGGTGCGCATGGAGCCGCTCACCCAGCAGACCGACATCTACTCGCTCGGCGTCACGATGTATCGCCTGCTCACCGGCAGGCTGCCCTACTACGCGAACCACCAGGCCGCGCTCGCCCACGCCATCCTGTACAAGGACCCGCCCGCTCCGGCGACGCTGCGTCCAGAGCTCCCCGAGGTGCTCGACCGCATCGTGCTCAAGGCGATGGCCAAGAAGCCCTCCGAGCGCTACGCCTCGTGGCTCGAGTTCGGCAAGGAGCTCTCGCAGGCGTTTACCGTGCTGCGCCTGGTCGGCGCCACCGTCACCGACTCGGAGAAATTCAGCGAGCTGCGCAGCATGACGTTCTTCGAGGACTTCGGCGACGTCGCGCTCTGGGAAGTGGTGCGCATCGCCACCTGGACCACCGTCACGCCGGGCAGCGTCATCATCCGCGAGGGCGACGAGAGCGAGGCCTTCTACCTCCTCGTCAAGGGCGAGGTCGCCGTGACCCTCGAGGACAACGAGCTCGCCAAGATCCAGCCCGGCGGCTGCTTCGGCGAGATGGTCTACTTCGCCCGCCGCCAGGGCCGCCGCACCACCACCGTCACCGCCCGCAGCAAGGTCACCGTCGTCGAGATCCGCGCCTCCGCCCTGCGCAACGCCACCGACGCCTGCCAGAACGCCTTCAACAAGGCCGTCGCCCGAGTCCTCATCGAGCGCCTCGCTCAGACCAACAAGCTACTCGCTCAGGCCGTCCGGCGCTGAGAAGGACCTTCAGCATCATCGCGGCTCGCTGATGCGCTTCTACAGCGCCTGGCGAAGAGGGGATGGCGGCGTTCGGCGAGCTGGGTGGCTTCGTCGAACGTGTGAGCCTCGAGAACTTCCACGTGATCGAGCGGCAACGTCTGTCTCAGCGCCGACGCGACAACCGGCAGGTCGGCGATGAGTACGCACACGCGGCTCGTTGCCATTCGCGGAATCCTGACGCCCGCCCAAGAATTAGGCAAGCGAACCGCCCGTCAACCGCCTAGAACGAGCGCGGCAGGCCGAGGACGTGCTCGGCGAGGTAGGACAGGATGAGGTTGGTGGAGATCGGGGCGACGAGGTAGAGGCGGGTCTCGCGGAACTTGCGCTCGACGTCGTACTCGGCGGCGAAGCCGAAGCCGCCGTGGGTCTGGATGCAGACGTTGGCGGCCTCCCAGGAGGCCTTGGCGCAGAGGTGCTTCGCCATGTTGGCCTCGGCGCCGCAGTTCTTCTTCTGGTCGTAGAGGGCGCAGGCCTTGTAGCGCATCAGGTTCGCGGCCTCGATCTCCATGTAGGCCTCGGCGATCGGGAACTGGATACCCTGGTTCTGGCCGATCGGGCGGTCGAACACGACGCGTTCGGAAGCGTATTTGGTGGACTTGCCGATGAACCAGTAGCCGTCGCCGACGCACTCGGCGGCGATCAGGATGCGCTCGGCGTTCAGGCCGTCGAGGATGTAGCGGAAGCCCTTGCCTTCCTCTCCGATCAGGTTCTCCGCCGGGATCTCCAGGTTGTCGATGAACACCTGGTTGGTCTCGTGGTTCACCATGTTGCGGATCGGCTTCACCTCGAGACCTTTGGATTTGGTCTCGACCAGAAAAACCGACATGCCCTCGGACTTCTTCGCGACTTCACTTATTGGTTTTGTTCTGGCAAGAAGAATCATCAATTCGGAGTGCTGGAGCCGGGAGGTCCAGACCTTCTGGCCGTTCACCACGTAGCGGTCGCCCTTCCTCACCGCGGTGGTCTTGATCTTGGTGGTGTCGGTGCCAGCGGTGGGCTCGGTGACGCCCATCGCCTGGAGGCGCAGCTCGCCCGCCGCGATCCTCGGGAGGTAACGCTTTTTCTGTTGAGGAGAACCGTTGCGAAGCAGCGTGTTCATGTTGTACATCTGGCCGTGGCAGCAGCCGGCGTTGCCGCCCGAGCGGGTGATCTCCTCCATGATCACCGAAGCCTCGGTAAGCGAGAGGCCCGAGCCGCCGTACTCCTCGGGAATCAGGGCCGACATCCAACCCGCCTTGGTCAGCGCGTCGACGAATTTCTCGGGGTAGACGCGCTTCTCGTCGACCTCCTGCCAGTAGCTGGAATCGAACTCGCTGCAGAGCGCGGCTACGGCTTCGCGCAGGTCGGGATGGTTGTCGCGGCCGAGGTTCATTTGCGCAGATGTCTCGTCGCCTCTTCTTCCACGCGGTCCCAGATTTCGGTCGCCATGGGTTGGCGCGTCTCCTCGAGGATGTGGCCGACGAGGCCGATGGCGCGCGCCATCACGCCCAGGCCCTTCACGATCTTCCAGTCGAGGCCGAGCTCGCAGGCGAGCGCGCCGATCGCGCCGGTGGCGTTCAGGGTGATGTTCTTCTCTTTCGCGATCGCTTCCATGAGCTTGCAATACTTGCCGTAGAAGCCGGTCTCGCGCGCGAGCTCGAAGAGGCGCACGCTGCGCGGATCGACCGGCTTGTGGATCGGGTGGCCAAGCCCGGGTATGCGCTTGTTTTCCGCGACGATCGCCTTTGCATCCTTGTTGGATGAAACGGATTCGGAAAGCAGCCGCGCCACGCCCTCCATCGAGCCGACGAACACGCTGCCGAGCCCGAGGAGGCCCGCGGCGACCGCACCCTGCAGCGCTTCGGGCGCGCCGAGGTAGGTGAGGCGGGCGGCGAGGGCGCTCGGGGTGATGCCGTGCTCGACCAGCGTAACCACCATGGCGTTGAAGAGCTTCGATTCCTTCGCGTCCGGCGCGCGCCCGGTGAGCTCGAGGAACGCCATGTCGCCGAGGTTGAGGTGGCCGAGGATCTCGTTCGGCAGGTCCTTGCCGCGCACCGTGATGCGGTCGGGCGTGGACCAGCCGAGCTCGGAGCGGATGGGCTTGGAGGGTTTCATGGCATTGGATGGATGAAGAGACGTACGGTCATGATCCCGAGCATCGTGAGGAGGAGCGAGCCGAAGAGGTGCGCCGCCGCGGTCGCCGTCGCCCAGCCCGGCCGGCCCTCGGCAAGCAGCGACACGACCTCGTTCGAGAATGCGGAGAAGGTGGTGAAGCCGCCGAGGATGCCGGTGATCGCGAAGAGCTTGTATTCCGGCGGCAGGCCGTCCCTGAGCGAGAAATAGGCGGCGGCCATGCCGACGAGGTAGCCGCCGATCAGGTTCACCGCCAGGGTGCCGAGCGGCACGATGTGGAAGAGCGGGTTGAGGAGCAGGGAGACGAGCCACCGCAGGCAGGCGCCGAGGCCCCCGCCGATGAAGACGCACGCCGCCGCGAGCGGAGTCAAGACACCATACGCGCGAGCGCGTCGTTGACATGGATCTTGGCCGTGTCGAGCAACGGCATGCCGTCGAGGCTGTCGGCGCGAAGCAGGAGCGGCAGCTCGGTGCCGCCGAGGATCAGCCCGTCCATCCCGAGTTCCTTTCTCATGCGTGCGGCGATCTCGAGCATCCGGTCGCGAGTCTGAGTTGTAAACACGCCCTTCGCAAGCTCGCCCATGTATTTGTCGTGGATGAACGCCTGGTCGGCCTCGCCCGGTTTCAGGAGCGAAATGCCGTGCCTGGAGAAAACTTCGGGGTAGAACGAGCCTTGCATGGTAAAGCGGGTGCCGATCAGGCCGGGCCGCTTCAGGCTGAGCGTGCGCACCGCGCCGCAGGTTGCCTCCACGATGCTGACCAGGGGAATCGGCGAGCGTTCGCGGAGCCGATCGAAGACGACGTGAGGCGTATTGGAGGCGAGAAGGGCGAGATGCGCGCCGGCGCGGGAGAGTCGTTGAATCTCCTCCGACAGGTAGGCGGACAGCGCATCCAATGCGCGCGATGACACCATGCCGAGCAACCGGTCCAGGTCGATGCTGTTGATGAGCACCGGAGGATAGCCCGGCATGCGCTCCCTCCAGCCCTCGACGAGCAGGCGGTAGTACTCGATGGTCGAGGCCGGGGCGATGCCGCCGATGATCCCCAGGATCTTCAATCGGCCTTGATACCGGCTTCGCGGATGACTTTCGCCCAGCGGTCGACCTCGCTCTTCAGGAACGAGGCGAACTGCTCGGGCGATCCGGCGGCGACGTCGACGCCGAGCTTGGCGAAGCGCTCCTTGACCTCGGCGGAGGTCAGGATCCTCACCATCTCGGTATTCAGCCGGTTCACGATCTCGCGCGGCGTGCCGGCGACCGTGAGCACGCCGAACCAGACGCTCACGTCGTATCCCGGCACCCCGGCCTCGTCGACGGTCGGCACCTCGGGGGCGTACGGAGTGCGCGACTTGGTCGACACCGCGATGGCCTTCAGCTTCCCGGAGCGCACGTGCGGCAGCACGTTCGGCGTGTTGTCGAACATCACCTGCACCTGGCCGGCGATCAGGTCGGTCACCGCCGGCGCGCTGCCTTTGTACGGGACATGCGTGACGTCGGTGTGGGTCATCGCCTTGAAGAGCTCGAACGAGAGGTGGTTCGAGGTGCCGTTGCCGGTCGAGGCGTAATTGAGCTTCCCCGGATTCGCCTTGGCGTAGGCGACGAGCTCTTTCACGCTGTTGATGGGCGCGGCGGTGTTCGCCACCAGCAGGTTCGCGCTGATCCCGGCGAGGGTGATCGGAGCGAAGTCACGGGTGACGTCGAACGAAGTCTTGTGGAGGCTCTGGATCACCGAGAACGGCAGCGCGGCGCCGTAGAGCGTGTAGCCGTCCGGCGGCGACTTCGCCACGAGCTCGGTGGCGGGGATGGTGTTGCCGCCCGGCCGGTTTTCCACGATTACGGGCTGGCCGAGCGCCTTCGGCAGCTCGTTCGCGAGCGTGCGCGCCAGCGTGTCGTTGAACGCGCCGGGCGGGAAGGGGACGATGTAGCGGATGGTCTTCGAGGGCCAGGGCTGCGCGTTCGCAATCGTGGAGACGGCAAGACCGAGGATGACTGCGGCAATTCTTTTCACGTTGGTTGATCCCCTCACTGCTCTGCCTTCACGCCGGCGGTATTGATGACCTTGGCCCATTTCGCGACCTCGGCGTCGAGGAATTGCTGTGCCTGCGCCGGAGTGTTGCCGACCGCAATGATGCCGATGTCGTTGAAGCGAGTCTTGATCTCAGACTCGTTGATCGCCTTCGCGGTCTCCGCGGCGAGGCGTTCGACGATCGGCTTGGGCGTGCCTCCGGGCGCCATGAACAGCACCCAGGTCGAGGACTCGAGCGGCGGGCCGCCCGCCTCGGCCATGGTCGGGACCTCGGGCGCGCCCTGGATGCGTTCCTTCGAAAGCATGGCGAGCGCCTTGATCCTGCCGCCGCGCACGTGCGGCATGAGCGTGCTCGGCACGTCGACCAGGATCTGGATGTCGTTCGCCATCTCCGCGGTGAGCGCCGGCGCGGTGCCCTTGTATGGGACGTGCACCATGTCGATCCCGGCGGTCTGCTTGAGGAGCTCGGTGGTGAGGTGCGCGGCCGCGCCGATGCCGGAGGAGCCGAAATTGACCTTGCCCGGATGCGCTTTCGCATAGGCGATCAGCTCCTTCACATCCTTGGCCGGGAAATTGACGTTGGCGGTGAGGATCAGCGGTGCAATTCCCGCGAGCGATACCGGCACGAGGTTCTTCGCGGGATCGAAGGGGAGCTTGCCCTGGTACAGGGTCACGTTCGCGGCATAGCCGGCGATGACGGTGAGCATCGTGTAGCCGTCGGGCGGCGCCTTCGCGACCAGATCGGAGCCGAGGATGCTGTTGGCCCCCGGCCGGTTGTCGACGATGATCGGCTGGCCGAGCGCGGTCTGGATCTTCTGCGTCACCACCCGGGTCACGACGTCCGTGATGCCGCCCCCGGTATAGGGCACGACCCAGCGGATCGGTTTGTTTGGATATCCCTGGGAAAGGCAGAACAAGGGAGCGGAAAGCACGGCGAGGAGAAAAACTCGAAGCATTTTCATCAGACGTATCCAGGGCCTTCGATGGCGGGATGCTTCGCCAGAAATTCTTCGTCCACCTCGAGGCCGAGGCCGGGCTTGTCGAGCGGCCACACGTTGCCGTCGCGGTCGACCGCGCCGGGGTTCTCGACCAGCTCGTCGCGGAACTTGTTGGAGCGCGACACGTCGCCCTCGAAATAGCCGCCGTTGTCGATCGCGGCGAGGAAATGGATGCTCGCGGCGTGGTTGAGCCCGGTCATCGAGCTGTGGGGATGCACCGGCAGCTTCCAGCTCGATGCGAGCGCGGCGATGCGCAGCGCCTCGGTGATGCCGCCGGTCTTGGAGAGGTCCGGCTGCAGGATGGTGATGGCGCCGTCCTCGATCACGCGGTTGAACTCGAAGCGAGTGTAATGGTTCTCGCCCGCGGCGAGCGGCGTGCGGCCCCACGATTTCGCTGCGCGGTAGCTGCGGTAGTCCTGCGCCGGGAAGGGCTCCTCGAGCCAGCCGATGCCGAGCTCGTCCATCGCCGGCATCACGCGCCGCACCTCCTCGGGCTCGTAGCCGATGTTGGCGTCGGTCAGGATGACGAGCTCGTCGCCGAACGCCTGCCTCACGGCCTTCATCCTTTGAATGTCGTTGGTAACGGTATCGCCGACGCGCAGCTTGATCGCCCGGAAGCCCTGGTCGAGGCTCTTCTTAGCCTCCTCGATCAGCGTCTCGGGCGGCTGGTAGCCGAGCGAGACGCCGCCGGCGTAGGCCGGAACCGCCTTCCGCGATCCGCCGAGAAGGCGATAGAGCGGAACGCCGAGAGCCCTGCCGCGAATGTCCCAGAGCGCCATGTCGATGCCGCTCATGGCGAGACACGCGCCCGCGCCCATGCCGTGGCTCGCGAGCTGGAAGCGGTACATCTTCTCCCAGACACCGGTAACGTCGTCGGCGTCCATGCCGAGAATCAGCTGCCGCAGCGTGGTTTCGATGAGCTTCGCCACCGCGGTGTGGGCGCGGCCGTGGTGGGCTTCGCCCCAGCCCACCACGCCGTCGTCGGTGACCACCTTTACCAGCACCGCGTCGCGCTTCACCGCGGTGCCGATGCCGAGCGCCACCCGGTTCGCGGGCGGGATCGGAAAGGAAGTGGGATACGCCTTGACGTCCTTGATCTTCATCGGTCGACCTTCTCGCGCCTCGCTTGCGGATTGACGAAATTGCGCGGCGCCTCGCCGGCGAGCATGCGCAGCATCTCCTCGGCTGCCGCGACCCCCATGCGCTCGCGCGACTCGGTCGTCATGCCCGAGAGGTGCGGGGTGAGGATCGCGTTGTCGAGGGAGAACAGGGGGTGGCCTGGCTCGAGGCGGTAGTGCTCGTAGACGTCGAGCATGGCGCCGGCGATGCGCTTCTCGCGCAGCGCCTCGACGAGCGCGGCCTCCTCGACCACCGGGCCGCGGCCGACGTTGATGAGCCACCCGCTTTTCTTCATGCGCCCGATGCGGTCGCGATCGAAGAGGTGGTGCGTCTCGGGCGTGAGCGGGCAGGCGAGGACCACGAAGTCGCTCGCTTTCAGCAGCGTGCCGAGATCCGCGGGCAGGGCCTCCGGCGGCAGGCGCTCGAGGCTGCGCCGGTTGCCGAGCACGCGCATGCCGAAGCCGCGCCGCGCGATGCGCGCCACCCGCGAGCCGATCGCGCCGACGCCGACGATGCCGACGGTCATGCCGGCGATTTCATGCGTGCCCGCGCCCATGGCGCGCGCCGCGTCCCAGCTCGAATTTTTCAGTGAAGAAACGATGGCAAGCGTGTTGCGCGCAAGGAGAAGCATGGCGAGCACGCAGTACTCGGCGACCGACTGCGCGTTGCCTCCCGGGATGTTCGACACCATGATCCCGCGCGTCGTCGCAGCCTGCAGCGGCACGAGATCGATGCCTGTGCCGTGGATCGCTACCGCGCGCACGCGCGGAGCGGCGTCGAAGACGTCGTCGGGCAGCTTGCTGCGCGTGATGATGCCGTCGCACTCCGCGGCGAGGCTGCGGGTCGTTTCGAAGGCGCTGTCGGGCGCGCGCACGACCTCGGCTTCGCGCGCCAGCACCTCCTCGCCGGCGGCGGCGATCGGATCGACGACCAGGATCCGCTTCACAGCGGATCCCAGGAAAAGACGTCCTGCGAGCGCTCCAGCGGGTAGAAGTGGGCGCGCAGCGCCGGGATGGCGTGGGCGCCGATCGTCTCGGGCGTCCAGCCCTCGGCGCGGTGCACCGAGCGCAGCGGGCGGCTCTGGCTCATGAGGAAGATCTCGTTCGCGCGCACCGCGAAGATCTGGCCGGTGACATCTCTTCCCTCTTCCGATGCGAGGAAAACGGCGAGCGGCGCGATCTTCGCGGTTTCCATCGCCTTCAGCTTCTCGACCCGCGCCTTCTGGTCCTCGGTCTCGGTCGGGATCGAGCCGATCATGCGGCTCCAGGCGAAGGGCGAGATGCAGTTCGAGCGCACGTGGTACTTCGCCATGTCGAGCGCGATCGACTTGGACAATCCCGCGATGCCGAGCTTCGCCGCCGAGTAGTTCGCCTGGCCGAGATTGCCGACGAGGCCCGAGGTCGAGGTCATGTGGATGTAGCACCCCGACTCCTGCGACTTGAAGTGCGGCGCGGCGGCGCGCGCGACGTAGAACGAGCCGTTCAGGTGCACGTCGATGACCGCGCGCCACTCTTCCACCGACATGTTGAAGAAGAAGCGGTCGCGCAGGATGCCTGCGTTGTTCACCACCACATCGAGCCGTCCGAAGGCTTCCACGGCGGTCTTGACGATGTTGTTGGCCGATTCCCATTGCGCGACGCTGTCCGTATTTGCAATAGCTCTCGCGCCCGAACCGCCGAAGCGGTCGTTGATTTCATCGGCGACTTTCTGCGCCGGCCCGGCGTCGCTGCCTTCGCCCTTGACGGAGGTGCCGATGTCGTTCACCAGCACCGAGGCGCCGGCGGCCGCCATCGCGAGCGCGAAGTCGCGGCCGATGCCGCCGCCCGCCCCGGTGACGAGGACTGCCTTTCCTTCCAGGAGCTTCAATCGCGGAAGCCCGGGTACCTTCTCTCTACCAGGCGGAGCAGCCCAGCCCACTCGAGCTCGCCGATCCTGCGGCGCTGGCCGGGCTTGTACCGCTCATTGGTTTTCGCCACCGTATCCCGGGGCGGGGAAATCAGATCGGTCTTCGCAGCCATCGCAAGCGCTTGGGCCTGGCAGGCGCGCTCGAGCCAGTAGATCGTCACGAACGCTTCGGGGATGGTGGCGCCGACGGCGAGCAGGCCGTGGTTTCGCAGCACCATCGCAACATGGCCGCCGAGGTCGGCCACCAGGCGGCGCTGCTCGTCTAGGTCGACCGCCGGGCCTTCGTAGTCATGGTAGCCGACGCCGGAGAAGAACATGGCGCTCTGTGTGAGCGGCACGAGGCCGCACTTCATCGCCGAAACCGCCATTCCCGAGGGCGTATGGGTGTGGATCACGCAGGCGACGTCGGGCCGCGCGCGGTGGACGGCGCTGTGGATCACGAAGCCGGCGTGGTTGATCCCATAGCCGGTGCCCGAGTCCTGCACCATGTTGCCGTCGGTGTCGATCTTCACCAGGCTGGAGGCAGTGATCTCGTCGTAGGTCATGCCGTAGGCGTTGATGAGGAAGTGGCCTTCCTCGCCGGG
>Ga0207662_10001168_pt1 | contig 12458 bp, 10 predicted proteins | sample KBSS33LmetaG_FD_184338 | JGI IMG/M metagenome (GOLD analysis project Ga0207662, IMG submission 184338) | Switchgrass rhizosphere microbial communities from Kellogg Biological Station, Michigan, USA - KBS S3-3L metaG (SPAdes) (version 2) | ecosystem: Host-associated > Plants > Roots >... | reverse complement strand
CCGAACGCGCAGGCACCGCGGGATTGACGATCAGGATGCTCGTGATGATTGCGATCATCGTGACCGGCGTGAAGTCGCGCGCGAAATCGTACGGCAGGCCGGGAATCAGCGTCGCGTTGATGGTGTTGCCGGTCGAGCAGGCGAGCAGCGTGTAACCGTCGGGTGCCGCTTTCGCGACGAGATCGGCGCCGATGGTGCCGCCCGCGCCGCCGCGATTGTCGATCACGACCGGTTGCTTGAGGGATTCGGTCAGGCGCGGCGAAATCGCACCGGAACTCCCCGCGGCACCCGCCGAGCGCGAAGTGCCAGGCGTTTTCGCGTCCCTCATGCTGCGCCCTCCTCGTGGCCGAGCGCCTCGGCGACCCGGCGCGCGAGCGGCAGCGGCACGTGCGAGCGCTCGGCGATCTCCTCCGGGGTGACACCGCGCAGTGCTTCCACCGAGCCGAACGCCTTCAAGAGCTGCGCCCGGCGAGCGGGACCGACGCCCTGCACGTGGTCCAAGACGCTGCCGATGCGCGCCCGCGAACGGAGCTTCCTGTGGTAGTCGAGCCCGAAGCGGTGCGCCTCGTCGCGCAGACGCTGGAGCGCCCTCAGCGCTTCGGATCGCCGCGCGAGTTTCAGGTCGGGAAGATGCTCGCGCACGATCAGCTCCTCGCGCTTCGCGAGCCCCACCAGCGCCACCGGCCGCGTCGCCACCTTGTCGAGCGACGCGCGCGCCGCACCCACCTGGCCCGCGCCGCCGTCGATCACCACCAGGTCGGGACGCGGCAGCTCCCCCGACTCGACGTGTGCCCAGTAGCGCTCCACCGCCTCGCCGATCATGGCGAAGTCGTCGGGGCCGGGCTTGTGCATGCGCATCCGCCGGTAGAGCGACTTCCGCGCGCGGCCGTCCTCGGACGCCACCACCGCGGCCACCGCCTGGTCGCCGCCGAAGTTGGAGATATCGAAGCACACCATGCGATGCGGCGGCACCGGCAGCCCCAGCTCGCGCTGCAGGCCCTCGACCGCCTCGGAGTAGTGCGCGCGCCGCCCCGCCGCGCGCGCCTGCGCCTGCTCGAGCGCGGCGGCGGCGTTCCTCTGCGCCAGCTCGACCAGCCGCCGGGCGCGCCCGCGCGCCGGCGCCGTGAGTTCCACCGCGCGTCCGGCGCGGCTCGCGAGCGCGCCCGCGAGCACGCCGTGGGCCTCGGGCAGCGCCGGCACCAGCACGCGGCGCGGCAGGTCGGTGCGCGCGAGCGCCACCTGCGTCACCCAGGTCTCGAGGAGCGCGGCATCGTCCATGCCGTCGGCGCGGTCGACGAGCCGCGTCTCCTTGCCGATGACGCGGCCCTCGCGCACGAACAACGTCGCGATCGCGGCGATCCGGCCGTGGTGAGCGAAGCCCAGCACGTCGGTGTCGCGCGGGTCGGCGCTCACCATCGCCTGAGGCACGCGCGCGCGCTCGAGCAGCGAGATCTGGTCGCGACGTTGTGCGGCCACCTCGTAGCGACGCGACTCGGCGGCCTCCGCCATCTCGCGCTTCAACCGCGCCAGCAGCTCGTCGTTCCGGCCCGCGAGCAGCAGCAGCAGGCCGTCCACGTACCCGCGGTACTGCACCGGGTCGACGTGGGCGCGCGAGTAGCAGGGGCCCGCGCAGCGGCGGATGTGGTAGTAGAGGCAGGGCCGGTCCTGGCGCCGGTAGTCCTCGAAGTTGCGGCAGGTGCGGATGGGGAAGATGCGCCTCAGGTCACGCAGCGTCCGGCGCAGCGCCTTGACGTCGGTGAACGGACCCAGGTAGCGCGCGCCGTCGTCGGTCACGCGGCGGGTCACCGACAGGCGCGGCCACTCCTCCTGAACGCTCAACTTCACGAACGGGAAGCTCTTGTCGTCCTTCAGGAGCACGTTGTAGTGCGGCCGGTGCTGGCGGATGAGCGTGGACTCCAGCAGCACCGCCTCGACCTCGGAGCCGGTGAGGATGGTGTCCAGGTCGGCCGCCCGCTCGCGCATCTCGTCCAGGTGGGGGCGCTCCGGGTCGTGGCCGAGGTAGCTCCGGACGCGGGCGGCGAGGCTAGAAGCCTTGCCCACGTAGAGCACCTCCCCGAGGGCGTCCTTGAACAGGTACACCCCCGGTAGGGCGGGCAGATCGGCGATCTTCTCGCTCAATGTGCTCACGGAGCCCTCCGTACATACCCCCGGGTATATCCGAGGCAAGCAGATTACAGCGCGGGTGCGCCAGGAACAACGGGGGAATCCCCGACCTCGCTTGACGCGTCGAAAGGCGGAAACGTATGCTCGTCCGCGCTTTTCGCCCCTGTCCATGAGCACGTCCGAGGAGGATCTCCATGCCGCATCACAAGTCCGCTGAGAAGCGCGTGGGCACGAACGAGCTGCGCCGCCAGCGGAACGTTGCCGCCACCACCCGCATGCGTACGGCGATCAAGTCTGTCCGTGTCGCCACGACGCGCGCCGCCGGGGAGGCCGCCCTCAAGCAGACCGGCGCCATCCTCGACCGCACGGCGGCGAAGGGCGTCATCAAGCGCGAGACCGCGAACCGGCACAAGTCGAGGCTGGCCAAGTTCGTTCAGAAGCTGCCGGCCTGACGTCTCGCTCCAGCCCGCCGTGTTATCGCGTCTCGCAGCCCCGCTCCTGGCGGCGGTGCTGGCCGCGGCACCTCCACTGTCGACCTGCGCGCGCGCGCAGACGGATACCCCGTTCGAGGTGGTCCCGCGGAAGGCGGCGAGCAAGACTTCCCACCGCCTCGCCTACGGTCTCGCGCTCGCGGGCGCCGGGCTCGTGATCGCGTCGTTCCCGCTCGAGCATGCGGCGGATCAGCGCTACGCCGCGTACCTGCGGGAGACCGACGTCAGCAAGCTGGACGACCGCTTCGTGGCCACCGAGCGCATGGACCGGATCGCCTCGGGCTCGCTGCTCGTGGGTGAAGCGCTGCTCGCGACCGCGGTGTGGATACGCTTCGTCCACCACCCGGGCGCCGAGCGCCGGGTCACGCTGGCGATGCGGGCGGACCGATGCGCGCTGTCGTTGCGCTTCTAGCGCTCGCCCTCGTCACCGCCGCCGCTTCGTGCAGCCATCGCGAGCGCGCGAACCCGCTGGACGCCGGTAACCCCGACACCGGCGGCGCGCCGCAGAACTTCAACGCCATCGCCGACGCCAACGCCGTGGAGCTGTCCTGGCTGGCGCAGCCCGAGCTGGCGATCGACGGCTTCCAGATCTTTCGCCTCGCGCCGGGGGATGCCGCTTTCCAGGCGATCACCGGCGTGCTTCCCACGTCGACCTCGCGGTTCTTCGACGTCCGCGTAGCGCAGGGCCTCGAGTACGAGTACCGCATCCACTTCGTGGTCCGGGGCGAGATCGCCGCCAACTGGGCCCAGGACGTGGCCACGCCGGGCCCGCTGGTGCCGTGGGTCGCGGATCCCGACCGGGGCCGGGTGCTGCGGCTCTCCCCCGACGGCCGCGACGTGGCGTTCGCGCGCACCGGGTTCGGGTCGGTGAGCGCGCTCGCGGCGAGCCCGGGCCACGGGCCGCTGTGGGTCGCGGACGAGCTCGCGGGCACGCTCTACATCCTCGATCCGGGCACGTTCCTCGGGGTGCGCAACAACACCGCCTCGCATCCGGCGGCGATCGCGCTCGACCCGATCAATGGCTCGGCCTGGGTGAGCGACCGGAACTCCACTTCCGGCGCGGTGTTCCACTTCCAGGACGATGGCTCGGCGGCGCTGCCAGCATCGCTGCTCCTGCTCGACGATCCGGTGGGCATCGCCACCGATCCCAACGACGCCTCGGTGTGGGTCACCGAGTTCAATGGCAACCGCGTGCGGCACTTCCAGCAGGATGGACTCCGGCTCGGTGCGCGCGACCTGCTGTTTCCCGCACGCGTGGCCGTGGACTCGACCACGCACGTGGCGTGGGTGACGTCGATCGCGAGCGGCTGGGTGTGGCGCCTCTCTCCCACGCTCGCCGTGATCGACTCGTTCCGGCTGCAGTCGCCCGTCGGCGTGGCGCTCGACTGGCGCCGGCGCACGGCGTGGATCTGCGACGTGGACGGCGACGCGCTCGTGGCGGTCGACATGGACGCCTTCCCGCGCATCGAGCGCTTCCACGTCAACGGTCTCGGGAATCCCTGGGACGCGGCGGTCGATCTCGCGAACGGTGACGTCTGGGTCGTGGCGCGCGGCTCGGCGCGCGCGTTCCGGATCTCGGCGACGGGCAGGCAGCTCGCCTCCGTGCCGGGCCTCGGCGACCCGTTCCAGATCCGGCTGGACCCGGGGCAGTGACGCGCTAGAAGGTGAAGTCGATGGTGAAGTACGTCGCCGGCTTCGGCGACGTGAGCGTGCGGAAGTCGTCGCTGCGCCACACCCAGTTCCAGCGCAGCTCGGGATAGACGCCGCCGCCCACGTAGAGCGCGAACCCGCCGTCGGAGACGCGGTCCAGGTTCTGCTGGCCGCGTGCCCACGCGGCGTCCGCGAACAGCGCGCCGTGAAGCGTCGGGATCTGCCATGGCGCGGGCACCGAGACGACGAGGTTCCGGAGCATCGGGAAGCGCAGCTCTGCCTGCGCGTTCGCCATGCGCAGGCCGTAGATGACCTGGCGCTGGTTGATGTGCAGCCGGCCCGGGCCGCCGACGTAGGCGCGCTGCGCGTCGTTGCCGAAGCTCTGCGTCACCTGCCCACGCAACGCCAGCACGACGTGGCGGATCGGCTGGCGGTAGTGGCGCAGCTCGGCGAGCACGGTCGCGTAGTCCGCCTGGCCGCTCGACATGTCGCGTGTGAAGCCGGCGGTGAGGTTCAGCCGCGAGCCGCCGGTCGGCCCGTCCCACCACCAGCGCGAGTCGTCGTGGATGAAGCTGACGAAGTTGGAGACCAGGTCCACGGTGGGCGCCGTGCCGCTCCTCAGGAGGTGGTTCGAGGCGTGCTGCACCTGCACCGAGGCCTCGACGCGCGTGAACGGGTTGAACGGGTAGCTGACGAGCCCGAGGAGGCCGAGGCGCTTCTCGCGGCGAACGATGTCGAAGTCGGGATCGTAGAGTCGCGTCAGGCGGTAGACGCCGAGGCCGTAGAAGAGCCGGCGCGACTGGTTCAGGTAGGTGACGCCGCCTTCCCAGCCGTCCCAGAAGTTGCCGAACTGGTCGGAGTCGTTCGCGAGCGAGATCAGGATCTGCTCGTTGCCGAGCATGTCGGTGAGTGCGACCTGGCCCGCGCCCGTGCCGCCGAAGCCGGGGGCGAACGAGATACCGTTCTGCACCATGTCGAACCCGAGCCGCCGCTCGTAGGGTCGCGCCGGCTCGCGGTCGGCGATCGCCGGCAGCGGCGAGGCGAGCGCCGGATCGGGCTCGGTCTCGGCCTTGAGCGAATCCGGCGTCACCTTCATCGACCAGGTGCGGAAGGTCACGCCCTCCTGCACCGTGAACAGGAGCCCGTTGCCGGTCGGCAGCCAGTCGGGATCGGTGGCCACGCCCTGGAGACGGGTGACACGCCTCGCCTCGTGCGACGGCGTCGCGGGCCGCACCCAGAGGTCGCTCGTGCCGCCGCGCGTCGAGCGGTAGGCGAGCCACTTGCCGTCGGGCGACCACACGGGCTGGCGGTCGTCGCCGGCCGGCGGATGGCTCAACGATTCGGGCTGCCCGCCGTCCATGGAGAGCCGCCACAGCGAGTAGCGCCCGGCGAGATCGCCGCGGTCCGAGGCCCACGCCACCCACTTCCCGTCCGGCGACAGCGCCGGCTCGACGTCGTCGTAGCCGTCGTGCGTCAGCCGCTCGAGCTTGACCAGCTCGCCCGGCCACGAGGCGCGGTAGAGGTCCGCCTGGCCGTCGTAGCCCTGCGCGGAGAACACGACCGAGTTGCCGTCGGGCGCGAGGGACGGATCGTGGAGCGCCACCAGCTCCGGGAAGTCCAGGCGCTTGAGGATGCGGTCGGTCGCGGGGTCGATGAGGTAGAGCGCGTCGCGCCCGCCGCGCTTCGCGGTGACCGCGATCAGTCCGGACGCCGACGTTCCGGGCCGGTTCTGGAACAGGTGGAACGACTCGAACGCCGCGCTCACGCCGCCGCGCAGCACGCGCCGCGAGCGGCGGAGCGAGTCGCGCACGGGCTCGCTGATCATCAGGTCCACCGAGCCCTCGTTGACCTCGAACCAGCAATAGCGCAGCGCCGTGTCCGCCTTCGACAGCTGCGGCAACGCGCGCGGCCCCAGGTTGAAGCGGCTCTCCTGCCGCCACGGTCGCGCCACCTCGCGGGCGCGTGTGGCCGTGGCCACCTCGGGGTAGTAGCGCCGCTGGAGCCCCTCGAACCATTCGTGGTCGAGGTCGACCAGCTTCCGGCCGAACGTGATCTGGAACACGGTGGAGAAGTCGTCGCCGCGATACACGTTCTCGAGCAGGTCGAAGATGCGCGCGTCGCCGTAGCGAGCGGCGAGCCAGAGCAGGAACGATTGGCCCTCCTTGTACATCTCCACCGAGCCGGTGATGGGCTCGCTCTCGGTGAGCGGGTAGGCGTTGCGCGTCAGCACCATGTCGCGCAGCAGCCCTTCGGCGTCGGCGTCCCACGTCGTGCCCATGTACTCGGCGAAGCCCTCGGTGAACCACAGGTCGGGCAGCCAGTTCACCGAGCGCTTGTGCGCCTTCATCACCGCGGTGATCTTGTTGAGCATGTACCAGTGCGCGAGCTCGTGGCGCGTCACCCAGCGCAGTCGCGCCCACGAGCCGTTGTGTGGGACCAGCACGCGGCCCTTGATGAGCTCGGTCAGGCCGCCCACCGACTCGGTCAGCTCCTCGGGCGTGGCGTTGGTCTGCTGGAACAGGTGATGGGTCGAATAGAGCAGCAGCGGCACCTTCGACTTGGGTGCCAGGCGGAAGCGCCGGTCGTACTCCACCGTGACGCTCTCCGCGAACGCCGACAGCGAGCGGGCGAGGCTCTCCTCCTGGGCATAGAAGTGGAGCCTCAGGTGCGGCGTCTCCAGGACGGACCACTGGAGCTGCTCGTAGTGCACCTTGTTCTTGCCGAACGACTGCGCGTGCGCGGACGGCACGAGCGCCAACAGCGCCAGCAGTGTATAAACGAAGAAACGAGCTCTCAGCACACGGGCTCCAGCGGGGATCGTCCTCAGCGAGCGGCGCGGCCCGGTGCGCGCAGCATGTCCTCCATCGTGTACCACCCGGGGCCGGCGGTTGTCACGAACCTGGCCGCCGCCAGGGCCCCATGCGCGAACGCGGCCCGATCCTGCGCCACGTGCCGCAACTCGAGCCATTCTCCCTCCCCGGCCAGAAGCACCTGATGGTCCCCGACCCAGCTGCCGCCGCGCACGGCGTGCACGCCGAGTTCGGCGGCGGGCCTGGGACCTGCAGCCCCCTGGCGACCGTGCCGGAGCGCCGAGCCCGGCAGCGACCGCGCCTTCCTTATGTCATCGGCAAGTGCGAGCGCCGTCCCCGAGGGACTGTCTTTCTTTAACCGGTGGTGACGTTCCACGATCTCCACGTCCCAGGTCGCCGGAACTGCAGCCAGCGCAACCCTTAGCGCCTCCCGTAGGGCGGCCACACCCAGGCTGAAGTTGCTGGCCCGGAATATTGCAATGGTCTGGGAGGCGGTCCGGAGCGCGGCCTCGTCGTCGCTCGAGAGCCCGGTCGAGCCGGAGACCAGCGCCGCCCCGCGGGCGGCACAGGCCGCCGCCGCTTCGCGCGCACCTTTGGGATCGCTGAATTCCACCACCACGTCGCCGCGTGCGAGGACCGGGGAGACCTCCGTACTCCATACCCCGTGCGGCTGAGAATGTTCCGGCCGCACGTCCACGCGCGCCGCGATCTCGAACTCTCCCGAGGCTGCAGCCGCGGCCTCGACCGCCCGCCCCATGCGCCCCGCGGCGCCGACGAGCACGATGCGGATCATGCCGGCCGTCCCGCCGCGGCTCCGAGGGCGATGCCCACCGCGCGCGCCGCCTCGAGCACGGCCTTCTCGGTCGCGGGCTCGATCGGAACCAGCGGCAGCCGCAGCTCGTTCGCGATCAGCCCCATCTCCGAGAGCAGGTACTTGATCGGCCCCGGGTTCGACTCGAGGAACGCGGCACGGAAGAGCGGCATCAGCTTCTGGTGCGCGACGAGCGCTTCGTTCATCTTCCCCGCCCGCGCGAGGTCGATGAGCGTGCGCATCGGCTTCGGCGCCGCCTGGCCGACCACGGAGACGATGCCCTCGCCGCCCACCGCGGCGCACGCCAGCGTCAGCGAGTCATCGCCCGAGAGCAGCGTCAGCTTCGTCTTCGTCTTCACCTGCGCCATCTGGTCCAGGTTCCCCGAAGCCTCCTTCACCGCCTTCACGTTCGGGAGGTCCTGCACCATGGCGAGCACGTCGGGCGTGGTGTTCGTGCCCGTCCGGCCCGGCACGTTGTAGAGAATGAGCGGCAGCTTCGTGCTCTTCGCGACCGCGGCGAAGTGCGCGGCCTGCCCCTTGGGCGTGGGCTTGTTGTAGTAGGGCGTCACCACCATCGCGCCGTCCAGGCCCAGCTCCTCGGCCATGCGCGTGAGCGCGATCGAGTCGGCGGTGTTGTTGGTGCCGGTGCCGGCCACCACCCAGGCGCGCTTCTTCGCGCGATCGCGCACGAACGCCCACAGCTCGCGGCGCTCCTCCACCGTGCACGTCGCCGCCTCGCCGGTCGAGCCCGAGACCACGACACCCTGCACCCCGCCCTCGATCATGTGGTCCACGAGGCGGGCCGTCGCCTCGCGGTCCACGGCGCCGTTCCGGAACGGCGTCACCATCGCCACCGACAAGCCTTCGAACATGGATTCCTCCCTGGACGAGGTGCGCGGGGCCGTCAGGACCCCGGCCACTCCCCCGTGAACACCGTCACCGCGGGACCGATGAGCGTGGCCTCGCGACCCTCGGTCCCGCGCTCGAGCTGCACCACCAGGTCGTCACCGCCCGCCGTGCGCACCGTCACCGGCGGTGCGGCGCCCTCGAGCACCGCCCACAGCGCCGTCGCCATGGCACCGGTGCCGCACGCCAGCGTCTCCGCCTCCACGCCGCGCTCCCACGTGCGCATGGCGACGCGGCCGTCGGGGAGCCGGGAGACGAAGTCGACGTTCGCGCCCGCGGCGCCGAGCCGCGCGTGCGCGCGCAGCGGCGGTGCCCACTCGGCGAGCGGCACGCGGTCGAGCCTCGGCACCGGGATGACGAGATGCGGCACGCCCGCGACCACGCGCCGTCCGGCGAACGTGCGGCCCAGGGCCCCGAGCGTCACCGGCTCGCCGTCCTCCACCGGCCCGAACCACAGCGCGATCCGGCCGTCGTCGGTGGCCCGCGCGCGCTTGACGCCGGCGTCGGTGCGGAACGTCACCGCGCCGGCGCGCCCGAGCCCCAGCGACAGCGCGTAGCGCGCGAGGCAGCGCGCGCCGTTGCCGCAGAACTCGGCGACGCCGCCGTCGGCGTTGTGGTAGCGCATGGCGAAGTCGTGCGTGTCGTCGTGCTCGAGTAAGAGCACGCCGTCAGCCCCGATCCCGCGCCGCCGGTCGCAGAGCTTCGCGAGCAGCGCGCGGCGGTCGGCGGGCAGGTAGGGCTTCCGGTGGTCGATGACGACGAAATCGTTCCCGGCGCCGTGCATCTTCGTGAACCCGATGCGCACGTTGTCTCCTAGGCTCCGTTTGAGAACGCCACGCGAGCCCTACGGCCCCGCGGGTTTCTTCGGCGCCCGCACCAGCACGAGCGGCGGCAGCTCGAGGGTGCCGCCGGGCGGCACGGTCACCTGGGTCTCCTCGCTCGCCGGCTCCTCGTCGCGCTTCCAGCCCTTGTTCTTGTCCAGGTCCCGGAACGCCCGCACCTTGTAGGTGCCGGGATCCCAGGAGAAATCGAAGCCCCCGGACGGGTCCACATCGTAGAGCAGCCGCCGCGTGGAGTCGCGCACCGAGATGCTGATGAGCCGCAAGGTGCCGCGCTCGTCTTTCAACGTGTCGAGGACCGTGCCCTTCAGGTGGCCGGGAGCCTTGGGATTGATGACGCGGAGCATGAGTCCGCTCGCCACCGGCTGGGCGGCGGTGAGCCCGAGCGTGGTATCGGCCGGCACGAGCAGGTCCTGTCCGGGCTCGAAGGAATGATTGTGGTTCAGGTCCGCGAACGCCCACAGCCGGTAACGTCCGGGAACGTGCAACCCGGTGACACGGAACGCGCCGCCCTCACCCGCGAGGCCGACGGCCTCGAAGTCGCGCGCGGTGCTGTCCGGCGAATGTCCTTCGGGATAGCACCACAGGAACGTCCCCGGCGCCGGGAACCCGGTGGCGACCACCTCGCCCTCGATGACGCCCGGCGGGAAGTGCGCCGCGGTCGAGAACGGCACCGTGCGCCCCTCGATCAAGGCGTTGCCGTGGCGATCGCGCGCGTCGGCGCCCACGAACATCGTGTACGTCTGCTCCGCCGCGAGCGAGTCCTGGAACACGAGCGTGAGCTTGCGGCCGCTCCAGCGCCGCTGCTTGATCTCAACGCGCGGCGCCAGCTCGACCGCGAGCCCGGCCGTGCGCGGGTCCATGCCCTCGCTGAACTCGACCGAGGGATGGATCGCGCGGCTGACGCCGGTGGCGCCCGAGTCCGGCACCACCTCGAGCACGCGCGGCGGCGTGGTGTCGGGAGGTCCGCCGCTCGGCATCTGCTTGCGCGCGCAGCTCACGGCGGCGAGAAGAACGAGCAGCACCGCCGCGGCCCGCGCGGGGCGCGCGTCACGCACGCGGGTGCGCCTGGTCATAGGCCTGCTTGAGCCGCGTGCGCGAGACGTGCGTGTAGACCTGCGTGCTCGCGAGACTGCTGTGGCCCAAGAGCTCCTGTATCGCACGGAGATCGGCGCCGGCGTCCAACAGGTGGCTCGCGAACGAGTGCCGGAGCGCGTGGGGCGTGACGCCGAGCCCGCCCGCCACCGCGGAGAGCCGCCGCCGCACCATGCGCTGGATGGTGCGCGGCGAGAGCGGGCGCACCGGGGCGCCGGCGCGAGCCTTGCCCGCGAACAGTGGTTCGTCGCGCGCGCCGGCGCTGCGCCCCTGCGCCGCGAGGTAGCGGTCGAGCGCCGCGAGCGCGCGCTCGCCCACCGGCGTCACGCGCTCCTTCCGCCCCTTGCCGCGCACGCGCAGGAGCCGCGCGCCGCGGTCGAGGTCGCCGCGGTGGAGCCCGATCAGCTCCGAGAGCCGGAGACCCGAGGAGTAGGTCATCTCGAGCAGCGCCAGGTCGCGCGCGGCGGCGGGATCCTTCGCCTGTGCCAGCCGGTCCAGCGCCTCGTTCAGGTCGATGCGCGGCAGCGTGCGCGGCAGGCGCTTCGGCAGCCGCGGGAACGGCAGCGCGCGCGCCGGATCGCTCGCGAGCTTTCCGCGGCGGACGAGGAAGCGGCCGAAGCTCCGCCACGCGGCGAGTGCGCGCGCGGCGGTGCTCGCCGCGTGGCCGTCCCGGAACTGTTCGCGCAGCGCGCGCTCGAGCAGGGCCTGGTCCCATTGCCCGGGTCGCACCGGCTTCCCCTCGCCCGAGGCGAGGTCCAGCACGTGCGCGATGTCGCGGCGGTAGGCGGCCACCGTGTGCGCGGACGCGCGCCGGACCGCGGTCAGCTCCTGGAGGAAGGCCTCGAGGGCTTCACGCACCGCTGGGCTCGGCGGCCACCTTGGCGCGGCACTTGGGGCACACCAGCGCCGGGCCCGACTTGTAGTTCTTCTCCACCATGAGCGGCGAGTCGCCGTTCGGGCACGGGTGCGCCACCGGTTTGTCCCAGAGCGCGTAGTCGCAGTCCGGATAGCGCGTGCACGAGTAGAAGATCTTGCCCTTGCGGCTGCGCTTCTCGCACAGCTCGCCCTGGCCGCACTGCGGGCACGGGATCCCGAGCGTGTAGGGCTTCGTGAACTTGCACTCGGGCCGCCGCTCGCAGTGGATGTAGCGCCCGTACGGGCCCTGGCGCGCCACCAGCCCCGAGCCGCAGAGCGGGCACGTGCCCTCGACCGGCACCGGCAGCTCGGCCTGGTCGAGCGGCTGCGTGTGCTTGCACTCGGGATAGCCGGGGCAGGCGAGGAACTTGCCGTTCCGGCCGTACTTCTCCACCAGGTTGTGCTTGCCGCAGGACGGGCAGACGATGTCGGTCTGCTTCTGCAGCCTCTTCTTGATCTGCCCGGTCCTGCCCTTCAACGAGTCGAGGTCCCGGGAGAGCGGAGTCCACAGGTCGCGCACGACCAGGTGCCACTCGCGCTTGCCGTCCTCGACGTCGTCCAGCTCCTCCTCCATCCCGGCGGTGAACTCGACGTTGAACACGTCCGGGAAGGACTCGACCAGCAGCCGGGTGACGGTCATGCCGAGATCCGTGGGTTTCAGCGACCGTCCCTCGCGCTCGACGTAGTCGCGCTTGGTGATGCTGGTGACGATGGTGGCATACGTGCTCGGCCGCCCGATGTTCTCCTCTTCGAGCGCCTTGACGAGCGAAGCGTCGGTGTAGCGAGGCGGCGGCTGCGTGAAGTGCTGCTCGGGGCG
>Ga0207662_10001164_pt1 | contig 12465 bp, 5 predicted proteins | sample KBSS33LmetaG_FD_184338 | JGI IMG/M metagenome (GOLD analysis project Ga0207662, IMG submission 184338) | Switchgrass rhizosphere microbial communities from Kellogg Biological Station, Michigan, USA - KBS S3-3L metaG (SPAdes) (version 2) | ecosystem: Host-associated > Plants > Roots > Rhizosphere... | reverse complement strand
TGTGGCGCCTTGGCCTGAAGGGGCAGGTCACCGCGGGGATGATCCGCGATTACGGCGCGATGAAGGATCGCATGCCGGCGCAGGCCTACTACCGCGGCGTCGTCGACGGCACGATCAGGGACTCGACGCTGTCGATGCAGATCGGCGTCGGCTTCGAGCCGCGGGCGCTGCTCGAGAATTACCTGAACGATCCGGTGTGCGACAACTACAGCGTCCTGCTGGTGCTCGGCGCCGACAAGCCGGTCCGCGGCGCGTCACGGCAGCACGCAGCGTCGCACATCAGGCTGAATACCGAGATTCCGGGACCGCGGGCGCGCGCCCTGCTCGCCCGCCGCGCCGCGGCTGCGCCCGCCGGCCTGGGCCGCGCGACCGATGTCGTCGTCGAACGCGCCGACGGCGGCCTGATCTTCGACGTCGACGGCAATACGCTCGTCGATCTCGCCGGCGGCCTCGGCATGGCGGCGGTCGGGCATTCCGAGCCCGGCGTCGTGCGCGCGATTCAGGATCAAACGGCGAAATACATCCACACCTGCGCGCTCGTGACCACCTACGAGCCGTACGTCCGGCTCGCCGAGCTGTTGAACGAGGCGACACCGGGCACGTTCGCAAAGAAGACGATCCTCGCCAACAGCGGCGCCGAAGCGGTCGAGAACGCCGTCAAGCTGGCGCGCAAGTACACCGGCCGCCCGACGATCGTCTGCTTCGAAGGCGGATACCACGGGCGGACGCTGTTGACGCTCAGCCTGACCAGCAAGTACGGCTTGTTCAAGGCCGGCTTCGGTCCGTTCGCGCCGGAGATCGTGCGTCTGCCGGTCCCGGATCTCTATCGCATTCCGCAGGGGCTCACCGAGAACGAATATCTCGACATCGCGATTCACCAGTTCGACAAGGCGCTCGTGGCGCAGGTCGATCCGGCAGCGGTGGCCGCGATGATCATCGAGCCGGTACAGGGCGAAGCCGGGTTCGTGCCGGTGCCGGCACGATTCCTCCGCCGCATCCGCGAGCGGTGCACGCAGCACGGCATCGTGATGATTGCCGACGAAGTCCAGTGCGGCATGGGGCGAACCGGTCGTCTCTTCGCGATCGAACACTACGACATCGTTCCCGATCTCATCACCACCGCGAAGTCGCTCGGCGCCGGCATGCCGATCGCCGCGGTCACCGGTCGCGCGGAGATCCTCGATGCCGCGCAGCTCGGCGGCGTGGGCGGCACCTACGGCGGCAGCCCGGTGGCGTGCGCAGCCGCGATCGAAGTCCTTTCCATGATGCGCCGTCCCGCGTTCCTCGCGCACGCGCGGCGCCTCGGCGACGTGATGCGCGACGTGATGGGCGGCTGGGCCGCACGTTTTCCGGTCGTCGGCGACGTGCGCGGGCTCGGACCGATGATGCTGGTGGAGTTCGTGCGCGACCGGCGATCCAGGGAGCCGATCGCGCCGGAACAGACGCTGCAAATCGTCCGCGAAGCCGTGTCCGGCGGCGTCGTCGTGATGCGTGCCGGTCTCTACAGCAACTGCGTTCGCCTGCTGCCGCCGCTGGTCATGCCCGAAGACATGCTGCGCGAGGGGCTGGCTGTCGTCGGCCGCGCGATCGAGAGCGTCTGCGTCACGCCTGCGGGCGCGCCCGCTTAGGGTGATGCGGGTTGAGCGACCTGCTGCTCTACAACGCCCGGGTGCTGACGCAGGGAACGCCGCCGATGGCGACGGCGGTGGCCATTCGCGACGGACGGATTATGGCCGCCGGCGACGACGGTGATCTGTCGCGCGCGGCGAACGGTCGCACGCGGCGGATCGATCTCGGCGGCCGCACGCTCATCCCAGGTTTCAACGACGCGCACGCCCACGTCTGGAAAATCGGGCACCTCTTGACGTCGATGCTCGATCTGCGCCGCGCCACCAGCGTCGGCGGGATCGTCGATGACGTCCGCCGCGCCGGCGATCGCCTGCCGCCGTCGACCTGGGTGCTCGGCCGCGGGTTCAACGAGGCGGCGCTGGTCGAGCGGCGGATGGTGACGCGGCACGACCTCGACCGCGCATCGCTCGATCGCCCGATCGTGCTGACCCGCACCTGCGGACACATTTACGCCGTCAACAGCGCGGCGCTGGCGCGCGCGTCGATCACCCGCGACACCGCGGCGCCTCCCGGCGGTGCGATCGAGCGCGACGAGAGCGGCGCACCGAACGGCTTGCTCCACGAAACGGCGATGGGCCTCATCAACCGCGTGCTGCCGCCGCCGAGCGCCGCCGACTACGAGGCGATGATCGATGCCGCGCTTCGCCACCAGCTCTCGCTGGGGATCACGTCGACGGCCGACTGCGGCGTCTCGCCGGCGCTGCTGTCGGCGTACCGGTCGCTCGATGCCGGCCGCGGACTGGCGGCGCGCGTCAACGTCATGCCGCTGCGGACAATCGACGGCGAGGCAGCGCCCGTCGCGCTGCCGGAGCGCGTCGTCTCGGACATGCTCCGCGTCGACACCGTCAAGTTTCTCGCCGACGGCGGCTTGAGCGGCGCGACGGCGGCCTTGAGCGTGAATTATCGCCACGCGCCGCACCACGGCGTCCTCCGCTTCGACGACGCCGAGCTGGGCGCGTTGTGCCGCGAATCGCACGATGCCGGCTGGCGGATCGCGACCCACGCGATCGGCGACGTCGCGATCGATCAGGTGCTCGGGATTTACGGCGGTCTCGGGCCGCACCCGCGCGGGCTCGCCCACCGCATCGAACATTTCGGCGTGCCGACGGCGGACCAGGTCGGGCGCGCGGCCAGGCTGCGCGTCATCGCCGCGCCGCAGACGATCTTCATCCGCGCGCTCGGCCGCAACTTCCGCCACTGCCTGCCCGACGGTTTCCTGCCGCGCACCTATCCGATCCGCGCGATGCTCGATGCCGGCGTGCGCGTCGCCTTGTCGTCCGATGCGCCGGTGGTCGAGGACGACAACCCGTTGGCCGGCATCGAGGCGGCGGTGACCCGCCGCGACGCCGACGGACAGCCGATCGCACCCGAGCAGGCGATCACGATCGCGGAAGCGCTGCGTGCCTACACGATGGGCGGCGCCATTGCATCCGGCGACGAATCGAATCGCGGCAGCATCGAGCCGGGCAAATGGGCCGATCTCGCCGTGCTGTCAGCCGATCCCACCGCCACCGATCCCGATCACCTGTCGGCAATCCGCGTCGAGATGACGCTCGTCGCCGGCCGTGTCGTCTACGAGCGGTGAATGACTGCGACCAGCCGAGGGGTGAGCGCGCCAGCGTCCGTTCCGCGGACGCTCGGCCGGTGGGACCTCGTGCTCTTGAAGGTCGTCGCCATCGTCAACATCAACAACGTGCCGCCGGTTGCGGTGTACGGCTGGTCGTCGCTGGCGCTCTGGGCGCTGGCGTTCGCGGCCTTCTTCGTGCCCGAAGCGATCGCGGTGATCATTCTGTCGCGCCGTTATCCCGGGGAGGGCGGGATCTATCTGTGGACGCGCAGCGAATGCGGCGAATTGCACGGTTTCCTGTGCGGCTGGTGCTACTGGACCAATAACCTGTTCTATGTTCCGGTGCTGTTGATCTACATGGCGGGCATCTTCGCGTTCGCCGGCGGACCGGCACGCGCCGCCGACCTCGTCGCGCAGAAATCGTTCGTGGCCGCGGTATCGTTCGGCTGGCTGGCGCTGATCGCCGCCGCCAATATCCGCGGCTTGACGATCGGCAAATGGATTCAGAACATTGGCGGCGCGAGCGCGTTTCTGAGCGTCGGCATCGTTCTCGCTGCCGCCGGCGCTGCGAAGGCCGCCGGCGTCGCGGCGCGCGCTCCGGCGCTCACCGCCGTCAGCTGGGACATGGCGGCGAGCTTCGCGGTAATGTGCAATGCCCTCGTCGGCGTCGAGCTCGCCTCGACGATGGGCGATGAGATCCGCGACGCGCGGCGCGACCTCGCGCCGGCGATCGTGATCGCCGGCGTCGTCTCGATTCTGTCCTACGTGCTCGTGACCGGTGCGGTGTTGTGGCTGGTGCCGGTGAATCAGCTCGGGGTCATTCAAGGCGTGATGCAGGCCGTCGCTGCGGGAGCGGACAGCGCGCACGTCGGCTGGCTGATCGTGCCGCTGGCAATCGTGATGGGGCTCGCCACCGGCGGCGCCGCGTCGGCGTGGTTCGCCGGCTCGGCGCGAATTCCGTTCGTCGCCGGCCTGACGCGCGCGCTTCCGCCGGCGCTCGGCCGCGTGCATCCCCGCTGGCAGTCGCCGCACGTCGCATTGATCACCTGCGCCGTGCTGGCGGCCGTTTTCACGGCGCTCTCGTTCGCGGGATCGAGCGTCTCCGAGGCCTACCAGGTGCTGCTGAAGTCGGCCGTCGTGATTCAACTGATCCCGTTCGTGTATCTGTTCGTCGCGCTCCTCAAGACGTCGCGTCTCGGCGTCGCGGTACGTGCCGCGGGCGTCGTCGGATGCTGTGCGACGCTCGTCGGCCTTGTCGCGGCCTTCCTGCCGACCGCCGACGTGACGAGCGTTGCCGTGTTCGAGACCAAGATGATCGTCGGCGTCGTCGCACCGACGGCGCTCGGCTGGATCCTGTTCACACGCGGACGGCGAACCGCACGTGAGGCGGCTGCATGACCATCGAGAACGACGACGACGGCGCGCGCGCAGATCGCGACCTGGGACTGGACCGGCCGATCACACGCCGTGATTTCCTCAACGGCGTGGCGATCGGCATCGGTGCGACGATGGGCGCAGCGATCGTGCGAGACGTCCCCGGCGGCGAACTGCTGCTCGAGGCGGCGGGATTCGCGCAGGATGCGGCCGGATACTACCCGCCGGCGCTCACGGGCATGCGCGGCAGCCACGACGGATCGTTCGACGCATCGCACGCGCTACGAGACGGTCGATTCTGGCAGCGCGCCGGCCAGCCGCTCGACACGAAGGAAACATACGATCTCGTCGTGGTCGGTGGCGGCATCAGTGGGCTCGCGGCGGCGTACTTCTACCGCGCGAGAGTAGACCGGTCGGCGAAGATTCTCATCCTCGACAACCACGACGATTTCGGCGGCCATGCCAAGCGCAACGAGTTCCGCCCCGGCGGCCGGTTGTGGATCGCCAACGGCGGCACCGCCGGGATCGAGTCGCCGTTCCCATATAGCAGCGAAGCGCGCGGCCTCATGTCGGCGCTCGGCATCGAGCCGGAGGCGCTCGCGGCCGCGGCCGGCAAAGCCGCAGACCGCTCGATCTTCCAGGCGCTGCGGCCTTCATACTTTTTCGACAAGGAGACCTTCGGCGCCGATCGGCTGGTCGTGGGCACGCCTGGCCAGGGGCGCGGGCGCGGCGACTCCGGGATGACGTGGACCGACTTCCTCGCGAAAACACCGCTCGCTCCAGAGGTGCAGAAAGACATCGCGCGCCTCGAGACCGCGAGAGTCGACTACATGCCCGGCCTGTCGAACGACGAGAAGAAGGACAAGCTGTCGCGAATCAGCTACAAGACATTCCTGCTCGAGTTCGTCAAGGTCCATCCCGGCGTGATCCCGTTCTATCAGCCGCGCACGCACGGCCTGTACGGCATTGGCATCGACGCCGTCGGCGCGCTCGAGTGCTGGGCGTATCACTATCCGGGGTTCGACGGGATGAACCTCGACGCGGCGGCGACCGGCCGCATGAGCTTCACCGCACGTGGCGACGCGACGCCGAAGCCGCGCTACAACTTCCACTTCCCCGACGGCAACGCGTCGGTGGCCCGATTGCTGGTTCGCGCGCTCATTGCCGACGCGCTGCCGGGAAAGACGGCCGCGGACAGCGTGCTCGCGAAGGTCGACTACAGCCTGCTCGATCGCGAGTCGTCGCCGATCCGGATCCGGTTGAGCAGCACCGCGGTGCGCGTCCGCCACGACGGATCCCCGGCGTCGGCGCAGCAGGTCGAGGTCGTCTACGCTCGGGAGAAGAAGGTGCAGGTGGTGCGGGCGAAAAGCGTGGTGCTCGCCTGCTGGAACATGATGATTCCGTACCTCTGCCCGGAGTTGCCCGACCGGCAGAAAGAAGCGCTCAAGTACGGCGTCAAGGTGCCGCTCGTCTACACGACGGTCGCGCTGAGGAACTGGAAAGCGTTCCACACGCTCGGCATCAGCGGCGCGACGACGCCGGGCATGTATCACACCGGCGCGAGGCTCGAGGTGCCGACGGTGATTGGCGGCTACGATCCGACGCCGAAGTCGCCGGACGATCCGATCCTGGTCCGCATGACGCGGACGCCGTGCAAGCCGGGCCTGCCGGCGCGCGATCAGCAACGCGCCGGCCACGTCGAGCTGCTCACGACGACGTTCCAGACCTTCGAGCGGCGCATCCGCGATCAGCTCGCGCGCGTGTTGAAGGACGGCGGCTTCGATCCGGCGCGCGACATCGACGCGATCACCGTCAACCGCTGGCCGCACGGCTACGCGTACGAGTACAACCCGCTCTGGGATCCTGACTGGCCCCAGGGCCAGTCGCCGTGCGAAATCGGCCGCAAGCCGTTCGGACGGATTGCGATCGCCAATTCCGACGCCGCCGCGGCGGCGTACACCGATCAAGCCATCGACCAGGCGTATCGCGCCGTCAACGAGCTGATTGACCAGCGCGCCTCGGAGACCAAACCGATCGCGTCCGGTCGCGCGCGGCCGTGATGGCGTGCTGGAACATGCCGCTTCTGTAGATTTGATGGCGCGCAACCTTGACAGGGCACATCGCGAAGCGTAGAGTTCGCGAAATTTCAGATTCATAACGTTCGGGCCGTCTTCTTTGTTGTCCCAGGGTCGGCGACAGGTATCGCGGACAGATTCAAGGGAAGGAGACAGCATGCGGCGACGCGTGATACGGCAGGTCTTCCTGCTGCTCGTGCTGGTCGGCATCGCAGCGCCGGCGCTCGCGCAGCGCACGACGGGCGAGATCGTCGGCACCGTCACGGACGAATCGGGCGCCGTCCTACCCGGTGTCACGGTCACGATTCGCGGGTCGGGGGTACCCGGCGCGCCGACCGTTGTCACCAGCGAGACCGGCGCGTACCGGTTCCCGGCGCTCCCTCCAGGCGAGTATTCCCTCGAGTACACCATTCAGGGGTTCGCCAGCCTGCGGCGCGAGGGCATTCCCGTCGGCGTCGGCGCCGTCATCGAGTTGAAGGTGTCGATGAAAGTCAGCACCCTCAGCGAGACGGTGACCGTCACGGGCGAGTCGCCCGTCGTCAACCTCGCGTCGACGACCGTGAGCACCAACTACAACAAGGAGTGGGTGGCCTCGGCGCCGATCAGGCATTTCTCGTTCTTCGACCTGGTCAACTCGGCGCCCGGCGTGAGCGCGACGTCCACGGTCGGATCGTCGACCTCCGCAACGACTCTCGGCAGCACGACGAACGACAACGTCTACGCGATTGACGGCACGGATCTCTCCGCGCCGACCGGCGGCACCGCGTGGCCGTGGCCCAACGCCGACGCAATCCAGGAGATCGAGGTGCTGCAACTCGGCGCCTCGGCCGAGTACGGCAACGTCATGGGCGCGGTCTTCAATGTGGTCACCCGTCAGGGCGGCAACGCGTTCCACGGCGACGCCACTTACTACCATCAGTCGCAGAACCTCACCAGCCGGAACACGACCGCGGCCGAGGAATGCCAGGGGGTGGCGGACTGTCCGTCCGGAGGACTTCCATACAACCGCGATCAGTGGATCGACACGACCTACCAGATCACCGGCCCAATCATCAGGGACAAGTTCTGGTTCTTCGGATCGTTCGAGTATCAGAACGATTACGATTCGCAGCCGGGAACCGATCCGGCGTTTCCGGCCAAGTCGACGTCGCGCCGCGTGTTCTACAAGCTGAACTACAACATCACCGACAACCATCGGTTGATGCACGGGTACCACAACGACTACTGGAGCTTCCCCGGCGTGCCCTCGGCGGTAACGGCGCCGAGCACGGTCAACATCGGCCACGGCGACAACCCGACGCCGAACCTGGTCTACACCGGCGTGCTGTCGCAGAAGACGTTCGTCGAAGCGCGGCTCGCCGGTTACTACGGCAAGGATTCCACTGATCCGATCATCGAGGGCCAGCCGCGCGTCCAGCCCCGCTACATCGACAACGACACCGGTCAAATCACCGGGGGCATCTCGTCGTGGGGCGACGCGAAGACGTGGCGCACCGGCGTGAGCGGCAAGCTGTCGCACTTCGCCGACAGTTTTCTCGGCGGCAGCCACGACGTGAAGCTGGGCGTTCAGTTCAGCGACGGCGGCCGTGACGCGATCCTCGGCGTCAACGACTACATCTATATCGTCGGCGGCAAGCAGTCGTACGGCTACACGCGGCTGCCGTATCACAACGGTGGCCTGATTCGGAGCCTCGGAACCTACGTAGACGACACCTACCGTCTCGGCAATGTCGTCACGTTCAATCTGGGCCTCCGCTACGACCACAGTCAGGCGCAATACCCGTCGTTTCCGATCCTCGATGCGAACGCCAATCCAACCGGCCAGTTCTCGCCAGGCAACGACGACGTCTATCACTGGAACGTCGTGTCGCCGCGCGTGGGCGCGACGTGGAAGGTGAACGAGTCGGGCAAGACCGTCGTCAAGGGCTACTACGGCCTGTTGTACCGGGGGATCTTCCTCAACGACTTCACGGCCGCGATTCCCTCGACGGCGCCGAAGTACCTCTTCGACATCACGCCGTCCGGCGGACGGACCAACTTCGAGGTTGTCAGCAGTGCGGACGGACTGACGATCGATCACGGCTACAGCGATCCCTATTCGCACGAGGTGATCTTCCAGGTCGAGCAGGAGGTCGCGAACAACCTGGGTCTGCAGGTCAACTACGTCCACAAACGCGGTTACGACTATCCGGGCTGGCAGGATATCGGCGGCCAGTACACCCAGGTGCCCTATGTCGACAACCGCGGCGTCGACGCGAGCGGCAAGACAGTTTCGGTCTTCCGACTGACCTCGCCGTTCAGCCAGAGCATCTTCCAGATGACGAACGTTCCCGGGTTGTACAGCCGCTACAACGGCGTGACGATCACCGGCACGAAGCGGATGTCGCACAACTGGCAGGGGACGCTGTCGCTGGTGCTCTCGAAGTCCGAGGGCCGCGAGCCATCCAGCATCCTGGGTCCGGCATCGGCGCAAACCGGCACGTCGGGCACGTTCGGGACGATCGGCCGCGGCGGCACCAACGGCGGTCCGAACGACTTCGTCAACACCGACGCGCTGCTCATCGGCGATCGGCCAGTGGTCGCAAAGGCGCAAGTGATCTACCGGCTGCCTCTGGGATTCCAGGTCTCGGGCAACGTGCAGCATCAAACCGGCAGACCGTGGGCACGGCAGATTCGTGTCGGCGGTCTCGGGTTCCCCAGCAATCCGACGATCTACATGGAGCCGCTCGACGGCACGCGCCGCGTGCCGAGTCTGAACCTGATCGACGCGCGGCTGCAGAAGACGTTCAAGTTCGGCGGTGCCGGCACGGCGCTGGATCTGTTCATGGACGCGCTGAACCTGACCAACACCGATGACAGCGAGAACGTCCTGAGCCGCCGCGGTGACCAGGCGGCGTCGTACGGCGTCGCGTCACGGTACGTCTACCCGCGACGTCTTCAGCTGGGAGCACGGATTAAGTTCTGAGAAGAGCGTCAAGCCTCAAGCCTCAAGCCTCAAGTAAGTTGAGGCTTGAGGCTTTCGTGCTCTAGGGATGTTGTAGTCTCGCTCTCGCCTCGCTGAAGTTCGGATCGAGTTCCAGCGTTTTGCGAAACCAGGTCACGGCCTCGTCGGCGCGGTGTTCCCGGTCGAGCGTCAGCGCCAGATTGAAGGTGTAGCGGGGCTCGCGGGGATCGCGGTCGATCGCCTGCCGGAACGCGTGTTCGGCTTCGCCCAGCTCGCCGCCAGCGCCGAGAATCATGCCGACCGAGTTCCACTGCGACGCGTCGCCGGGGTCTCTCGCGATTGCCTGACGGAACGCGCCGAGCGCTTCCGGCAGCCTGCCTGCGTCCCGATACACCTCACCCAGCCGCCGATGCAGCCGCGGGTCGGTCGAGACCGCCGCCACGCCGCGAGTCAGCGCGTCGATGGCTCGAGGACGGTCGCCGGCCGCAACATCGCACTCCGCGAGCATCAGGTACGACGCCGCGAACCCCGGGAGCCGTGGGATGGCGCGTTCGAATTCCGCCGCCGCCGCCTTCCACCTGCGGAGTCCGACGAGCGCCTGCCCGTAGTAATAGTGCGATTCGAAGCTGTCGATGCCGCGCGATGACAGCGCGCGGAAACGATCAATGGCGCCGTCGTAGTCGCGGTCGCGCAACAACAGCAGTCCCTCGTGCAGGAGCGCGTTGAGTACCTTGTAGTCGTCGATCTTGTCCTTCGGATCGGCGCCCGCCATGGCGGGATTGTTTCCGCCGCTCACATACCCGAGCGCGCCGAGGCGCTCGACGAGGTCGAGCGGAACGTCGCCGGGCCGCGACGCGCCAGCCGACAGCGCCGACTCCTCGGAGCGGAGCTGCTGCTCGAGCGCCGCCCGCAGCGCCCGCGCCCGCGCCGGTTCGTCGGCTGCCAGATCGTGGCGCTCGCCCGGATCGCGCGCGAGGTCGTAGAGCTCCGGTCGGGGCGCCAGGACGAACTTCCACCGCCCGTCGCGGACGCTGCGGAGATCGCTCCAGCCGTAGTGAATGCGCGGCGTCAGCGACTCGGCGAACGCGGGTGCTTCGTCGAGGGCGCGGTTGCCGCCGCGCATCGCCGCTGCGAGGCTGCGGCCGGCGAGAACGCGCCGGGTCTTCGGCGCCGGTACGCCTGACAGCTCCAACAGCGTCGGAAACAGATCGACGCTGCGCGCGACGACGGGAATCCGCGTGCCCGGCCGGATTCCCGGGCCGCGCATCAGCAGCGGCACCCGCAGCGTCGCCTCGTACAGAAAGAAGCCGTGCACCAGCTCGCCGTGCTCGCCAAGCGCTTCGCCGTGGTCGGCCGTCACCGCGACGAGCGTGCGATCGCGGATGCCGAGCCGCGCCAGCGCCGCGTCGAGGCGGCCGACGAGCTCGTCCGACCACGCGACCTCGCCGTCGTACGGCCGGTCGGCGTAGCGCGAGGCATACGGCTCCGGCGGCGCGTACGGTGCGTGCGGATCGTAGAGGTGCACCCACGCGAAGGTGCGCGCGCTCGCGTGACGCTCGAGCCAGGCGATCGCGTCGGCAACCGCGACGTCGCCGCGCTTTTCGAGGATGTCGAGGAAGCGCGCTTCGTCGTGCGCGTCGGGCCCGAGCTCGAATTGATCGGAAAACGTGTCGAAGCCGCGGCCCAACCCGGACTGGCGCGAGAGCACGATTGACGACACGAATCCGGCGGTCTCGAAGCCGGCCGCCTTGTACGCCTCGGCGAGCGTCGGCACGTCCGGCGCCAGCGCCCGCGAGATGTTGTCGCGGATGCCGTGCTGCGCCGGGTAGAGGCCGGTGAAGATCGAGACGTGCGAGGGGCGGGTGATCGGCGTGGGTACGTTGGCGTCCGGCGCGATCGCGCCCTCTCGCGCCAGGCGATCCAGGTTCGGCGTCGCGACCTCACGATTGCCGTAGCAGCCCAGCCGATCGGCGCGCAGCGTGTCGATGGTTACGACGACGACGTGCTGCGGGAACGCCGCGGCCGGCGCCGGCTCGCGCGCGGCGCAGCCAGCGACGCAACATGCGACCGAGACCAGGACGGCCTCAACTCGCACGCCGTCGCTCGAGCTTTCGTCCCTGCGCGGCCTCGCGCTCCGCGTCCTTGGTCCGACCAAGCCGCGAATAGATGTCGGCCAGGACGTAGTGGCCCAGCGGCGCAATGTCCGCGTCGGGCTTCAACGTCATCCCCTTGAGCGCCGCCGCCTCGGCGCCGGCCAGATCGTCGACGTCGAGGCGCGCCTTTGCGAGGTACAGATAGCCGCTGCCGAACCCCGGATTGGCGTCCACGGCCTGCTGAAAGTGGCTGACCGCCTCGGTTCTCCGGCCTGCAGACGTCAGCAGCTTGGCGAGGTTGAATTGCGCCTGGTACGTTCGCCGGTTGCGCGCGATCTCCGCCTCGTATTCGGTGATCGCCTGCTGCGGCTGGCCGCGCGCCTCGTGGATCAGAGCGAGATCGTAGTGGGCCATCGGCGCGTCCGGCTTGTCCTTCAATGCCGCCAGCAGCGCGCGTTCCGCGTCGTCGTAGCGCTTCAGCTCGATGTAGCACTCGGCGAGCTTGGTCTGGAAGGCCGGCCGCTCGATGTTGTCGGCAACCGCGCGCTCCAGCGCCGCCTGCGCGCGCGTGAGCTCCCCCCGCGTCATCCAGATGTCGGCAAGTTGATAACGCGCCTTGGTATCGCGCGGGTTGAGCGCGAGCGTGCAGAAATGGCGGATGCCGAACTGACTCGCGCGAAACCGTTCCCAGCCGAGCAGCGACAGGAAGTAATCCTCGAACGAGCCGACGTGGGTGCGCGGCTGGCCGACCCAGAACGCGGGCTCGACGACGGCCGCGATGCC
>Ga0207662_10001163_pt1 | contig 12471 bp, 15 predicted proteins | sample KBSS33LmetaG_FD_184338 | JGI IMG/M metagenome (GOLD analysis project Ga0207662, IMG submission 184338) | Switchgrass rhizosphere microbial communities from Kellogg Biological Station, Michigan, USA - KBS S3-3L metaG (SPAdes) (version 2) | ecosystem: Host-associated > Plants > Roots >... | reverse complement strand
ACCGTGATCACGAGGAGGTTCCTCCGGTCCGCCTCGTCCCCGCTTCTTTGCCACCCATTTGCCACCATGCCAGGGAAGACAACGGTGTCAGCCGGGTCGCCACAGCCCGTCGCGGAAAATCGAACCAGCCGACATCACCCACGAAGTCGCGCAAGGCCGCGCCACGCCTGAAGTTTTGTGAGTGTCTGTCGGCCGGTTCGAATCCCGCTGCGGTCGCCGAATCCTGAATTGCGTTCGGGGAGCGTTGTTTTCAGGGCTGGGCGTTGCGGACCAGCGAATCGCGCTGGCGCCGGATCTTGGGGTTGTTCGGGGCGATCCGGATCGCCTTCTCGATCGCCGCCTCCGCTTTAGTGTGCTCTCCCAACGCGCTCTGTGCCTTCGACACGACGGCGAGCGCGTTCGGGTTGGCCCACTTGACCTGGTCCGCCGCCGCCAGCGTCCGCTGGAGCTCGCCGCGCGACTGCTGGTCGCCGGGATTCGCCTCCACCTTGTTCGCCAGGCTGCGCAGGCGATCGACCTGGTCGATGTGCGTTCGCAGCTCGCGCACCTCGGGGAGATCGGCGTTGCTCGGCGGTACGCGCTCTAGGCTCCGCGCGGCCTCGTCCTCGCGGCCGAGATCGAACTGCGCTCGCGCGAGTTTCACGGCGTCCTTGGGCGAATTGGCGACGCGCGGCGCGACGTCCTTGATCTTCTCGTCGAGCGCCTCGCGCAGCTTGACGTCGGTGGGGTTCTCGTTGAGCTCCCGGGTCATCTTCTCGAGCGTGATGGCGCCGTCCTTGTACTGAATCGACCTGATCGAGGGGTAGACGATCATGACAATCGACACGAGGAAGAAGGCGATCAGCGATTTGAGGCTCCGCTGACGGCGGAGCTGGTAGACGAAGGCGACGATGAGGACAGCGAACAGGACGACGCCCAGGACGAGCAAGACCACCTCGCCCAGATAGAGTCCGTCAGTCACACCCCTCGTCGCCGTCATGGGCCGATGTAACCATGCGCGAAATGTCGCCGGCCAAAGAAATGCCGCCGCAAACGGACCGCCGATCGCGGCGGAGACATCGCGGCAAAATGCGGAAGAGGTGCGGCGGCTGTCGGCCGAACGTGCGGTGAACGGTCTTCCGGAAATTGCGGCCGGCGACTGACGGTTGCAAAGCCATCGCAGCGCGTCCGGATCGGTGGGCTCATTTGAGAAACAACGCGGATGATCATGCCGACGTGCGCCATCATTGCGCCCGGCCGCTGAGCGAATCGACGTTTCGCGCGGGGTGAGGTCGGTTCTTCGGCACGCGGAAGAGGAGACGAAATGACCGAGACAAATCGATTGAGGCGTGAACCGAGCAACCGATCCGCACGCTGGCTGGCCGCGCTCGCGAGCGCAGCGATGCTCTCGCTGCTTTCGGCCCGTGCTTTTGCGTTTGCTCAGCCCTTGTGCAACGGCATCAGTTGCACAGGCGGTAGTCCGATTCTCAACATCGCGAACGGCGGTCTGCATCATGCGGAAATAGTCCCGATCCTCTGGGGCTCGACCTGGACGGCGGCCCAGCAAGCCCAGGTCGCCGGAATGGTTCAGCAGGTCGTCAATGGACCCTATCTGGGAGGGCTCGGCCAGTACGGGGGCAATGGCATCGAGGTCGGCCCGGCGAGGATGGTGCCGACGGTTCCCATCAGGTCGGGGACCCCTGTCGCTCACTGTAGCAATGGCGCTGCCTGCCCATCCGGTTCATGCGCCAGCGGCCCGACCTGCGGCACGACCGACATCGTCAATACGATCAACGCGACCATCAACGCGGGTCTCGTGCCGCCCCCGGCCGCGAACCAGTTGACTGACATCCTGTACGTTGTCTTCGTCCCGACGACCTTCACGCCCTTTGCGCTCAACACCACGGGAACCTGGAACGGTCGAACCTACAAGGTCGCCTGGATCAACGGGCTCAGCGGCAAGGGATTCACCCACGAGCTCGTGGAAGCGATCACCCAGAACGTGACGGTGACGAACTGCGTGGACACGAACAATCCGAGCAATGCGGTCAATCAGATCGTGGACCCGTGTGGTTGCTGGTTCCCGAACCAGGGAGGTGTGGAAATGGCCGCGTACTGGTCTGCTATCCACTCTGCCTGCGTCGTCGCAGACGGGTGGGCGGGTGTATGGCGGTTCAACAACTCGCCCGGCAACTGGACCCAGATCAGCACCGATCTGGTCAGACAGGTGTACGCGGGGGGATTCGGCGTCGTCGCGACGAACACGACGGACAACCTTCAGTTGTTCTCGCCGCCCAGCACCTGGACGACCATCAGTGGGCCAGGGTCGATGTTCGCGGTGGGTACCACGACCATCGTCAGGCTTTCGCCGTTGGCCGATTCCGTCGCGGTCTTCAACGGCACGCCGAACAGCTGGACCACCATCCATGGCTCGCGCTCGGCCGTCTACGCCGGCAGCAGGATCGTGACGACGGATTTTGCGGGGACCGAGTTTTCGTGGCTGAACAGTGGGGACAACTGGGCCAACATCGGGAAGGCCGGCGATCAGATCGTCGTCACCGGAACGGGCCGCGTTTACGGCATCGCCCTCGATCACAACAGCGTCTGGATGACGCCCAACAACTCGGGGGTGTGGAGCCAGGTCGGCGCCCCGAGCTCGGAGTTGTTCGGAGGAATTTCCGCGAACCCTGCTGGAACTCCGGTCGCTTCGCCGAGGGATATCTGGATGTACCAGGGAACCGGTCAGAACTGGCTGCGTCAGAACGGACCCGGAGTCATGTTCGCGGTGGCAGGATCAGCGGGCGACCTCTTCATGCTGGATTCCACCCGCTCGACGATCCAGCAGTCGACCAACACCCACCAGACCAATCCGCAATGGGTCCAGGTCGGCGCCAGCGGGTTTGGCCGGCTCGTGGGAAGCGGCAACCAGCTCTTCGCCGTCGGGGAGGCGCGCTTCTGATCGGAGGCTTGGCTCGTATGCCCGAATCGCTCGCTGGGGTCGCCGTTCCTGAGTGATTCGGCGCCCGAGTAGCCGCTGCGCCGCCGCGGCCGCGGCGTCAGACGCCGTCGCACAGCCGAGGCTGGCAGATCTGGGTGCTCCCCGTCCCACCCGAGCAGTTGCTGCTCGCGCAGTCGCCCCTCACCTCGCAGGCGGCACCGTCGGACAGCGGCGGGCCGCAGACGCCGGTCGCTCTCATGCAGACGGACGGTGGGGTGCACTCGAAGTTGTCCGCGCAGGCAGCACCGTCGGCCTTGACGGGCGCGCATCCAGGCAGGGCGGGCTCGCAGTATTGCCCGATGTCGCAGGTCACGTTCCAGCACGGGCCGGGCGCCGCACAGGTGCCGTTGCAGACCGCGCTCTGACAGATGCCGTCGAGGTCCTCGCAGGGCGAGCCCGCAGGGGACGCGCCGGGCGTCACCTTGCGGCACGACGGTCCGAGCAAGTAGAGAGGCACGTCGGGAAGATGCAAGCAGTCGAACGCGGTCGTCTCGTCGATGCAGCGGCGCGCCGCCTTGCCGTCGTAGAGGACGAGCCCCATCCGCACGGCGTCGGTGACGCCGCTCTGAACGAGGTCGGCGATCATCTCGCGGCACTGCGCCTCGTCGGCGTATCGGATGGCCACCCGCTCGGTGGCGTCGCAGCAGCCGAAGATCTGCGCGCACTCCACCGCCGCCGCCTCCCGGCCCCAGTCGCCGAGCGGAATCACGGTCGGATCGGCGGGGGTGTTCGATCCGCAGCCCACTACCGCAAAGAGCCCCAGCGACAGGGCCGCCCACGCACGCATTCCCGGATCTTGTACCGATCCCGACACGCTGGGAAGTTGCCGGCACGGCGCAGTGCAACTACGGGTGCGCCAGCGCCTCCGCCCGCCACCACCGGCGCGCGGACCTGGAGCTGCAGCAACAACGGCTCCTGGCCCTGCCCGGGTCAGTCGGGTTGCTAAGGCCGACATCAGATTGCGGTCACGCAGCTCGGCTGCCCCGTCGGGGTGTTGATCGGCTCGCATCGCCCTGGCGGCGACGAGATCGTCGCGCAGTCGGCGACGGCGCTGACGTACCCGTACCAGCAGCTGACGTAGACGTTGGCTTCGCAAAAGCTGAAAAACGGTCGCGTGGGATCGCCGCAGCGCGGGTCGGGTGCCGGTGACAGGCAGTGCGGCTCTCCGCGCATCTCCTGACAGGAGAGGCCCACGGTGCACGAGAATCGGTACTTGAGGTAGCCGCACTCACACGAGGCCACCGCGTCGCCGTCGCAGAAGAATTCTTGCGTGCAGCGCGGCTCGGGCGCGTCTCCCGCGACGCAGATCGGTCCGCACGCGGCCGACGCGACACAGTGGGTGTTCGAGCCGCAGGGCTGACCCTTTCTCAGATAACCGTCCCAGCAACCCGAGGGAGCGCCCTCGAAACAGATTCCACCCTCCGGGTCGCCGGCGCATTCCGGAACGGGCTCTCGCGAGTCGACACATGCGGCGCTCCCTCCCGACTGGCGGCAGGTGACGGCGCACCCCCGGGGCACCCAGCGGAAGTTGGCGAACGGCCCGTCACCGTCGTCGATGCACTCCTGCAGCATGTCACCCTGACACCGCAGCTGACCGTAGTGCTCGCACTGGTCGCAACCCGCCGCGAGCGGGACAACCGCGCAGGCGGCAACGAGCAGAAGCCGACCGGTCATGGACCGGTCCTCTCAGCTTCGCAGCTTGCCTGGCCCCCCGTCACCCCGCAGGTGTACCCCACCGATCCGCAATCGATGTGCGACTCGGTGTACCCGTGGTGGCACTCGACGACTGTATCGCCGTCGCAGAAATTCGATGAGAGTGACAATGGATCGCCGCAGCGCGGGTCCGGCGCCGCGGTTTCCGTGCAGCGGTTATAGGAGCCCACCTTGCGGCAGAGATCGGCCGCGCCGCAGTCCTGGCGGGCCACGACGAGATCGCACTGGCAGGTGGTCAGCACGCTGCCGTCGCAGGACGGTTCGAACGAGCAATTCGGCGGCCCTTTGTCGTCGATCGCGCAGATGGCCCGGAAGCATGTCGCCGACAGCATGCAATGGGTCGGGCCCTCGCACTGAGAATGGCGGCTCGGATAGCCGCCGATGCAGCTGGTCGGCACGCCGTCCAGACAGATGTCGTGGTCACCGGCGCATTCTGGAATCGGCGCCCGCGTGTCGACGCAGTTCGCCTTCCCGTCCGCCTCGTGGCAGGTGACCGGGCACTTGACCCGATGCAACGTGTTGTTGGCGAACGCCCCGTCCTCCGGGGGATAGCAATCCAGTCGCGCGTCGCCTTCGCAATGGGTTTGACCCAAGGTGCACTCGTCGCAGCCGGCAAACAGCGGTGCAAATCCGCACATCGCGGTGATGAGAATCTGACAGCCGCGCGTGATGTTGCCGTTGTGATGCCGCACGTCCCATGCCTCCCTTCCGGCGTGCGCTCGATGAGCGCGCGCATCGGATCCTCGGAGCAAGCGCGGTGCCGCTCAGGGCCGGTGGCCCGGACGACAGGCTTCCTTCAGCCCGAGCTCGCAGGCGCGATCGGTGAGCGCCTGGGCCTTGGGTCTGTCGGGCGTGATGCGCTTGCCGCGTGCGAGGGCGTCGGCCAGGTCCTGGCACGATTTGGGGAGGCCGGCCGTGCAGGCCTGCTCCCAAGCAGCTGCAGCGGCGACATCATCCTCGGGATGGTGATTGGCCCACAGCAGGGAACCGAGCCGCTGGCAGCCTGCCGGCCAGGAGCGGTCGCACGCGCGCTTGAAGTAGTCCGCCGCTCGGGCCTTGCGGAGGGCGTGGCGACCGGCGAGCTCCATCGCGCCCAGCTGTTCGCAGGACGGAGGGAACCCGAGCGCGCACGCCTTCTCGAAGAGCTCTACGGCTCGCGCCCGGTTCTTCTCGACTCCGCGACCCTCCAGATATCGAATGGCAAGGTTGCCGCACCCGACGCCGAACCCGTCGTTGCACTCGGCCTCCAGGGTCAGACGCTCTTGGGAAGCGGAGCCGTTCACCGCCGCGGGGCGGACCTTCGAACAGGCGTATGAGCTGCCGAGCCGACATCCCTTCTCGAGGAACGTTCGTGCCTTGCTGGGATCCTTGAGCGTCCCGTCCCCTTCCGCGAAAATGGACCCGGCGCTCGAGCACGCCTGCGCGTCTTCGAGGTCGCAGCCGCGGGTCAGGAGCCCGATCGCTTTGGGGATGTCGCGCTCGATGCCTCTCCCGTCCCGGTAGCGGTTCCCGAGGTTCATGCACGACATCCCGTCGCCGAGCGTGCAGCCACGTCGCCACGCATCGAGCGCCCGGCGATCGTTTCGCTCGACGCCTCGCCCCGCCGCGACCGACGCCCCGAAGTCGTTGCACCCCAGTCCCTCGCCCAGGCCGCAGGCCTTCTCGGCCAGAGCGACCTGGTCGCCGGGAGATTGGACGACGCCCCGGCCATCCCGATAGAGGATGGAGAGCCAGTAGCACGCGGCGCCGCTCTCGCGTGTATGGCCGCCGCTGCACGCCGGCGCCAGTACACGGGCCAGCGCAGCGCATTGCTCGTCGTCCCTTTGATCAAAGCAGCGCTCGGCGCACGCTCGCGTGTCGGCGGCACAGGGCGCGAGGTTGTCCGCCCTCGAGCCGGCGGCATCGGCCGCCATCGAAACGATCACCAACAGATGGGCATACGAGGGGAGCATCGTTCCACGCTCGGAAACGAGCCCAGGGTAGGTTCTTCCCCGGGTCAGGTCGAGCCCGGTGGTCATCGCGCTGGGGTAAATCCGTCCTGGCCTGTAACGCCGGGGTGGCTCGCGACCTAGGCCGGTATGAGTCACAATCCGTCCATGTCCCCCGGATTCACCGTCTGGGTCGCCGAGATGGTCCACCGCCATCGCGGACGGCTGCTCAGCTACGCCCGCCGGCGCGGCCTCGCTCCCGAGGACGCCCTCGACGTGGTGCAGGACAGCTTCGCCTCGTTTCTGACCCTGCCGCAGGCGCAGAGCATCGCCCGCGTCGGGGACGATGCGATCAAGCTCCTGACGGTCATCGCCCGCCACAACATCCTGAACCTCAGGCGCAAGCGGGCGACGCGCGAGACGGTGCTCGACCTGAACGAGCTGCCGGCCTCTCCCGACACCGAGAGCCACGAGGAGCTGCTCGGGCGCGCCGAGGAGCTCACGCGCGTCTACGGCTGCCTGCTGCGCATGAACCGCTTGCAGCGGGCGGCCATCCTGCTGAGCACGCTCGATGACCGGCCAGGCGAGGACGTGAGCGACATCCTCGGCGTCTCGCCCGGCCACCTGCGCGTTCTCCTCCACCGCGCCCGCGCCCACGTTCGCGCCTGCCCGCTCGACGAGATGCCGGCGGTCTCCGCCCGCGCGCTGCGCAATTCGCTCGAAGCGTCGTAACGAAACGCCGGGCGGGCGACCTATCCCAGCGTGGGGCGATGGACGCCCCCGAAGGGAGCAGGCACATGGAGACCAAGGTCGCGATTGTCACCGGAGCGTCGAGTGGAATGGGGCTCGACATCACCAAGTCGTTGCTCGCGCGCGGCTACGCCGTCGTCGCGACGTCGCGAAACGCGTCCGGCCGCGGCACCCTCGTCCCGTCGGCGAAGCTGGCGGTCATCGATGGCGACGTGGGCCGCGCCGAGACCGCGGACCGCGTCGTCGGCCAGGCGATGGCGCGCTTCGATCGCGTCGATCTGCTGGTCAACAACGCGGGGATCTTCATGGCCAAGCCCTTCACCGAGCACACCGCGGCGGATCTGGAGGCGCTCGTCTCCACGAACCTCGCCGGCTTCGTCCACATGACCCAGGCGGCGCTCCGCACGATGGTGCCGCAACGCCGCGGGCACATCGTCAACATCAGCACGTCCCTCGTCGACCAACCCATCGCCGGTGTGCCGAGCGCCCTGGCGATCCTCACCAAGGGTGGCATCGAGGCCGCGAGCCGGTCGCTGGCGATCGAATACGCGGGCCACGGCATTCGCGTCAACACCGTCGCGCCGGGCATCATCAACACGCCGATGCACGCCCCCGACAAGCACGACGCCTTGCGCACGCTCAGCCCGGCCCATCGCATCGGCACCGTCGAGGAGATCACGGCGGCGGTGCTTTTCCTGGAATCGGCGCCGTTCATTTCGGGCGAGGTGGTCCACGTCGACGGCGGCGCCCACGCGGGCAAGTGGTAAGGCAAGTCGCAACGCAAGGAACGTCAAAATGAACAACGACGAAAGCAACGACGACTTCACGGCCAAGGTTCTCGACCGCCTCGCGCGCCGCGGCTGGACGCTGCCCGTCCCCCCTCCGCCCGCGGGCCTGTACGAGCCCTTCAGGCTCGATCGGGGCGTGGGCTATCTGGCCTCGCAGCTCCCGGCGCGCGACGGCAAATACGTCATGCTCGGCCGCGTGGGCGGCGAGCTCAGCCCCGCCGAGGGCAAGCAGGCCGCAGCCCTCGCCGCCCTCGCGGCGCTGGCCCGCATCCGCCAGGCGCTGGGCGGGTTCTCGCGCCTGCGCGGTCTCCTGCGCGTCGACGGGTACGTGGCGTCGACCGACGACTTCTGGGAGCAGCCCGCCGTGATCGACGGCGCCTCGGAGATCTTCGCCGTCGCCCTGGAGGAACGCGGCAGACACGCCCGCACCGCCTTCGCCATGCCTCGCCTGCCCCTCAACAACAGCATCAAGCTGGTGGTGACCTTCGCGTACGACTAGCGGTGCGCGACATTCGCCGCAAGGTCCTCCACCGCCGTTTTCGTCCGGAGATCCCCGCGCTGGAAATCGAGCTCCATTTCGACGGCCGGCAGTCCCGCTTCCTCGCCTATGAGATGGACGGGCACGGCAACCAGGGCGGGCCGAAGCCGGGGGAGTCCGCGAAGGTCATCGCTATACGGTGATCCGAGTCGCGCGTCTGGTGGCAGCGAGATTGCACCAAGGTCGGGCATGGGCGCGCTCCTGACCGATCTGCGGACTGTTCCCAATCTCGTGACCCTGTCGCGGCTGGTGCTGGTGTTGGGGGTGTTCATTTCCTACCTGTCCGATCTGTACGTCGTTGGCGCCGTGCTCGGCGCGGTCGCGGGTGCCACCGACTATCTGGACGGATGGCTGGCGCGCCGCACGGGTCGGGTCACGCGGCTTGGCGAGATCCTCGATCAGTTCTGTGACATGGCGCTGGAACTCGCCTTCCTCGTCTTCGCGATCACGCTGCACGCGCTGCCCGTGGTGGTGCTCGTGCCCCACGTGTTGCGCGAGCTGTGGGTGGTCTCCATCCGTCGTTACGCCATCGAGCTCGGCGAGAACATTCCGAGCCGCCTCCCGGGCAAGATCAAGGCTTCGGCAATCGGCTGGTCGATGCTGCCCCTTCTGGTCGGCGCGGTCGGCCTGGCCCAGTCGTGGTCGCCGGCGCTGATCCGCTTCGGTCAGATCGGCGTCTTGATAGGGCTGTGCCTCTCGGTGGTGAGTGGCATCGACTATACGGTTTCATTCGTGCGCATCTACGAGCGTCACGGTCGTCGCCACGTGGTTGCCACGACATCAAGGAGCTCGTCAACGACGCCGGCTCGATTGTATTGACCATCTATACATTCCAGTCTTGAAAATAATGATTCGGACGCGCCGGCGGGCGGGCGAGGATCGTTCCATGAAGTCAGGTCGCCTGCGTCTGGTCGCCGTGTTCGGTCTTCTGGCCCTGGTTGGCTGTGGGCGAGCGGAAGATCAGCCGGACGGCGGCACAACCGGCACGGCCGGCGGTGGCAACTCCGGGTCGGGCGGGGCCGCGGGCAACACCGGGGGTTCAAGTGGTTCCGGGGTCGCGGGATCGGCGGGATCCGCCGGGGCCGGCGACTGCATCGATCTGTCTTCCACGCCGGTCGGACGGTTCGATTTCCTGGTGGTCGGGTCGGGCTTCGACGCGTACGAGGGGGAATCGGTTCGCGCCTTCGTGGAAATGGGGTGGGACATGGGCCACGGGGTTGCCGAGACGACGATCCGGAACGGCGCCTTCGCGATCGCGATGCCGAAAACCAACGAGCCCTACACCTGTTACGGGATCTACATCGACAGAGGAAGAGACGACGCCTGCACGGTAAACGTCGATCCCTTCTTCCAGATGTGCTCGGGCGGCGTCTATCAGGACGTGAACTGGCCGATCACCCCCGCGACGCGTTACCTCGAGGGTCTGCCCCCGTGCAACATCAACGGGATGCTCGATCTCACCCGGCCACTTACCTGTCCCGTCTCCTGACTAGCAGCCGGGGAAACAAGCGGTGCCCATCCGCTCGGCGGCCTTCGCGCGGCCGGTGGCGGCGATTTCGAGGACCTCGCCGACGGTCTCGCGCGCGACGCGCTGGAGTTCCGGCGTGGTTGCGTACTTGGCAAGCAGCCGCTGCCCGAGCTGCTGGTGCGCGCGTTCGTCTGGCTGGATGTATTCCTGGTAGATGCGCACCGTCTCCGCATCGCCGCGCAGCTGGCAGAACTTGATGAAGTTCTCGTTGACGGCGTAGGCGATCGACTCCAGCGTGAACAGCCCCGCAGCGACCCGCTCCACGGTCGTGGATAGGCCCTTCAAATACTGAAACAGCGGATTGTCGGACATCGCGAACTCGGCGACGTCGAATCCGAGCGCCGCGAGCCGATCCGCGACAACATGAAAATGGCCGGCCTCGTCTCCGGCCTGTCTCGCCAGCGCGAGCTTCACGTCAATCTCGGGCGCCGTTGGCATCCACGACGCCGCCACCTCGCTGACGCTGATCTCGTTGGCCAGCGCGACCTGCAGCATCTTCTTCGCATCGCCGGGGGTGCCGCCGGTCAGCGATGTCCGTCCCGCGCCAACGATCGGGAAGAGCCTGTCGGACTTGAAGGTCTCGAGCTCCTGAATGAACTGGATGGCATCCATCTCAATGCTTATAGCTCATCGCCGATCACGTTTCGTGAAAGCGCGCGCAATGTAAACTCTCGGCTAACGCCGCACTTCCCCCACCCACCAACGACGGCGGAGCGTATTTTGAGGCGTCGGGGAAGGTGGCGATGAACCTCGAAGAGGTGGAAGGTATTGCTGAGGGCGCAAAGAGGGCAGTCGATGGCTGCTGGCGGGTGTTCTACGACGGCTACTGGATCAAGGCCTACGACGTTCCGATTGATTCGCTCCGCGCCAAGAAGGAGCTCATCGCCGCCCTGACCCGCCGACTCTTCAACCATGTTGAGCACGGCCTCAACATCCCCGGCATCCGCCTCGACGAGGCACGGCAGGCGTTCGACGCCGAGACCGACCCCAGGAAGAAAAGGGTCAAAGGGGCGATGCTCGCCGGTGCGCTGTTCAATCGCGCGACCGATCTCATCACCAAGGCCGTGGAGTTGCAGGCGCTCGGCATCGAGATCCGGCCCAGCGACCCGCTCATGCGCCTGTGCGGGGACCACCTCGCGGAGGCCCTTGCGCTCGGCCGCCTGGTCCTCCACTGCAGCGGCGAGGAGGGGATCGACGAGCTCTGGGGCGAGCCGTTCAAGGCGTTCGCCTTCCCGATCGAGGACTTCTACCGCAGCCGCTATGTGAAGATTGCGGCCACAAAGCGCCAGATCGACCGCCTCTGCGACACCCTCGCGGCGACGTTCGCCGGGGTCCCGATGTTCGCCGGCGTCGAGCCGCTCATCACGTCGTTCGCGCGGGCCGCCCTCGTGAAGTGCGAGACCCTCCACACCGACCCCGAGATCTTCGACGTCTGGTCTACTTTCGTGTCGGAGGGGGAGAAGCTCAGCGCTTTCCAGCCGCTGCTCTCGCAGCGCCACTCACTCGACGATCGCCTTCGTGCCGCGCAGGGTGTGCAGCTGATCGCCGCCGGCAAGGAACTGATCTCGAGCATCACGCGCGCCCGTGTCCCGATGCCGAAGAGCGGCCGCGATTACCTCGAGCGTCTCGAGCTCTACCGCTCGGTATGGGTCGGCCGCGCAGGCGACCACCTTGGCGCGGAGGGAGCTCCGAGGAGCCGCATCGTCGGTGAGTCGCGCGGCGGCGACGGGGCGAGCCACGGCTTGCGGCCCGAAGTCGTTCCCGGGGCTCCGCCCGACCTGGCATAAGAACGCTACTGCGCGACAGAATGCTGGGCGGCCTGCTGCCTGGCCAGATCCGGGGACGACGCCCCGAACCAGGGCGATCCGCCGCCGCTGACCAGCCTCAGCAGCAATCCAGCCAGCAGCATCGTGGTTGCGCCGGCGACGAACGCGCCCGCGATCCGCGGCCGCATTCGCTCGCGCTCGGCCCGCTCGATTCGATCCCGCTCCAGCTTCTTCATCAGTCCGTCGATGACCCGCTGCCGCCGCTGGGGCGACAGCGGCGTCACCTGCGCGCACTTCGCCAGATCGATCAACTTCTTCACGTTCTCCCAACCCTCGTCGTGTTCCAGACTGTCGCCGATCTCCACGTTGGTGCTCCTCTCCCTATGATGCGACGCCGAACGTTTCGCTCGAGTTTCTACGGCGTGAAAACTTGATGCCTTCCTCGGCGGTCCGCGCGAATTCTTGAGCGGCGCGCGTTACACG
>Ga0207662_10001161_pt1 | contig 12477 bp, 10 predicted proteins | sample KBSS33LmetaG_FD_184338 | JGI IMG/M metagenome (GOLD analysis project Ga0207662, IMG submission 184338) | Switchgrass rhizosphere microbial communities from Kellogg Biological Station, Michigan, USA - KBS S3-3L metaG (SPAdes) (version 2) | ecosystem: Host-associated > Plants > Roots >... | reverse complement strand
TGCCATCTACCCGGCTGTGGTCGAGAGCACGATCCATGTCGTTCTCAAAATCTTTGGTCAAACGATCCAGTCGCTGAACTGAGTCTTTTAAATAACGATCGTCAGAGCCTCCATATCCGCCATTGCGATTGTTCGGGTAACGATTGTCTGGGTAGCCTCCCCATTGAGCTGCCGCTACAACTGGCAAACAGAGAGCTAATAAGGCTCCAGCAAAAATTGAAAACTTCAGTGTGTGTCGGTTCGTCATCTTTGATCTCCTCACGATTTCAATCCGGGCGTTACGCCCGAGTCGTCACGTCGCTCTGGGGATTCCACCAGCGATCGTTCGCTGACAAACGTTTTGGCAAGTGCCGTGCCCGTTCGACAGCGGTCCCGAGATCATGAAGAATGCCAAGAAAACAAAGATTGTTTTTACGAAGTTGAGGGGAGGGGTGCGAAAAGGTGCATGGGTTACGGAAAAGGTATCTGGCCAATGCTACCGTCGGCAGTCGGTGGATCGTTCAAGTCCAACCTATTAAAGCAATCTCTCAAAAGCCTCGACGCTTCGCGCGGAGTTACAGCGAGTCTTCGAGGATCCAGGATCATTCTCCGCGCGGAGCGTCAGATTCGAGGAGTGGCGGTTTGTAGGTAGGACTTGAACCATCCACCCACTGCCGTGGGTGGGATTGAGCCCCCATCAATGTCGCCTCGAACGACGGACATCCAGGAGAATTCCAATGTGGCGGCGGATGTCAGCTTCATGAAGAACAGAGCGCACAACGTTTTCGTTTGAGGTAAACCAACTCGGTGATCCGGTGCCGCTCCTCGCCAGCACCAACTCTTCATTTGCGGACGTGATACCGAGGTGACGTAACTTTGCGCTGGCCAGCCCGCCGCCTCGAACAAAACCATCACGTGGGGTTCTCGGCCAGCCAGCTTCAACAAACAGCTGTCGGACGCCATTCGATAGAGTGAGGAGGGTACCTACCATGGTTGAGTTTCCGGTCTTGAAGCGGTGCAGATCCTGATTAGCTATTTGAAGACTCGCGCCAACGCGATTAGCTTCTCCGGCAAGAAGCGTAAAAGTCGACAACAACCAATCGATACCAGCTTTCCGTAAGAGGTCGTTTGAGTTACGAAGTGACAAATACTCAGCAAGCTCGCCACGCCCGGCCGAGCGTGCACGTTGCTCTGCCTCTGCAAGTGCCAGCGCCCACGCTTCGTCAAGTTCACTCACAAAGGTTCTCCGAGTTTGGAATTGCCACGCCTCATAATCTAGTGTTTTAAGTCACTGGTGGGCCCTGAATGGAACACGGCAATCAATGATACCTACTCGCCGTCAATCAGGTGCGATGGTATCATGACGCCGAATCGTCCCCCCACAATACCCGACAATGCATTTTTCACCCGAAACGCATTTAGCAAAACCAATGTTAATGAGAACCGCCTATCGAGCTTTGCGATCTACATTGCCTGTCTTGATCGTTTTCGTGCTGTTCCTGTTGAGCGGCGATCCGCTCAAGGGACAGACGAATAATCAGCTTCCATCACCAACCGGTCAAATAAACGATTTCGCAGGTGTGGTCGACCCACAAAGTAAGGGCCGGCTTGAAAGTCTGCTTGCGAATCTTAAGGCTAAAACTAAAGTTGCATTCTACGTGGTAACTGTAGACACAACGGGCGGTCAAGACATATTCAAGTTCTCACAAGAACTGGCTGCGTCATGGAACATCGGATCGAAAACTAGCAGCACCAAGACTCTCTTGCTTGTTATCTCGGTAGGATCAAAGACGTCGTTCACGCAGTTTAGCAGGTTGGCGCAAGCTGACCTCCCCGAGGGTGTTTTGGGAGAGATGTCGCAACGCATGCGAACACCGCTCAGTGCCGGACGCTTTTCAGAAGCAATTGATGAAGGTGTGCTTGTATTCGTGAGCGCGTTAGCTGAGAAACATGGTCTAGCAGTTCGCGATTTAGATAAGCCTGTAGGAACGGCTGATGCAGCCAAGGTTGCCGAAGTCCCAACTGCCACGGAACAGTCTAGCGATCCACCGGTGACTCGCCCGAGAGTGGTGAAGGAAACAAAGCCGTCAGAAACAGAAACGACGACCCCCGCAGCAACCGAACCGCAACCCACTAAGACTGAGACCACTTCCCAGCGCACTCCGATTGAGAGTACTCCGCAGCCGATTCCAACCGACACCTCGCAACCCGCTACGGCTGAGAGCACACCAAAACCTACGACTGAGAGCGCTCCGGAATCGACTTCTCCCAAGACAAAAGAAACTGAAAAACGAACAGCCAAGGCACCTGTGCGTGACGCTGCAAATCCGCCGAAGAACAGCTCGAGTTCTGCCAAGCTTGTTACGCCCGCGCCGCCACCTGTCGATGACGAAGCTGAAGCTGAAGAGGTCGAGCTGACCCTGACGTTGCCACTCCCGAAACGAGCAACAAAGCTAAAGAGTTTTCTTGAGACTCACCCTGACTCAAAAGCACGACCACGCGCCACGGAATTGCTAATTAGCACCCACGCCGGGCTTGGTGATCAGTACCTCAAAGCTGGGGACATTGACGCCGGAGTGAAACAACTCTTGAGTGCCATCGAAGAAGCAGATGTGGCCATCTCGGACCAACTGTTTTTCGGTGTAATCTCACAAATACCTTCAAATCTCTACCTGCGTGGTCAGGCTGATGCGGCGCTCAAGGCCGCTACCAATATCGAAACAAAATTCGGTAACGATCCGAAACGTCTACTGAACGTCGCCGGTTTTTACGTGGGAATTGAGCGCGGAGACGAAGCTGCACGAATCGCGGAGCTCGCAGTCAAACTTGCACCGGACATGGCCGAAGCGCATCGTGTGCTGGCTCTTAGCCGCCACATCAATCTTCAACTCGACGAAGCTGCCGCCGAATACAAGCGAACTGTAGAACTCGATCCAGCTTCCAAAGCATCGCTCCGTAGCCTGGCTGACTTAACTCGCGCTAACGGTAAGGCAGAAGAAGCGCTGGCTCTCTACAATGAACTGTTGAAAGCCGATTCGAAGGATCTTGCGGCAACTACGGGCATGGTGATTTGTCTGTTCGAACTTGGTCGTAAAGACGAAGCGAACGCCGCGCTTGATGCAGCTCTTGCGACTGAACCACGCAACCTTTCGTTGGTAAGCGGCATGGCCTACTGGTATGCGGCGCACGAGCAGTATGAAAAGGCTTTTGATTTCGCTCGGAAAGCAATCTCGCTTGAACCGAGATACACGTGGTCGCAAATCGCTCTCGTAAGATCGCTGATCGGTTTGAAACGCCCGGTTGGTGCAGAGCGAGCGATGCGGTTCGCTCGACAGTACGGCAAGTTTCCCACGCTCAATTACGAACTCGCGAATGTTGTTACCGCGATGGGCTTTTACGATGAAGCGGCGGACATTCTTCGAGAGTCGTTCTCGTTTAAAAATGGGCAGATTGAAACTTACCTGGCGGGCCACATCTTAACGAGCAATTCATCGTTTCTGGATTTGTTAACCCTGGAACGTAAAGCCAGCATTTATCAGCCAACAGCTGCGGACTCCCCGGCGAACGCCAAGGTGTTGAGAGACTTGCTCGCGCTCGATAGCTCGCTAACAGTCGACGAAGGCGGCAAATTGGATGAGACCGTGGCAGCTAAGGCGGCGCGCGACTTTGGATCTGGTAACGACAGCATGAAGACTTACCGTCAGCTTTATGCTGCCAGTCGACTACTACGAAAGACTGTTGCCCTTCCGACTGCTCTCGCGCTTGTCGAAGACGCCAAAAAAGACTTAGACGCAGCTTTGAATGTTTCGGTAGTGACTACGGCAGTGCAGGCGGAAGAGCTGCGGGATCTTCGGGCGAATGCTCTTGCAGCCGGAACTGTTCCTGACATGGAAGAAGCGCCACGAAGTGCGCTCAACAACATAATGCGTGGTCGCATTGAAGATCTGACCGGCTGGATTCTCTTCAACCAGGACAAGTATCCGGAAGCAATCGAACATTTGAAAAAGGCGACTACGATTCTGCCCTTTGGCACACCGGCCTGGCGCAATACCATGTGGCACCTTGGAGTGGCTTACGAACAAACCGGAAGCAACAATGAAGCGTTAGACAACTACATCAAGAGCTACAATTCTGGTTTACGTGATCCAACTCGGCGGTCAGCAATTGAGAGACTCTATAAAAAAGTTAACGGGTCACTTAACGGCCTGGATGACAAGATCGGTTCATCACAGCTGACAACCGGTGAGGCGCAGAGCACACCTTCGACTAACGACGCTCCACGTCCCACGCCAAACGCTGACACCACACCAAGGCTTCCGGCCACAACCCAAGCGTCAGAAAAGCCGGCAGAAACTGTGCAAACGGAAACCAGTAAACCGGAGTCGACGATCAAACCAACTGCTGAACCTACTACGAATCCGACGCCAACATCGCGACTGAATGAATCGGCGAAGCCACCTCAATCAACGTTGCCGTCGGAAGACACAGTAATGGCGGCCAGCCCTCGTCTACGTTCGAATGTGAGAATTACGGGCCGGGCGCTGGACTCGAACAACCAGGGGCTCGCGAATGTGGTGGTAGTACTAATCAGCCCATCCGGGTCGGTGATCTCAGCGACGACAGACAATGAAGGAAACTATTCGTTTACCGTGATCCCAACGTCCAAGACTTATCGAGTTATTCCCTCAAAAGATGGCTACAGCTTCTCACCGGTCGATAAAGCCTTCTCAGGTTTGTTAGACGATCAAAAAGGAATCGACTTCGTCGGGCGAACACCATAGCTCAACCCTTTAGTAACCCCATCGAAGTATAGGGCGTGCTCTTCTGGGACCGCAGGCGTCCTCGCCTGCCCACTATAGTTAATGGCTACTCAGGGCGACGGGTGCAGGCGAGGCCGCCTGCGGTCCCAGAAGAGCGATCACTGTGGTTCCAGGTAGCTACTAAAGGGTATCGAGAACAATGACAAATAAGGTTTTCCTCCTCGTCGTCTTTCTCATCGCTTTCGTTCCGAATTCTGTCTCAGCGCAGACCAGCGTCATTCTCCTCGGTACAGGTACCCCTTATCCAGATCCTAACGCCATGGGACCGGCGACGGCGGTTGTTGTTGGTAAGCGCGTGTTTCTGTTCGATGCTGGAGCTGGCGTTATGCGCCAGATCAATGCAGCCGGACTACCAATTACTGGACCTGAAGCGACGTTTATTACCCACCTGCATTCCGATCATACTTTGGGTTACTCAGATCTTATTATTACTTCGTGGATCATGCGACGTCGTTTACCGTTGCAAGTCTATGGGCCTCCGGGATTGAAACTAATGACTGATCGTCTTCTCGCAGCGTTTTCCGAGGACATTGAGATCCGGACTCGCGGTCTTGAGCGCGAAGTCCCTGGTTGGCTCAAGGTTGACGTTCACGAGATCCGTGCAGGAGTTGTTTATGACCGCGATGGCGTCAAGGTGACTGCGATAAAGGTTCCACATGGAAGTTGGAAGTACGCGTATGGCTATCGCGTTGATACCCCGGATCGTTCAATTGTGATATCGGGTGATACGCGTCCGAGCAAAGCGTTGATTGCTGCCGCAAAAGACGTCGATGTGCTTGTTCACGAAGTCTACCTATCGACAAGCGTAAAGCGGGAGGATCGGCCGGGTGGGGAATTTTGGCCACAGTACATGCGCGAGTTTCACACCTCAGAGCTTGAACTCGGTGATATCGCCGCGAAAGCAAATTGCAAATTACTTCTCTTAACTCACACAATTCGTTTTAGCGGTACCGATGAAGAGCTAGTGGCGGGAATTCGAAAGGCAGGTTACGCAGGACCAGTCACGGTCGGAAAAGACTTGGGTAGTTATTGAGGCACTATGAACGTTGGCGACACATTGTCATGGAGTCGAACTTTTACGGAACACGACATCGCATTGTTTGCAAGCTTGTCGGGTGATGAAGGCGAACACCATCTCGTTCCGGATGCAAAAGGGCGATTGATGGCCCACGGTCTGCTGACTGCAACGCTGCCGACGAAGATCGGTGGCGACCTCAATCTCATCGCGCGCGAAATGGTGTTTCGCTTTCATCGTCCGGTTTTTGCCGGCGACACGATCAAATGCATCGTGACGTTAACCGCCGCGGAACCTGCGGATGGTTACGTAAACGTAGTGTCTGAATGGAAGTGCACGAACCAGCACGGCAAAGAAGTAATGACTGGCGGCGGAAACGGAATCATCCGTAATCGAATGGAATAAGTGGGGCACAGACTTCAGTCGGTCTTCTTTAATGGGCAAATCCGACGGCGGGAGAGGTACGCTGCGTTATGCGCTGCGTACCTCTTTGCTTTGGTGGGAATTTGTCCGATATCGACAAGACAGATGCATATCGGACATAGACCAGTTCTTCATTTACGGCAATATGAAGTTGTAAGTAATCACCCCCGATACCTTCACCGCCTGACCATTAATCATTGTCGGTGAAAACCTCGCCTGCATCGCTGCTCGTTGCGATTCCACAATCAGAAGCGGTGGTCCAGACATGGCCTTAGCGGAGACAACATTTCCGGTCTCATCAATCAAGACTTGGATAGTAACTTTACCTTGCACCCTGGCGATCTTTGCCATCTGCGGATAGTTCGGCTTTGGGAGATCTTTTGCCTTACTGTTTAGCACCTCCGAAACTCTAATGACCTTCGGCACTTCAGGCGTGGGCTTCGGTGCGACTGGTGGCGGAGGATCGTCGGGAATACTAACCATTTGACCTCCATTACCGGTTGCTGGAACTCGTGAACCAATCGGAGCGGGAGGATCTGCGTTTGTTAGACCCTGCACTGAATCAGGTCTAGCTGGCGGTACGCTCGAAGCTATTGTGCCGACATCCTTTGGTACGTTGGTCGGATTGGATGTCGAATCAAGCAGCACAGTGCGTGTTGATTGGCCCGTGTTGTTAGAAGGCGTTGTGGTTGAGCGCGGAATCGTGTTTCGAACCGCCGGAGGTTCGTCTGGAGTTGGTGGCGGTACGAAGGTAAGTAATTCCAGCTGTTCAGCCTGTTCTTCGAGGTGAGCGTCGTAAGCGTAAATACTCACGACACCAGTAATCACAAACAGAACGAGATAAGTGAGGGTCGTAAAGAGGAGAAAAGATCCGCGCCGTTTGAACTCTTTTGCGTGAGAGCTTGATTCAATCAGGTTATTAAACATGCATGTCCTCCGGTCGAGATTTCTGTCGCGAACTTTGAAGTGCGAAAGTGAAAGCGGCAACAACGCTCGTCTCAATCGCAGTTTCGAAAGTCCGCTAATCGCCGGTGCCATGCGGGGCCGCGGAACTCAGTCGGAAGGTTAGACACCGATTGAGCTCGGAGGTTCCAAGTGGAGGGGAAGTTTAGCCGCAGATTTACGCAGATAAACACAGATCAGAAGTGGGATTTGTGCTGACTTGGAGCCTGCGTCTCTACTGCCAATTCTGACCTGTGTTCATCTGTGAAAATCTGTGGCTGACTCCTTTGTTCGACCCCAAGACGAAAGCTAAATCGTAAGACCCATGGGCAACTTGAAACCTCCCTTCTCACGCTCTACGATTAGTGCGCTCTCCGATCGCCCAACCGAGGAGTAATCAAGTGGCCACAAAGCAAGCCTTCCAGGAACAGCTCAACCCTTACGAGATTGCTAAACAACAGTTCAATCGCGCCGCTGACTATCTCGAACTCGAACCTTCAATGCGTCGCGTTTTGGAAAACGCAAAACGGCAATTGATCGTCTCGATACCCGTGAAAATGGACGGTGGAGATGTGCAGGTATTCGAGGGTTATCGTGTGCAGCACAACATTGCGCGCGGCCCGGCGAAGGGTGGGATTCGCTATCATCCAAACGTCACGCTCGACGAAGTTAAGGCCCTGGCATCCTGGATGACGTGGAAGTGCGCCACGGTCGGCATTCCCTACGGCGGCGGCAAGGGTGGCGTGATTTGCGATCCAAAAAGTTTATCGAGAAGTGAACTTGAACGTCTGACTCGACGCTACGCTTTTGAGATTGCCCCTATCATCGGTCCAGACCGCGACATTCCGGCGCCCGACGTATACACAGATGAGCAAACAATGGCTTGGATCATGGACACGATTTCGATGGTTCGTGGTCACACCGAGCTGGGAGTTGTCACTGGAAAGCCAATCGCGTTGGGTGGTTCCCAGGGACGAGCAGAAGCGACGGCACGCGGGTGTTTGTATGCTTTACGAGAAGCCTGTCGCGTAAAGGGAATCAGTTTGAAAGGGGCTCGTGTTGCGGTTCATGGTTTTGGTAACGCCGGGGCCAACATCGCGAGACTGGTCGCCGCTGACGGCGCCAAAGTCGTTGCTGCGTGTGACTCAAAGGCCGGCATCTATTCGGCAAGCGGGATTGACGTTGCTGCGGCGTTAAAGCACAAAGCGGAGACGAAATCACTGGCTGGATTTCCAGGAACTAAAGAGATCGCGCCTGAGGATATCATCAACGTCGATTGCGATATTCTTTTGCCATCCGCGCTGGAAAACGCGATCACACTAGGAAATGTCGGCCGGGTCAAAGCGAAGATTATTGCTGAACTTGCCAATGGTCCGACGACACCAGGCGCCGATCGCGTTTTGGAAGACTCAGGTGTGTTTCTGGTCCCGGACATTCTTGCTAACGCCGGCGGCGTAACTGTGAGTTACTACGAATGGGTGCAGGACCAGTACTCATTCTTCTGGTCAGAACGTCAGATTAATGACACGCTGGAATCGACAATTACTACAGCCTTCAACGCCGTCCATAGCACGGCCGAGAAGTTCAACACCGATATGCGCACCGGTGCGTATATACTCGCGGTAGGTCGCGTTGTAGAAGCAACGAGCGTTAGAGGAATATTTCCGTAAGAATAAGTCGAGCTTTGTACTTGGAACTTTGTGCTTTGTCTGGGATATCGTAACTCACGCGGTAGCGTTAAAAGTACAAAGCTCAAAAATCGAAATGACTATGTCTGAGACAATAACAGTTTACGAAAAACCAACATGCACCAAGTGTCGCGAGATGGACAAGTTTCTGCGTGAGCGCGGCGTCGATTTCTCAAAAGTGAATTACTACATCGAGCCATTAACAAAAAAGAAACTAACGGAGTTGGTGCGCAAGATGAATATTAGTCCCCGGGAACTGTTGCGTAAGAGTGAGCCGATTTATCGAGAGCTTGGAATAGCGACCGGAAAATTTAGCGATGCACAGTTGATCTCTTTGATGGTTGAGCATCCGGATCTGATGCAGCGACCTATTATTGAACGTGGTGAGCGTGCTGTGTTGGGAAGGCCCACTGAGAACGTAGAAGAGTTACTCAAATAAATCGGTCTTTGGTCTTTGGCATTTGGCCTTGGGCCTTCGAAATAACTCGACAGTGTCTCTGTGTCCTCTGCGTCTCTGTGATCTCTGCGTTACTTTTTTGGACGCAGGTTTTTAAACGCAGAGGTCACGGAGACTTAGAGGACACAAAGGACAAGACCAAAGAACGAAAACCAAAGACCAATTCATTTGAAAAAACCAGAAACAATTTACGCCTGTCAGAGTTGTGGGCATCAGTCCAGAAAGTGGTTGGGCAAGTGTCCGGAATGCGGTGAGTAGAACTCACTCGTAGAGGAACGCGCACAGCTGTCGAAGAAGGGAAGCGCGCGAACCAGTTTCAGTCTTCGCGAGGTGACCGCGGTTCCGTATACGGATATCGAACCGCAAGACGACGTGCGCGTGTCATCCGGTGTGGATGAATTTGATCGCGTTCTGGGTGGCGGCATCGTTCCCGGCACCCTCGTTTTGATCGGAGGCGATCCTGGGATTGGGAAAAGCACTTTGCTGCTTCAGGTCGCTGACCGGCTAAGCGCGGCCAGCACCACCGTTCTTTACGTTTCTGGCGAAGAGTCTGAACGCCAGATCAAATTGCGTGGCGAACGACTTCGCGTCGAAGCCAAAAATGTCTATCTCCTGCCCGAAACAAACCTGGAGAACATCTTCCGCGAGATTGATCGCGTAAAGCCTGGAACGATCATTGTCGATTCAATCCAGACTGTGTTCTCGGGTGCGATTGAGTCTGCGCCCGGATCCGTTTCTCAGGTGCGTGAAGTTGCGCACCAATTCCTGATGCTCGCCAAGAACCGTGGCATTCCAGTTTTTCTGATCGGACATATCACGAAAGAAGGATCGCTTGCTGGTCCGAAAGCTCTCGAACATATCGTCGACACGGTGCTGTATTTCGAAGGCGAACGACATCACAACCATCGCATCGTTCGGGCAACGAAGAACAGATTCGGGGCGGCAAACGAGGTCGGTGTCTTTGAGATGACCGGAACCGGTTTGATTCCGGTGGCCAATCCGTCGCAGATGTTTTTGCAGGAGCGTCCGCTAAATGTTGCCGGCTCGATTGTGACCGCGTGCATGGAAGGCACTCGTCCGATGCTGGTTGAGATTCAAGCCTTGGTTTCAAGCACGAAGTATGGAACTGGTAGACGAATGACCCAGGGTGTGGATTCGAGTCGAGTAAGTTTAATGATTGCAATGCTGGAGAAGCGCGCCGGGTTTCAGTTGGTTGGTGAGGATGTGTTTGTGAACATTGCGGGAGGACTTGAGGTTGACGAACCAGCTGCCGACCTCGGCGTTGTGACTGCGATTGCGTCGAGCTTCAAGAACCTGACCATTGATCCCCAGACAGCGGTGTTTGGGGAGGTTGGTTTAACTGGCGAGGTTCGCGGCGCCATGCAAGCCTCGGTACGCGCACGGGAGGCGCAGGCGCTCGGGTTTAAGAAGATCGTGATGCCGGCGTCGAATGTTTCTGGTTTAGAACGACTGTTGGGAGTACGTGTCGTTGGCGTGCGCTCGGTCGATGAGGCGTTGGAGGAGTTGTTTTGATTAGCGGATTAGCGATGAGGTCAGTACCGTAACGCGGTAGCGTCGGCTGGTTGTGAGATCGAGCCGAGCCGACGCTACCGCGTTACGGTACTGACCTCATCGCCACTTAGTTTTGGGTTCCGGTCGTACACAACTACTCGCAAATCATCCTCTAAGTTTTGAGTAGCAACAGGGTCAAATCCTTCCAAGTAGCCTTCCGGCATGAACGCATCCGCGCCCGCAACCGTCATTGGTACTTCAGTCACTAGCCAGCGCTCAATGTGTGGCATGAACTCTTTGTAGATCTGAGCGCCGCCGATCACAAACAGATCAGTAGTCAGGCTCTCGCTTAGTGACAGCACCGACTCAACGTCACGGAGGACCACGAGCGACTCTTGAGGTTCGATGTTTGAATCACGACTCAGCACAATATTCAGGCGATTCTTTAATGGCTTGCCGAGCGTTAACCAGGTCTTCCTTCCCATTACCACGGCGTGACCAGTCGTCGTTTCACGAAAGAACTTCATGTCAGCAGAGTAGTGCCAGGGCAACTTCCCCTTCTTCCCGATTGCGTTGTTTTTGCTGACTGCAACGATGGCGATGATCATGATCGAATGTCCGATATGCGTCTGTCTTGTCGCTATGTTCGGGAAGTCTAATCCTCTGGTTAATAGCTTTGAACTGAATGACAACGACAAGCTGAAGCTTATCGGACATTCAGACAGCAACTGGCGCGGCAATCTTTCCGTGCGATTTGTAGCCGATCAAATTCAAGTCCGCGAATGTCACACTTAAGAGTCCTTCCAACCCTCGCAGTCGCCTTTCCGAATCGTTAATTTCCAGCGATGGCAACTCCAGGGGTTCACGGGCCAACAGCTCTTCCACCTGCTCAAGGTGATTCAAGTAAATGTGGTAGTCACCGAGCGTGTACACAAAGTCCCCGACTTCCAGGCCAGTCACGTGTGCAACCAGATGCGTCAGCAAAGCATAAGAGCTTATATTGAATGGCACGCCGAGAAACGCGTCAGCCGAACGTTGATACAACTGACAATGCAGCGTCTTTCGTTCAGCGACTTTGAAATGAAACAACGTGTGACATGGCGGTAAGTCAACGTTGTCTGCCTGGCGTGGATCCCAACCAGTCACAATCAAACGTCGCGAATCAGGATTTGTTTGAACTTGCTCGATAAGTCTCGCAATTTGATCCACTCCATCATGGGCCGGATAGTTACCACCAAATGAACGCCAGAGATAGCCGTACACCGGACCCAGGTCGCCAGACTGACGACCAAACTTTGAAGTGTGCGCTTCGTCGGCCCACTCCGCCCAGATGTCAACTCCTCGTGCACGCAAGTTTGCTTCATTGGTGTCGCCCGACAGAAACCAGAACAGTTCCTCGGCGATCCAACGAAACGGAACTTTCTTGGTAGTCACTATCGGAAACCCATCGCGCAGGTTGAAGCGCGTTTGAAAACCGAAGTGCGAAATTGTTCCGACACCAGTTCTATCCTGATGTCGGATACCATTCTCCAGAATTGATCGCAGTAGATCGTGATATTGTTTCATGAGTCGTCAACAGAACTACTCATCATAATAACGGAAAGGCACCTGAATGAAGCAATACAGACTTTGCTTTTTGGG
>Ga0207662_10001159_pt1 | contig 12482 bp, 8 predicted proteins | sample KBSS33LmetaG_FD_184338 | JGI IMG/M metagenome (GOLD analysis project Ga0207662, IMG submission 184338) | Switchgrass rhizosphere microbial communities from Kellogg Biological Station, Michigan, USA - KBS S3-3L metaG (SPAdes) (version 2) | ecosystem: Host-associated > Plants > Roots > Rhizosphere... | reverse complement strand
GATATAACAACCATCCAGCAGCAGCCCGGCTTCCAGGGCCTGGACGACGTGGCGCTCGGGTTCCGTTATCCCGCGCAAGGGCTATGCGCCCTCCTGGCATGGCAGATGTTTTCAGTGTTTCGGGCGTTCGGTTACAACGCCGTAGACATAGGCAGTATCGACGGCGACATCGGGCCGCTCATGGGCAGCGTCGGCACGTGCATCACCTGCTGCGCAGCGTGGGCGCCTGTGGGCATGCGGCTGATCCGTACGGATCTGACGTTGGCCGACGTTCAGCCCAGGCTCGAACGGTTGATGACCGAATTGTTCCGCCGAGTCCCCGCCGGTGTAGGCGCAGGCGGTTCGGTTAAGCTGACCCGTGGAGATCTCAATGCGGTCATGGTGGAGGGCGCCCGGTGGTGCGTGGAGCAAGGCTATGGATGGCATCAGGATCTTGCTCGGATTGAAGAGGGCGGTCGCATCAAAGGGGCGGATCCTTCGGTCGTGTCCGACCAGGCGGTGAGCCGGGGCATTCGCCAGCTCGGCACCCTCGGATCCGGCAATCATTACCTCGAAGTTCAGGTGGTCTCGAACGACCGCATCTTCGATGCCGCGACGGCTTCCGCGCTTGGCATTACCGGCTATGATCAAATCGTGATCATGGTCCATTGCGGCTCGCGCGGGTTCGGACATCAAGTGGCCAGCGACTACCTCAAGGTGTTCGCGAAGGCTATGCCCCGTCATGGAATCTCGGTGAAGGACCAGCAGTTGGCGTGCGCGCCGTTCCTGTCACCGGAGGGTCAGGACTATTTTGCCGCCATGAATTGCGCCGCCAATATGGCCTTCGCCAACCGACAGGTCATCACCCATCATGTTCGTGAAGGGTTCGCAGCCGTTTTCGACCGGTCGCCGGAGGAGCTGGGCATGAATCTGGTGTACGACGTCGCCCATAACATAGCGAAGGTCGAACGGTATCCGGAAGGGGACCTCCTCGTGCATCGGAAGGGTGCGACGCGTGCCTTTGGACCCGGCAGCATGGAGCTTTGGCCGGAGTTTCGGACGACCGGCCAACCGGTCATCTGTGGCGGTTCGATGGAGACGGGCTCGTACCTCCTGGTGGGAACGGATCAAGCCGTGGCGGACACGTTCGGCTCGACGATGCATGGCTCGGGACGAACCATGTCGAGGACGCAGGCAAAGAAACAGGTGCGGGGTGAACAGCTGCAGCAGCAGATGAAGCAGCGTGGCATTCTGGTCAAGGCGGTGTCGATGTCTGGGCTCGCTGAAGAAGCGGGATTTGCCTATAAGAACATCAGTGACGTTGTCCAAACGGTGGAACGTGCCGGTATCACCAAAAAGGTCGCAGAGCTTCGTCCTGTTGGGAATATCAAGGGGTAGGGTGGAATTTGCAAAAACAGTGGCGAATTGGACCGGGCTTGGCACAATACCACCAGCCGTTCATTCATGAGATGAGGTGGCAGGTATGGAGCAGCGCAAGAATCCACGGTTCCCGGTGCGGTTCCGTAGTTCCTTTACGTCACTGAACATCGTTGGTGGTGACGGCAACATGACGGATCTCTCGCTTCGCGGGTGCCGCGTGGAGAGTTCGACGGAAGTCAGACCGGGCACATCCCTGGAACTTCGCATCCATACGTCCGAAGAGGAACCGCCACTCAAGATTCAAGAGGCCGTCGTCCGCTGGAGTCGTGGGCAACAATTCGGGATGGAGTTTGTGAGGCTGGAACCGGAGGAATGGGCACGCCTGCAACACACCGTTACCCGGCTCGAGCTGCAACCCTACCAAAAAGTCTCGACGGAAGACCCCTGTCAGACCGCGTGAATCAGATGGAGTTCGCTAGAGATTGCTCAGGCCGTGCGTGAGGGCGTAACGCGCCAGCTCGACGGTGGATTGAAGCTGCAACTGTCGCATCATCCGTCCTTTGTGAAATTCGACCGTCTTGGACGTGATGTGCAGCATCCGGCCGATCTCCTTGGCGGTGTAGCCCCCAGCCACCAACCGTAGAATCTGTCGTTGCCGTTCCGTCAAGGAGCGCATCGCGCCGTCCGGCACCGCAGGAGGCTGGATGGGCGACTGAGGCAGCGCCGCGGACAGCTCCGGAGAGATATACTGCTTTCCCGCCAGGACCGTTTCGATCGCGCGAGACAGCTCTTCCCACCCGGAGCGTTTCAAGACATAGCCCGACGCGCCGATGCGCAGGGCTTCCTCCACATACGGCGAGTCCCCATACATCGAGACATAGAGCAACTTGATGTTCGGCAGCTGCTCATGCAGCCGTCTGCCGGCTTGCAGACCATTGAGGACGGGCATGGCGACGTCCATAAGCACCAGATCCGGCTGCAACCGCCGCGCGGCGTCGACGACTGAATGGCCGTCCTGCACAGTGCCGACCAGATCGTAGTGCCGCTCCAGGAGATGGCGCAGCCCGTCGAGGATCAGCATATGATCGTCAGCGAGTAAGATACGAGGTTTGCTCATTCGATATTCCTGTGAGTGGAATGGAAACCGACAGGCGGGTGCCCCGGCCCGGATCGCTCGCCAGCGTCAGCGTGCCTTCCAGCAGGCGCACCCGTTCTCCCATGCTGACCAGCCCCAGGCCGCGCTGCACTTGATGCCGGTCCTGAGGGATAAAGCCTCGTCCATCATCCTCGATATGCAGCATCACGTGATCCTCATGATACGAGAGTCCCAACAAGACGTGCATGGCGCCGGCATGTTTGGCGACGTTGCGCAAGGCTTCTTGTGTCACCCGAAACAGGCACTCCGCTAGATGACGGCCCAGCGGCTTTCCGGGTTCGTCGAGCATCAGCTGGACAGGAATATGCTCGCGTTGTTCAAATTCCTTGGCGCATACACGCAGGGCGCTGGTAATGCCAAGGTCATCGAGCACGGACGGATGCAGCCGGTGGGCCAAGGCGCGCAAATGGTCAGAGAGTTCGGCGACCTCGTTCTTGACCAGCTGAAGGGCTGTGCGAGCGGTCTCTGGCAGCGCGGGGATCTGTTGCATTTGATCATCGATGTCGAATGCCAGACTGATGACCCGCTGGTTCAGCTCATCGTGCAATTCCCGAGCGATGCGGCGCCGTTCATCGTCCTGCGCCGAAAGCAACTGAGCGGTGAGCTGGCGCAGTTGAGTCTGGCTGATTTCCAAAGAGCGCCGGCTGGCTTCCATTCTCTGCTCGAGATGCATGTTTTCTGTGATGTCTTCCCCGATCCAGGCATACAAGCAGTTCCCGTCGGTGCTGTGTCCGATAAATGACAAGGCCGACGTCATGATCCGTTCCGACAGCGCCGCACCCGGGGTCGACGGGATTTGGTACCGCACATGGACGGTTTTTCCGTTCACCCGGGCGGCTTCGAGATGCGGCATCCAACACTCCGGTGAGCCGGGCGCCAACTGCAAGGCCGAGGGGAGTTGGCCGGACCCTCCTCCGGAACGGTCGCCGGCGGTCGCGGCAGCGCGATTTGTAATCACCGTGAGCAGGCGGCCTCTGGCGACCTCGACCACGCCCATCATCAAATCGGTGGAGTTGAAAAAACTTTGGAGCGTCGTTTCGCTTTGGCGGAGCGCCGCCGTCCGGGCGGTGACCAGGGCCTCCAGTTCGTGCCGCGCGTGTTTTTGTGTGGTGTGCCAGATAATGGTGGCTGCGGTCCAGCCGGCAAGAATCACGAGCGATCGGTTGAACAACCCGAGATGAAACGGGACGACCGGCGACATCCAATTCGTCCAAATCCCTGCGAGCGTCAGACCGGTGGTACAGACGGCTGCGATGAACGGGGCCGTCGGGTGGCGCACTCTGCTGGTGAGGGTGATTGGTATCAGGTACAGGGCGGGGACAACAAATCCCAGCGGAAAAAAACCATCGAGAACAAAGATGGCGATGGTCATCCCGGCAATCGCCGCAATCAACCATCCCTGCGACCGAGCTGTAGGTTCGACGTGCGGGCTCATGTCTGCAGAGAACCCCCGGTCCGACCGATGGAATTGCCTGATTATATTCGGTTTCTTCATCCGTGAGAACCGCCGAGGCATCGGGATATGTACCTAGAAATTACACTAGAACATCTGTCAGAAAAAGAGGAATTCACTGGCCATTGTGAGCCAGTCTGATACCCTCGCCGTAACGGTCAGCGCAAGGAGGACAAACTCCTACAGGCGTTTCTTGAGGAAGCCGTAAGGCCGTTCGGAGGAGGCGGATTGATGTCTGCCTGGCCGAGTCGGCATCGCACTCAAGATCCATATCCGCTCTCTCGTCAATGACGAGGGGCGGACAACAAGCGACAGGGATACGTACGTGGAAAAAACGGACAACGCTGCGACGGTGCTGGTGGCGGATGACGATGAATTGGTTCGAACCTTCGTTCGGGCGGCACTTGAGCATGTCGGTTTGAACGTGTGCGGGGCGTCGAACGGTGCCCAAGCATTGGAGCAGTTCGCTCTGCATCGACCTGACATCATTGTGATGGATGTCTTCATGCCTGTCATGGACGGGTATGCCGCCTGTTCATGCTTGCGTGGTTCGGTCGGAGGCAGCCGTGTGCCCATCTTGATGATGACCGGTCTGGACGACGCCGAGGCCATCGCACGCGCCTATGAGTACGGCGCGACCGATTTCATCACGAAGCCCTTAAATCCTACGATTCTGAGCCATCGCGTGAAATACATGCTGCGCGGAAGTCGGACCTTGGATGCGTTGCTGCGAAGCGAGGCCAGGCTGGGTCTTGCACAACGGATCGCCAAAATCGGTGATTGGGAATGGCAGCCGCAGACAGGGCATTTCTCCGCCTCCTCCGAGCTTTGCCGGCTGATGGGCATCCGGCACCAGGATTTCGGCGGTACGTTGGACGCGTTTCTTCAGGCGGTGGAGACACAAGATCAAGACCGGGTCGACAAAGCGCTCAGGCGCATTCTCACCGACCGGACCCCCTGCGACATTGATCATCGCATCATGCTGCCCAATGGCAGCGAGTTCGTCGTGAATTTGCAGGCCGAAGCGGTCTACGACGACCGGTCAAAAGCCTTGACCATCGTGGGCACCGCCCAGGATATCAGCGAGCGGAAGCGCTCCGAGCGCGAGATCCACAGGCTCGCCTACTATGACAGCCTCACTGGTCTTCCCAACCGGGTGCTGTTCAAAGATCGTGTCACGCAGGCGATCGCCCACGCCCGGCGCTATCAGTATCATCTCGCGGTCCTGTTTCTCGACCTGGACCGGTTCAAGCTCATCAACGACACGCTGGGACACAATGTCGGAGATCTGCTCCTGAAGCACCTCGCCGACCGACTGTCCGAGTCGATCCGGCACAGCGATTCGATCGGCCGATCCACGGAGACCGTACAGACGCATGAACTGGCACGCCTCGGCGGTGACGAGTTTACGGTGCTGCTGACCAATCTGAAGGATGTGCAGGATGCCAGCAAAGTGGCCCGACGCATTCTCGAGGGACTGGCACAGCCCTTCCTCGTGAGTGGACATGAAATTTTTGTCACGGTGAGCGTCGGCATCGCGATCTTTCCGGCTGATGGCGACTCCGTCGACATGCTCCTCAAGAATTCAGACACGGCGATGTATCACGCGAAGGAACAGGGCCGGAACAACTTCCAGTACTATTCCAATGCCATGAATGCGGCGGCCAATGAGCGGTTGATGTTGGAGCGGGAGGTGCGTCACGCGACGGAGCGCGAGGAATTCGTCGTCTACTATCAACCGCAAATCGATCTCCGCAGCGGCCGGATCATGGGCGCGGAAGCCCTCGTGCGATGGCAGCATCCGAAACGGGGATTGCTGGTCCCGGGCGAATTTCTCCAAGCCGCTTCGGATACGGGAATGATCCGCACGATCGATGAGTGGGTGTTACGGACGGCCTGTCGCCAGAACCGGGCGTGGCAGCAACGGGGCCTCGCGGTCCCGAGCGTGTCCATCAACGTCTCTAATTCCCTCTTTCACGGGTCAACGCTGTTGAAGGCGGTCGAAAACACACTCGCTGAAACCGGTTTGACCCCGGATCGTCTCGAATTGGAATTGACCGAGTCCATCGCCATGCGGAATGTGGACACGTCGATTACCGTTCTGCAGCAGTTGAAGGCTATGGGCGTGCAATTGGCGATCGATGATTTCGGGACAGGCTATTCGTCCTTGAGCTACCTCCAACGGCTGCCCGTCAACCGGGTCAAGATCGACCAGTCGTTCGTCAGGGAGCTCTTGAGCCGCGTCCAGCCAGTGCCGATCGTGCGCGCCATCATTGCCATGGCGCATAGTCTGCAGCTGGAAGTGCTCGCTGAGGGTGTCGAAGACGAGACCCAGCGCGCGATTCTCGTGGCCGAGGGGTGCGATCAGGCGCAGGGGTATCTGTTCGGCCATCCGATGCCGGCGGCGGAATTCGAGAAACTGCTTCGGGCCATCACATTGCCGAAAGCCGGATGATCGGATCAGCCGCGCGACCGATAGCCGTACAGGAGCGTGATGTTGATGCGGCGGCTGAGGTACTCGTCCTTGAATGTGACGTCATCGGTTTCATGAAACAAGTCTGAATTGAAGACGACCGCGCGATTGGTTCGATAGGGAATCTTGACGGCCTGCGCTCCGACGTCCTTGAGCCACTTCAGAATCTTGGGCTTGTTCCGGTCGCTATTGTACTCCTTGAAGTTCCACTCCGAAGGCGCCTCCTTGTCATACACCACCAGGCCACCCGTCGCCGGATTCAGGTTGGCTTCGTCTGGCGTGATCCAAAAATTGACGTTGACGGCGGCGGCGTCCGCGTGGATGTTCAATCCGCGCCTCGCACTGTCGTGTTTGAAGGCCCAAGCCTGAGTCAGCCGGTGGTGCTTGAAAATCCCGGGAAATTTCAATCGCAGCTCGTCGGCGATCTGAAACAGCAATGGCGAGGCGAAGCCATCGCCCAGGAACGCTCCGCAGTAGCCGTTCTCGTAGTCCTTCTTCCAGATGGTCGCTTCCCGACAAAAGCGGCGCAGTGCGCCGAGTGCCGGTTCGTTCAAGAGGTCGTCGACGAAGGTGACCTCCGGATGCCTGGCATGATATTGCGACTCGACCACTCCGGAATCAAGGACAGGATTGAGGGCTCCCTGCGTCAGCCGGGGCGGAGGCTCGTGCAGGAGGATACGGTTGAAGGAGGGCGCAATCGTGGTCAGCTCCTGAGGAGCAATTCCCACACGGTTTCCCGTTGATGGATCAAGGTTCAGGCGCTCGCATAGCGCTCGCAGCGCCTCGAGGTAGGGACGCTGGGTTTGATCAAGTTTCCGCCGGTCGAGCAGATATTGGACCTGTTCGATGTCATGCTTGATGCGGGACCGATACACGTGAGTATCGGTCACAGGTTTGCCGTGATCGTGCCTGGCGCGTGCGACCTGTTCCAAACAGTGGCAGGCTCTCGTGTCGTCGCCTGCCCACGACCAGGCCATTCCCAGATTGTACTGGGCCGTCTGATAACCCGGCATGAGAGCAACGGCTTGTTGAAATGCCGCGATGGCGTCGCGAAGTGTGCCGACTTCCATCAGCGCAAGTCCGAGATTGTTCTGCGCCTCCGCGTGGGAAGGTTTGAGTTCGAGAGCCTTGCGATAGCAGACGATCGCCTCCTCCGGGAAGCCTTGTTCTTTCTTGGCGACGCCAAGATTATTATGCGTGTCCGCCTGGGCCGGGTTGATCGCTAACGCCTGCTGGTACGCGCCCACAGCTCCGGAAAGATCGCCCGTATCCCGGAGGACGTTGCCGAGATTGCCATAGGCTTCTGAGTAGCGCGGATTCAGTGCGACGGCCTTGGCATATGCGGCCACAGCGTCCTGGGTGCGGCCGGCCCTCTGCGAAACGACCCCAAGATTGAACCAGTACACAGGCGAGGAAGCCTGCTGTTCGACGGCGGCATGGAGATATTCCAAGGCGTCGGAGAGACGCTGCTGCCGGTAGCTCACGAGGCCGAGCAGGTGAAGTGCTTCGGCATGCTGCGGGGAGAGGTCGAGTGCTTGCCGGTAGGCGGCTTCCGCCTCGAGAAGACGGCCGGCCTGCTGATGCATCCGGCCCTGATCGAGCCAGGTGTCGACCGTCGCCGCGGCGCGGGATCCTCGAACGGCTTCTTGACGACGTCGCTCGGCTCGATTCATGATGCCTCTGACAGCAGGGCCCCGAGCGTAGCCGAAAAGCATCAAGCCGGTCAAAGGCCGGAATAGTCCGTCACCGCCAGCGCAGAAACGGAGTGCAGATGAAGATCGTAAAATTGGCTGATTATCAGGTGTTTAGCCCAGACAAAATGAAGAAAAACAATATCTTTCAGACACCGAGGTTCTTCTGCGACGTCTACTGCTTCGAGCCGGGGCAGGAGCAGAAAGGGCATGTCCACGGCGAGCAGGATAAGGTGTATCTGGTGCTCGAGGGCCAGGGCACGTTTCAGGTGGGCGGAGAAAAGCACGTGCTGGGACCGGGGCAAGGCACGATGGCTCCGGCGGGTGAAGAGCACGGGGTCAAGAACGACAGCGGACAGCGGCTGAAAGTGTTGGTCTTCGTCGCCCCGAATCCATAACGAGCTGCTGATAGTGCCGTTCACTGGCTGCGGCGGAAGGCAGCAATGGCGTGCCTCGGCGCGCCTGGAGTGGGCGGGTGAAAATGATGGCGATTTGAGTAGTTTGCGCTAGCCGGCTAGTCGTCTTTTTTGATTTTCTTGAGGCGGCGATCCAGCGCAAATCTGGTCAATCCCAGCTGTTTTGCCGCGAGGCTCTTGTTGTAATCGGCAAGCCGCAGGACTTCCTCGATGATACTGTCCTCGATGTCGCCGAGCGTGTGCTTCCCCACCTGCATCTCGACCCGGATCACCTGACCGTCTGGATGAATGACGGACGTCGCTGTGTGCTTGGTCTGATCGCGCAATTCACGCGGCAGCGCGCCGATGGTCAGCGTCCGTCCACTGCAAAAAATCATCGCCCGCTCGATGATGTTCTGCAGTTCGCGGATGTTGCCGGGGTACTGATAGCGTTCCAATAATCCTCTGGCCTCGGCGTCGATCTCGGTCACTTCCTTGCCGAACTCTTTCCCGTAATGCAGCAGCGCCTTCATGCAGAGGGGAAAGATGTCCTCCGTCCGCTGTCTCAGCGGCGGCAGTTCCAGCGCGATGACGTTCAGCCGGAAGAAGAGGTCCTCACGAAAAGCCCCTGACGCAATCTCCTTCTTCAAATCGCGATTGGTGGCGGCGATCAGACGGAAATCCGCGGCAATGTCGGTCGTGCCGCCGAGGCGTCTGAACGTCCTTTCCTGGAGCACTCTTAGCAGTTTGGCCTGCATCGCTAGATCGAGATCGCCGATTTCATCCAGGAACAAGGTGCCGCCTTCCGAGCGGTCGAGCAGGCCGAGCTTGCGCTGATGCGCGCCGGTGAACGCGCCACGCTCGTAGCCGAATAACTCGCTCTCGAAGAGATCGCGCGGGATGGCTGTGCAGTTCACGCCGACGAAGGGATTGGGCGCCCGGCTTCCGTTGTGGTGGAGGACTCGAGCGACGAATTCCTTGCCTGTGCCGGTTTCGCCCAGCATGAGGACGGAGCTTTTGGGATTGAACGCCACTTCGCGGATCTGAGCCAACAGACTTTTCATCACCGGACTGTTGGCAATCAGATGATCGATCCCATACTCGTCCATGGCCTGCTCGGTTTGAAAGGTCATCCGGCGTCGGAGGGTCAGCAATTCCAAGGCCCGATCCAGCACTTGTTCCATTCCGTCGAGATCGACGGTTTTGATCACAAAATCGTAAGCGCCAAGCTTCATCGCCTCGACAGCATCCTGGACGGTTCCGTAGGCTGTGAGCATGATGACGAGCGCAAAGGGAGCTTTGACGCGGCAGGCTTTTAAGGCGTCGAGGCCCGAGAGGCCAGGCATTTTCACATCGAGGAGCATGAGGTCCGGCACCTCATGGTCCAGTGCCTGTAAGAGCGCCTCCCCGGATTCGAAGGCAGCCACTCGGTGCTGGCGGCGAGAGAGGCGTTTCACAAGGGCAGACCGAATGGCCGGCTCATCGTCGGTCACAAAGATCGTGGCGTTCATATGGCCATTCCTGCCGGCGCCGGGGTCGGCTCAAGCGGCAACCAGAGCCGGGCTTTCGTACCCCGCCCTGGTTCGCTGGTTAATGTGATGTCGCCTCCATGGGCCTCGGTGATGTTGCGGCAAATGGCCAACCCCAACCCGGTTCCATGGTGTTTTCCGGTTGTGAAGAACGGCTGAAAGACCTGAGCCAGATCCTTTTTCGCGATGCCGGAGCCGGTGTCGGAGACTTCAATGAAGATGCCGTTGTGGGCGGCCAGCGTCGAGTGTCCTGCGCTGATCCCCAATTCGCCTCCGGAGGTCATGGCGTCCAGGGAATTGTGACACAAGTTGAGCAGCACCTGCTTGATCTGGTCACGGTCGGCATAGACCACGAGACCAGGCTCGCAGTGGCGAACGATGTCGATCCTCTGGCTCTCCAAACGCGTATCCAGCAGCTTCAAGACGTCATCGACGATTCTGTCCACCGGCCATGTGGTCGGTACCAGGTCGCGCGGACGTGCATAATCGATAATCTGGTTGACGATGCGGTCCAACCGGCGCGTCTCATTCAAGATGATGTCGAGGTCCGCACGCTTTTCGTCGGACGCATCGATCTCGTCTCGAAGCAGCGAGGCGGTTGATCCGATGCCGACGAGCGGATTGCGGATTTCGTGGGCGATGCCCGCCGCCACTTGCCCTAGCGTCGCCAAGCGCTCGGTCCGGCTCAATTGCTGCTGCATGGCGTCAAGCGCGGTAATGTCGATATTGAAGCCCTGGTACATCGTGGTCTGACCTTCTTTGTTGCGGATGGGAATACGGCGGCTCAGCACTTTCCGGACCGATCCGTCGCCATGAACAAACCGAAGCACCGTCTCATAGGGACGGTCCTCGGCGATGGCCTGTGCGTATTCCCGCAAGACCCGATCGCGATCATCCTGATGGATCCATTGCCGGAAGGCCTCCGGCTCGCCCGTCTCGTCGGGGTTCAAGCCGGCGAGGAGCTGGTTATACCGATTGCTGAACGTGACGGTCATGCCCGAGGTGGAGAAAATTCCAAAGGGCGCATGGTCGACGATACTGCGATACTTTTCCTCGGACGCGGCGAGGTTCTCGTTCAATGCGCGAAGTTCTGCCTCGCTGGCTTGTACGCTCGCGAGGTGGTCCCGAACTTGCTGGCTCATCGCGCCCATGACCCGGGTGAGTTCTCCCAGCTCGTCCTGCCGCGACAGGACCGGCACATTGGCCGGCACAAGGCCATCGGACGAACGAACGGATTTGGCCAGACCGATCAACGGCCCTGTAATTGAACGGGCAATGAGCTGCAATGCAAGCACCATGAGGACGAACACCAGGGCGAGGCCCCAGAGCACACTGGCGACCAGTGATTTTCTCGAGCGGGCCATATTGGCGAGTGCATCGTTGAGCGCTTCCTGCTCCAGCCTGTCGAACCGTGCCATGTGTTCGCGCACGGTTTGCATCAGGGCTTGGCCACGGCCTTGCTCGATATAGCGAACGGCCTCCGCGGTTTCTCCTTTCTTGACGGATCGGATCAGGTTTTCCTTTTCCTCCATCAACCGCGTGACGAGTCGTTGCACGGCCTGCACGGTTTCATACTGTGCGCGATGGGGACGGACAAGACCCAGAAGTATCTGTTCGACGGAGGGGAGATGTTGATGGGCATTCCGCGAGGGAATGAGATAGGCGTCTTGCCGGGTCATCACATAGCCCCGGAAACCGGTTTCGTAATCGACGACCAGCCGCATGTATTCTGCTGCCGCACGTTGCGCGACATACACGCGATCCAGTTGCTCTTCATGCTCGGTCAGCGTTTCGAGGCTGCGGTAGGTTTCGATGCCGAGGATCAGAAAGGCGGCCAGGGGGATCAGCGCCGTGAGCAATAGCTTTCTGGCAATGGGCAGGTTGTTGAAAAACCGAACCAATGGTCCCTTCATTGGGCCGTCTCGCTCCTTGCGCCTCATCGTAAGAAGAGTGGAGAAGCCATGTCAAATCAGCGGAAGGAAGCGGCTTCATCGATCGACGCCGCTCATTCCACCCCTATCCCTGCGATCCAATGGATCGCGCTTGGACGCCGGAGGTCCGGCCTCAGGCCCCAGACCATGGGAGCCGGGTCCAATGGCGGGAGCAAGGGGAAAATAGGTGGACCCAAGATCCGGGCTCCGCGGTGGAACATGCGATTCGGATTCCACGGGACGTTCGAGACGACGCGGTCCGCCGGACAGGTCATCGCTCGAGCGGCTGAATTCCGAAACGGACGAAGCAGGATCCTGCCGTGTGTCATGCCTTGCCGGTCGATCCGTGTCCGTGGAGTGCTGGGTCAGATGCAGGCCATATCCATTGCCGCGCACGTTGCCGGCGATGACGCCATGGGCCATCGATTCTGCGCGGATCAATTCGTCGCCATACACATCGGTCTGGTATTCCTCCGTATCGGCTTTCGCGAGCGA
>Ga0207662_10001158_pt1 | contig 12482 bp, 7 predicted proteins | sample KBSS33LmetaG_FD_184338 | JGI IMG/M metagenome (GOLD analysis project Ga0207662, IMG submission 184338) | Switchgrass rhizosphere microbial communities from Kellogg Biological Station, Michigan, USA - KBS S3-3L metaG (SPAdes) (version 2) | ecosystem: Host-associated > Plants > Roots > Rhizosphere... | reverse complement strand
CCCGCACACGCTGTCGGAGCACCGCGGCACAGTGGTGCTGCTCGATTTCTGGGGCGCGTGGTGCGCGCCGTGCGTCGAAGCGGCGCCGAAACTGGTCGCGCTGTACGACACCTACCGCGAGCGCGGCTTCGAGATCGTCGGGATCGATACGCTCGACACCCGCGAGAAAGTCTCGGCCTTCATCGCCGAGCACAAGATGGCGTGGGCGCAGACGATGGAGCCGGAAAAGGGGCCGATCCAGACGCTCTACCGGGTAAACGGCTTCCCGACCTATTTCATCATCGGCCGCGACGGTACGATCGTCGCCGCGGGTACGGGCAACACCGATCTCGATCGGGAAGTGCGCGCCGCGCTCGGCGGCCGCTGACGCCGCGCTAGCGCGGATCCTTGAGATACGTCGCGATTTCGGAGCCCGTCGCGAACCACACGCCGCGCTTCGACTTCATGTAGCCGACGAACTCGTCGAGGTGCTGCATCGGCGCGCGGTGGCCGCTCAGGTAGGGGTGCAGCGTGAGCACGAACAGCGTGCCTTCCGCGTACGCGCCGTCGAACTCCTCTTTGTAGAGCTGATAGAGCAGCGTCGGGGACGGCATGCGCCCGTTCTGCCCGAGATACGGCGTCTCGGTCAGCGTCCAGTCGATCGCCAGTTCGACGAGGCCGGTCGGCTTGCCGCGCGAGACGATCTCGTACGGCTCGTCGAGCGCCTGCAGGCTGCTGTCGTAGAGAAACCCCTTCTTCTGGATCAGGTCGAGCGTCACGTCGCTGAACGCCCAGGACGGCGCGCGGTAGCCGAGGGGCTTCTTGCCCGTGGCCTTCGTCAAGTACTCGATCGCCTGGTCGAGCAGCCGCTCTTCTTCACCCGCGGCCAATCGCGGAGGGAACTCGTGGATCCAGCCGTGCACGCCGACCTCGTGCCGGCCGCTCTTCTGGATCGCCGCCAGCATCTCCGGGTGCAGCATCGCGTCGACGGCGGTCATGAAGAACGTCGCCGGCACCTGGTACTTGTCGAGCATCCTGAGGATGCGCGGCACGCCGGCCTGCGCGCCGAAATCCGACGCCGACAGCGTCGTCGGCGACGTCGTCCCGTCGCGCAGCAGCGGCGCCTCGCTGTCGGTGTCGAAGCTCAGGCAGACGGCGACGCGCGTGCCGTTCGGCCACGACTTCGGCGTCAGCTTGCGGCCGACGCGGGCGATCTCGATCGCCTGGCGCAACTGCTCTTCGGTCCATTTCGTGCCCGGCTGGTTGGCCCCCTGCTGCTGCGCCGCCAGGCCAAGCGTCGCGCACGCGCAGAGCACGACTGCGACGAGATGACTGGCGCGGAACCGGGGGGCTCTGCTCATGGGTGGCTCGCTCGCTCGACCTGTGAGGCCGTGCCGGCGGGAGGCCGCGACGCGAGCAGCTCGAGCAGCTGGTCGTGATCGACCGGCTTCACCATGTGCGCGTCGAAGCCGGCCTCGCGCGACTGCAGGCGATCGTCCTCCTGGCCCCAGCCCGTCAACGCGACGATGAACAGCTCCCTGCCCCACGGTTCCTGGCGGATCTGACGGCAGGCCTCGTAGCCGTTCATCCGCGGCAGGCCGATGTCGAGCAGCAGGACGTCGGGACGGATGCGTCCGGCCGCGGCGACCGCTTCGACGCCGTCGTGCGCCTGCCACGTCTGGTGGCCGGCCAGCTCCAGCAGCATCGCCAGCGACGCGGCGCCGTCGACGCTGTCGTCGACGATCAGCACGCGCCGCGGAACGCTCACCAGGGCCGTCGCGATCGCATGCGCCGGCGGGACCTGCAGCGCGGGGGACGCCAGCGGCAGGCGGATGGTGAACTCGCTGCCGCGCCCGGGCCCTTCGCTGCGCGCCTCGACGCTGCCGCCGTGCATCTCCACGAGCGTCTTCACGAGGGTCAGGCCGATACCGAGGCCGTCGCGCGATCGCTCGAGCGACGTGTCGGCCTGCACGAACATGTCGAACAGGCGCGGCAGGTCCTCGGCGGCGACGCCGATGCCGGTGTCGCGCACGCGGATGACGACCTGCGCGCCGTCTTCTTCGACGGTCAGCCACACGCGGCCGCCGCTGTCGGTGAATTTGCACGCGTTGGCGAGCAGGTTGCCGACCACCTGCGCCAGCCGCGCCGGATCGGCGTCGAGATACAGCGGTCGTGGCGGCAGCGTCACCGAGAGCTCGTGGTTCATGCACGTGTACTGTGCGCGGACGGCTTCCACCGCCTGGTTGATGACGGGCCCGAGCTCGATGCGCCGTTGGCGGAGCTCGATGCGTCCGCGCGTGATGCGGCTCATGTCGAGCAGGTCGTCCACGAGCCGCGACATCTGCCCGACCTGCCGCTCGAGCATCTCGGACGCGGACCGCACCGCGTCGGCGTCGCGCCCGCCGAGGCGCAGCACGCGCGCGGCGTTGGCGATCGGCGCCAGCGGGTTGCGCAGCTCGTGCGCGAGCATCGCCAGGAACTCGTTCTTGCGGCGGTCCGCCTCGGAGAGGTCCGCCGCCAGCCGCCGCAGGTCGTCCTCGGCACGCTTGCGGTCGGTCACGTCGCGCACGATCTTGGATGCGCCGACCACCCGCCCCTCGTCGTCCCTGAGCGGCGAGATCGTCAGCGACACCAGGATGCGGCTGCCGTCGATGCGCATCCGCTCGGTTTCGAAGTGATCGATGCGTTCCCCGGCTCTCAGGCTGGCCACGATCCGGTCTTCCTCGCTGATCCGGTCGGCGGGAATGATCAGCGAGATGTGGCGCCCCACGGCCTGCTCGGCGGTGTAGCCGAACAGCCGCTCGGCGCCGGCGTTCCAGGTCTGAATGATGCCGTCGAGCGACTTGCTGATGATGGCGTCGTCGGACGACGCGATGATCGACGCGAGCAGGCGCGCGGTGAGCAGCTGGTCGGTCTTCCGCCGCTCGAGGCGCCGCTGCTCGGTGACGTCGCGGAAGATCAGGACGCAGCCCGAGACCACGCCGGCCTCGTCCCGTATCGGCGCGGCGCTGTCGTCAATCGGGCATTCCGTGCCGTCGCGCCGAATGAGTACCGTGTGGTTGGCGAGGCCGACGACGACGCCCTGGCGCAGCGCCGTCGCGGCGGGATTGGCAACCGGCTGGCGCGAGGCCTCGTTGACGATGCGGAAGACGTCGTCGAGAGACCGCCCGAGCGCGTCGCCGGACGGCCATCCCGTCAGCGTCTCGGCGACCGCGTTCATCGACGTGACGCGCCCCTCGATATCGGTCGTGACCACCGCGTCGCCGATGCTGAGCAGCGTCATCCTCAGCACCTCGCGCTGCGCGTTCGCCTCCCGGCTGGCGCGGCGCGCCGACTCGCCAAAGAAGATGATGAACGCGCAAGTAGCGATGTACGCAAGCAGGCCGATGAAGCCGGGCACGCCGCCCAGGGCGAACGTGCCTCGCGGCTGGATGAACAGGACGTCGCAAGCGATGTAGCCCGCGGCCGCCACGACGATCGCCGGCGTCCTGCCGCCCACCCACACAGCGGCGGCGACCGCGCCAAACAGCGTGATGAGCGGCAGCGTGTCCCCCATCCACCGGTCGAGCAGGTAGCGAAGCAGGACCGCGGCGCCGAGCGCCGTGAAGGCGAGCCCATACGTCGCCGCCGCGCTGCGCGGGGCCGCCGGCGCCCGGCCGACAAGCGACGAGGGCGAGTGACTTTGCATTTCCCGGCCGGACGGCCGTCTATCCGCGGATGGTAGCTCACTTTGGCCACAGCCGCGCCGGTCCCGCACGAGGGCCCCGATGGCGCGTGTATAATCGACGGCGAGACGCCGGCGGTTCTCGACCGGTCCGGCCTCTCCTGCGGCGTCCACTCGAACACGGCGAGGAACCGACCACCCTTCGATGCCGCCACACGAGACCAACCTCCGCGAACCATTGCCGTTCGCCGCCGTGCTCGACTCGGCAGGTATCGCGCCGGCCCGGCTGCTCGATGCCGCACTCGAGGCCGCCGAGATGGGGGCGTGGCGTTACTCGTTCGCCGACCATCGCGCCTACCTCAGTCCAAGGGCGCAGCTCCTGTATGGCGTGGACGGCCCCTACCTCGATCGCGACGACGCCACGGTTCGGCGGATCGTGCATCCCGACGACATCGAGGCGATGCAGGAGGCGATGCGCGGGGCCTGCAATCCCGATGGAGACGGTCGATACGTCGTCGAGTACCGCGTGCGCCGTCCCGGCGGCGGCTGGCGGTGGCTGAGCGCGTGGGGGATCTGCGAGTTCGGCGACGACGCTCCGCTGCGCCAGCCGGTGATGATGTCGGGCGCGAGCCGCGACATCACCGCGCGTAAGCACGCCGAGCTGTTCTCGGAAGCGCAGAAGCGATCGCTCGAGATGATCGTCCGCGGCGCGCCGCTCGGCGACGTGCTCGCGGATCTCACGCGCGTCGTCGAAGCGCAGGCCGACGGCGAGGTCGTCGCCTCCATCCTGTTCCTCGACGACGAGGGGCGCCTCCGCAACGGCGCCTCGCCGAGCCTGCCCGCCGAATACGTGGCCGCCATCGACGGACTGAAGGCCGATCCGTCGGTCGGCACGTGCAGCGCGGCCGCCTCGACCTGCCGCACGGTGGTGACCGTCGACATCGAGAGCGATCCGGCGTGGAGCGCGCTGAAGCACCTGCCGATGAGTCTCGGCCTGCGCGCCGCGTGGAGCCAGCCCATCACCGACGGAAACGGGCGCGTGCTCGGCACGTTCGGCACCTACTTCCGCAGCTGCCGCGGGCCATCGGCGTCCGAGCGGCAGGCCGTGGAGATCCTGTCGCGGACCGCCGCGCTGGCCATCGAGCGCGCGCGAGACGACCAGGCGCTTCGCGACGGGGAACGGAGGCTGCGCGAGGCCGACCGCCACAAGGACGAGTTTCTCGCGGCGCTGTCGCACGAGCTGCGGAATCCGCTGGCGCCGCTGCGCACGGCGCTGCAGCTGCTGCGGAGCGACGCCGCGGAGAGCGCTCGCGGGCGGCTGCTCGATATGATGGATCGCCAGGTCAACCAGCTGGTCCGCCTGGTCGACGATCTGCTGGAGGTATCGCGCATCAGCCGCGGCGCGGTGGATCTCCGGAACGAACGGCTCGATGCCGCGTCGGTCGTGGCGCTCGCGATCGAAACGAGCGAGCCGGTGATTCGCGCGGCCGGACACGATCTTTCCGTCGAATCCCCGGATCACCCGGTGTGGATCAATGGCGACCGCGTGCGCCTGGCGCAGATTCTGTCCAACCTGTTGAACAACGCGGCGAAGTATTCGAACGCGGGCGGACGGATCGTCGTGCGCACCAGCGAGCACGCCGGCGAGGCCCGGATTTCGGTGCGTGACAGCGGCGTGGGGATCGACCCGGAGTCGATGGCGCGCCTCTTCGATCTCTTCGTCCGCGGGCCGGAGTCGGATCGCCGTCACCGCGAAGGCCTCGGCGTCGGGCTGGCGCTGGCGCGCCGCCTGGCCGAGTTGCACGGCGGGTCGCTCTCCGGCGCGAGCGAGGGCCCCGGCCGCGGCAGCGAATTCACCCTGCGTCTTCCCGTCGACCGTTGATGGTGAAGCGCGGCACGGTCCTGGCGGCGTGCGGCATCGCAGCGCTCGCTGCCGGACAGCCGCCATCCACCTATACCGAGACCATTCCCGGAACCAGGGTCAGCTTCGAGATGGTCGCGATCCCATCCGGCCATTTCACGATGGGCAGCCCCGCCACGGAAAAGGGGCGGACGGCCAGCGAAGGGCCGACGCACGACGTCGAGCTGCGCGCCTTCTGGATCGGCAGGACCGAGGTGACCTGGGACGAGTACGACTTGTTTGCCTTCAGCATGGACCTCGAGCGACCGTCATCCGCCCAGCCGCGGCCGGCACCGCCATCGGGCGCGGACGCGGTCACGAGACCCACGCCGCCGTACGGCGACGAGTCCTTCGGCTACGGCAAGGGCAAGCAGCCGGCGATCAACATGACGTGGCACGCGGCGATGGAATACTGCCGCTGGCTGTCGGCGAAGACGGGCAAGACGTACCGCCTGCCCACCGAGGCCGAGTGGGAATACGCGGCGCGCGCCGGCACGACGACGGCGTACAGTTTCGGCAACGATGCGCGCGCGCTCGGCGAGTACGCGTGGACGCGCGAGAACTCCGGGGAACGCCCGCACCCCGTGGCGACGAAGAAGCCGAACGCGTGGGGGCTGTTCGACATGCACGGCAACGTCAGCGAGTGGATCCTCGATCAGTACGACGCCGGGTATTACCGCACGGTCCAGCCGGGCACGGTCGGGCCGGTGCTGCTGCCGGGGAACCACCGATTTCCGCATGTCTCGCGCGGCGGTTCGTGGGACGATGAGGCGTCGCTGGCGCGCAGCGCGGCTCGCCGCGGATCCGCACCCGACTGGAGCCGGCGGGATCCGCAGAGCCCGAAGAGCATCTGGTGGCACACCAACGCCCTGTTCGCCGGGTTCCGCGTCGTCCGCGCCGTGGAGGAGCAGGACAACCTCAAGGGATTCCGTTCGGCCATTACCAGGGACAGTTCCCAGTAGCGCGATGTTGAAGAAGGAGGGCACGCATGAGCGCTGACCAGTTCACCGCTGCGCCGTCGCGTCGCGATTTCATCAAGACCACCACGGCGGCCACGCTTGGACTCTCGTTCGCGCCGATGATGCCCGGGGCGTACGCGTCGGGCACCGACGCGATCCGCATCGGGCTGATCGGCTGCGGCGGCAGAGGCACCGGAGCCGTCCTCAACGCGTTCGAGGGCGCGGAAGGGGTGAAGCTCGTCGCCATGGGCGACGCCTTCGCCGATCGCGTCGCCTCGTCGCTGGCCGAGATCGGCAAGGAGCACGCCGCGCAGATCGAGGTGCCGAAGGATCGGCAGTTCGTCGGCTTCGACGCCTACAAGCACGTGCTGGCGAGCGACGCCAACTACATCATCCTGGCCACGCCGCCCGGGTTCCGCCCGATCCATCTCGCGGCGGCGATCGCCGCGGGCAAGCACGTGTTCACCGAGAAGCCGATCGCCGTCGACGGGCCCGGCATCCGCCAGGTGTTCGCGCTGGTCGAGCAGGCGAAGGCGAAAGGGCTCGGCGTCGCCGCCGGCACGCAGCGCCGCCACCAGACCGGCTACCTCGAGACGCTGAAGCGCGTCCAGGACGGCGCGATCGGCAAGATCGTGGCGGCGCGCTGCGCGTGGAACCAGGGCTTCCTCTGGAAGAAGGACCGCCAGCCCGAATGGAGCGACGTCGAATGGCAGCTCCGCAACTGGCTGTACTTCACGTGGCTGTCCGGCGATCACATCGTCGAGCAGCACGTGCACAACATCGACGTCGTCAACTGGGCGATGGGCACGCACCCGGTCGCCGCGCACGGCATGGGCGGCCGGCAGGTGCGCACCGGTCCGGAGTGGGGGCACATCTTCGACCACTTCTCGATCGACTACGAGTACCCCGGCAACGTGCACCTGCACAGCCAGGCGCGGCAGATCCAGGGCTGCGAGGGCAGCGTGTCGGAAGCGCTCGTCGGCGATCGCGGCCAGTGCCAGGTCGACAAGTACGCCATCACCGGCGCGAAGGCGTGGAAGTTCGACGGCAAGGACAACGCGCCCTACGTGCAGGAGCACACCGACTTCATCGCCAGCCTGCGCGCCGGCAAGCCGCTGAACGAACTGAAGAACGTGACCGAGAGCACGCTGACGGCCATCATGGGGCGCATGTCGGCCTACACCGGCCAGCCGGTGACGTGGGACCAGGCGCTCAATTCCACCGAAGCGCTGATGCCGCCGTCGCTCACCTTCGGCCCGATGGAAGTCCCGCCGGTGCCGATGCCCGGCCGCACCAAGCTGACGTGAGGCTGGCCGCCGCGGCGGCAGCGCTCGCCGCGGCTGCCGTCTGGCATTCGCCGCAGGCGAGCGGACGATACGAGTTCACCTCGCGGCAGATGGGCACGGAGGCGCGCATCGTGCTGTTCGCCGCGGGCGAAGCGGCGGCACGCGATGCGGCGGCGAAAGCGTTCGCGCGGATCGCCGCGCTCGACGCGGTGATGAGCGATTACCGCGACGACAGCGAGCTGATGGCGCTCTGTCGCCTGGCCGGGTCCGGCCCGGTTCGGGTCAGCGGCGATCTCTTTCGTGTCCTCGACGCCTCGCAGCGCCTCGCGCAGGAGAGCGGCGGCGCCTTCGACGTGACCGCGGCGCCGCTGATCCACCTGTGGCGCCGTGCGCGCCGGATCGGCCAGCTTCCCGATCGAACCGACCTCGCCGCGGCGCAGGCGCTGACCGGCTTCACGATGATGACGCTCGACGCGCGCGAGCGCACCGTCGCGCTGCGCCAGCGCCGCATGCAGCTCGATCTCGGCGGCATCGGCAAGGGGTTCGCCGCGGACGAAGCGGCGGCGGTGCTGAAGGATCTCGGCTACCCGAATTCGCTCGTGGCGCTCGGCGGAGACGTCGTGGCCAGCGGCGCGCCGCCGGGGGCGCCCGGGTGGACCGTCGACGTCGAGACGCTGTCGCGCGCTGAGCAAGGGACACCGCGCGTCCTGCTGCGCGACGCGGCGGTGTCGACGTCCGGCGACGCGGAGCAGTGGGTCGAGATCGGTGGCGTGCGCTACTCGCACATCATCGACGCCCGCACGGGAGCGGCGCTCACCGGCCGTCGCAGCGTGACGGTGATCGCGCCGGCGGGAACGCTCTCGGACGGCCTGGCGACCGCCGTCTCGGTGCTGGGCCCGGCGCGCGGGCTCGCGCTCGTCGCGAAGACGCCCGGCGCATCGGCGAGCATCTCGTTTGCCGACGGCGGACGCGTCCGGACCGTGACGTCGCCGGGATGGCGCTATTTCGTGGCCGCGGGGAGCGGGCCGATCTCGACGCGGCGTAACTCCACTTCCGAGCCCTCGGCCTGAAGCGCGATCCGGCCGCGGTCGGCGGTGCAATTGAAGCCGTCGTTCACGAGATCGCCGTTCACCCACACCTTGATCCCGCGATCGCGCGCCTCGACGATCAGGGTGTTCCACTGCCCGGGCGGCTTCTCGGAGCCGTCCGTGAGGTTGAGGATGCGCCGCGCGTCTCCCTCACTCCCGCCCCACTTCTCCCCTTCCTTCCGCGGGCGCCGCTTCTCCATGTCGGCGACTTCGATGTTCTCCTTGATGCACCAGAAGTCGCCGGCGTTCTCGTGCATCATCTGCACCTCGATCGACTGCGGGAACATCTTGTAGAGCGCGCGCGGGGTGGACGCGTGCACGAGCACGCCGCAGTTGCCCGGCTTGCCCGGGAATCGGTACTCGACCTCCAGCCGGTAGTTCCGGTAGGTGCTCGTCGTCAGCAGGTGGCCCGGCGGCGTTCCCAGGCTGACCAGCATGCCGCCACGGACGATGAAGCTGTCGGGCGCCGACGGGTTCGTGTCTTTCTCGGGCACGTCGGCGGTCCACCCGGAGAGATCGCGGCCGTTGAACAGCGGCGTGGAGCGCGTGGGCGTGACCGCCCGATCGGGCGCCGCGCCCTGCACCAGCAGGGCAATCGCCAGCAACGAGAGAACGGTGCGCATCGTCATCGACCTCCGGCGAGTGGCGATTCTACCGCGTTCGCATCCTCAGGCGCGCCGCCGCGCGAGCAGCTTGCTCGCCTCGCGCAGCCACAGGACCGAGCTGGCCACCCCGACCGAGAACAGCCAGTCGGCAGCGCTGAGCGGAACCGTGCCGAAGGCCCGCTGCAGGAACGGCACGTAGACCACCAGCCCCTGCAGCGCGACCGAGCCGACGATCGACGCCCACAGCCAGGGGTTCGTGAAGAGGCGGACGAATGCGCTCTGCTCGTCCGAGCGCGCGTTCACGACGTTGAAGATCTGAAACAGCATCAGCGTGGTGAAGGTCATCGTCTGCGCGTAGCGCAGGCTGCCGGAGCCCTCGACGAACCCTCCCGGCAACGAGGCGTCGAGCACGAAGAGCGTCCCGAGCGCCATGATCGCGCCGATGAAGAAGATGCCCCGCCACATGCGCGGCGTGATCACCCCTTCGCCGGGCGGACGCGGCTGCTGTCGCATGACGGCGGCGTCGGGGGGATCGAGGCCGAGCGCGAGCGCCGGCGGACCGTCGGTGACGAGGTTGATCCAGAGGATCTGCGTCGCCAGCAGCGGCAGCACCAGCGAGTCGCCGCCGGCGGCGAGACCGAGCGGCTTCGACAGCACCACCCCGAAGAACATCGTCATCACTTCGCCGATGTTCGACGACAGCAGGTAGCGGAGGAACTTGCGGATGTTGGCGAAGATGGCCCGCCCCTCTTCCACGGCCGCGACGATCGAGGCGAAGTTGTCGTCGGCGAGCACCATGTCGGCCGCTTCCTTCGACACGTCGGTGCCGGTGATCCCCATGGCGACGCCGATGTCGGCCTTCTTCAGCGCCGGGGCGTCGTTGACGCCGTCGCCGGTCATCGCCACCACCGCGCCGCCGCGCTGCAGGGCCTCGACGATGCGCAGCTTGTGCTCGGGATTGACGCGCGCGTAGACCGACACCTCGGCGACGGTGCGGGCGATGGCCTCGGGCGTCAGCTTCTCGAGCTCCGCGCCGGTGATCGCTCGTGCGTCGGCGCTGATGCCGAGCTCGCGGGCGATGACGGCGGCGGTGACCGGATGGTCGCCGGTGATCATCAGCGGACGGATGCCGGCGCGCAGCGCGCGCGCGACCGCCTCCTTCGCTTCCGGCCGCGGCGGATCGATCATGCCGATCAGCCCGGCGAAGACCAGGCCCTCTTCGACGCGCGCGTCGGGATGCGCGGCGTGCGCCGCGAGCGCCGCTTCCTCCAGCCAGCGGGCCGCGACCCCGAGCGTCCGCAGGGCCTGCCCGGCCAGCGCCTCGTTGGCGTCGAGGATCTCGCGCCGGCGGGTCTCCGAGAGTGGACGCCGTCCGTCGCCCACCACTTCGAAGGCGCACCGCGCCAGCAGCACGTCCGGCGCGCCTTTCGTAAAGACGATGCCGGCGTGCTCACGCCCGGCGTCGCGGTGGATGGTGCTCATCAACTTGCGCTCGGACGAGAACGGGACCTCGGCCAGCCGCGGCAGCCGGATGTCGAGATCGGCGGAGCTGAGACCGCACTTGCGTGCGGCGACGAGCAGCGCCCCTTCCGTCGGATCGCCCTGGACCGTCCAGCGGCCGTCGCGCTGCTGGACCGACGCGTTGTTGGCGCGATCCGCCACGGCGAGCGCGCGCTCGACTTCGATACGAAGGGGCCCTTCGATTGATCCGCCGCCGTCCGGATGGGCGAACCCTTGAGGCGAGTACCCCGATCCCTCGAAGGTGACGCGTCCGCTGGCGGTGAGCACGACGCGCACGGTCATCTCGTTCTTCGTCAGCGTTCCCGTCTTGTCGGACGCAATCACCGTCGCCGACCCGAGCGTCTCGACCGCGGCGAGGTGGCGGACGATGGCGTTGCGCCGCGCCATGCGCTGCACGCCAATCGACAGGACCGCCGTCACGACGGCCGGCAGCCCTTCCGGCACGGCCGCGACCGCCAGCGCCACGCCGAGGATCAGCACGTCGAACAGGGCGGCGAGGCCGTGCACGTCTTCCACGACGACGATCGTCACGATCATGACGAGGGCGATGGCGACGACGACGAGACCGAGGATCTTCCCGGTGCGATCCAGTTCGCGCTGCAGCGGCGTCGCCTCGTCCGGCGTCTGCTTCAGCAGCCCGGCGATGCGCCCCATCTCGGTGTGCATCCCCGTCGCGGTCACCACGGCCGTGCCGTGCCCGTAGGTGGCGGCGGTGCCGCTGAAGACCATGTCGTGGCGATCGCCCAGCGGCGCGTCTCCGGGCAGCGTCTCCGGCGACTTCGCCACCGGCAGGCTCTCGCCGGTCAACGCCGCTTCGGCGGTCTGCAGCGCGGCCGACTCGATCAGCCGCGCGTCGGCGGGGATCGTGTCCCCTTCCGCGATGACCACGATGTCACCCGGCACGATCCCGGCCGCGGCGACGACCTGCCGTTCCCCGTCGCGAATGACGACGGCCTGCGCCGCCGACATCGCGCGAAGCGCGGCAACCGCGGCTTCGGCTCTCGCCTCCTGGAAGTAGCCCATGGTCGCGTTGAGGAGGACCACCACCAGGATGGCGATCGCTTCGTACGGCAGCGGCGCGTCGCGCTCGATCGCCCACAGCACGGCCGACACCGCGGTGGCGACGAGCAGCAGGATGACGAGCACGTCCCGGAACTGCGCCAGGACGCGGCGCCACGCGGGAATCGGCGGTTCCGCCCGCAGCTCGTTCGGTCCCAGGCGCGCCAGCCGGGCGCCCGCCTCCCCCGCTGTGAGGCCTTGACGCGCGTCGGAACCGAGCGCGGCGAGGACCTCCAGGCCGGCATCGTCGACATCGGCGCGCTGATCGCCGCGGACCCCGCCCTGACCGGGCCGGCCATCGACGCGGTACGGGCCGGGGCCGACGGCATTGCCGCCGTCAGAACGGCCGCCGAGGCCCAGGCCGCCGTGCTCGCCGCGCTGCCCGACCCCGACCTGGCCCAGCGCGCCGGCGATGTTCGCC
>Ga0207662_10001155_pt1 | contig 12498 bp, 6 predicted proteins | sample KBSS33LmetaG_FD_184338 | JGI IMG/M metagenome (GOLD analysis project Ga0207662, IMG submission 184338) | Switchgrass rhizosphere microbial communities from Kellogg Biological Station, Michigan, USA - KBS S3-3L metaG (SPAdes) (version 2) | ecosystem: Host-associated > Plants > Roots > Rhizosphere... | reverse complement strand
AGGAATCTTTTCCAACTCATCGAGAAACTCTTTAGGAATTTCCGGCCCCTGCGTCAGCTCGTGCAACCTATACGGCAATGGCGGGATGAAACTCGAGGCAGCGAAGACAACTGGTTTCTCATGGTCCGCCGCGCGAAGCATGGATAAGTGCCAGGTATAGTTAGGCGGATCTGGCAACGACGGAAGATCGACTACACAACCACGCATCTGCATTTGTTTGAGCTGCACTGAAACGGCATCAGGAAATACAGCTCCGCGAATGAAGGGTAATGGCACCGCATGCAACTCAACCAAGCCTACAAACACGATCGCCGCATAAATGGTCCATGACTTACCGAAGCTAAAGCGAGCCCCTAACGCATTGAGTCGTGAAGCACCGAGGCCTGCAAGAAGAGCGAGCCCCACATAACATGTCATTGCAGCCCGCATTGGAGCTCGAAGACTGCGCATTGGCAGAATTAGATCGTAAAGAGCGCGATAAACAAACGAGCCTGTGCCAAATGAAAGTACAAAACCACAAATGGCCCAGGTGATACCGAGCCAGAAAGTATCATCGCGACGATCGGAACGCAGAGATTCGAGAAGGTTAGGAGCAAGCGTTCTTTGCCTGATGAATGCCGGATAAGCGATCGAGAGACGACTGACGATCGCAAGCGTGAAAACCACCATCGCACGATCGGCGCTTACAATCTGAACGAATCTTCCTAAGCAGGTATACGGCGGCGCCGCTGCAAAGCCCGCTGAGATGATTGCGATGACCACAGCGGTGATCGCCACGCGATCGAGAATCAAAAGAAGTTTAGTCTGCCGGAGAGGTTGAGCTTTACATGCGTCCGCAGGTTTCGCAGTTGAGTCAACTGCTACTAACGCCACGAACGACAATGCCAAAGCAAGAAGTCCTGGAAAGAGGGGTACCAGCGCACCTGGGAGTCCGACACCCATTCCAGCCCACACTTTTGTTAAATGAGGAACCGCAATCCAGTCAACCAGGCTCGCCGAAAATCGCGCGACTTCTTCAATACCTCTTGTAAAGCCGTACAGTCTGTTGGCTCTGTAGTAGGGCCAAAGGAACGGGATGAGCAACAAGGTGGCCACTCCGACGGTCACTGCTCCCCGAACCCAAAACCTTTTGTCCCGGTAAATCGAATGACGAACAATAAGTATCCCAACTGAGATTGCAAGAGGTAACAACGGAAGCATCAACCAACTGATGCATGTCAGACCATTCATCAGGAAGGCCGCGCCGAGCCAGATTGCTCGACGCCAACTGCGCACGTAAACGAACAGCACCAGAGCTTCTAGTAACAATGGAATCCAGGGCGCGAACAGGTAAGGCAGATGCGGAAGAAGCATGAAGCGGAAGGGAACGAATGCGAATAACACGCCGGCTGTCCAGGCGATCCCGTATGAACCGGTGAGAGTTCGAGCAAGTCGGAACGCGCCGTAACCAGACAACGCGAAACCCGAAAACGTGGCGATGCTAAGCACTGTCAGGGGTCGAAGTCCCAGTGCGAATAATGGAAAACAGAGCAGGGAAATGCCGAAGTTGTGCTCCGTGAAAGCCAACGTGTAGCGATATGGAAAAAATATGTTCGCCTGAAAAAGATTTAGAGGGTCGTGAAAAGTCTGATGATAATTCCACCAAAGCGACCACGCGAAAGCATAAGAGTCGCCGTTGTCCCAAACGGCATCGCGCAATCGCGTGACCCACGGCCAGGTCATCACGCTAGTGAAGCCAAAAAAGGCCAGCACAATCAGGAATTCGCGTAGCCACGAAGGTAGGCTTAATACTTGACGGCCGCGGAATGTCTCAGGCATCTGTCTCGTGGTTATTCGTGTAACGGGATTCTACAGGTAGCTAAAAGACTGACGCCGATAGGCATCGAAGTGAGATTTACAATGCCACTCTCAAGTCCAAATACCCAGGCCAACACGTCATTCGCCAGCCCGGGCTGATGGCCTTCGAAATCTGTGCGAGCACGATCTCCAAGACCCAGCACCCGACGCGACCAGCGAACTCCAGCGACGGCTGGAAACAGCAAGGAGTTGTAATACGTAACGCGACGATTGTTGAGAGTGCCGGCTGTTAACAAAGCTTCGAGCGAGCGTCTCGTGTATCGACGTAGATGATGACTCGCTACGTCCTGGCGGCCCCACAAACTGGGTAGCGCCGGAACAGTTAATAACAAGAGACCGCCGGGTTTGATGAGATTGCGAATCTTTTGTAGTGCACCGAGATCATCTTCTAAATGTTCGAGCACATCAAGAGCCAGCACGAGATCGAATGAATGGTCTGGAAACGAAGTATCTTCCAGAGATCCTACAACGAAGTCAACGTTGTCAGGCCTGGGCTGTGCGTGGATCAATTCACTATCAAGACCAACAACCCTACCTTCAGTTCCGCTAAAGGGTACCAACCACTTGAGCCCTTCAGCCGGTCCACAACCTACTGACAGAATGTTGGCAGATTTTCCGTTGCCAAATTCTCGATTGAGTACGGCTTCAAGAACTTTTCTTCGACCGCGGAACCACCAATGCCACTTATCGAGATCGCCGTACTTGGTCGCGAAGTCTTTCTCCATATCTCAACCGCGCGCCACTGCTCGTGCATCAACCTCTGCTTCAGTCGGTCGTAATTCATGTTCACGCATGAAGCCGACTCGATTGCTGACAACGTACAGCGGACGTTGTCGTACCTCGTCGTAAACTCGACCTAAGTATTCGCCGATAACGCCGAGAATTATCAATTGAATGCCGCTGACAATCAGTAGGATTGCGATTGTCGACGTCCAACCTTGTGGAGCGTCATGCCTCGTCAGTTTCTCCACGGCCGCCCAAACAGCAACGCCAAAGCCTGACACTGCCGTAAACAAGCCGAGCCAGGCTGCCACAGTCAAAGGAAACGAAGAAAATCCAACGTACCCGGAGGCAGCGAGGCCGACGAGCTTTCGCAGCGTGTACTTCGGTTTGCCTGCATTGCGAAGTGGTCTATCAAATCCAATCCCTATTTGTTTGAAACCAACCCACGTCCGCAATCCTCGGAGGAATCTGTTTCGTTCTCGCAATCCAACCAGCGCATCAACGACACGTCGATCCATCAAACAGAAATCCCCCGCATCCAGAGGCGTGTCGATATCGGCGATGAAATTCATCGTGCGGTAGAACATTTTGTAACCGGCGCGCTTCCAGATCGGCTCGTGTCGATTCGCTCGAATGGCATAGACCACATCAAACCCCTCTTGCCATTTCGCGATGAACTCGGTCAGAACTTCAGGGGGATCCTGCAGGTCGGCATCCATCAACACGACTGCATTTCCAGAGGCAGCATCAATTCCTGCTTGCAGTGCCGCCTGATGACCGAAGTTACGAGACAAATGAATGACTCTATAGTGGCGATTCAGCGCGGCCAGTTCGTCCAGCATTTCGCTTGAACCATCGCGGCTTCCGTCATCCACGAACACGACCTCGAACGATTCATCGAGGCACTCTTGAAGCGCAGCGTTGAGTCTGGCTGTCAAAGCGTCGAGGTTTTCGCGCTCGTTGTAGACCGGGATGATTACGGAAACTTGAGGCCGCATAGACGCCCTGGGCTGTAGATACGGATGGTTGTGAACGAAAGAAAGTCAGTCTAGAGAGTCATTCGCAGAGCGTCAAGCAACGCTATCGCATTCGTTGCCGCCGATCTAACACAGCGAGGGCTACGATGCCGATCAACGTTATTGCGGAAATTATTGCTCCGTTGCGCGCACCCGGCGCGGTATAACGCAGTTCCACTCGGTGTTGACCAGCCGGCACCGCAACACCGCGTAAAAGGAAGTTGGTTATGTAGATCTGCGTCTTTTCGCCATCAATCTTCGCTGTCCAACCCGGATAGAACATCTCGCTCAACACTAGTACTGTGGGAATCGCAGCATTCGTCTCGACTGAAAAGCTGTTTGGACCATAGTGCGTGATCTTAGCCGCGTCCGATGTCAACGTTCCTCCCGGAAGTTCAGGCAATTCCCTGGGAGTTACCTCCAACAAGGCTGTGACCCGGGGGTCAAATGGTTCAGAGCTTTCACCGCGAATTCGCTTTAGAGCCTCTTCACCGTCGACAGCCTCAGCTTTGCTGACAAGCCACGCGCGTGGGAGGGCGCGAGTATTCTGAAGAATAAGGGTATTGTCGCGCTCGTAGACAGGTTTCAGAAAGTCGGACCCGAGGCTGTAAAGGGGAAAACTCTTTTGAATTCTTGAGTCAGATAGTGACGCACTATGAACTGCGATGCCTGCGGTCTTCGAGACGTTCGATATCTCTACCCTCACGACTTCCAATGGCTCGGCAAACCGTACGGATGATTTGAACCGGTATGCAGGGAACGGATTCGGATCGTTCACCATTGTTTGCTCGAATACAGTAGGAAGGCGGTGCTTGATAATTGGTCGAACGTCAGGACGGTCGTGGGCCCATTCAGCAGTGTCTCTACCAGCGCGCAATTCATGTTCGATGACGGCACCTTTAGCGGTGAATATCCGCACGCGCGCCACTAATGCATCGTCGGGCACTTCAACCGAACGTGTAAGCGATGTTACCAGGTCGAGAGAATCAGCGAGGATTGGCGAGGTTGTGAGTGTCTTGCTTATTTGGGGAAGAATTTCACCGGGCACTCCGGATGGCCTCGGAGCATGGATCGGTTCTAAAGCTGTATCAAGGTTTAGATAGGAAACGATGAAAGTCGTATTGAGTATGTCGAGGACGTGCGACTCATTGGTAAGCAATGAATTATCCGGCGCACCAGTCTTCAGAGAATTGACTGTATCCATACCGACATTGCCGAGTGCACGACTATAACGCTCAAGAACCAGCGGCTCGTATCCACCGACGTTTTGCAGTTCCCAGACTGCTGATAAGTTCGGGCTATCAAAACGCGGTGGCGGGAACTGCTCGCTCATCAGGTCGACGCGTGTATAGACGCGTCCTTGTTCAGCTGGAAACTGTTTGAGAAATTGCGTGGCGCCGGACATGGTGCTGAATCGCGCGGCATCGAATCCATGACCCCACCATCGTGTCACCATGGCGGAGGGTTCTACGAAGCAAAGTAGAAGAACCGTGATAACAACCAGCGGAAACCGCCAACTTCTTTTTACGATCAGGGCCGCTTGCCAAAGTGCGAATAGCGATGCCAGCACAAACACCATTTTCCACGCGACATAGAAAGCGAATGATCTCGGATCGGGTAACCACGGACCCGTTTGAATCCTTCTCCACCACAATATTCCGACAACAACTGTGGCGATGAGGAGAATGACCGCGATGATAACAGGTCTGTTGGACCAGCGAGTTTGGGATCGTTTTTGACAAAGCCAACCCGCAACGATGTCCCATCCATAGGCAGACAGGACGCTCACCGCGAATGTCCATAGGAATGTTTGCCGTGACGGCATTCGCAACAGGTTCAAGATCGGAATGCGATAAACGATTCGGTAAACCGGTGTCGAACCTCCGAGCATGAGAATGAGCGCGAGTGGAGCAACTAACAGCCAGAAGAATACGCGTCGATCCGCATCCTGTTTCCGAAGGTGGACCAACACGGCAACAATTGCCAAACCCAAGACCACTGGAGGCACGTACGCGTGCAGATCGATCCAGTAGAACCAGGGTGCGACAAACGATCTCCATAAGGAGTCTGGCGTTAGCGACCCTTGCGTAAAAGTTTCATAATCCAAACTGTGTCGAACACTCCGGCGCGCGGCGCGTGCAGTTTCCAGAATCTGAAACGCTGAAATGCCCATCGCTAACAAGCCCGCACTGGTGATTAGCAGAACCGGCCGCCAAACTTTCAGAGTCGATATTTGATCCTTAAAACTCGGGCCTGATGCTCGGGATCTCGCGCCTGCAAGAGCTAACCAAAGGGCGTAGCCAAACGCGAGGAGACCCGCATAAATAAATGCCTGGGCGAAGCCAGCCAGGACCGACATTGAATAAGCTGCTGTAGCGAGTAGCAGCGCAGGGATGAATCTACTCGTTCGCGATTTTTCGATACCTATGAGAATGAGCGGCAACCACAAGGCGGAGTTCGTCATAATCCCACTGTTTCCCAGTGGAGCGGCCATCATGCCGCCATACCCAAAAGATAATCCTCCAAGCATCGATGCAAGTGGGCTGCGTCCGATCGTGCGGAGATAGAGATAAGTGAAGATAGGGGCCAACAGAAATGGCGCTAGTACGTAGATTTGTTCGGCAACGTGACCAGGCAAAAATGCATGTCCCCATGTTAATGGGTAACCCAATCCAAGGTTGGTCATCGACAAGAGTGGATAACCGCAAAGCGTGTAAGGAGACCAGAGGGGTAATAAGCCTTCGCGGAGCATTCGCCACGCAACGGTGTGCATTGGATAAGAGTAGAAGAGGCTGTCTCCTCGCAGAAGATACTGGCCGCCAAAGATTGCCTGGGGAAAAAAGGCGATGAAGAAGAGGATCAGGCTGCCGATGGCGATCGCATCCGTACGCCTTTTGTCGATCCAACGCCGGTCAGGTATCCAACGCTTGAATGAGCCCATAGGGTGTCGCGAGATAGAGGAACTTGGGGATTAAGCTCCCCTATTTTGTCAACTAAAATGGTCGCTCCAGCGGACGAATTCAAAAGTTTTTAGACTGCCGCCGGACTTCGCGTGTCTAATTATGATGGGAAAATGAATCGAAAATCGCCGTTCTCAACCGAAAAAACCAAATTATTGACAAACGATTCGAGCAGGGGCTAGAGTACAAATTGTGCAACGCCCGCCAGTTGCCGCAGTGGGCAGCCCCAGTTCACCAGACGATAATCCAAAATTAACGCTTCCCACCGCTAGAGTACCGGGAGTTGACTATTATGCGAAATGTAGCGATTGCGCTAACCCTTCTGATTGTCTTTGCAATTGGGGCTTATGCTCAGACTCCACCGACGCTGCGCATCGTGACTGAAGATCCCAATCTTCCGTCCGAACTGTTTTACGGCGACACCAAAGTGAAGCCACTGCGCCTGCGACCGGGCACAAACGTGCCGATCACGATCGATGACAGCGACTTTTTCGTTCACCAACATTACATCGATTTCTTAAGCCGCTTCGCCGAACCAGATGGGTTCTCAAGCTGGATGAACTACCTGAACACCGAACAGCAGCGCTGTCCGAGCGATCCTGAATGCTTGCATCAGGCGCGAATCACCGCGTCTGGGTCGTTCTTCGGGTCACAGGAGTTTAATCTAAAAGGCGGTTACGTTTTCCGCTTCTATAAAGCAAGCCTTGGCCGGCTGCCTTCGTATGATGAGATGACCGCAGCCATGCGCTCTGTAACAGGCCAAACCGCTGACGAAGTTTTCCAGAAACGAACTCAATTCGCTACTAACTGGGTTCTGCGCGCAGATTTCCTGGCCGCATTTCCTCGTACGTTATCACCGACTGAGTTTGTAGATAACATTCTTCAGGTGGCCGGTACTGGCGTCGCAAACCGCACGCAGCTTATCAATGACCTGACCGCAGCTGGTAACAGTGATGCCGGGCGAGCTGCAGCGATGCGTGCCATCGCCGACAGTACCGAGGTAACGAACAAGGAACACAATCCCGCGTTCGTATACATGCAGTATGTCGGTTATCTGCGTCGCGCGCCGGAACCCGAAGGCTATAACAACTGGCTCAATTACCTGAACTCGCATCCAAACGACTTCCGCGAGATGGTTCGTGGATTCATGGATTCAGTTGAGTATCGCGCGCGTTTCTAAACAGCGCCCTGGTTTGAACAAGAGCCGGCTGCCCGATGGGTCGCCGGCTTTTTGTTTATGCGACGCGCCGTCCGGCTGCTTCCGCATGCACGCGACGATAAACGTCCAATGTCTGTTGCGCTGTTCGTTCCCAGGTGAATTCCGCCGATCGTTGGCGTCCCACCGAAGCGTAGTGTTCACGCGCTTTTTGATCGGTTAGTAGTTCGACCAGAGCCGCAGTCAACTCTTGAAGATCTGTTGGCTCAATTAGTCGCGCAGCTCCCGATGCGGTTTCCATAATCACAGGAATACGGCTCGTGATCACGGGTGCTCCACAAGCCATCGCTTCCAACGGCGGCAGTCCGAACCCTTCATACAGCGATGGATAAACTGACACCGTGCATGATGAATAGAGTGAAGCCAGATCCTCATCTGAAACATAGCCCGTAAAAAGAATCCGGTTCTTAATCTCTGACTGCTCGACGTGCGCGTACAGGTCGTCTGTCAGCCAGCCCTTTTGCCCTGCTACAACGAGCTGCGGCTGCAAATCAGTCGTCCGCAAGAGTTCGTCGAAAGCGCGCACAAGCGTTAGCAGATTTTTCCGCGGCTCGACTGTCCCTACGAACAGAATGAAATTGTCTTCCACACCCAGTCTTCTACGGGTCTCGGCTGTTTGTTTGTGTGGCACCCGAGTAAATGTGCGACGAGGTGCAAGGGGCACAACAGTTATTTTGTCTGGGCTGACTGCCAGGTGCTGACAAATTTCTTTCTTGACGGCTTCTGAGTCGGTGAGGATATGACTAGCGATGCGTGTTATAGTAGGCAGTCGTCGCTTTGCTCGCTGCACCAAATCTTCGCGGTGCGTTTCTGAATGGAGAAGCAGTGACAGGTCATGAATCGTGACTACCGTCACGCATCGTTGCCACAGCGGAACCATGTAGTTCGTTCCATGAAACAAGGGCAGCCGATTCTCATGAACGTGGAGGGGCAAACCGATGGTCCACCATCGCCGGCGCAAGGCTCCGGAGCGACCCAAAACGGTTCGCAGGTTTGGAGGCATCGATGATGTAGGCACATTCAACAGGACTGGCGCGATGATTTCGAACTCATCTTCAGGCGCAATTGTCGCAAGGCTGCGGGCCAACTCAAATGTATAGTGACCGATGCCGGTTTTTGGAGTAGCCAGCGGAATCCCGTCAATACCGATACGCATGCTTTAACTTGTGTTTGTGAGGATTGGCTTCAGTTTCCCATGTTCGATCGGAGATCTGAGTCAACCATCTCTTTGATTAATTCGCGAAAAGTATACTTCGGCTCCCAGCCGAGCGTCTCACGCGCTTTCCGAGCGTCGCCGATCAATAAATCCACTTCTGCCGGACGATAATAACGTTCATCCACCTTTACGTGGTCCTTGTAATCCAATCCGACTTCGGCAAAAGCGAGTTCGCAGAACTCGCGAACACTGTGGGTCTCTCCAGTTGCGATCACGTAATCGTCAGGAGTTGGTTGTTGCAACATCATGTGCATGGCTCGAACATAGTCGGCCGCGTGCCCCCAGTCGCGCTTCGCTTCGAGATTGCCGATCTTCAACTCCGACGCCTGGCCCAGTTTGATTTGCGCTACAGCGTTTGTGACTTTTCGAGTGACAAATTCAAATCCGCGGCGCGGACTTTCATGATTGAAGAGAATGCCGCTGACGCAATACATCTGGTAAGCATCGCGGTAGTTTCTGGTTAAATGAAACCCTGCGACTTTGCTAATACCGTACGGGCTGCGCGGATGAAACTTCGTCATCTCTGTTTGCGGAACTTCCTCAGCCTTTCCGAACATCTCGCTTGAGCCGGCGAAGTAAAACCGGCAGCGAGGTCGCAGGTCTCTCAACGCGGCCAGCACGTAATGAGTACCGTTGATGTTGATGTTCATTGTGGAAAAGCCGTCGGAGAAACTTTCGGCCACAAAGCTCTGCGCCGCGAGGTGGTAACACTCGTCGAAGTCGTGCCTGCTGATGATGTGATAGATGCTCGGATAACTCTCGAGTGTGGCCGGATGAAGGGTTAACCGATCGACGATCTGCGAGAGTCTACTAAAACGTGTTTCAGGAGCCTCCAATGCGACTCGTCGCACTATTCCATGCACTTCGTAACCAAGGTTCAGAAGATATTCCGCAAGATAACTACCGTCCTGTCCGGTAATGCCGGTAATCAGGGCCTTTTTGGTCACAGATTAGCCTCGATAAATAGTGGAATGATGTCAGAGGCAGCTTATCACAACGATGCAACGTCTTAACTACCCCTGCTTGCGGTAAAGTGAGCTTCTGCTTAAAATGGCCGTTCTTTAAATCGCTGGTGTGACAATACTTTCACCCGCGGCTGCTCAGCTCCCCGAGGGCATCTAATCTGCTCGTATCTGCGTCTTTATTTCGGAGGAATTTGTGAAGCAAGCTTTCAGGTTCTTGTGCGCCATTATTGTGGCTGCGGTTGGTAGTGGTGCACTTTCATCCGTTGAGGCCCAGGTCTCAAGTCCTACTCCCGATCCTTTCGTGTCTCAGCTGACCAACGCGCCCGGTGGGTTTAAAGCGAACGCGGCTGACATGAGTGCCAACGGACGTTTTGTTGTCTTTATATCGAATGGTGATGTGGCGACTGTAAAGTCAGCGGCCCGCAATAATGCTGACGGCAACACAGAGATCTTCCTTGCCGATTACGCGCAGCGAAGAATCTTTCAAATTACCAATACGAGAAACGTTCTCAAGCCTCCGGCATCACCGACACCAACGCCCAGTCCGACTCCTACGCCCAGTCCAACTCCAACGCCTGCTCCAACGCCAGAAGATCTATCGCAGGTCAAGATCCGGATCGTTAACGATTTCGCAGCCATCAGTTTGGCTCCGGCTCTATCAGGCGGGACTCGTTCGTATGTGATCGTTTTCAGTTCTAATGCTCCAAATCCAGGAAACTTCGACGGCACTGAAGGAACGCTCGGCACTGATGGCAATAAAGAGATCTGGATCTATCGTCTGCCGGCAGTCGCTGATGTGGATCTATCACTCGGCGCGGATATCCCGTTTCAAGATTTGAATGCTGGAACATTTCAACAGATCACTAATACGCCCGCGAGTCATGTGCCTACGGCTGGCGCCTCAAATCTGTTCCCGTTTTACGCCGACGACAACCGCGAATCGACGATCAGTGATGACGGACTGCGACTCGCTTTTATTTCGACGAGAAACCTGTTCCCGGCCATCGGAAATGCGGATGCCAATCCCGAGGTCTTCTTCTACAACATAGCGACAGGGACTTTCGTTCAGGGAACTAACACGCAGGACGCTGTTCAGGGACAAGGATTCATCTTTCAGCAGAACCCGAACCTTTCTTCTGACGGCAGTATTGTGTCTTTTTACTCGAGTGCAAATCTTGCCGGCGCCAACAATGATGATTCGAGTGGTGGTAATGCGGAGATCTATATTGCGAACTACAACGGCTCGGCGATGACGAACGTTCGGCAGGTCACCCGAACGAAAGTGGATCCGGCAAATGGTAGGACCGTCAACGTCTTTTCGCCCGGACGGAGAATGAGTCGAGATGGATCACTGATCGCCTTCGAATCGTTGGCGAACGATCCAAAAGCCAACACTACATCGAACGGTACCAACCTTGCGCTTTTCGTCTACACAGTCGGGACCGACACGTTCACGCAAGTTGGTCCGAGGACTGAGACCGACATCGGGCGACATCCGGTATTTACCGATTACAACGCGTCGCTTGCTCCCGCGAGTCTCGTCTTCGCCTCTTTTCTAAATATTCGGCCCGACGGAACAATACCGGCGTCCGGATCGCAACTTGAAGGATTAAACCCGCAACGTTCACCGCAACTATTGCTGACGTCCCTTCCCGCAAGTTCGTCTAGTACGTTTGTCCGTCTGACGAACATTCCGTTTCAGTCGAGCTTCGGTGGAACACGACCAATCGCGAGTGCCAGTGTTAAGCGCATGGCCATGAGCCTGGGCGGAGTTGACCTCGGAGGCGGGAACGCAGATTTTTCCATCGAACTCTATTACGTACTAACTCCTATCATCACTGCTGAATCATCTGCCGCGTTGTCGTTCTTTACGGGCGCCAGCAACATGCCCGTGCCGAACGCAACACCAACACCGACGCCAAGCGCTTCTCCTACCGCTACGCCGACCCCAACCCCAACGCCGAGTCCTTCACCTGGTGCGGGCATTGGATTAGCACCAGGCGAGCTTAGCATCGTGCGTTCGACAGTTGCGCTTGCGCCGTCTGATGCAACTGCCAGTGGGGCATCTCTGACACTTCGCAGTCCTGCGTTACCGATTGAATTGAACGGCGTGTCGTTATCAGTGAACGGGGCAGCAGCGGGATTGTATTTTGTCGGTAACTCATCGAAACAGATTAATTTCGTCATGCCAATCACACTTGCTCTCGGCGTTGGAAGAGTGGCGGTAAACACCTTCAATGGCGGAGCAGGCACTGACACTATCGCCAGGGGCTTTGTGCCTATAGTTTTGGCGCAGCCCGACGTCTTCTCCTCCACAGCCGACGGCGGTGGAAGAGCGGTAGCTCTTAACGTGACTAATCCGGCGGCGCGAACACCTGAACCGTTCAACGTTACGTCTCCTGATGCCACCGGCACCAGTGTGCCTACGGTAATTGAACTGTCTGTTACGGGCGTCAGATCGGTACTTGCTGCCGAGGTAACGGTTACGGTGGGGACGACAGCTATAACCGGTGGCAGTATTCTGTTCATCGGCCCGAACGCAGAA
>Ga0207662_10001153_pt1 | contig 12509 bp, 9 predicted proteins | sample KBSS33LmetaG_FD_184338 | JGI IMG/M metagenome (GOLD analysis project Ga0207662, IMG submission 184338) | Switchgrass rhizosphere microbial communities from Kellogg Biological Station, Michigan, USA - KBS S3-3L metaG (SPAdes) (version 2) | ecosystem: Host-associated > Plants > Roots > Rhizosphere... | reverse complement strand
TTGAGCTCGTCCCGGCTTTTGGCCGCGATGACCCGCTCGATCAAGACATCGACGGCAGTATCTGAGATGCCGGCGAGGTTGAGCGAACCACTCATTTTCGCCGCCTGCGAACCGAAATAGCTCCGAAGCTCGACGCCTGGCGTGTTGCGCATCTGATAGCGCTCGGTGGTGATATCGAAATCGAAACTCTTGAGGCGCTGCTGATATTGCGCTGGGTCGACCATGCGCATATGTGCATCGATCCCAAGCAGCTTGAGATTCTTCACATACGGCGTGACCAGCCGCTGGAACACGTCCTCGAAGAACAAGATCTCGAGCTTGAGCGGCTCGCCTTTGCCGTTGACGCGGACGCCGTTCTTGATGGTCCATCCTGCCTCGTCGAGGAGCTTGCCGGCCTCGACCAGAATGTTGCGGTCCTGGCCCGAGCCGTCGCTCTTGGCCGGTACGTAAGCGGGCCCGAGCGCCTCATCGGAAACCGGCACGCCGAGATTTGTGAGCAGCGCCCGCTCGGGATCCGACGGCATGCCTTCGGCCTTCATCGGCGAATTCTCGAAGAAGCTCACCGTGCGCGTGTAGAGCCCATAGAACACATTGCGGTTGGTCCACTCGAAGTCGAAGGCGAGATCGAGCGCCTTCCGCACACTCGGGTCTTTCAGCGCATCGCGCCGCGTGTTGAGGAAAAAGCCTTGCGTGCCTGACGGCGTTTCGTCAGGCAATACCTCCTTCTTCACGCGGCCGTCGCGGACCGCGGGAAAGTCGTACTCGGTGGCCCAGACCTTGGAGGTGAACTCTTCGCGGAAGTCGTAGGCGCCGGCCTTGAAAGCCTCCATGCCGGCGGTGCGGTCGCGGAAATATTCAAAGCGGATTTTGTCGAAGTTCCAGCGCCCGCGATTCACCGGCAAGTCCTTGGCCCAATAGTCCGGATTGCGGCGATAGGTGATGGTGCGGCCTTGCGCGAGACTGTCGACTACGTAGGGGCCAGAGCCGAGCGGCGGGTCGAGCGTCGTCTGGTCGAACGGGTGCGTCGCGTAATAAGCTTTGGAGAGGATGGGAAGACCGGCAACGGTGAGCGGCAGGTCGCGCACGAGCTCGCCTTTGAAGGTGTAGCGCACGGTGTGAGGATCGAGCGCTTCAGCTTTCACCACGTCCTCGAGCATCTGATGATAGATCGGATGGCCCTTGGTCTTGAGCGCCTCGAAGGAATAGACGACGTCGCCGGCCGTGAGGGGACTTCCATCGGCGAACTTGGCCTCAGGCCGGAGATAGAAGGTCGCCGACATTTTGTCATCAGCCACCTCGGCGCTTTCAGCCACGAGCCCATAGACGGCGTCTGGCTCGTCCGCCGCAGGCGTCATCAGCGTATCAAACAAGAGCTCTAGCCCCTGCGCAGCGTCGCCCTTGAGGATGTAGTTGTTGAGGCTGTTGAAGGTCGCAACGCCGCCCCATCCGACCAGCGAGAACGTGCCGCCCTTTGGCGCATTCGGATCGGCATATTTGAAGTGGTCGAAGTCGGCTGGATAGGCGAGATCGCCAAAGGCCGAGAGCCCGTGCTTGTGCTCAGAGGCTTCCGACGGCGCGGTCAGCGCCAGAAAAAGAACAACCGCAGCGCAACCGAGCGATCGCCATGGCGCGCGGCGCATCAAAGCTTCGACGGCCCTGGCAATTTATCGGCGAGCTTCTGGTCGAACCACCACACCTGCATGAAGCCAGGGGTCAGGCCTGGAAGCACTTTGGGCTGGCCGTAGCGGTCCCAATAGGCGATGCGCACTTTGGGTGAGTACCATTGCGGCACCACGAGCTCGTTCCATTGCAGCACGCGGTCGAGCGCGTGCGTGGCCGCAACGAGATCGGCGCGGTCCTTGGAGAAGATGACGTGATCGATCAGCTTGTCGATCGCCGGGTCCTTGATGCCGATCAGGTTCATGCTGCCTTCACGCCCGGCAGCATCTGAGCCCCAGAAATCGCGCTGCTCGTTTCCTGGCGAATCGGATTGAGCAAAGGTGCCGACCACGATGTCGTAATCGAAGCCGTTGAGGCGGCGCGTGTATTGCGCGGAATCGACCATGCGGATCGAGCCTTTGATGCCGAGCCGCGCGAGATTTTGCAGGTAGGGCTGAACGATCCGCTCGAAAAGCGGAGAGACGAGCAGAAACTCGACCCTCGTCTCCTGTCCCGTCTTGGTGTTTGTGAGAACGCCGTTCTTGACCTCCCAGCCCGCATCCTTGAGGAGCATGGCAGCCTTGCGCAGATTGGTGCGGATATCGTCGGGCGTGTTGTTCGCCGGATTCTTGTGGACTTCGGTGAACACCTCGGACGGCACGCCGTCCTTGACCTCGTTCAAGATCTCGAGCTCGCGTCCTTGCGGCAAGTCTTGTGGAGCGGCGAGCTCGCCGTTCTGGAAATAGCTGCCGACGCGCGAATATTGACCGTAGAACAGGTTCTTGTTGGCCCACTCGAAATCGAAGGCGAGGTTGAATGCCTGGCGTACCCGGCGGTCCTGAAATTGGGGGCGGCGCAAATTGAGCACGAAGCACTGCATCGGCTGCGTGCGCTTGATCGCGACCTCTTGGCGCCTAATGAAGCCTTCACGCACCGCGCCGAAATCGTAAGCCGTCGCCCAGTTCTTCGCGCTCGTCTCCTGCCAGTAATCGAGATTCCCGGCCTTGAAGCTCTCAAAGGCGACAGTCTCGTCGCGGTAATAGTCGAACCGAATCTCGTCGTAGTTCCACTGGCCTCGGTTCACGGGGAGGTCCTTGCCCCAATAGTCGGCGACGCGCTCATAGGTGATCGAGCGCCCGGGCGTCGCCTGCTTGATGCGGTAGGGACCCGAGCCGAGCGGCGGCTCTAGCGTCGTCTTCATCGGGTCGCGCTGATTCCCGCCCGTATCCTTTCCCGTCCAGTAATGCTTCGGCAGGATGGTGAGCTGACCCATGATCATGGGCAGCTCGCGGTTGTTCTTTACGTCGAAGTAGAACGTGACCTCGTTGTCGCCGGTCGCTTCGGCGCGCGACACGTTCTTGTAGTAGAGGCCAAGCCGCGGGTTCGCGGCCTTGTTCACGCCGAGGCTGTAGATCACGTCGTCCGGCGTAATTGGCGTGCCATCGTGCCAGCGCGCTTTTTTGCTTAGATGGAAGGTGACCGAGGAGTAATCGGCAGGATAGGACGCCCATTCCGCGATCAGCCCGTAAGAGGTCGAGGGCTCGTCGAGACTGTCGGCCATCAGGCTCTCGTAGACGAGCGAAAGCCCGGCTGCCGGCTCTCCTCGGTAGAGCACGGGGTTCAGGCTGTCGAACGAGCCGATATCGGCCATGCGCACGTTGCCGCCTTTGGGCGCATCAGGATTGACGAAATCGAAATGGGTGAAATCGGCTGGATATTTCGGCTCGCCGATCAGCGAGAGCGCATGGTGGTGGACCGGCGCATCCTCGGCCTGGGCCGGCACAGAGACGAGGAATGCGAATAGGGCTGCGGCGGCGAGACGAAACAATGTCATGGTTGCGAAGACGGCTCCATATGATTGGAAAAGAACCTGCCGAAGCGCGGGCCTGACGCCGCGCAAAGGGACAGGCGCTCACGGCGCCTAAAGGCCGCGCAAGCTAGCATGGCAAGCCCCATGACCAAATGAATTATCGGTCAGGTCCTGAAGGCTTCAGGGCCTCCGCTCGAGGAGTCCCTGAGCCAAGGCGTCTGCTGCCGCCCAAGTTCCCCCAGCCTATTGGCCTGGAGGTGGTCCTTCCGGATAGACCGGCTGTGGCTGCGACGGGAATGGCCCTTCGCCTTCCGAAGGAGTTTCCGTTCCGGGCGGCGTTTCGGCCGAAGCTCCTGGCGACTCGGCTGAGGGCGTCTCTGCCGACGGCGGCGTCTCAGCCGAGGGAGCCGGCGTTCCTGCCGATGGAGCCGGAGTTTCCGCTGATGGAGCCGGCGTTTCCACTTGAGGCGGCGGAGTCTCAGCGGACGGCGCAGGCGCGGTAGTTTCAGGCGTTTGCGGCGATGGTGCCGGAGGAGGCGCTGGCGTTTCACCCGACGGCGATGGTGCTGGCGCCGGGGTCTCGGCAGCGGGTGGCACCGCAAGCGCGGGCGGCGTCTCAGCCGATGGCGCAGGTGCAGGTGACGCTGGAGGCGGCGTCTCAGCCGACGGCGCTGGAGCAGGTGCCGCTGGAGGCGGCGTCGCAGCCGATGGCGCAGGTGCCGCTGGAGGCGGCGTCGCGGCGGAGGGCGCGGGCGCCGTAGCAGGAGTCCCTTCGGGTTTCTTCTCGGGTGCAGCGCCGCCAGCACTTGGCAGAGGCGGCGGGGTGTCGCTTTTGGAGCGCAAAAAGGCAATGACGTCGGCGCGCTTCTTGGGATCGGGGATGCCGGGGAACGCCATCGCCGTTCCGGGCGCGAAGGCTTGCGGATTGGTGAGCCAGGGATCGAGAAGCTCATAGGTCCAGACGCCGTCTTTTTGATGCGCCTTGAGAGCGTCGGTGTAATTGAAGCCCTCGACCGAGGCGATCTTCCGTCCAATCACGCCGTAGAGGTTAGGTCCGACCACCGCCGCGCCGCCTTTATCGAAGGTGTGGCACACTTTGCACAAAGCTGCGTCAGCCTCGCCCTGCTTCGGGTCTGCCGAGGCGAGCAACTTGTCGATCTCTGCGCCGCCGGCCGCGGCTGCAGGCTTTTCGCCTTCAGCAGGCTTCTGTTCGGCAGTCGGAGCGCCTCCAGCAGGGGCCTGAGGCAGGGGGGGCGGGTTGTCGTTTTTGGTGCGCATGAAGACGAGCACGTCGGCGCGCTCCTTGGGGTCCGGCAGGCCGGGGAAGAGCGCCATCTTGGTACCCGGGACGAATGCGCCCGGGTTGTTGATCATATGGTCGATCTTCTCGTAATCCCAGTTGCCGAGCTCGGCAGCCTTCGCCTTGAGCGCCTCGGAATATTCGTAGCCCTCATGCGATGCGACCTTCCGGCCGAGCACGCCATAGAGGTCAGGTCCGATCATGTTCGGACCGCCCTTATCGAAGTTGTGGCAGATCGAGCACTTCTTGGCGACATCTGCGCCATGCGCAGGGTTGGCACTCGCAAGCAACGTCGCAAGATTGGCACCGCCCTCGGCCGGCTTCTTCTCTTCGGCTTTTTGCTCGGCGACCTCGGGCTTGTGCTCCTGGAAGGTGATATTGACGATGGTCCGCGTGCCGAAGAACAGCAGCAAGGCCCCCAGCACGGCCATCGCGATCTGATTTAGGCGGTAATAGTCCATGATCCTCATCCCCCAGCAGGGCTACATGGCTAGCGTAGCTCTTGCGACGCGGCGCGAGACTAAAGGGCGTATGCCCTTGTTGCAACCCGGACATCGGCTCTAAGCCTCATTGTCGCGTGGGAACTTATCCCGTGCTACCTCAGCCCGCCATGGACTGTCTGATCGTCATCCCAGCAAGGCTGAAAGCGACACGACTCCCCGATAAGCCTCTGGCCGATATCGCGGGCGAGCCGATGATCGTTCATGTCTGGCGGCGCGCAGTGGAGGCCGATTGCGGCCCTGTGGTTGTCGCAACCGATTCCGAAGAGGTGCGCGACAAGGTCCTTCTCGCTGGTGGTAAGGCGCTGATAACGCGAGCAGATCATCCGAGCGGATCAGACCGGGTGTTCGAGACCATCGAGAAATTCGATCCGCGAGGCGCCTTTGAGGTCGTGGTCAATCTGCAAGGGGATTTGCCCACGCTCGATCCAAAGCTCGTGCGGAGCTGCCTTGCCGCGCTCCGCGAGCACGACGCCGATATTGCTACCATCGCCGCAGCCATCACGCGGGAGGAGGAGTGCACCGATCCGAATGTGGTGAAGGTGGTGGGGTCGCCGCTGAAAGGTGGGTCGGTGTTGCGCGCCCTCTATTTCACCCGCGCTACTGCGCCTTATGGCGAGGGGCCGCTCTATCATCATATCGGCATCTATGCTTACCGGCGGCAGGCATTGCAGCGCTTCGTGTCGCTACCTCCGTCGCCGCTCGAGCTCAGGGAGAAACTCGAGCAGCTCAGAGCGCTGGAAGCCGGTATGCGCATTCATGTCGGGCTCGTTGACACTGTCCCGCTCGGTGTCGATACTCCGGCCGACCTTGCGCGGGCGCGTGAACTGTTCAAGTCCCGCCGCTGACCTCGCCCGTTTTCCCAAGCCGATGAAGAAATCGCGTTCAAAGAGAATCGCCTTTCAGGGCGAGCCGGGGGCAAATTCGCATCTCGCCGCGCAGGATGCTTATCCGCGCATGGAGGCGCTTGCCTGCCCCACCTTCGAGGATGCCATCGCTGCGGTGAAAACCGGCAAGGCCAAGCTCGCCATGATCCCGATCGAGAATTCGGTGGCCGGCCGCGTCGCCGATATCCATCACCTCCTTCCCCATTCGGGACTTCATATCGTCGCCGAGCATTTCGAGCGCGTGCGCCATCAGCTGCTCACGCTTCCCGGCGTGAAACTCACCGAGCTCAAGACCGTGCACAGCCACATCATGGCGCTTGGCCAATGCCGGAATGCGATCCGCGCCTTGAAGTTGAGGCCGGTGGTCGAGGCCGACACGGCTGGCGCCGCGCGGCATTTGCGCGAGACCGGCGACCGCAGCTTTGCCGTGATCGCGTCGAAGTTGGCGGCCGACATCTACGGGCTCAAAGTGGCAAAAGCCGGCATCGAGGATGCCGAGCACAACACCACGCGCTTCGTTGTCCTGTCCGCTAGCCCTGAGAAAGTGCGCGCCGTCGACGGTCCCGTGATCACGAGCTTCGTGTTCCGTGTCCGCAACGTGCCGGCCGCGCTCTACAAGGCGCTCGGAGGCTTCGCCACTAACGGCGTCAACATGACGAAGCTCGAGTCCTACCAGCTCGAGGGCTCATTCAACGCCACCATGTTTTATGCCGATATCGAAGGCCATCCCGACGAGCGGCCGGTCAAGCTCGCCATGGAGGAACTGCATTTCTTCTCGAGCGAGGTGACAGTGCTCGGCACCTACCCGGCGAGTCCCTTCCGCGCCGAGCTCAAAGCCTCGCAGGACTGACTACTCGATCAGACTCTACGCTGGCTTGGCGGTGAACAGTTGGCACCATCCGCTCGCGGCGATTGGGTCCTCAACCACCTTGCACGACGCCGGCGCGACGAATTGGACGCAGCCCGAGCATTGCTGCCCATCTTTTGGGTGGTCCTGATATTTGGCGGCCTCGTGCGTGAGTTTCTGTTGCGCGAACAGATTTTGCGGGACGGCGCTTGTGGAAATGATGGCTCCGGCGATCATCGGCACGCTCTTTAACAACGAGCGGCGGCAAACACCTTTATCGGAGGGATTGGTCATGCGAGCACTCCTTGCATTGCCCAGAGATGAAGCGAGTCTCGCGCGAGAAAACCTTCTGCTTACCTGGAAGGTTCCGCCGCCCCTCTTCGAAAGCCAACTTGATTGCTTGCACTGGGTGCCGGCGCCGCTACGTCATTGGTGCCTAAAATTTCGCGGACAAAGACGAGATGGCTTTGGAGCTTCCCGTCGCACGTCATGCCGGGGCGCATCAATTTGAAACCCAGGGGGGCAGGAGCTCGGCGATGCGCCGGCCACCCTTGTGCTCTCTCGCCTCAACGTGAATCTGTCTAAGCGCCGGATTTGCGAGCGTTTGCGTCGCGCCGGCAAAGATCTCCTGTGTGAGGCCCGGCACGTCGATCTTTATGTAGTTCGGGCAGGGCGCGCCATAGCGCGCGATGAACTCATCGATAGTGCAGACCTGAACAGCCTGAATTGATGGGAAACTCTCCCGTTTTGGATCCAGCTTCTTGCTTTCTTTGAAGGTGAAGGAGCGCGCCGACATTAATTGCGAAACGTGCAAGTCCATGATTCCCGACGTGTCGCTGAAACCAAGGCGCAGACATCGGACGCGTCTCTCCAAACCGTTCAATTCGCAGTTGGCCACTAGATTGTAGTAGTTTACCGCCGCTGGCTCGAAGGCCCAGACCTTTAGGTCACCGCGCATTGCAGCATATAGCGTCAACACACCGATATTGGCGCCGATGTCCCAAAACACCGAACCGGGCACCATTGAGTCGATCCACTCGAGGGAACCCGGCTCTTTGGTCATGATCGCGCGCGCCCGCCAGTAGCCGGCGCCGCTGTGATTCAAAAACCGTATTTTGCCGTGCGGTGTGTCGACGACGGCAGGTTCGCTGAGGAGAAGATCGATTAGGTCTGCGCCGCTGCTCTGCCGGTAACCATTTGAGCAAGGATAGAACTCGTCTCGCGCCAGCCCTCGCTATGAGGTGCGCCAGCCTGCTCGCTTTCCCGAAGATGCCGCTGTTCACGTCCGGCAAAGCCTTTGCTTGGCCACTCTAGAACGATTGCCAAAGCATAGCTCCCGATCAGGGTATGGTTCCGCTTTGGGCCCGCGGCCTAAGCGCGCGGACTGCTTGCGGGGCCCAAGCGGCCAAACATGCGGCGGCCTTCGCCGTTTGAGCGCTTTGGAATGCATTTTCCCGCCGCACCCGCGAAACGAACGCTGTTGCGGGTAACAAGAGCTTGGTGGATCCCGCGGTACAGCAGGTGCAAGCATTGGGTTGCCACACGGCCAGCTATTCCCGATATACTTAAGAGGGAGGTTGGCGGCAGGCGCGTCCCTCGCCAACCGGGTCAGGTCCGGAAGGAAGCAGCCCTAACGAGCGTTTCGCGGGTTGCTCGTCCAGCCTCCCACCTCGCCTTAAAGCGTTATAGTGCGTACCGGGCGCCTAGCCTTGGCGCACGCTGCCATAGCCTTCGCGTGAAAGTCCGCTCGTGGCCGAAGTCGAAGATCAAGAGAAGAGCGCGCCGAAGCCTGCCGGCAAGGGCAAGGCTGATGGCCCTGCCGCGCAAGCCTCCGAGCCTGCCGCGGCAAGCCACGCGGCACTCGCCCGCAAATACCGGCCTAAGGTCTTCGCCGAGCTGATCGGCCAGGACGCCATGGTGCGAACGCTGCGCAATGCCTTCGCCTCGGGGCGGATTGCGCAAGCCTATATGCTCACCGGCGTGCGCGGCGTCGGCAAGACCACGACCGCGCGGCTCATCGCGCGTGCGCTGAACTACGAGACGCCCGGCGCGAAAGTGCCAACCCTCGATATGGCCGAGGAGGGCGTGCACTGCCGCGCCATCCTCGAGAGCCGGCACCTCGACGTGGTCGAGATGGATGCGGCCTCCCACACCGGTATCGACGACATCCGCGAGCTGATCGACAGCGCGCACTACAAGCCGAACACCGCCCGCTACAAGGTCTACATCATCGACGAGGTCCACATGCTGTCGAAGCAGGCCTTCAACGGCCTGCTCAAGACACTGGAGGAGCCTCCTGAGCATGTGAAGTTCATCTTCGCCACGACCGAAGTTCGTAAAGTGCCGGTGACGGTGATATCGCGTTGCCAGCGTTTCGATCTCAGGCGGATCGAGATCGATCAGCTCGCGCAGCATCTCGCCCAGGTCGTGGAGCAAGAGGGGGCCAAGGCAGATCCCGCTGCGCTCGCCCTGATCGCTCGCGCCAGCGAAGGCTCGGTGCGCGATGCGCTGTCGATCTTGGATCGCGCCATTGCATTCGGCGGAGGACAGGTCGAGACCGATGCCGTGCGCGGTCTGCTCGGCCTTGCCGATCGCTCACGCGTCTTCGACCTGCTCGAGACTGTTCTGTCCGGCGATGCCGGCGGTGCGCTCCGCGCGCTTTCCGGTCTCACTAGGGACGGCGCCGAGCCAGGCCAGATCATCGCCGATCTCGCCGATGCCGTGCATGTCGTAACGCTGGTCAAGGCCGCTGGAAAGGACAGCGCCGATCCCGCCGCAAGCGAGGCCGAGCGCGAGCGCGCCGTGAGCCTCGCGGAGCGTTTGCCGATGCCGGCTCTCGCTCGCGCCTGGCAAATGCTGCTGAAGGGCCATGAGGAGGTGCGGGAGAGCTCCCGCCCGCACGCCGCCGCCGACATGGTCCTGGTCAGACTCGCTTACACGGCAGACCTGCCGTCGCCGGCCGATCTTGCCCGCCGCTTGCAGTATGGCGCGGGGATGACCGCCGCTCCCGCCTCTGCCGGCGGCACGCCGAAACCTTCGCGCAAACCCGTCCATGCCGAGACTGAAGCCCCGCCCGCTGTGTTTGACAGTGCGGACGATGAAAACCCTGAACCTCGCGACGTTGCCCCTCAACTCAAGAGCTTCGAGGACGTGGTTGCGCTTGCCGAGACGAAGCGCGACATGAAGCTCAAGCACGCGCTGCTCGAGCAGGTGCGGCTCGTTCAGTTCAAGCCGGGCACGATCGAGGTCAATCCTCTGCCTCAAGCGCCCCGCGACCTCACTCAGGAGCTCATGCGCAAGCTCAAAATGTGGACAGGCCGCGTGTGGATCGTGGCGGTGAGTGACGAGACAGGCTCAGACCCCCTTGGCGTGCAGCGCCGCGCGAAGGAGGCGCGCGAGATCGAGACGATCCGCGAGCATCCTGCGGTGAAAGAGTTGATGCAGCATTTCCCTGGTGCGCGCATCGCAGCTGTACGACCCACACCGCAGCCCGAGGCGGAAGCCGACGTGCCCGACGAACCTGACGAGCTCAAAGAGGACGGGACCACGCGATGAAGAATTTCGGGCAAATGATGAAGCAGGCGCAGGAGTTGCAGGGCCGCATGGCCGAGATGCAGGCAGAGATGGAGCGCACGCGCATCGAAGGCCGATCCGGCGGCGGCATGGTGGTGGTGACGCTCACCGGCAAGGGCGACATGGCCGACGTCAAGATCGATCCGTCGCTGTTCAAGCCCGAGGAGTCCGAGATTCTCGAAGATCTCATCGTCGCCGCGCATAACGATGCCAAGAACAAGGTCGAGGAGGCGATGAAGGAAAAGATGAAATCGCTCACCGGCGGCCTTCCCCTTCCTCCCGGCCTCAAGCTGTTTTGATGGCTTTCAGCGCTCATGGCTAAGGTTGCGGCAGGGCCCGAGATCGAGCGGCTGATCCAGTTGCTTGCGCGGCTGCCGGGGCTTGGCCCCCGTTCGGCGCGGCGTGCGGCGCTTGCGCTCGTCAAGAAGAAGGAGCAGCTGCTCGGTCCGCTCGCCGCGGCGCTTGCCGAGACCCGCGACGCCATCCTCACCTGCGAGACTTGCGGCAATATCGATACGCAGAGCCCGTGCACGCTCTGCCGCGATCCGGCGCGCGACCGCTCTCTGATTTGCGTGGTTGAGGAGGTAGGCGATCTCTGGGCACTCGAGCGCGCCAGCGTGCTCAACGGGCTCTATCACGTATTGGGCGGCACGCTGTCGCCGCTCGACGGCGTCGGCCCAGACGATCTCTCCATCGCCAAGCTGATCGAGCGCGCCCGCGACCCTGGCGTCAAGGAAGTGCTGCTCGCGCTGAATGCCACGGTCGAGGGACAATCGACCGCGCATTACCTGATGGACCAGCTCGCCGGATGCAACGTTGCGGTCTCGCGGCTCGCGCATGGTGTGCCGATCGGCGGCGAGCTCGACTATCTCGACGAAGGGACTCTCGCCGCTGCCGTCAAAGCCCGCAAATCGATGTAGCGTGGGCTACTCTGCGGCTGCATGCCAAGCTAGGGCACGCACAAGACCCAGCATTTCAAAGCTAAGCGCAACCAGCTTTTCGTGACGAAGACGTAGCTCGTCCTCGGTCCAGAATTCGTAATGCGTTAGATCGATCGGCCCCGGCGTTGATCGGTTGCGCTCGGTGCAGAACCTTCGTCGTGCGGCATCGGGATATTTTCGAGCCACGGGCCATGCATTGTCTTGTCGGTCATCAAGGTCATGACGACTTCTCCGCTTGCTCGAGCCGCTCGCGTGGTTCGATCTCCTCGACCTCGCCCTGCTGTTTCTCGTTCCAGGGCGCCACCTTCAATAATAGCAGCATGCCGGGAATCGCGGCGATGGTGCAGATGATGAAGAACTGTGTCCAACCCACCGCTTCCACAATGAAACCGGTTGATGCATTGGCCACCGTGCGCGGAATCGCAATGAAACTGGTGAACAGGGCAAATTGGGTGGCGGTGAAGGCCTTGCTGGTTTCTCTCGCCATGAAGGCGGTCAGCGCGATCGCGCCAAGGCCAATTCCCAAATACTCCCCGCTGACCACGACAAACAGCCCGGTCAGCGTATGTCCCGCCTGGCTCAGCCATACGAACGGAAGGATGGTGAAGAACTGCACAAAACCGAACAGCCATAGGGCGCGATTGATGCTCAACTTGAGCATGAGAATGCCGCCGAGCACGCCACCGGCGATGCTGGCCCAGAGGCCTGCCACCTTGGCAACGGAGCCGATCTCGCTCAGGCTGTAGCCCATGTCGATGTAGAACGGCGTCGCTAGCGCCGTGGCCATGTTGTCTCCCAACTTGTAGAGAAACAGGAAGGCCAGAATGGCCAGCCCGGATAAAAGCCCGTCGCGGCTGAAAAACTCCACGAAGGGGTCGATCACCGCCTGGCGCAAAGTGTGCGGCGCCAACGCGTCGTCGCTCACTTCCCTGATCGTCAAGGTGGTGACGATGCCGACCAGCATGAAGGCGGCGGTGACCCAGAACACCACC
>Ga0207662_10001150_pt1 | contig 12516 bp, 9 predicted proteins | sample KBSS33LmetaG_FD_184338 | JGI IMG/M metagenome (GOLD analysis project Ga0207662, IMG submission 184338) | Switchgrass rhizosphere microbial communities from Kellogg Biological Station, Michigan, USA - KBS S3-3L metaG (SPAdes) (version 2) | ecosystem: Host-associated > Plants > Roots > Rhizosphere... | reverse complement strand
ACGATTGCACCGTTTGGCAGATAATTTTGATGCGTTGGCCAAACCTGCGCATGGTCGCTACGTAGAAGAACCTGCATATGTAAACGAAACGGGTGTACAATCGGTTCCTCCACCAGCAAGTCCATTGGGCCTCATTCTTAAAGTAGCGGGATTAGCAACCGTTGCGGCGGTGACATGGTATTTGGTGAAACAACAGCAAAAGAAAAGGAGATTTGGATTTTCGTTGAACTAGATGCAGGATGCAGGATGCAGGATGCAAATAACTTAATTGGAAAGGATTCCTGCAGGACTATAGCAACTAACCTGATAAATTCCATCGAAAGATAAAATGCTAGAATAATGTAACTGGCCTGTCGAAGACAGGCCATTGTGTTCTTAATTCTCTCAAAATATGAGAGTGAACAATTTAATAATAGATTTTCCTTGCTTTCAAAATTCTTTGTGTGCTTAGTGGTCCTTGGTGCTCTTTGTGGCCCTCTGAACTTTCGAGTTTAGTAAGGTTAGAAGATAGAAGGCAAGCAGAGAGAAAGATTCAATCCATCAACTGAGTCTCCGCGCCAACGGATAAGCGTTTTAATTTTTCGTGCAGGACGAGAACCTGCGGCAACACCAAATGTTGCTCATCGTTACGAATAACGAAATCGCATAACCGCATTTTGATCGATTCCTGGATTTGATTCTTCATGCGACTGAGGACTTCCTCACGTGTAACAGCATCACGCTCCATGGTTCTTTGGATGCGCACGCTTAAAGGAGCTGATACGCCAATAACATAGTCCAGGTTATCCTGGCTTCCGCTTTCAAAAATCAGCGCGGCTTCTTTGATTACATAAGGAGTGTTATGTTGCCGCATCCATTCTTCGGCCCTGGCAATAGTAATAGGGTGAACAAGAGAATTGAGGAGTTGCAGTTTGTCTTTATCTCTAAAAACAATTTCAGCAATGAATCGCCTGTTGAGCATATTGTCAGCGTAGGCCTGCTGGCCGAAGTGCTCAACCAGTTGCCTCCTGATTTCAGGGTCTTCGTTCATAAGGCGCTTGGCTTCTTTATCAGCATAGTAAACGGGGATGCCTAAAATTTCAAAAACATGGGCAACCGTACTTTTGCCGCTGCCAATTCCGCCAGTTAGTCCAACACGAAACATAATTATGGTACAGGGGTTATCTAAGACGATAAAAAGATATTGCGATTTTCTGGATTTCAAAACCGGAAATTTCCACGTAAAAAGCGGAAAGGTGTGCATAAAAAAACCGGATTAGTCTTTGACTAACCCGGTCAATAATTAAAGCGAATGCATTAAACAGGCGATTAAGCCTTCTTTTCAGTAGCCGCTTTATTGATATTCTGTGTCCATTCCATACTGATAGCAGACTTTTCAATCTTCAAATAGCTGCCCGGACTGGTTTCCACCATCAGGGTCCCATCTTCGTTCACCTTATTCACGGTAGCGTGAATTCCAGCAATGGTCACCACTTTATCACCCTTTTGCATGTTTTCCTGGAATTGCTTTGCCATTTTGGCCTTTTTAGCCTGTGGCCTGATCATGAAAAGCCAGAATACGAGTATCATCCCTCCTAAAAGAAAAAGGGTTGAATAACCACCCCCCGGAGCGGCCTGTAAAAAAAAGAAACTATTCATCGTTTTTATTGGTTTTTTAAAAAAATCTTGATCGGTCTTAAGGCCTGATTGGCCAACACTATTTACCCTCTTTCTTATTCACTACAACATTAAACACGAGCATATGTTCCTGGGGCCTTGTATTAGCTATTACGGTAAGTGTCTTATGATTAGGACCCACCTTTCCGTTACTGTCGAACACACCCTTAACCACTCCTTCTTTGCCTGGCGCAATAGGCTCTTTGGGAGCATCGGCCACGGTACATCCGCAGCTGGGCTGCACTCTTTCAATGACGAGCGGTTTATCGCCAACATTTTTGAATCGAAAACTAACTTCCATTTTCTGGCCTTCGGTAATGGTCCCCAGGTCTTTTGCAGAATCAAGCCACTGTACCTCCGTGTAGTTGTAAGAATCGAAGGTTGCAGCCATCTTATCGCCACTTGTGCCATTGTTTGCATAATTGTTCTTGCAACTGGCAATGATTCCAGTAAGAAGCGAAAGAATAAGGAGTGATTTTATCATTTTCATCGCTATCAGGATTTTCGGCAAATGTAGGTGGTTTGTTGAATTGTTGATTTGCTGATTTGTTGATTGGCTGCTTGTCTCCAGTTTACGCATCCGGCATCCGGCATCCGGCATCTCTCTTATCCCCCTGCCGCCTTATATGCAACCTTATGCATCTTGTTTTCCCTCACCAGGTCCTTATGGATATTATCGAGAATTCCATTTACAAACTGTCCGCTTTGAGCAGTACTATAGTCCTTCGCTAAATCTATATATTCATTAATGGTAACCTTAGGTGGAATGGTTTCGAAAAATAAGAACTCACACACCCCCATTTGCATCAGCAACATATCCAGTAATGCGATTCGTTCCGGATCCCAGTTCTTCAATTTGGGCTTGATCAATTCCATTGACACCTCCTTTTTCTCCAATACTGTTTCCAATAATCCCTTTGCAAAATCCCATTTCTCTTTGCCAAGCATATCCTGGAAATTGACATTATTAGGTTTTTGAAGAAAGCCTTGCATTAACTGGTGCGCCATGTCAACATCGTCGTCCCAATTATTAAACAATTCTTCTACTTGTGCCTGGAATAATTCATTGGGAAGGATCACGTCATTAAAAATAAACTCAAGCATTTCCTTTTCACTCTTCTTATCTCTTCCTTGGTGGGCGATATATTTTCTGTATTCTTCTTTTTCGGCCAGGTCATTATAGAGCTTTTTCACCAGATCCGCTGGCATCCTGAGTTGTGGCTTATATTGATTGAGGGCGGTTTTGTATGAGGGCAGTTCCAGAATCAGCCAAAGTAATTCATTGCCCGCCACTTTGGTGTTTACGTTCTTATCTTCCGCAGTAGGTAAATGTTTGGAGGCGCGGATTCGCGCATCTATTTCGGCATAACGGGCAACCTCAGTAAGGGTATGTACCAGGAATACAAAAAGCTCAGTAGACAAGTCAAATTGTTTTTGTAGCAGCTTCACAACTTCATTGGATATGGCCCGGTTTTCTTGCGTCTCCAGAACATATAATGTCTGCATCACCTTCACACGGATATTTCTTCTGCTGATCATTAATTAAGAGCTTTTTTGAGGCGCCAAATATAGGTAGACTTTCGGGTTTATGGGCCAAATGGCCTCAGCCGTTTCGTGTTTTTACGATGGACAAAGAAAGATTTGTTTTATATCTTGGCGCACTTCCAATTTCCATTCAATGGTTTAAGTCGGTGCGAAACCTGAAAGTTTTTCATTCCAGACGGCAGCGGTTTACTGACATTTTTATTTTCTGGCAGTGATTACCATATGCTGGACTGAAAAATTGACTTTTTTTAACGGCTGGTACGAAATTCGTTTACCTTTGCCCGCCCGGACAGAAATGCACTTATCCGGGAACCTATTGCATCCTGTATGCCGTTATGACGAACCGCGACAATTACATCTTTCTTTTATAAACCAAAAATTGTGACAACTATGGCTAAGAATGTGAATTATGAACTCTATGACGATAGGGTTCTTGTTAAACCCGCTCCAGCTGAAGAAAAGACGGCAGGCGGTATCATTATTCCTGACACCGCAAAAGAAAAGCCGCAAAGAGGAACTATCGTTGCGGTAGGCCCCGGAAAATATGCCGAGCAAACAGGGAATCTTATTCCTGTTAAGCAACAAGTAGGCGATGTTGTATTGTACGGAAAGTATGCAGGCACTGAGGTTTCTGTAGATGGAGAAGATTACCTGATCATGCGCACTTCTGACATCTTGATGAAAGCGCCTCAATAACCATTTAGTTCTCATAATTTATTAATAAAAACCAATCCCGGTGTTGAGCCGGGAGTCAAACTTAACATATGGCAAAACAATTGTTCTTTGATATCGATGCCCGTAACAGAATGAAGAAGGGCGTAGATACTTTGGCAAATGCGGTTAAAGTAACCCTTGGTCCAAAAGGACGCAATGTTGTAATTGAAAAAAAATTCGGTGCCCCTTCTATCACTAAAGATGGTGTTACTGTTGCAAAAGAAATTGAACTGGAAGATCCCATTGAAAACATGGGCGCTCAGATGGTGAAAGAAGTAGCCAGCAAAACTGCAGACATTGCCGGTGATGGTACTACTACTGCAACTGTTTTGGCTCAATCAATCATTAGCGAAGGTTTGAAGAATGTAGCTGCCGGCGCAAATCCAATGGATCTAAAGCGTGGGATTGAGAAAGCCGTACAGAAAGTAATAGAGCATCTGAAAGGCCAATCACAAACAGTAGGAACAGACACTAGCAAAATTGAACAAGTAGCAGCCATCTCTGCTAATAACGACGCAGAAATTGGAAAGCTCATTGCAGAAGCTATGGGCAAAGTTGGAAAGGACGGAGTGATCACTGTTGAAGAAGCAAAAGGAACTGAAACTGGTATCGAAGTAGTAGAAGGTATGCAGTTTGATCGCGGATATATCTCTCCATACTTCGTTACTAACAGCGAGAAGATGGAGGCAGAATTGGATAAGCCTTACATCCTCATCTATGACAAAAAGGTGAGCGCGATGAAAGATATCCTTCACATTCTTGAGAAGATCGCTCAACAAGGCGCCCCATTGTTGATCATTGCTGAAGATTTGGAAGGTGAAGCACTTGCTACTTTAGTCGTAAACAAACTTCGTGGAACTTTGCGCGTTGCTGCTGTAAAAGCTCCAGGATTTGGCGACAGAAGAAAAGAAATGTTACAAGACATCGCTGTACTTACAAAAGGAGTTGTTATCAGCGAAGAACAAGGATATAAATTGGAGAATGCTGACCTGAGCTACCTCGGTCGCGCAGAAAGAGTAGTTGTTGACAAAGACAACACCACAATTGTTGGCGGACAAGGAAAGAAAGAAGATATCACTGCACGCGTAAATCAAATCAAGGCGCAGATTGAAACAACAACTTCTGATTACGACAAAGAGAAATTACAGGAACGCCTCGCCAAATTGAGCGGTGGAGTTGCTGTGTTGAATGTTGGTGCAGCTACAGAGGTTGAAATGAAAGAGAAGAAAGACAGGGTTGACGATGCATTACATGCAACAAGAGCTGCTGTTGAAGAAGGTATTGTTGCCGGCGGTGGTGTAGCGTATATCCGCGCAATCGAAGCGCTCAATCAACTTAAAGTGGAGAACGAAGATGAAGAGACTGGAATCAACATCGTGAAGAGAGCTCTCGAGGAGCCGCTTCGCCAGATTGTTGAGAATGCAGGCATCGAAGGTTCTATTGTAGTTCAGAAAGTGAAAGAAGGCAAGACCGATTATGGTTTCAATGCGCGCACTGAACAATATGAGAATTTAATTGGTGCAGGTGTAATTGATCCAACTAAAGTGACTCGTATCGCTTTGGAAAATGCAGCTTCAATCGCTGGAATGTTATTGACAACTGAATGTGTTGTTGCTGACAAGCCTAAGAAAGAAGAGCCTCATGTTCACGGAGGCGGTGCTCCAGGAATGGGCGGCATGGATTATTAAAAGCTGCGCTTTTAATCTAAATAAAAAAAGGACTGTCCGAAAGGACGGTCCTTTTTTTATACATTCGAGGCCAGGCCTCGAATATGGAGTTTGTCATCGGCATTGATATTGGAACCACACATTGCAAAGCGATAGCTATCTCACCGGAAGGGAAACTGCTTCAGCAATGGCAATCGGGATATCCCACCATTCAGGAATTAGAAGGTCAAAGTGAACAAGAGCCAGAGCTTGTATTCCATGCGGTGCTTAATCTTCTAAAGGAATCTTGCCAGGCATTTAAAAAGGATCGCAAACTAATTGCCGTTGGCTTCAGCGCTGCCATGCATAGCATATTGGCAGTAGATGAAAATGGTAAACCGCTCACTAATGCGTTTACCTGGGCCGACAACAGGAGTGAGGTCTATGCGCTAAAATTAAAAACCGAAGGCAAACAGGATCTGCTTTATCCAAGAACAGGCGTGCCGATACATCCAATGCTTCCACTTTGCAAGATCATTTGGATGCGGGAAAAAATGGCCGATGTTTTTAAGCGTGCGAAGAAATTCATCTCGCTTAAAGAATACGTTTTTTTCAAATTATTTGGGAACTATATTGTCGACTACTCTATTGCAGCAGCGTCGGGTTTGTTTGATATTATTAACCTGGAATGGAGTAACGATGCATTGAAAGAAGCTGGAATTGATGGTTCCAAATTGTCGAAGGTAGTGTCAACTAAATATTCAGAGACCAAGTTGACGGATGAATATCGTAAGGCAATTGGTATTTCTGCTGATATTCCATTTTTCATTGGAGGCAGTGACGGGTGTCTCGCAAATATTGGAAGCGGCGCCGTTAGTGAAGGTGAGGGAGCGGTTACCATTGGAACGAGTGGCGCGATTCGCATAGTGGCAACAAAAGCGAATCCGGATCCCTTGCAGCGCCTATTCAATTACCCGGTGGAAAAAGATTTATATGTATGCGGAGGTCCGGTAAATAATGGTGGAATTGTAATAAAATGGTTTGCTGAAAATTTCCTTTCGCGGAATATTTCATCTACCGACGATTTTAACTGGTTGATGGAAGAAGCCGGCAAGGTGAATCCCGGAGCAAATGGATTACTTTTTCTTCCATTTCTTTTGGGCGAACGTGCGCCATATTGGGATTCTTCTTTGCGGGCCTCGTTTACTGGATTAGATATCAATCATCGTAAGGAGCACATGATCCGTGCTGTTGTTGAAGGAGTATGTTTTGGACTATGTTCAGTGATGAAAGCCACGGAAACTTCTTATGGATCTATTAAAACGCTTTATGCAAGCGGGGGATTTACGCAATCTAAATTATGGATGCAGATACTCGCTGATATTTTAGGTAAGACCATTCACATCGCGGGAGAAGGCGACGCATCTGCGCGCGGAGCGGCCGTACTTGCTCTATATGCCAACGGTAACATCAATGACCTGCGTGTGGCAAAGGAAATGGTTGTGGATCAATTCATGATTCAACCAAACAAAAGCAATCATGAATTATACCTGAAGCAATTTATGAGATTTGAGGAGATGGCAGCAAAAATTAAATGAACCGCGTTCATGTCAACTCAATGAATGGCACTTACATTTACTCTTTCTATTCCTTCCAAATGCAATTCAATGTGACGATTCTTTGCTTTTTGTTCAAATTCGGAAATCACCTCCAGGATATCGTAATCAATAAAATTGCACTCGCGTCCATCAATAGTAATTATGGAATAAGGCGGTATACGATCCAATGATTCGCGCAGTTTTACCTTATTCAAAAACGTAACGTTGGTATTCAACTTAATAAAGTATACTCCTGTTTCGTGGCTCTTTGATTTTTGAATCTTGTATTCGGCTTTGAAATTATTTTGAATGATAAAGTACATTGAAATCAATAGGCCGATACTTACACCAAATAACAGATCTGTTGACAAGATCACGACGATGGTGAAAATAAATGGTAGGAATTGTTTCAATCCAAGACTCCACATGTTCTTGTACAATTTTGGTTTTGTAAGATTATAGCCGGTAATCAACAATATAGCAGCGAGCGAAGCATATGGAATAAAATTCAAGATGAATGGAAAAAGAGTCACCGATAAAAGTAGTAACACACCATGCGTAATCGAGGATAACTTGGATCTGGCTCCTGCATCCACATTGGCTGCGCCTCTTACAATCACCGCTGTAATAGGGATCGCGCCTAATAAACCACAAAGCAAATTTCCAGTGCCTTGTGCCACTAATTCACGGTTTACAGGTGTTATTCTATTCTCTTTGTCCAATTTATCGATGGCTTCAACACACAGCAAACTCTCCAGCGTGGCCAGCAATCCAATTACAACGCCTGTTTTCCATATAGCGGTTGACGAAAATAATTTTGATACGTCAGCAAATTGGAGGTCCCGAAAAATATTCGAAGGGATGCGTACTAATTGAGTGGTCTTTAAGGACACTGAATTTGAAAATTGATTGAACACCAGGTTCAGAATAACTCCTGCCAGTACTGCCACCAGTGGGGCCGGCAGCATTTTCAATTTCGCTGATTTGTGTAGTTGCACCCAAACCATCGCCGCAAGTGAACAAAGCGTGATGACGATGGCGCCTCGGCTTACATGCAGATTGAAATTCCTCCAACCGCTGGATACATTGCTAGAAGAAAACATATTCCAAAGACCACTCGACCAGAAAGAAGGTTGGTCGTACCCCAATGCAATAGGAATTTGTTTTGTGATAAGAATGATTCCAATGGCGGCAAGCATTCCTTTGATCACTGCTGAAGGGAAATAATACGCAATAACGCCTAACCTTAAAATGCCAAGGATTATTTGAAAGAGGCCAGCAACAATGACACATAAAAGGAAATTACGGTAATCACCGAAGGAAATGATTGCCGCAGAAACAACAGTAGTCAATCCTGCTGCTGGTCCGGATACGGCTAGGGGTGCCTTACTGATTATTGAGACTACAATTCCGCCGATTATACCACCAAGAATTCCGGAATATAACGGAGCGCCACACGCAAGAGCAATCCCGAGACAGAGAGGAATGGCGATAAGAAATACTGCAATGCCGGCAGGAAGATCATGCCTTAGCCATAACAGACGATAATACTTAGCCTTTCTCCCACTGAGGATTGACATAGGAACTGAGTTTTATGGGACAGTACTATTTTAATAACGACAAACCAGTTGCTTTTAGGTGTTGGTTTATCGATGAAATCTGTGTGTTTCTGAAATTATTCCATCTCTTCATTAGAGGCGCAATTGAATTAAAAGCTTCTTCGCTTGCTGACAATAATTGACTGGTTGGTGGTTCATCCACATCCTGAAGAATATTGAATATGCCAGACAGTTCACTATTTATCTTTTCAAAATTTTCTTCCTTGTTTGATGGGTCTCTCGTCATGAAAGCCGACAGTTGTGCATCGGTTTCTTTTAATTTATTGTTCAAATCCGCCGGTGCAGTTTGTTGGGCTAATTTGATTTGACTTCGCCATTGTTGAATGGTATCCATCACGCTCATAAGTTGTTTTCTAAGGGAGTAAGCTTTGAAGGAAATATCGTGTTGCTTCTGAAGGTCTACAATACTGGTCTTCACTCTCGGATCCATTTTTACGATCAATGGTTGCGAAAATATTTTTCCATCAACAATTAGCCGCACTGTATAATTGCCCGCCATTATCCACGGTGAAGTGGGATCAGGTGCTGTGTTTTTATAAATTGCTGCGATCGGGTAGGAGGGAGGAACATTGAGTGGTTGGAAGTGCATGTCCCAAACAAATCGATGTGCGCCTGCATCACTTGGTAAAATTTCCTGCGGCCTGATCCAATAAGGCGGAACATTATTTGGCGGAATGATATAGGGTTTGTCATTGCTTGAGTAAGTACGGACAATATTATTTCGGGCATCCAGGATTTCAAGTCTTACCTCTGAAGCCTTTTGATTGAGATAGAAATCAATGATGGCGCCGTCCGGTGGGTTGTCGCCTGCAGGTTCTTCCTGGGGAATTGGTGTATCAGTCGTCAGGTTCCATCTCACGCGATAGGCAACCTGTGGTTTGTAGAGATTTGTACCTGTAGATTCTTTGCTAAGTTGTCGTAGTGAAGTGATGTCGTCCAAAATCCAAAAACTTCTCCCATGCGTGCCTACAACAATATCATCATCCTTGAGCACAAGATCACGAATGGATGTGGCGGGCATATTCAACCGAAGACTTTGCCAATGTTCACCATCATCGAAAGAAACATATACCGCTCTCTCACTCCCGGCAAACAACAGTCCTTTCTTTTTTGGATCTTCCCGAACGGTGTTGATTGGATCATTCGGTAGGCCACTGGTAATTTCTTTCCATGATTTACCCGCATCTCTGGTTCGATAAATATGCGGCCGCATATCATCGCACCGAATCCGATTCACAGCGGCGTAAGCAGTGTTATCATCAAAATGACCCGCTTCAACAATGGAGACTTTGCTCCATGAAGTGACTTCCGCGGGTGTAATATTTTTCCAGGAATTTCCTCCATCTCGTGTGATGTGAATAAGGCCATCATCTGTTCCTACCCAAATAGTGTTCACATTTTTAAATGAAGGGGCAACGGTGTAGATGACGCCCCTTCTCGGCATCTTCTTCAAATCCTCTGAAGTGTAAATGCCAACACTTTCCGGAATATCCCAAGCTTCTCTTGTGAGGTCAGGGCTTATGACTTGCCAGTTCTTTCCACCATTGTTCGTTTTAAATAAAACATTGCCTGAAAAAAATAATGTTTTCTTATCAACGGGAGAGAATATAACTGGGGCAGTACGTAAGAATCTATACTTGCCTGATCTTACTGCTTCGGGACTGATATTCTGAACCTGGCCTGTGCGCTTATCGTACCTCGTAATTTTTCCACCATATATAATATTATGATCGTTTGGATCAGCAGCAACATATCCATATTCTTCCACACCAACAGGGTGCCAGTCGCGAAAATTAATTTGTCCATCATTTCCTCTCGAAGCAATACCAACAGAACCACTTTCCTGTTGTCCTCCATACACATTATATGGAAACGCATTATCAGTGCTCACGTGATAGAACTGCGCGGTGGGTTGATTATACCATGATGAAAAAGTTTCTCCTCCGTTCACCGTGACAATGGCTCCCTGGTCGCTTGCGATTAGAATGATATTGGAATTGTCGGGATTGATCCATATGCGATGATAATCGTCACCTCCGGGTGCTCCGCGAAACGCATTCCAACTCATTCCTCCGTCAATGGATTTCCAGGTCACAACATTTGCAGTATAAACAATGTCGGCATTTTTCGGATCCACTTTCATTTCTGCGAAATCACTTCCTCTTCCCCAATAGCGCGCATCAGTTTGAATTCTTCTCCATGAATCACCAGCATCATCACTTCTATAAATTCCACCCATGGCGCCGGCGTCAACGGTTGCGTATAACCGATTTGGATCAGAAGGCGCAACACAAAATCCGATTCTTCCTAATCCTTGTTGCGTTGTTGGAAGTCCTTTCGTAAGTTTCGACCAGGTTGTTCCACCATCAGTTGATTTGTATAAACCACTTTCCGGTCCATTCCATGCGCCATTTTCCCATGGCCCTTGTCGGCCTGCCCACATGTCGGCGTAAATAGTATTTGGATTTTTGGGATCGATAGTAACCTGTATGGCGCCCGTGTTTTCATCTTTGTACAATACTTTTTCCCAACTTTTTCCTCCATCCAATGTTCTATACACACCGCGTTCCGCATTCGGGCCATAAGGATGGCCGAGTCCTGCAACAAACACTCTGTTTTCATTTGTAGGATCAATGGCCATTCCGCCCACTTGCTGGACGTCGTTCAAACCAAGATGACTCCAGGATCTTCCCCCATCGGTTGACTTGTAAATACCATCTCCCACGGAGAGGTCGGGCCGCTGCAAACCTTCGCCACTGCCTACATAAATTACGTTAGGATTAGATGGAGAAACTACAACATCGCCAATTGAACCAGTAGGTTGATCATCGAAAATCGGAGCCCACGTGCGACCATAATCAGTGGTCTTCCAAACGCCGCCGTTGTTCACACCGATATAAAAAACGTTAGGTTGTTGCGGCACACCAACTGCCCCCACTGTCCTTCCACCACGATGCGGACCAATGCATCGCCACCGCATGGCATTGAACAATGATGGATCATAAGGCTGCGAATAGGATGAAGAGTAATAAAAAAATAAAACAGAGAGCGCAATGAACTTGTTGTTGCTATTTAAGGGGAAACGCATAGTGGAGAGTTATAGAAGTGGTTAGTCAATGGAAGGTAATAAATATTGTTTTGTTGAAACGTTTGAGAATTGAGAACAATGACTAATTTATAACGGAATTTGGTTTCCAGGATTCATATTCACTTACAGTTAATACGATGTACCGCACCATACACCTAATACCCTTTACCCAATACCTTTACGAAATACCCAATACAACAACCAATGACAGCATTCTTCGTCGATCCAGATATTGCAAAAGCGAAAACGCTATCAACGGAGTTTTATACAGAGGCGAAATATTTTGAGAAGGCTAAAGAGAAAATCTTTGCGAGAAGCTGGCAACTGATTGGTGATACTTCATTCGTGCCAGAAACAGGAGATTGCTATCCGATAAATTTACTTGAGCATTATCTTAATGAACCATTGGTAATAACAAAGGATAAGCAATCACAGATTCATTGCTTATCGAATGTATGCACCCATCGAGGCAATATTTTAATTGCTCAAGCTTGCCATACCAGCAACATTCGTTGCCGCTATCATGGACGTTTGTTTCAATTGGATGGAAAATTTATGTCAATGCCCGAGTTTAAAGAAGTAGAAGATTTTCCGAGACCAGAAGACGACCTTCAGCAATTGGATACCCATCAATGGGGAAGTTTGTTGTT